>Ga0115570_10000556_pt1 | contig 30978 bp, 22 predicted proteins | sample COGITO_mtgs_1205_3_FD_87294 | JGI IMG/M metagenome (GOLD analysis project Ga0115570, IMG submission 87294) | Pelagic marine microbial communities from North Sea - COGITO_mtgs_120524 | ecosystem: Environmental > Aquatic > Marine > Epipelagic | place: Germany:Helgoland, sampling site Kabeltonne... | reverse complement strand
GATGCCTGGCAGACGAGGGTATGATGAACGAGACAACTATGATCGTTCTCCTAGACGCAGTTATACAGACCGCTCTCTTGACCGACGAGGGTATGATGAACGAATGTCGCGGATGCCTGGCAGACGAGGGTATGATGAACGAGACAACTATGATCGTTCTCCTAGACGCAGTTATACAGACCGCTCTCTTGACCGACGAGGGTATGATGAACGAGACAACTATGATCGTTCTCCTAGACGCAGTTATACAGACCGCTCTCTTGACCGACGAGGGTATGAGGAACGAGACAACTATGATACCATGCGAGATAGTCGTGAGTATAGTGATCCACGCAACGATACACCATTTTCAGGAGATACTCCTAGAATGTATGATGAGATGAAAACTTCACGTGAAGAAGGAGACGATTCACCACAATCCATGAACAACTACAATATTGCCGACATGATGGAAAACCGTCTTGAAGATGATTTACCGGAAGGCCACAGTGATTCAGAGGGTAATGAGGAACTTCAAGGAGAAACGAAGGAATGGGGTGTCGACTCAACTGATGTATTCGGAACAGTCGGTGAATCAAAAGAAGACGTTGGGGAATTACAAGACTTGATGCAGTCGGACAATGACGAAGCTGGTGAAAATATGGAAGACCGCGAAGCCCTCGAAGCCCTCGAAGACCTGGAAGACCTTGAAGACCGTGAAGACCTTGAAGACCTTGAAGACCGCGAAGCCCTTGAAGACCGTGAAGACCGTGAAGCCCTTGAAGACCGCGAAGACCTGGAAGACCTGGAAGACCTTGAAGACCGTGAAGACGAAAATATGCTTTTCGCCGATTCAGAAGACACGCAAGAAGAACAATTAACAGAGGTCGGTCAAGAACAATCTACCGTGAATGTTCCCAAGACGCACTCAGACCCCCTGCCGAATCCTCCTCCTTTACGCAGTACAGACATTATTCACCGGCATTATCACTACACTCAATCATTGCCGACACAAAATTGTCCCCAGCCGGTAGCAAACGAGCAAAACGGTATAATGACAATGCGCGATTGTAATGTCGAAGTGAACAGTGGATACAGTGCGCTGGACAGCTTTGTTACTTGGTTATGTGAAGATCCGACAAAACAATAAAGAAAGTGAATAATATTAAGGTGCGTAAATATTCCCAAAAATATATGTATTGTGTGTGTATACGCATTGATTACAATGAATCAATCCACACCCATTAGTGATTTGCCTGGAAACATGGATGTAGAATTAGAAAGCGATTCCAATATGGTCGACGACATTCTTCAAGAACTTCAAATGCAGCCGGAGGACACCCTCCTTCCACCCCCTAAACCGTCTGACGCAGTCCACGCGTCTGTGTACCAACCTCTCCAACCGACACAACCCACAGCCCAACAAGAAAAAGCTCCCCTAGACAAAACATACGAGCGCTTTGTATGGCTTGTCGAACATATGAAAGTCCCTGCTATTGTAGTTGTGCTGTATCTATTGACTCACAACAGTTCTATGGTTTCACAGCTCCAAACTGTACTACCCACTGCAATTGTTGACCCATTTTCCATTGGACACCTTATCTTAAAGGGGTTAACATTAGCTGTACTAGTTGAAGTCTGTCGGACTCTCTGGGACTAGATTTGAATCGTCAACAATGAACTCTTTTTCCTTCGCATCTGACAAGTCATTGTATTTGGAAAAGTAACTGTGTTCCTCGTCATACTCCCTAATCAAACGATCAAAATAGGCATTTTCTAATTTTTGTATTTCTTCTTGTGATCTATGTGTGCTTTGATCTTGGTACTGGTACGAGCATCTTAACTCTTCGTTTTCAAATGCCTTAGTTCCTTTTATGAAGATAGATAGATTAGATGGTTCACCAGATTGAACGTATGTCTCAAATTCAGATAAAGAACAATACCAATCGTTTCCAACAGTATCAAAGAATGTTTTCCGTCTTTCGTGTACATTGAGGGTGGTAGACACTTGATTATGGTAATCTTTGGGTGGTTGGGATCGATCCGTTTTATCGAGAATATACTTCATAAGACCGCTATGAACCGGAGTAAAATTCATTAAGAAGTAGTTTTATCCTATACAGTTACACTTTGTATTCATATAACTATACTCCGTCATTTTTTTAAATATTTTGTCTCACCTACAAGTATAGGCGTACTAGAATCAATGCAAGAAGAATTCACTCCTGATTTGAACGATCTCATTTGTGATCTACTGTTTTATCAATACATCATTAAGACAAGTGTGGGCAGCTCTTCGGAAAACAAAGAGGACACTGTTGAAAATACTGAAAGGGCCGAAGAAGATACGATGAACTCCTCTCAAAATGAAGCGAGCCACACTTCTATGTATGCATATGAAAAATACAAGGACCTCTTACGCCGTGTTCTGGATATTGTTCAAAAGAACGACACCCGACTCCAAGAAGCGTCGGACGAGCATTCCGTTCAAGAAGCGTTGACGCAACTCCGTATTATCAAACGAGATGTTCTCATGGTAGAAAAAGCGACGCTGATTAACATTGGAAAGGCGTCCGGAATGCATACAGTAGCCTCTAAAATCGATATGTTACAACGCACCTTGTTGAAAAGACAAAGAACGTCTTTGCGTAACAAAAAGAAGCGTACGTCGAAAAATGATAGAGATGAAGGGGGTGATGACTCGGATGGATATGTATCTCTGGAAGACAAGAGTGTAGAAGAGAACGACGCATCGTCGGGTGAAGAAACCGTCGATGCCGAAAAAGACTTAACACAACCGGATGACAATCAGACGGACGAATCTGAAGAGGAGGAAACAGACAAAATTATCCCCATAGAAGGCCCACTACCAAAAGCATTCATCGCCAATAATGACATTTTACCTTCCCCGGAAAATATGGATGCCAATCCACCAGCAGAGAACCCGACAGAAAAAACAGAACCCATTGAATACTTCCATAAAACAAAGGACTGGGGCTGGCTATCGTCATTTCATACCGGTCTGTTCTATTACAAAGACCGCAGATATAGAACGGTTGAGCACGCCTTCCACGCCCAGAAAAGCGATGATGTCGAATATCAAGGTCCTTTCTCTATGGACTCGCCCGCGTATATCGGCGACGCAGCATTGGCCGCAAAACATCGAGGGTCAAAGAAATCATTCGAGTCTTCGTCGTTTGTGTTGCGTAAAGACTGGGACGATGTTCGAGTACATATAATGCAGGAGTGCGTGAAAGCCTTCTATACCGCACATCCAGAACTCGGTGAAAAACTTGTGAAGACGTTGCCCGCCCCTCTTCATCATACAGGATACAAAGTGGGGACCTTTTGGGGAATGCAAAAGGGCAAAGGTGAGAATCAGCACGGAAAAATATTGATGGCGCTGAGAGACACGTTAGCAAATCAGCGCGCGAATAAAAAAGACGAGGAAACAAAAACGTCCACTTCAATGTGAATTCAAGATAAGCCTTATTTATTTTAACTAAATGACATAATCGACCAAATTCCATCGCAACACGGCGCTCCATTTATCCATGTCTCGCGCACCCCGCAAATCGCTTTCCGTTAAGTCGGCTATGACGATATTGGGATACAACACGCATCCTTGCAGAGAAGTCTCCGCCAACAACTGATTCATCATACAGTCGATTGGGTACTCGTGCTGCCACAATGGACAGCTCATCAGTTTTGTGTAGAATTTTTTCATTGCGCGTCGGCTCAACAGCACACCAAACATTCCGTATGTCCACGTCCGCCGTTCTCCCGTAATCGCATACAAGCCCCTGTGACTATCTATCGGAATGCCTTCCCATTTCTGCTGGTTCGCACCGAGAAGCACTACATCGAACTCGCTCAATAGCGCCGGAGCCCGTTGAATTTCGCTATCGAATCGGTTGTGCATTCGGACGTCGTCTTCAAATATGTAGACGTAGTCGTAGCGCTGTTTCAGACAGTGATGTAACAGTTTCGTGTACGAACACATCAGCCCAAATGCCCCTGCTGTCAGATATCTCTTCTTAGTTTTTTTTGTATGCTCCAGATAATTTCGGTATACCTGCTGTATGGGCTCGGACCGTCCATCAATCGCCGGCCAGAATGTAGGCCGGATATTGTACCGTGCAAAGGTATTTCGCATTGTTTCGGCGCGATCCGGTCGCCGTTCTAAATTAATGACGAAAACCGGTTCTGTGATGCTTGGTGTTTGTGTGTCGCGTGACGCCGTTACAGATCCAGAAGTGGACGATAACGCCAGTTGCGGAGCCGGTTTTGACAAACGTATATGCTCCATTACTCGTTCACGTTTCTTAGAATCTTTACTGTTATAGTAACTCTGTTCATACCGAATGCTGTTGGTTTTGTTATAGTTCAGCAGAATATTGTGAATGTGTACGTGACTGGCACACTGGTCCAACGCCCAATACATCTCTGCTACATCTGTGGCAAACTGTAACCACTGTCCATCCGGGTCATGTAGATACTCTACGGGTATGCTTTTGAACAGATGTGCGCGTCCGGTGCGAAGGTGTGAATATTTCCACGTACGCTGATGTCTGGGGACGGTCTGAATTGTAGTATAGGACGGTTTTGTGTACGTAGAAATGGTGTTGGGAAGAGTCACAATTTCATTATTATAGTGAATACAGTACGATCCGGTAGTCATTTGCGTTCCTGTTTCGTAGTACACGGTGTCTATGAGGTCGAACACACAGACATTGTTCAAATGGTCATCGCCGTCTACAAACACACAAATTTCTTCATCGTCTGCTTTCAAGTACGCTTCACGTTTTGAAAAGGCTTGAAAATGCCGCGATGCGTTTTGCTGTATTGTCCATCGCTGTCTATTCTCCTGGGGTATTGTTTTGAGTAACGTAGTCATACTATTATCGGAAGACGAGTCATCTCTGTATATGACCCTGTAGAAGGGGTATCGTTGCTGAATGATCTTAGACACGTACGCTTTTACAAATTGTTCATTGTTGTAGGCGGCGGAAATAATGACAAGTGGGTTGAAACCGAGTTCCATGGCGTGTAAGAAATCTCGACGAGGAGTTGTTGATGTAGACACGCATTCGCGAACACGAAGCATGCAATCATACTCCTCCTTGGAACACAATTTAGTGGAAAATAAGGCACTGATTCGCTGGACGGTAATCGCATCATCTTCAGCGAACCACGTGCGTAGACTGCAATGTGTCAAGAAATAGTGCTTGAAGAGAGATACATTGTGTACACGCAGAAGATGCGCTCGGAGGGACCGTATATTGAGACGAGTCTTCATTTCCGGTGGAATCGATATGTGTGGTTCATGAGAACAGAATGTCGATATGAGGGTTTCAAATACATACTCCATAGTGGGATCTATTCTAGTTAAATATAAAAACAGCAGGAAAAATACTCAGTTTCATACTGTACTCGTACTTGGTGCGTTCTGGCTTAGGTGCGTTCTGTTCATTAATGTAGGTGGTATATAACTACAGTATGATTCTATCAAATTTCCATTTTCCTCCGAAAATAACTCCATCCTTGATCCAAAAAGCGTCACAATAAAGCCACACTGATGCGTGATAATGTTTCAATTCAGTCAGAGACGGTGGCATCCCTTTGCGCATATCGACAACTGTCGTCATGCGGCCTTGATTATACTCTATTTGTCCCAAAAATGAGGGCTTGTAACATTTCTTTTGGAGATCTTTCATGATACGAATATGGCGTGTCGAAAGAGTGCATGTATCATCAAGTACACCATTTATAGCATTTTGTGATTCTTCGTACAGGGAATATAACTTTCGATAATTCTTTTGCGTACCTTCGTCATCCATATCCATGATGTCCATTTTCAGGGAATTATCCTTATTGACCCCAAATGGAAAATGGACGTGCTTGAAATGAACCGTCGGCCTGTCACCGTTGTGAGTCACCGGTCTCACGACCTGGAAACCATTAATGTCATCTTCTCGTAGAAATGAGTACATTTGATATATTAGTATGCGAAGGAGTTTTAAATAGTAGCATGATCTGTCAGTCTTTGTAACTGTCGATAAAATCGTTTCAAAAACGAGAGTTAAGGCCCTCGGTGCCAACATTTTCCCACTACTCTTTGGTACGGCACTTAAGTACGAAACTTTAGTTAGGTAGGTACTCGTACACGGTTCGGCGCTCCCTTATGAATGATCAAAACTTAATCTTCTTATACTTCGACAGACTGAGACGTTTGATGGCATTCACGTCACTCCTGTCTATGTGATTCTTCTCCATAAACGCATTTCTTTCTTTTTTATTTTTGGTTAATTGACAAAGTAAGCTATCACACAACATATATGTCCTCATATCGCTCTTCGCAAATTTTTGGTAAATAATTTGCTGTGACTTCAACTGATAAAAATGTTGACAACTCTTGGAATTAATTTTTGGAATCTGATCGTACATGGGAGGGACTTTGCCCTTATACAAATGCAAAAACTGGGCATCGAAGTACTGGATGTACTCGTACAATTCCCATTGTTGTAGGGAATACACCAAGGACTCACACTGTTTCGCAGCAATGCTACATTCAAATCGTAATCTTGCTTGTGGTTCTGAAAAGTCGGGGCAGGGTGCGTTCTCGAACAGGACTTGAGAGGCATAGTTCGCATCACATGCTTGTAACTCGACGACACGATCCATATTTGTTGATTCTGAAGTACATTTTTCAATTGCGCGCCGTAAAATGGTTTCTTTTGTACCGGTCGTCGTAAGTGAACTGGTGTTGAACTGTTCTATTTCATTGCGTACAATATGGGCATCATATGCCACACACTTGCGCGATTGCAGTCCCTGTATAACGTGTAGTACGTCAAAGCAAGATTTCACACGACTTGAACTCGAAATGAGGTTACTCAATTCATCACCAAGCTCTAGTTTTTCACCCTTCAACACTCGTTGAATGAATGACTGAAGATCACGCGCGAATGGCAGGGGTAGTGAAACATAGCATGGGCGCGGATCGAACGATACTTTTCTCGGAATGGCGGATGTACACAAAATGATGGGAATTAGTCCTTTCTTATTCTTATGTGATTCAGTAGTCATCTTTTGAATGTGTTTCAATATATTTTGAGAACTAGGTTTTGTTGGATCATAGTCTTCGATGACAATACAATTCTTCTGTTTGCGTGTGAAATATTGGTCTAAAGAACGCTTTTGAGAGAATCGTTCGATTGTGCATTTAAATTCTTTCATGTGATCGGCAAAGAGTTCGCTGGCCGATTGAATACATGCCACGTAATTAGCGCGCTGTATCGCCAGTTTCAAAAACGTACTCTTCCCTGAGTTAGCTGGTCCGTGAAGGACAAGAATCCGATACGGGTTTTTGAACCATGCCAACACCTTTTCACACTGATCTGAATGGTGGCCATACTCTGCAAAGTTTGATGGAGCATACTTTGTATGTAGAGTCATTGTTGTGAGTCATTGTCGTACTATACTATCATCGTTTTAATTGCTTTATGGATATGAACGGATATAAGAAGAGAACTGGATATAAGAAGAGAACTGAAAGGTATAAATACCTAAAATATGTCTTCGGATACACCTGTAGATATGTCGGATACATCCATCATACAAAATACAACTGTGGATGTAAATGATGGTGAAACCAAAGAAATCAGTAAATCCGTTGTACGATTTACAGACACAGAAACATTCACAGTATATATCTTACATAACACCGTGGAATACATTGAAAAGCACGGTGTAGAAAAGACCTTTGTTGACAATTGTTCCATGTTTGGAGTCACATACTTCTTGTACGTATATACCACACTATACGATGATTCTGAAGTACAATCTATAAGAGAGGAAATCATTAAAATTGTGAATGAGAAGACACTTGATAAATTATATCGTCTACTCAGAACATATATCGTAGAGTACTATATTCGAGATACGCGATTTGGTCATTCGAATTCGATTTACGACATTGTACGGCATTGTCAGATCAATAAATCCGTTGGTATTCTGGAATACTTGTATAACGCTTGTTCAACAAGTGTGGAAACAGACAAGTTTTTAAGTAAATTGTACGACGGGATATCGCCAGAAACTCTTACTCAATTTGAAATTTGTGAGATGTACTCGTTTATGTGTACGTGGAAACGGTTTCGTAATTACTTAACTTCGCACAATCGATGGTGTATGAAAACATTGCGCCAAAATGAAAGGTCGATTTTACACCGTGTATTTCAAATTTCTTACACTCGGAAGACATTCTCTGGAATTCATTCGAATTTAGATACTCTCACAGATATACTATTCAAGAATAACACAGTTCCGTACCTCACATGGATTACTACTATCCTGAGACAGAATAAGTTCCGAAGACACGATAAGTGGATTATAGGAATGCGAACGCAAGAGCCAGTGTCTTCAATGCGAGAACACGTGCTGATGAATGTTTTTGTGTGCCTCCAAAATCATCGGTCGGAATCTCCTGAATATTCTATCAGCGAATTTGTAGATGCTTATCAAGGCGATATTAATATACAAGATTCACCCAGTGACACATATTTGTTGTATTTACAGAGTCAAGCATTCGGCACTATTGTACACCCTCTTCTTAAGAAGTTAGACTTTGTCGTTGAACAACACGTAGAAATTGATACCATCATCGAAATGGCAATCGTAGAATATACAACCAATGAAAATGCATCAATGTCAGCTATCACTTCTTCGCTAACAGAAATGTTTCGCAATAAATTATCCTTCTTGGCGACTTCATTGGACCTGAAAAAAATTTTCATTCCAAGCGTACTGGACATCATACATCAACACGGATACGAAATATTGCAATGGTTCAATGAAGTGACTGAAAGCATATTCTTTCGAACGAATCATTATACATTCCTCACTAGAATTCAAAACATACTGTTTGCACTTAACTATTCAAAGAAGAAGTTCAAATATAATTATCCGGTTTCTGAAGAAATAAAGAAAAATGTTACGGCCCTGTGTGTTCGAATTTTATCAAAACCGACGTTCCCGATTCATTATAAAAGTAATATTCTTGAATATCTTCAATTACATAAATGTATGGAGGTAATGACGTTGACACAAGCAGGGCATTTGTGGACTTACTATTCCTCTCTGGACAGAGTTAGTGGATATTCTAATGAGATTAAAGAACAACAAAATATAGTTATTACCTTAATGAAGCAGTATGTACTCTTTGCACATCCAATGAAGCAAGAATGTTTATTCAGTGTAGAAGACCCATCTGGTCTTGTATTTGCCATTGTACATAATTTATCACAACGAATGGAGTCCTATCGTGATAACTATGAATATGCTAGACAAACATACTATTCAGATAGGGTTTTATCAATGAGAGAGATTATGTCCCAAGAAAAATATAGTAAACTCATCCAGACGGATATCACCAAAACTTTGGAACTAATGAAGATTCTGAACACCGGATGTCGTTTCAATACATTTCGAGACACGTTGTTGGAGAAACTTAATTCTGAAAAGTTGTGCGAAATATTCTTGTATATAATACGATATTCTACGACTCGATACCATAGAACGTGTCCAATTATGTGTAAGGCGGTGCAATTAATTTTGTATCTTGTAACGTTTACGAAATTTGCAAAGGCATTTGTAAAGGTGTGTGATTCTACAGAGCCCAAAGAGTTCAAAATACTGCAGAATATGGTTCAAGAAGCCGACAGGAAACACCATATAGGCGGTGAAGATTTGCACCAATCTATCCATAAAATTTTGATAACGCTACGACATTACCAAGGTGCTCTAATTGACTATAACAACATTGAAATTCCTTTCGAATTACTTGATCCACTGATGCATACTATCATCGAGACTCCATGTGTAATTCCTGAAACAAATACGATCATGGAAAAAACCGTAATTGTACGCTATCTGAAAAAGAAAGAGCAGAATCCTTTCACACGGAGCAAACTTACGTTAGAAGATCTTGAAACGTATAATGAAAGTGATCACGCAAAAAAACTACTTTACCAATTTGAATCTAAACTTAATGATTTCTACACAGGGAAAAATATGCAGGCATCACTGACTGAAATAGATAAAACGAAAGAAAATGTTGAAAGTGAAACGAAAACTACAGAATTCAAGTCGGAAACGAAAGATAATGATGTAGAATCGAAAACAGTTGAAGTTGTAGAATCGAAAACTAGTGTAGTAGAGGCTAAAACAGAATCTAAAGTCTTGGAGGCACAGAGTATGGAGGTAGAAACCAAAAGTGGTTCATTGAATACGGTTGTTTCAGAGTATGGTACAGAGTCTTCAACTGATAGTGGCGACAGCGATACGATATCACATCCTGGAAGTGAAAGGAACACGTCTGACATTGTGACTGATCTTCCAGATTTGACCACTGATTCAGACACGGATTCCAATTAGTAAATCACGATATTCCTAACACTTCAAACTCGGTAAGATTCGAAATGCACGTATCACAAATGCTTGGAATTGTGAATATTGTTTCAAATCCAAATTCATCATCAAACACTGTACGGTATTCTTGTATCTGTAGGTCAAACGTTAGATCACAACAGTATTTCTTCTGTGAACACATCCAGCACGTTCCGAATAGAAAAGTGCATATATATTCGACAATGTCTTCAGGTAGAATGTTCATACATCTATACACAAGAATGAGATTTTTTTACCTTTTCAATTTTCTACATTACCTTCTCCACTTCTTGATTTCCATTGCCGTACATATTCACGAACGTATTTGCGGCGAGTGTGATAGAATGCCCCGTTAGAGAGGTTGATGAAGTTATATTGATTATCCACACCGTTCTTGAGTTAGTTGGTATGTAAGTGATGCTATCCACGCCAATCGTTTCTCCGTTTTCATTGCTACTCGTAATTCTAGTTGACAAGTCTCCCTCTTCGTACGGAGGCGTCACATTGCGAAATAAGTGGACGGGAATTGTAAATGAAATACTGAGCACAGTTAAGAACGTTTCAGATCCTGTTTCAGACACGCATGTAATTTCAGGCAATGGTCTATCGTCTCTAGCTATGATCATGTCGCGCAGATACAGTGAGCGCTGTATGTATTCTTCTGTGATGTACTCTTCTATGGAATTGTATGTATTGTCTCGTCCCTTGAACACGATCCGATCGCTCCTCAAATTGTTTACGATACACGATTCAAAAATGTTATCCATTAGTTCGTGTCTGTATGTGACGTATATATACTATGTAGAAAAATAGATCCTTAAATATTATGTAGATTCATAGTAAGAGAGTAATGAATGCCAGTATCATACCGGTAGCCACTATAGCCCTCCGACTATGGTCGTCGTCTTCCTTATGGATGCTGTATCATACAGCATGTGGTACATATAGCATGGCGAAGTATGTGTACACGATCAGTAATGACTACGCCACCTCTAAGCCGTACCAAGAAATCCTATTTTCTCACGGGGAAGAAGTGTGCAAAATTAAACAAGAAAACGAGTATGTGCTCATTATGACCAATGAAACATGGATGAACGATTTTGCAAAGTTGCGCGAAGAAGTTCATACACACGAATACGAATTAGTGGAAAAAAAATGTCTAGATAAATCAAATGGCAAGCGGCTATAAAGTGTTTCAAGCCAATGAAATGGAATGGGTATTGGACCCAGCGACGTACGAAGATGATTCCGGTACTCTTACACAATTGATAAACAGTGATCATATTGTCGAGAATGAGCAGTCGGACGAAACAATCGAACCGTCTCCAGATATCATTCCGATTCACGAAGGTGTAGTTGTGTACGAACACGCCAACTACAGAGGCCAAGTCGTGTACCTGTATGAAGAAGGCGATTTTTCACTTAAACAATTCAAAGAAATGGGATTGAAAAACGACGACATTTCTTCGATCCATATTTCGCCAGGATGGTCCATTCAACTGTTTGAACATCACAATTTTGAAGGAGAAAGTATCGTCTTCACAAGTGATGTGCGAAATCTTGTAGATCAAACGTGGAATGACAGAGCATCATCTGTAAAAGTTAGACATGGTAAGCTCATTGCACCAAAGGTAGTCAAACCGTCACAGTGGAGCACTGTCTATAAACAAAAAAAAGATGCCGTTGTCTCTCTCCTGTGTAAGAAGTCAGATGGGTTCTACGTCGGAAGCGCATTCTTTGTATCGCACGACGGGTATATTGTTACGGCGGCACATAACATTGTTGAAACCAGTACAAATGATCGCCCCGATGTCCTCATTGCTACAATCTCTAACATCAATGATACAGGAGTAACACAAGCGGTAGTGTGTGATGTGATTGGTGTCGATGGGAATGGTGATGTAGCCGTCTTGAAAGCTCGTGGCGTGTACAATCAGACCTATTTCCACTGGGGGGATAGTCGGAACACGCCCATCGGAAGCGATATCTGTACTTTTGGAGATCCGAAAGGGCAGGATTTTCAGTCATTCACCGCCGGACACGTTCGGGATAACCAATATGTGTACAAAGGCACGATTGAATCAATGGCTATTGACGCTCAGGTATATGAAGGGTGTTCAGGATCCCCCATTGTCGACGTTCACGGACAGGTTGTCGGAATCGTATGTTTTGGGATTCAAAATGGAGACGGCTTTTCCTGGGGTATGTCACAATACACGTTAGAGTACGTGGTGTACAGTATCATTCGTGAACAGTCAAACTACAGTAAGGGAATTTTAGATGTAGAGTGGAGACCGGTCGATGCATTCTTCTTACACCGTACCCAAATGCTTCACCAAGCCGTGGTAGGCATCTATTGCCTCACAAACAGCACATCTTGCGAACTGGAAAAAGATGACATCATTATTTCGATTAATGGAATTTCCGTTCAAGGAAGTAATGCCGCAAGTATTTTATGGCGTAAGCAACCCACGGATGTTATTCAAGTTCAGTACGTGCGCCCGGGGTCAGATATTTCCCAGACGACCCAGTGCACATTGAAAGCTTTTTCACCACACGAAGACGTAGTACAGTTAGGATTTGTACAGGCCGCCAAGTATCTTATCCAGCCCAAAAAAATGGAAATGGAATAAATGTAAGAAACACGAATGATGTCATGGGATTGTGTAGTATATATTGTTCATATTTCTATGGAATTATAGTTCGTTTCCGAATAAGAATGACCTCCTGTAAGGCTCGAAAGGTGATGCGTACTTCTACTTTTGCCGATTGGAGCGCCACCAAGGGAATAGTTGTGGCCGATTCATCGCAAATAAATGGCAGAGGCACATGTATGATTCTTTCCGGAGTCGTAAGTTGTGCGTTGTCCGTCGGTTCTCCATCAACATGAATAACTGGTTCACGCGTTGCAATCAAATCATCAACGTGCCCAACGAGGTGTTCAAATGCGCGTGATTCATTGGAATCGCTGTACAAGTTGTAATGCGTATGGATCCACTCCCCAGTGATGGTTTGAAGTTTCTGCCCTCCAATAAAAAGTTCGGCGTGCTTTATTAAGGCTAGACCGACGTATGGGGCCCATTTCGCCTGGTACAACGAACCGTTATGTGTGAAATATTTGAGAGCGGGAAGTGTCAGTGTCAAACACATCTTATGGAGCAATTGTCCGTAACGTTTGACGTGACACGTGAGAACCGATTCTTTACTCATCCATTGAATACTCTTGTCAAAAGGTAAACTGATCGATTCTTGTGCAAAATTGTGATACTTTTGGTAGACTGATTTGAAAAAGGTGATTCGTGGCTGGACACTTGACCCGCCTGTCAGATACTCGTTCATTTGTCCGCCGGCTAATGCAAGTTCGAGTTCACCACCGCCCATTGTGTTGGACTTCTATATCATCTGTATGTATAATATTTTTAAAGTGTTTTATGTTTTTGCTTTATCCGGAACACGACTCGCATATCTCTTCCTTCTTCGCATACTTCTGATATAGTCTCGGATCTACAGTGAATTGCTGGGCCTTTGCGGCCGCTCGAGTTCTCAGATAATACATACCGGTCTTGAGTCCCTTACTCCAGGCGTAAAAGTGCATGCTCGACAGATTCTGGGCGGTCGGCTTTTCCACAAACAGATTCAGACTTTGAGATTGGCACACGTAGAGACCTCTATCCGCCGCCTGATCGATTAATGTCTTCTGACTCAAGTCCCACACCACCTTGTACAGTTTACGTAAGAACAGCGGGATGCTTTCTATGTTCTGAATGGACCCATTCTCCATGACGATCCGGTTTTTGAGCTCTTCATTCCAGAGACCCAGAGCGCAGAGGTCTGAGATAAGATACTTGTTGATGACGACGAAATCGCCCGCCAAGGTGCGTCGCACATAGATTGTACTCGTGTACGGTTCGATACATTCATTGTTTCCCAGGATCTGACTCGTCGACGCCGTCGGCATAAGGGCCACAAGGAGACTGTTCCTCTGTCCGTGAGTCCTGATGTTGGTTCGGAGGGTTTCCCAGTCAAGATTTCGATGAGTACTCAGATCTCCTGGGTACACGGGTTTATGTCCAACCTCCTTGAGTCCTTCGGCGTTCCACAAATTAAATTGGAACTGTCCTTTACTCATTGGCGAATTTTCAAAGGTAGAATATGAGCCTTCTTCCCTGGCGAGTTCATACGATGTTTCCACGGCGGCATAGTAAATTGTCGCAAAGATCTCCTTGTTCAGTGCGTGTGCTTCTGGACTGTCAAAGGGCATCCGCATTTTGCTGTACACATCGGCCAAGCCTTGAACGCCGATACCAATCGGTCGATGTTTCTTGTTCGATACCTCTGTTTCCTTGACTGGGTAGTAGTTCAAATCGATTATCTTGTTCAGATTTTTGGTGAGCGTTTTCACCGTATTATGCAGTGCCTCAAAATCATACGCCGGACGAATCAAGGAGAGCAGACCATTAAAATCGCCCACGTACTGATTCTCAACGAAGAACTGAGGGAATCCAAGTCTCTGATTTCCCAAAGAATTATTTGAGGCCTCATTGATCTGTGCGCGCAGGTCATCCACACTGAAATCTGTGTCCAATACCTTCTTGATGTAGTTTGTTCCATTCTCTTCCATCATCAGTTTGGCCACATCGCAATAACTGCAGTTCGGTTTCGAGTACATGGTAATCGTATGGTTGAAGGGGCGTTTCTTAACGAAAGACGGGAGACCCAGAGAGGCGAGAGTACAACAGGCATACTCATCTTTGTCCGAATACTCCACAATTTCAGCACATTGGGAGGTGAAGATTCCGTTAAAAATTCCTGCGTTTCTCTTCGTCTCAGTGAAACAATATGTATCATCAATTTCTCCATTGTCCTCCATACGTGTAACTTTCACAAAGTGCTCACTGGAACGATTCGGTGTATGATCTTCAATTACAAGACGTTTGGGATGAAATCCAAGTGAACACAGTTTTTGAAGAGAACGTGAGGCTACAAGCAATCTCCACATTGGTTTGGTATCGTAGATAGCGTAACCACCTTTTCCATTTGGTAATGGACGTGGTTTATCAGTGCGTCTAATAGATGAAACTTTTGAAGAAATGCCACACGTCTGTAGCATCAAGACGATATTTTGAAGGAACTCGCGGTGAATGGAGGACACTTGAAGGCTCTGATTACTTCCATTCCGAGTAATGCAGCCATCGGCATCGGATAGACCGGCGAACCAATCTAGTTTGCTCTCTAGAGAGTAGTTGATTGGTACAAAATATTTCTCTTCTAAATCCCAGGGTAACATCACAGTCAATCGGTTATTTTTCTCTTGTCCGTGGGTTCTGTACGCGAGTTCATCCAGCAAAGCCATCTTCTCACCATAAAGACACACTTGGGGGTGTTTTTGATAGCAAATGCCTTGGCACATTTTGTTCGGACCCTTAGCCGGTTCACTCATTCCATAATGTCGTTTACAGTACGACGTACCATCTAACGATTTATACTGACATTTGCTTTCCTTTTGTGTTTTGCTGATGTTACCGTACGTTCCGTCGCCGGTAAAAAAACCGTTCGTGTACGCATCCTTCAGTCTCCTTTTAGTGTCGAGCACCGGAAAGTCGCATTTGACGAGACGCATTCCGGCTTTCAGATGCTGAGCCTCAACTACATCTACTTTCGAAGACTGTAGGATGTCGCGGTTTCTTTCCAGAGAAGAAAGGTATCCCTTTTGAATGAAGAATTTATGGTACTTCGTACACGTTAACGTCTGTCCATTGGAGAAATGAAGTGTAATCAATGATTGATCCGTACCTGTCTTGTGAACAACGACCTTTGAGAACTCTTTACCATTCCAGACGTTGATATCTTGTTTCTCCAAGTCTTTGATCGGAAAGTAGCCATTATCTGTCAGTACCATTGTGGAAGGACTGACACACAGATTGGAAGACTTAATGACTCCAATGTTCTTTTGATTGGATTTTTCGTTGCACGCATCCTTGTACAGCAGATAAGGAGTACCGGTCTCCATCTGAGATTTCAGAATTTCCATCCAAACTGCACGAGCTTTCACCTTTCGGACATATTTTTCTTCCTGTACGTAGCGGTCGTACGCCTCTTCGAATTCTGCTCCGAATGTGTTATTGAGATCTTTACAGTCATCTGGATTAAATGTGTACCAGTCTTCGTCTAGTTTAACTTTTCGCATGAACAAGTCAGACATCCACATCGCATAGAACAGGTCCCGAGCACGCGCGTTCTCATCACCGTGGTTCTTACGAAGATCCATGAATTCGAATATATCGTCGTGCCAAGGTGATAAGTATACAGCGAAAGATCCATTTCGTTTCCCGGAGTTATGGACCAACCCCATATGAGTCAAATAATTATGATTGTCTTCAATGTTCAGATCAAAGACAGTCCCGGTATATTCATCCTCAGTTTCAGTAACGAGCTTGACCCGTGAATAGAGAAGTCCTTTGTGCTCGAAAAATTTGAGATATGTGGCCGGTTCAATATGTAGCGCATCACAGATAACGTTATGTTTTGGAATTCTGAGTACATAGGGTTGCTTCACGGCTTTTATGTTTTTATACGGCAACACTTGTCCAATTCTGTTCTTGTTATAGTGTCCTGAGGTAAGAATACTATTGCAAAGAAGCATATACCGAACACTTTCAATCAAATTACGGCTGGTTGATGTGAAATATATTTCTTTTTGAACAGACCCATCTGTCTCAAGGAGTCCCTTGACAATAAGTAGCTGTTTTTCTCTTGGTAAGTTAAGAAATGAAGGGGATACGTGTTTTTCATGATTCTCATCGTACACGTCATCATAACGAATCGGAAACCATTCATTCAGAGTCCATTTCACTTGAACACATCCATGTTGAGCATTTTCCCAGTAATGGATATTATTCTCTTCCAGAAAATCGATCACAAAATTATACGTTTCGTCTTTCAAGTGACCCAATGTGATACCACACTCAATGGATTTACAACTACTTTTCTTTGAGTAATGTCCATCTCCCAAAAGAATTCCATAGAAGCGACACACGTCGTTTGTATACTTCTCAATATCTTTGGAGAAAGTAGGTATGGGGTACACCAAGAAATCCTCTCTTGAAATTTCACCGGCCGGAACAAATGTAGGGTGAATTGTCCCCGCATCAAGTCGTCCCTTAATTGTCGTAAAATTGGTCATCCGTTTCTGGTTTTTCAGTGCAAAAACTTCGTGTACTTTTGTACATTTCACTCCTTCAATACTATGAGTTGAGCGAATACTGATGAGTTTTTCTTGAATTTCGTTTTTTGCTACTCCAAGAACTCTCTTGAACGATCCGTCCTTAGTGACTACACGGTCTTTGATATTAATTTCGTCAATTCTTTTATGACCTTCTGGAGTGTAGACAATTGTGTCTGGAGTAAAACACTGGTTAACGTATCGCGCCGTCTCATTGTATACCTTAAGCATGGGTACAATCCCCGAAGTTTTTCCGTGCGTTCCTCGGATAACAGAATTATTAGACCGAATGTTTGAGATATGGATACCAATGCCTCCGGCCCACTTGGAGATCATCGCACAATCGCTAATCGTTTTATAGATACCATCCACACTGTCATCGGTACCAAGCAGGAAGCACGATAGCAACTGTGGGTACTCACATCCGGCATGAAAGAGAGTTGGCGTTGCATGGATCATGGCCTTTGTAGACATCAAATGATATGTATTGATGGCTGCATCCACATCGGTTCCGTGAATGCCAAGCGCTACCCGCAAGAACATGTACTGAATGCGTTCCGCGACAGCTCCGTTCACCTTCATGAGGTACGCCTTTTCGAGTGTCTTGAAGGAAAAGAAGTCGAAAGTATAGTCTCTTTCATGATCAATCACCTGATCCAACTGCTCTTTATTCTCCAGGATTACATTGTATACTGACTTGGATATCAGACCCTTCATCTTCCCTGATGTACCATCTTGTTCATTGAATAACAAAGCCATTGTCTCAGTGAATGTATTCTTTGTGTTCTTGTGGTTATTTGAAATAATGATCCTCCCGGCTAAGGTAGCATATTCAATGTGCGTCGTACACATAGCAACTGTAATTTGAGCCGCCAGTTCGTCCAGTTCAGTGGTCTTCACTCCGTCATAGATTCGAGCACATACCTTCTGAGCAATGAGTGTCGGGTCGATGTTCTTGCACACAGGCTCTTTTTCACACAATGTTTTGATGCGATTAATAACCTTGTCAAATGATACATTTTCAAGGTTACCATTCCTTTTTTGCACTCGCATGTTTGTAAGTCTTGTTCTCTTGCTGTCGTGTCAAAGGTTTATATCCATTCTGCCAAATTCACGATCAATCTAATGATATGCATGGAAACCAAAAAAACCTAAGTACCACTTGTACTTTTTGTAGGATAGAAGAATGTCCGGATACACAAACTATAATAAAAGTAAAAAAAAAGTACCAACTCGTAATACACACACTTACATATACATCATATGAACACTGGTCTTATCTTTGTTGTTATCTGACTTGAGCAGTGCACGAGCTCGGTCAGTGGTCAATGTCATAGGAAAGTCAAGACTGTCTAATTCGAAAGAGATTACCTCTTTGATTGATTTTTCATCGTTATCAGATAATAGGTTGAGTACGTTCAACTTTGAGTAAATCATTTTCAAGCATCTCCTAAAGCTTCGACAACCTTCTTCTTTCGTAAATGTTTCCACAATGAATTTCAGAACATCATCCGAAATATGCACCATTTCTGATTTGAAGTTGAGTTCTTGACAAATTTCTGGAATGAGGTACTGCCTTGCAATTTTGATCTTGTCGGAACTTTTAAAACCTTTCATGTGTACCACGTGCATGCGGTCCTTTAGAATTGTATTTACCTTTGATTCATCATTGAAACTAACTACAAAGATGGCTTTGCTCAAATCGAAATCAATGCCTGAAAAGTAACGATCTTGAAATTCCGAGTTTTGAACCGGATCGGTAATGTGACAGAGAAGGTTTGAGATTTCTTGTCCATTTGGCGTGTCCGATAGCTTGTCCAACTCGTCGAAGAATATTACAGGGTTCATACACTGTAAATCTCGAAGAACTTCAACGATTCTGCCGCATTTAGATCCTTCAAAGGTGTACTCGTGCCCGTTTAGAAATGAACTATCCTTAGCACCTCCCAAAGCAATTAGAGCAAAAGGTCGTTTCAGCACTTTTGCAAGACCATTCTTTGCCAGCGTCGTTTTCCCATTGCCCATGGGACCTTGTAGGGCAAGCACGTTTCCTTTGGACTCCGGATTTGTGATCCATTGAGAGATGACTTGAATGATTTCGTTTTTGACGGGGTCGTGTCCGTATACTGCAGAGTCTAGGACATTTCGCGAATCTTTCAGGAAGTTATAAATTTCGCTCTTTGAGGATGACTCCACTGAAATTGGGAACTGTACATTCTGATTCAAAGGGAGTTTGGTGAACTCATTGAACCAGCTTTTCAATTTGTGATACTCGTTATCGGACTGCTCCATATTTTGAAAAGTTTGTAATCGAGATAGTAAGTGAGATTTGCATTGCGTCGAAATGTTAGGAAGTCCGAGAATCTTGAACTTCAGAGGCATTTGTTCCGAGTTGAAACTGTCTATTTCCTTGTTTTTTTGTTCGATGGATGCCTTCTGTGACCTGGTCAATTTCTTGTAGTATTTTAATTCATCACGAGTAAGATGTCGTCGCAATGAACCCTTTGACTTTTTCTTGATTCGATAATCATCGTCTAAATGGTCTGTATCTTCAAGGCTGGATGATGAACGTTCAGTACGATAATCACTATCACTTTCTTCACTTGAAATATAATCTTGACGTTTCATTTCTTCCACGTGATTACAAAGTTCTTGTAACACAAGCATTTTTGTCAACAACTCATCATCGTCATTCATCGAAACAGTTTCTGTCTCTGACTCTGTCGATAAGAGCACACGACGACGATTGCGTCGTTTCTTAGATTTCTTTTTACGAGAACGTTTATGCCGAATGTCGTTTTGGGACGGTTGAGGCTCATAGTGGTAGTCAATCAAGCCTTTAATATTTCCATACTCATCAACTTCGCTTTCCTCACCAGAAGATGAAGCATTCGAATGCCTCTTCAATCGATTATGGCGTTTTTTCTTTTTCTCTACTCTCTGAGCACGTGACCGTGTAGCATATCTTGTTTCCATGGTTAGTATTTTATACGTTCCTGATATATCTATGAATCATTTTTTTAATATTAGGAATCCGACTTTGGCTTTCGTGACTAAAAAGTAAGAGCCAATATCATATGAAAATTCCTATCGTGCTAAAAATAAGAGAACCAATATCAAAGGTTTTATCCATTTGGGAACGAAGACGAATCGACTTTAAAGAGGATGTAAGAATCTTTTTTTCGGAATCAGTCAGTGAAGTGATATGAAGTTTAATGTCTCTGACCGTTGAATACTTGTAGGTTTCAGTTTGTGGAATGGAACCTTTGGGTCCTGTTACTGTACGAATGTGACGGGTTTCCGGAAATGCGGCTTGAAGGACTCTTTGCTGTTCATTGGAAAGTGATTGAATGTCAATTAGGGAAAATCCAATAGATTGGTGGTCATATTGCTGCATTTGTTCTAATGGAATTGGTTTAGGAAGTTTAAGTACTTTGTGTTTGGATGGTGTACAATGATTGAGTAAGCTGCAGAATGTACTTTGATTTGGTTTCACATTAATATTGATTCCACTTTGCGCATTATCGCAAACGGTGTGACCTAATGCATCTTTTTCGAATGCTGGTACAGTAAACAGGGTATCAATTGGAATATCATCCGAATAACGTTTACCATTCCTACGGAAACATTTCACTTGTCGATGAATAGGGCGGTGTGCACACCGTTCTTTACACTTCGGCCATTCATCAGCGACCCATCGAAAGGCATGGTCCGAATCGACTTCCCGCTGAGTTAGAGACAATGGAGTCATTGTTTTAAGAGAGTGAGAATTCATAAGAGAATCACCTGTCGTATATTCTCTTGAATCGCGATCAATATATTCGTCTGGGGCAGGTGTACCACTTGATGCTTTGTCATTGCTGCCTTTATTTGTATGTACTTCTTTTGAATCGCCAACTGATATCTCCTTATCACTGAGACCTTCTATATACATTCCTTGTGACAGGGTCGCGAGAATTGTGCACGCAATACCTATAAGTAATAATATTTCTAATCGGGACATATTTTTTATACTATATTGATTACAGAGTAAAAAAACAAAAGGCGCTCTTTACATCAGAGGATCCAAATAGATCAAGAACGTGTCTGGGAACGGGAAATAAATCTGCATTGACCATTCCTATTTTTTATGTATGGCTGACCCTTTTTTGTGAAGAATACTGTCGTGGACTTCAAAAACCCTCCCTTCTTACTTCTGATAATATTTTCAATTTCTTGTCTTATGTTGGCAATCTTTATCTTTTCTGAGTGTCTACTATTAATGATCGGTCTTATAATGTTTTCTAACCACATTATTGCCTTTACTTCTCCCTTGATTTTGCTTTCCATTTTGCTTTGAAAAGATTTATATTTTTCTGGGAAATAGTTCAATAAAACAACCGTAACAATACCCCATATTGCACAAACACTTCCCGAATTCCAACTCGATTTGGGTGATATATTTTTCACAGAAATCTCTTTACTATCAAGTAAAATTGTATATTTATTTTTAAAGTCTTTCCTACCCCACTCCTTTCCATTCGGATCCATGAAACTAATAACATTGGCGTTTTTACGAAGTATAATCACATGAGTTATTTTTGCATTTGGAAAATTCAGATTGAAATAATATAGTCCGTCAGAATCTTCGTTACGACCAGAACTTGTAAAGCGAATAACATGATTATCTGATTTTTTTGTTTTATGAACACATTTTTCCCGTAGTAAATAATTATCGATACTCAATATTTTCATTTGTTCATTCATAATATTCCAAATTATTCCATATATCATTTACAGCCTTTTTTATCCAAGGCATACGAACCTCAAATGACCGTGTTGTGTTGGTCATCAATTTAAGAATTCAAGTGAAATATATTGGAGGAAATCTAATATCTCAGGCGAAAAGAGAAAAAATAAGAGAATTTTCACCGTACAAAGGCACGAAGCTTATTGATTATACACGGTTTGAGTAAGTCTGATCTCTTCAGACGCATCCGCCGAAACGACTTTTTCAGGGTTTGAGGAATGAGGGACCAGTCGATATATTCGAACTGCTTTGCATATTCTTCTCTTTCTGAAATAGAATTTTGATGACGAACTTCTGGCTCTGATGTCGGCCAAGATGGAAGGACGACTTTGTTTCGAATAATTTTGGTTGTCTGACGCAAATATTTTTTTCGTTTTGCAAATTTTTGAATTGATGCTTTCTTTTTGAAAGAAGTGACTCCTACTGTTTCGCTAAATTGAATCATTGGCATTGTTGTGTAAGGAAAGATTTGCATTGGAATAAAAAAAAAGAAACAGTCGTCATTTTTTTAATTAGTATATTCAAAACAGATCTGAATCCCTTCTACCATGGTGTTCGTACGCAATGTTTTATACATTCGTTTTCCTGCCATTACAATTTTAAAAATGAGGGAATTATTCCAGACAGGGCTTTGAATGATTTCTCCGTGATAGTAAACAGTAACTTTGTAACGTTTTGAAAAGGGGCGTTTAAATGTTCGATAACTTTGTATGCGTACATTTTTCCGATACAGAGAAAGGGTAGTATTTGGAATGTGAACAGATTGAAATCCCATTTTGAGGGACCATACAACGTGGAGGAGCGAATATTTCATTTGTCTTCCGACATAGGGGAACTTGTCAATAAAACGCAACGCATCATTTTTTTAATCATGCCATCCAATCAATTGCCTCCGTGATATCACCCTGATTTAGCATAAGTGCCTCCAGGATTAAAGTCTCGTTTGTATATCCCATACCTAATAACTGCGCAACTTGATTAGAATACACAGAACGGTAGAATTCTACAACCATAACTGGGTCAGACGGTACATCAGATGCTTCCGGCTGATCAAGAGGGTAAGGCCGGTTTTCTGATGAGTCTGGAAGGTCTTCCGGAGGATTACCATTTTCTTCTGCATTGACTCCTGATTCACTAGACTCTGGAGGAACATTCACACGTATGCGTAGTGTAAGATTCGGTGGAACTGTTGCTTCCGTTTGGTCAATGTCATCTTCGTCCGGTGCGCCATCCATAGGCTCCAATACAGAGAATAAATTGCCACTATCCTCTATTTCTTCGACACGTTCAACTGTGTCTTCAGTGGCACCATTCATAAGATCTTCAGAATGATTTGACGGAGGTGGTGCTAATGGTTCAAAAGATGTAATTGGTAAAGCCCGCCCTGTAACTGCTATATTGTTTTCACTATTTTCACCAGCACCATTTTCACCATCTCCATTTTCTTCAGCTTCTTCATTTTGTATCACCGACCGCAAAATCGATTGAATATCACTAAAATCCTGCAATGAATTATTTGTGTTTGTTGCAGGCAGTCCTCTAAAAACTGCCTGTCCAATGATTCCTGGAGGAACACGAGATCGAGGTGGTCTATAGGCCAATCTATCTCGTCTTGGTGGTGGTGGAGGTGGAGGTAAGTCACTCATTGGTGGAATTGCGGGAAGACGCCTCCCCCGAGAAAACCCATCTGCTGACATCGTGGTTAAGAGTGGTGCTATACTTGCTCGACTTCGAAAGTTAAATGAAGACGAATCTGTAAAACGTGATTGCCTACACTGCTCTAATAATATTATAGTTGAGTTATTGGTTACGCCATAGTCATTCCACTTATTATGCCGGTTTAGGACTTCACCGTCATACAATAGCGTATAATCGCACCGCAAAGTGCCCATTCGGATTTTCATTGTCTTGTAGGAAGACCATATGTAATCTTTTGTCATCACATTCATAGAAAAATCTCGTTTTGAAACGACATCGTAAAAGTTAAGATGGATAATTGGCATTTATATACTCTCTTGGTTCTCCAAGAAACTTTAAGTTATTCTACACGGATACGACGTATAACAAATCCATCTTTGGAAATGTTACGAAGCACTCCGTGCGAATGAAGGTAAAAACCCGCTGCATGGTCAATGAAGATATCAGACTTGTCTTCTTGTAATGAAATGCATTGGGTCTTACCCTTATTATTTGAGCAAAAGCACATATTCTTTGAAAGTGAGCTGACATGAATCTGATTTACCTTGTTTTCGATTTGTCTGATTAGATCCAACGATGATAAACGTAATATTTTGATTTTTTCAGCACACGCAATTATGATAATATCGTAGGCACTATGTAAACGTATTGTAAGTATGTCGCTTTGAAATACCGAAATTGTCACCAAAGTATTTTCTCTACAAATAGTGCATGTTCCACGACTTGCACTGAAAGAAAATACAGTACGAGTCCCAATGTATTCTAATGCACACGAGCCTACATGGAATGACTGAATTGAAAATGATTGAAACAATGTTAAGGTAGACGCATATAATAGTCGTATTTCAGAGCTCGTACAAGTAGCAATATACTTCTTAGAAACGAGTATTTCGCGCAGATCCTGTATTGGATACTCCATCACAATTTTGCTATTTGTTACATTCCAAACGCTCAATCCAGAAGAGGTCCGAACAAACAGAATATTCGAATGATAATAGGGTTCTATTTGCTGAATATTGGACAGATGAATTTGATACGAAGTTACGGTATTATCCAGGAGGGATATATATCTAAAACAAGAGGCGTTTTTGGTAGCATCATAATGTACAAGATATGTTTGTGTTTGATTTAAAGAAAGTAAGGATTCACTGAAAGTCATTCATTTCAATATCTTTAATTTCCTTGTACATTATTTAGCGGCATAAAATTACGTGACCAGGCCTTTCATAACTAATATAAACCCAATGAAAGAGATTGTACCATAGGTAATTGCAATGCCACGTAAAAGCAAGAGAAAAACGAAACAATCTACTAGTGTTCACATTACCCCTTTAAAGCCTGTTCTAAATGAAAATATCATTATATGTATTCCAGTTGGTGCAATTGAACAAGAAAAATTGATTAAGCGCACTATGACACAGGAAAATACTATGTACACTTATAATCCTAGATTATCAACCCCACTAGATAGTAATACGCGCAGTTTCCAAGAAGAAAATGCTTGGATAGACGGATCTGAAAATGTAAGTTGTTATCATCCGTTTGAAGGCTCAAATGTATCCGATGTATCTCGGGAAAAAATGGAGGAGGAAGTTGCTCAAACAATTTCCTCCTTAAATGTTGAAGAGACCACAGTTGGACAACGGCAAACTTGTATGTGGTGTTGTCATACATTTAAGAACTCTAAAGTTCATCTACCACTGCAAAGAAAAAACGAAGAGTACATTGTGTATGGTACTTTCTGTTCTGTACATTGTGCTGCAGCATATAACTTTAATGATATCTTAGAGTTTGGAGATATATGGGAGCGGTATAGTCTTCTGCACTCGCTCTATTTTGACGGTCAAAACAAAGCGACCATTCAGCTTGCACCACCAAGGGTTGCACTCAGCAAGTTTGGCGGCCATCTAAATATTGAAGAATTTAGAGAAAGATCGTCACAGTCTACATTCACTGTGTCATTAGCACCAATCAAGTATATCAAAACGTATTCAACAGGAAGTTCAAATGTTCTACAGAACGTCAAGCGATGTGGACACCATATTGACAAAAAGGCTCTGAAAACCCCATTTACGTTCTTAGAACAAAGAAGATAGGATGAACCTGACCACGCAATGTGAAACAGATATTTTTATCTTTGGGAAAATTTTTTTATTTTTTGGTAATAACAATCTATATAACTTGTATAGGGTAATTAATGTTCGCTCCGGCAGAATCTTTTAGGGTTTTCAAAGCAAGACCATGCATATATGATTTGGAACCATCGTTGCATAAGAACATTGGTAGAACACGGGAAGTCATTACACTAGACATCGTGGTTCCCAGTGATTGGGTGGGTGCACTGCGAAATCTATGGACCACGGGCGAGCATACGTGTGATTGTGATGACGAGGGTGAAGAGGGCCACACAGAAAACGAAGATCCTGCAACTGGTCCATATGGGTATCCTTGCGATAGTAAAATTCTACTGTACGCGGCCAATACGCCCACATATAATATCGATAAGACATTTCCTCGCGGATCGTGTAATAAATTTGTCGAAAGATATCGGAATGATATATTCCGTTTATTCTATAATGAAAGCGAGACAGTCGCACAACAGTGGGCACAACATATTCAAGATATCGTTCATTCAACCGACCCCTTTCTTTTTGTTACAGAAGAAGAAAGAGCACATAGGGATGAAGGATACATTCACGCGTACTGTTATGAAGAAACGTACAAAAATTATACAGTCGATTTACAAAAAGTAATGGATGATCTTATATATATCCCCGATGTAAATCACTTAGATCATATATGGTATTCTCAAACAGGCGCGCTTGGTACAAACTCGCTATCCAAACTCATCAATAATATCAACGTCGGCGAAGTATTGGACTTGTTATGGAACTACTTTTATCACGATTATGAGGTGCCTCCGCCCCCGGATCCAGACCCACCGGCCAACGCCTGCGAGGACGACCATACAGAGCACAGCGAAGATGTGGTGGAAAACACAGACGATACGACGTGCGAGGATGACCATGCGTTTGATCCGTACAACACACTCAAACTCGATGACGAATTGGTGTTCCCCGTCCATGTGCAATCCATATTTGGATATTCTGATAAAGTCACACTTCTCACTCTCAAAGACGATGTGCTGTACGATTATCACGTGAACATTCGCTTCAAACAGAATGTCGTTCCCACGGTTGAAACACACGGTACCAATGATACCACGAAACCAATTGTGGGTGAGTCGTTTCCACCAAATTAATTATCTCATTCTAATGTATCAAAACAACAATGGAAATAGAAGATGCTCAACGCTGTATTTGTAAGTTCTTGACCCAGACTGTATCACAAAAGAAGCACGTACATAAGACAATTGGTCAATGCAAGGAATTTATGATTAGCATCAGTCGTCGTATTCAGGATTCGCACGAACAATCCATAATTGCGCATAAGATGTTCATTGAATCCATCAATACACTGCACACGTGTGAAACGCAACTCACGAAAATACCACAGATGCGACTGCAAACGGCATTACAAGAACTCATAAAAACGCAAAAAACATTATGGAATATTGCGCGATTGAGTGGATTTTCCACTGTGAACGATGTGTTGCATTTTATGGATTGTGAAGAAGAACACCCGGAATTGTTGTTTTATTCGAAGTTCTTCAACGTAATCTCTATGAAAGTCGTATCAGGTATCGTGAAGACGCGCAAACTGAAGTTACAGGTCGTGCCTTTAGAGCCGACAGATATTCAGGCCGCCACAAATCTCTTATTACACGTTCACGGTGCAGAACTTCATATTGAATGCAACAGTGCGGTACTCAAGTGTAGGGGCTACTTTTCGCCGTGCATACTCAACATTCCGAGTTTCTTCTTCCGTCAAAAACTCATTCATTTACGAACAAGTATGGTCGAAGTATCCGATGTACCGGCAGAATTTGTAAGCGGCTTCATTAAGCAACTATCACTTGGCTTTTTCTGCACCCATTCCGTTTCCGAAATAATGAAAGACTGTTCGAAACAATACCAGAAAATTCAAAGCATTAAAGGAATGACAATTTCGTCTCTGGTTAAACAGTTTTTGACGGCCACGACGATTGAGAAACGGGAAACGATCCTGTTACTCCTCCTCAACAACGACGATTCGGATACGGAGCATCTCGCGTATCTGTTATATGATATGATATCCAACAAAGCGTACGTGATGTCGTCTAACCAATGCGCCGACGACATCTTCAATTCGCTGCATTGGACTGTTCAGGACAAACTGAAGCAACAATTGGTGATCACAAATAAGAAGATCGATGAAATATCCCAGGATATGACAGACGTGTTTTCCTATGAAAAACTGATTCTCATGCTCAAAGCGCCGGACACCGTGAAATCTAAAGCAATGTCTAAACTGAAGGAAATCAAGAATGGAAAGGGTGCAGATGTCACGAAAGCCTCCCAATATCTTGATGGATTGCTGAAAATTCCATTTGGTATATACAAGCGTGAACCCATCACATACGAATTGATGTCGCAGAGGGTCTCTTGTCAGAAAGTATTGAGTGATATGCCCGAATTTACACATGAGGTGTATCACACATTGAACGCAGTAAAAGAAAATCCTGAAAAACTGACGTTCTATACCATAGAAGACATTGTTCTTGAGCATCTCCCAGCCGTCCAAGACTTTGTGGAGACCAGTTTAGAAGAGGACTTATCATCCTTTCCCATGCAAGAACTCAAAGCATTTGCAAAAGATTATGATGTCAAAACGACACGCATGCGAAAAGGTGAAGTTTTAACCGCATTGCAGCCGTACGCGCAGAGTATTTTGAAAGAACAAATGCCTGGGTGTAACGCCCTCAAAGTCATTGAATGGATAAACAGTACCGAAACTTTTGTGGACGAGTGGCTTGATTATGGAAAGCGAAAGAGCGAATACATCACCACTGTCGATACGGTTCTAGATGCAGCGGTATATGGACTGAATGAAGCCAAATCGCAAATCAAGCGCATCTTGGCTCAGTGGATTAATGGCAAAGACCGAGGATACGTCTTCGGATTTGAAGGTCCGCCCGGTACTGGTAAAACGACGCTCGCCAAACAAGGAATTGCCCAATGCCTCCAAGATGCGAATGGAGAGAAACGACCGTTCGTATTCATCGCTTTGGGGGGGTCTACCAATGGGTCGACATTAGAAGGTCACAACTACACCTATGTCGGATCGACGTGGGGTAAAATTGTGGACGCGTTAATGACCGCAAAATGTATGAATCCGATTATTTACATTGACGAACTCGACAAAATCAGTAATACGGAACACGGACGTGAAATCATAGGCATTTTGATCCACTTAACGGATCCGGCGCAAAACGAAGAGTTCTCGGATCGGTATTTCTCCGGCATTCACATTGATTTATCGAAATGCCTCATCATATTCTCCTACAACGATGCGTCCAAAGTCGACCGCATTTTGCTGGACCGCATTCATCGAATCAAAACGAAACCTCTTGACAAGTACGAAAAGACGACGATTATCCAGAATTATGTCCTACCGGAAATGATTGACACCATTGGATTTAATATGTCAGACATTGTCTTGCCAGAAGACGTCATTCACTATCTGATCACAAGTTATACATTTGAAGCGGGTGTCCGTAAAGTGAAAGAAAAACTGTTCCATATCCTACGACACATCAATTTACACATTTTGATGAACTCGGACAATTTCACGTCTCGTCCGGTGACCATTACGACAGAGTTGATTGATGATATTCTTCAAAACCAGTACAAACATCGTGTGAAGAGCATCACCAAACGAGACCGCGTTGGGGTGGCGAATGGATTATATGCGACGGCTTCCGGAGTTGGGGGATTGACCATGATCCAGATCTTCCCGGTGTTTGCGGAAAAGAGCTTTTCACTCAAAATGACAGGACAACAGGGAGATGTGATGAAAGAGAGTATTTCGGTGGCGCAGACTGTGGCGTGGCATCTGTTGACCATGGAACGACAAAAGAAACTCGAAGAACGAGAAAACTGGGGACTTCATTTACATTGCCCAGAAACATCTACGCCCAAGGACGGTCCTAGTGCAGGGGGCGTTCTCACGGTCGCCTTCTTGTCAATGTACACGGACCAGCCAGTGAATCGGGAATGCGCGATGACGGGTGAAATTGATTTGCTCGGAAACATAATGCCTATTGGCGGTCTGGTGTCAAAACTGGAAGGTGCTCGAGTTGCAGGAGCCAAGATTGTTCTCATTCCGAGGGATAATGAACAAGATTACGAAAAAATAAAACGGGATACACCTCAGTTTGTCGAGAACGAAGATTTCCGCATTGTGGTGGTGGATACCATCTATGATGTGTTGGAGCACATGTTTAACGACAAAAAAACGCTCGACACGTTCTTGTGCGACGGATGCCTGTAAACGGGCGAATATTAATCGGTTGTCCGTGGAGCAATGTGACATTTACAATCGCCCACGTGGAATTTTTCTTTTTTTCCGTCATTGGTCGTGATTGTGCGAACAAGTGGGAAATGGATGTACACAGGATAATCGCACGATAAGTGTAAGTGAACATCGTCACACATCTTAGCCATGGTACTGTATGCGAGAAACTTGTCTACACTCACTTGAACGGAAACATTATCCGTCCAGTCAATGCGGACATCGTCAGAAGCGAATACAGACATTTCAGTTTCAGATCCGTGTTCTTCGCTCGCAAACTGTACGTACTCATTCGTTGATTGAATACACACGGTTTCCGGGGAAAGAACGTTTAAGTCCTGGAAGACAGTGTGGAACTTTAATGCCGGAAGATGAACTGTTGTTTCGT
>Ga0115570_10000548_pt1 | contig 31117 bp, 28 predicted proteins | sample COGITO_mtgs_1205_3_FD_87294 | JGI IMG/M metagenome (GOLD analysis project Ga0115570, IMG submission 87294) | Pelagic marine microbial communities from North Sea - COGITO_mtgs_120524 | ecosystem: Environmental > Aquatic > Marine > Epipelagic | place: Germany:Helgoland, sampling site Kabeltonne... | reverse complement strand
CTTTGAAGGGGATGGTTATGTGGAATTGTGCACCCCGAGCATTACATCGACCAACTTTGATGAGTTTGCCTCCCCGCCCTTAGCCCGCCTTGCAGGAACTATGCTCTGGGCCACCAACCAAAATCTCGAGTACGTGGATACCCGCAATCACGGCTATATGGTAGTGGATTTTGATGCGTTGGAGGCCCGCAGCACGTGGGTGTACGTACGCGACATCAAATCTCCCGGCCGCTGGAACGTGAATAAGCGACGTCATCGGCGAATTCTTCCCTGGAAATCGAATATGGTTCGCCGCTGAGTACGAAGTACTTTTGCGGCATGAAAAGGTCCTACCGGTGCACCGACTGTGCGCAATGGCACGAAAGTCCTGACGGTATATGCCCTGTTTGCGGCCCTAAAGAAGCGCTCCCAGGGTCGTCTTCGGCCTTTCCTGAGGCGGACCATCGAACACCCAATCCTTTTGAAATGCCCTTACCTACGTGGGTTAAAGACCCGTCCATTTCCGCACCTATTCGTTTATTGAAGAATTCCATCGTTGCCCTCCAATGGTTAGGGATGGCCATCGCCGGAACGATTGCCTGGATGGCCTATTGGGTCGCAGTATGAATCGGAATACGCTCTTTTTTGGGACATTAGGGCTCTTTCTTCTTCACCAAGGGGCCATCGCCATGGGATGGATGGTGGCGTGGGCAGATTCCTACCTTGACCCCTTATTGTTTGTGCCCGTGGCACTCGGGGCACCCGGGTGGCTTATTCGCCAATGGAAGGTAGATTTTCGTTGGAACGTCTTTTTCATAACTGGGGCTTGGCTCGCTGCCTCCCTCGCTTTTGAACTCTGGATTCCCTCTTTTGACCCAAGGTTTACGGCAGATGGCTGGGATGTGCTCTGTTATGCACTCGGGGCTGAAATTTTCCGCTGGTCTGAGTGATTCGGGGATTACGTGTATCCAGAACATGTATGGGATTAGAACAGGGTAAGTAACCCGTTCTTGATTTGAACGACTCAGGTCCGTCGTTTTCTCGGGTTCCAGAGAAATCCGCGGGGCTTCCCGTATCTGAATTTATCTCGTTGAAACCACTTTATAGTATATCACACCTTAACGCTTGCGTTGTATTTTCGACACCACTTCTACCAAATTGACTGTTGTTTTAGTACTTTAGACCATTACATTCGCATAGATCACCTAGAATTTATGAAGCAATTCCCTTTCGCAAAACCCGATATGCATTCTTCCAACCATCCAGATCTCGCCCCATTCTTTTCTTTTGGGATTTCGGTCGACTGCGTGGTTTTTGGATACGATGGGGTGGACGTCAAGGTTCTGGTTATTGAGCGTGGTGCCGATCCCTACATGGGATATCAAGCCATTCCCGGAGATTTGGTCCATCCGCAAGAGGACGCCGTCTCCGCTACTCAGCGGGTCCTTCGAGACCTAACCGGGCTAGAGAACATCTATCTAGAGCAATTGTATACGTTTGCTGGAGTAGACCGTCACCCCCTCGGCCGGGTCGCGACCATTGCCTACTTCTCCCTCCTGAAGATTGGCGATTATAACCCCAAGCCTTCTTCATGGGCGACCGATGCGCAATGGATGCCTATCCAGGAGCTCGGAGAAATGGCTTTCGACCACAAAGAAATTTTTGATGCAGCCCTGCTCCGCCTTCAGCATCGGGTGCGAAATCAGCCCGTCGGATTTGAATTACTTCCTGAAGAATTCACCTTGGCTGATTTGCAGCATCTGTACGAAACCCTCTTAAATACGCAGTTTGACAAGGCCAACTTCCGCAAAAAGATTTTGGCGATGGACTTATTGGTTCCCTTAGACAAGCTGCAAAATGCGGTCCGACATAGACCCGCTCGTTTATATCAGTTTGATGCCGCCCGCTACGAAGAACTTTCTAAACGCGGATTTCACTTTGAACTGTAAACACCTCGGTCGCCTATGACTCCCATCCCGCATGGAAAATCCTATGCGACGTTGTAGCCCATACCTGCTTCCACTCATTTACCCTCTATCCCTTCATCTCCTAACCCCTCCTCCATGACCGGCACCTTTGAACTCCTCGATTACGCCATCTTCATGGGCTATGCCCTCCTCATCCTCGGCGTTGGCCTATGGGTGTCCCGCGACAAAAAAGGCCACGAGAAAAATGCCGAAGACTATTTCTTGGCGAGCAAGTCCCTCCCTTGGTGGGCGGTGGGCACCTCCTTGATTGCGGCCAATATCTCGGCCGAGCAATTCATCGGCATGTCGGGTTCGGGATTCAAAATTGGTTTGGCTATCGCCTCCTACGAATGGATGGCCGCCTTGACCCTCATCATTGTCGGCAAGTATTTCCTGCCCATTTTCATTGAAAAAGGGCTCTACACGATTCCCGAATTTGTCGAAAAGCGCTTTTCCACCAACCTCAAGACCATTCTCGCCGTCTTCTGGATTGCGTTGTACGTATTTGTCAACTTAGCGTCCGTCCTGTATCTGGGGTCCTTGGCCCTCGAGACCATCATGGGCGTTCCGATGATGTATGGCGTGCTCGGCTTGGCGGCCTTTGCGGCGGCCTACTCCTTGTACGGCGGACTTTCCGCCGTTTCGTGGACCGATGTCATTCAAGTCATCTTCCTGACCATTGGCGGATTGGTGACCACCTATTTGGCCTTGGATGCGGTTTCAGGCGGGGAAGGATTCATGGGCGGCATGGCCACCATCATGGATGCCGCGCCCGAACGATTTGCCATGATTTTGGACAAATCCAGCCCCGACTACATCAGCTTGCCCGGCATTGGCGTGCTGGTAGGCGGCATGTGGATTGCCAATCTCTACTACTGGGGCTTTAACCAGTACATCATTCAGCGAACCTTGGCGGCCAAATCCTTGCGCGAATCTCAAAAAGGCATTCTCCTAGCCGCAGGCATCAAGCTCATCCTCCCCATCATTGTGGTCATCCCAGGTATCGCAGCCTATGTGATGATCGATGACCCCGCCATCTTGGCTAGCCTGGGTGACGCGGCCCAATCCAATATGCCGAGCATGGATCAAGCGGACAAGGCCTACCCATGGCTCTTGCAATTCCTTCCCACGGGACTCAAGGGATTGGCCTTCGCGGCCCTGACGGCGGCCATCGTTTCCTCCTTGGCCTCGATGCTCAATTCCACCGCGACCATTTTTACCATGGACATCTACAAGCCCTATATCAAGCCCAATGCGACCGACCGCCAAACGGTTTCCATGGGCCGAATTTCGGCCGTAGTCGCGCTCATCATCGCGTCCATCATGGCTCCCTTGTTGGGGGGCATTGACCAGGCCTTCCAGTTTATCCAAGAATACACAGGCGTGGTGAGCCCAGGCATCTTGGCCGTCTTCGTCTTGGGCCTCTTCTGGAAGAAAACCACCAACAAAGCAGCTATCATCGGCGCCTTGACCTCCATCCCCATTGCGATGTACTTCAAGGTGGCGCCCAAAGGCTGGTCTGAGTCGGCCCTCTTTGTCGACCTGCCTTTCTTGGACCAAATGGGCTACACCGCCCTCCTGACGATGGGCATCATCGCCTTCATCTCCTACCGCCAAAACCAAGGTGCAGACGATGAAAAAGGCATTGCGATCACCAAAGAAACCTTCAAGACGGATGCGATCTACAACATCGGCGCCTTCGCCTTGATGCTCATCTTGACCGCCCTGTACGCCTTCTTCTGGAGCTAATTCCCGTACCCTCTTTTTGAAACGCGCGCTGCGGACTTTGGAAAACAAAGGCTGTCAGCGCGCGTTACCTTTGCACCTATTCTTCACGACGCATGGAAAAACGGATTAAAGGATTTTCGAAACTCTCGAAGCAAGCTAAAATGGAATGGCTCGCCAAAGCCCATTTGGCCCAGCCCGAAGCCGGCATGGCATTGATGCAGAGCTATATGCATGCGGATCCCGCGATCCAAAAGCGCCACGATGAGTTCATCGAGAATACAGTAGCCAACTATTACCTACCCTTTGGGGTGGCACCCAATTTCCTGATTAACGGCAAGGTCTACACGGTGCCGATGGCCATCGAGGAGAGTTCTGTCGTCGCCGCCGCCGCAAAATCAGCCCAATTCTGGATGGCCCGCGGAGGGTTCCGCTCGACCATCCTATCCTCCACCAAAATTGGCCATATCCATTTCATGTTTGGGGGAGATGGAGCAGCTTTGCAGGCGGTATTTGACGCCCATCTAAGCCAAATCCGGGCCTCCACCGCGCACATCACTGGGAACATGGAAAAGCGTGGGGGAGGCATCTTGGATATTCGCCTCGTCGATAAAACGGAGGCCCTCGCGGACTACTATCAGGTGGAAGTCCGTTTTGACACGCGGGACTCCATGGGCGCCAACTTCATTAATTCCTGTCTGGAAGAAATGGCCAAGGTCCTCAAAGCCTGTGTGCGCGAGGACGCAAGAACCGCCCCGTCACCCCTGGATGTCGTCCTATGCATCCTCTCGAATTACACCCCAGAATGTTTGGTCCGATGCGAAGTGTCTTGTCCCATGGAGGACATGCTGGAGGGCACCGACATGACGGCGGCCGAATTTGCCCATAAGTTCCATCGCGCCGTCCGCATCGCAGAGGTGGAACCCTATCGAGCGGTCACCCACAACAAGGGGATTATGAACGGCATCGATGCGGTCATTTTGGCGACGGGCAATGATTTCCGCGCCGTCGAAGCGGCCTGCCATGCCTACGCGGCCCGAAGTGGCTCCTACAGCAGTTTGACCCATTGTTCGGTGGAGGATGGGGTCTTCCGTTTTTGGATTGAAATTCCCTTGTCCCTCGGAACCGTGGGTGGGCTGACCCAACTGCATCCTCTCGTGAAAATGGCCCTCGAGATGCTCGGCCATCCCGGAGCGCATGAATTGATGATGGTGGTGGCCGCCTCCGGCTTGGCCCAAAATTTTGCCGCCTTGCGTGCCTTAACCACCACAGGCATCCAGAAAGGGCACATGAAAATGCACCTTTTGAATATTCTCAACCAGCTCGGGGCGACCGAAACGGAAAAGGAAATCATCGCCGCCCAGTTTGCCAAATTGGTACCGCACCACGCGGACGTGGTGAAGGCCTTTTATGACCTGCGCGGCCTACCCCTTCCCGAAACCCATTAACCATGGCCGGGACGACGCATTTCTTTGCCCACGGAAAACTGCTTCTCACCTCCGAGTACACGGTGCTCCATGGCGCATGGGCCTTAGCCGTCCCGACCCAAAAAGGGCAACACCTGACCCATCACCCGGGCACCGCCCCTCTTACGTGGGAAGCCCGGGATTGCCACGGCGAGATTTGGCTTTCCGGCGAGGTGGCGTCGGCCCCAGAGCTCCACTGGGTCCGAACCTCGATGGAAGCTGCCTTGCGCCTAGCCGGTCGCAGCGAGTGGCCTACGGGGCATGTCGAAACGGTCCTCGAATTTGAGCGCGAATGGGGCTGGGGGAGCTCAAGCACTCTCACATCCCTGATGGCCCAATGGATGGGCGTCGATCCCATGGCCCTCCATTTTGCCGTCTCCCAAGGTTCAGGCTACGATGTGGCCTGTGCGCAAGCCTCCGGAGCCATCCTCTACCGCCGCCGTGGGAATACGTGCGAGGTTCGCCGGGTTTCCATGGAGCATTGGCCCAGCCAGGCTCTGTACTTGGCCTATTTGGGCCAAAAACGCGATAGCCAAGCCGCCGTGAAATCCTATGCGACCCACGACGACCGGGCCGCCGCCCACACCACCCAGCTTACTGTGGACCTTCTGGAAGCCTCCAGTCCAGAGCAATGGGCGAGTTACCTCCTTGCACATGAACAGTTTATGGCGGATCATTTGGGCGCTGAATCCCCCGTTCTTCCCCAGTATGCCTCCCCTTCCGCGCGCGCTCACGCGGGCGGAAAGAGCCTAGGCGCTTGGGGTGGGGACTTTGCCTTGTTTTGCGACCCGAATCCCGATACCCTTGCCTACCTTCACGACTGTGGGTATGCACCGGTTTTTCCCTGGAAGGAGGTGGTCCTCCATGTTTAGTCGACCATTTGGGCTTCGTGCCCTGTGGGCGGTGAGCCTGTTAGTGGCCAGCGTATTCCCCTCGTGGGCCGCGCATTTGGTGGGCGGAGACCTGACCTACACCTGCACCGGAAACAACCAATACCAGCTCAAACTGGTGGTGTACCGAGATTGCAATTCCACGGGAGCCCAGCTGGATCAGACGGCCTCCATCGGCATTTACGATGGGGTAAGTGGACAATTGCTCTACAACTTGCAAGTCAATAAGGGAGCGACGATTCCCCTCCCCGCCAACACCGGAAACCCATGTTTGCAGGCGCCTCCCAATATCTGCACAGAATACTCCAACTACACCACCATTCAAAGTCTTCCTCCACGAGCTTCCGGGTATGTGATTACCTACCAACGATGCTGTCGCAATGCCACCATCACCAACGTCAACAACCCCGATGATTGGGGCATGACGGTTACGACGCGCATTCCGCCCAATGACACCTGCAACAGCAGCCCACAGTGGGACTCTACCCCACCCATCGTCTTGTGTTCCCAGGAATACCTCAACATTCCGGTGACCTGTACCGACCCCGATGGGGATTCCCTGTACTATTCTCTATGCGACCTATACCACGGGGGGGGCAAGGGCAATGGCGGAGGTTTTAACAGCCCACAACCCAGCCCTCCAGCACCGCCGCCCTACACCGTGGTGCCTTATAAGTTTCCAAATACGTCAACCAATCCCATCCCCGGCAATCCCCCATTATCTATGAATCCGACCACGGGCCATTTACAGGGCAAAATCACCGTGTTAGGGCAATATGTAATGGCTATGTGTGTCGAGGAATGGCGCAATGGCGTGTTAATCAATACGATTCGACGAGACTATCAATTCAATGTGACCTCCTGCCAGGCCGCCATTTGGGCGGACATCATTTCGGAAGTAGACGACCCCTCCCAGCTCTGCATCGGCACCACCGTGCCCTTCCAAGAAGACAGCTACAATGCGACTTTTTTCCATTGGGATTTTGGGGACCCCAACCTCACGACGGACACCTCCAATTTGCCCAACCCGGTCTACACGTTTAACGACACGGGGGTCTACATCGTCACGTTGATTGCCAACCCAGGATGGCCCTGTGCCGATACAGATCAAGTGGTCTTCCACATTTATCCCCCCATCAATGCAGGGATACAGTGGTCAGGCGGGGTATGTGCGGACGAGCAAAACTTTGTCTTTACCCCAACGGGCTTTTGGTATCCAGATGCGACGATTGAGTGGTCCTTTGGACAACCCGGCGACGCGAACTTGGCGAGCTACAGCGGAGAATTCCCGCCCCCCATCACCTTCGCTCAGCCCGGTGCCTACCCGGTGCAGCTCTACATCAAATCCAAAGCATGCGAGGAGACGGTGTACGATACCATTCGGGTGTATCAACGGCCCCAGATTGACGCGCAAATCAGCGGCATCGTGGGCTGTGAACCCTACACCCACCTTTTTGACCCCCAGGCGTCTGCTTCCACCGAGATGTTCTTCCTCTGGGACTTTGGGGACGGAGACACCAGCCATGCAGCGATGCCTTCCCATACGTACACGCAGGCCGGCCTGTACGATGTGAAGCTGTGGATGTGGACCGACGACGGCTGCATCGATACCATTTTTGTTTCCTATCCAGAAGCCGTCCTCGTGAATCCGAGGCCTTCGAGTACATTCACGGTCACTCCATCGGTGACCAGCATTTACACCCCGGTCGTGACGGTGGATGCCGGGGGATTTTTATTCAATGAGCAGTTCTTCTTCGACATGGGGGACTCCACGCTCTACACCCAGACCGACTTCTTTGCGCACCAATACAGCGATACGGGGAACTTCGAGGTGAAGCGCATCGCGGTCAACCAATATGGTTGCTGGGACACCCTGGGCGTTTGGGTTCGGATTAATCCCGTGCTGAACATATGGGCCCCCACCGCCTTCACGCCGAACGGCGATGGCAAAAATGAATTCTTCCGCCCCTTCGTGACGGGATTTACCACCTACCATTTGGTTATCGCCAACCGATGGGGTCAGGTCGTCTACGAATCGGATGATGCGCTCGAAGAGTGGAATGGTCAACTGCGGAACCAAGGTCCACCATGCCCCCAAGACGTCTATTCTTGGCACCTATTTATTGTGGATTTTGGCGATTCCCCGGTGGAATACACGGGAACGGTCCTGCTGTACCGATAGCGAAGGCTATCCCCAGCGCAAACCCAGTGCAACGGCCGCGAGACCCAGGAGCACACTACAGAGCACATAGCCCCCCGCGATGCCCCACTCGCCCTGACGGAGCAAGCCAAGCACCTCATAGGAAAAGGTGGAAAAGGTGCTGAAGCCCCCGCAAATTCCAACCGTGACCAGAAGCATCGCTTTGGGGTTCGAACCCTTTGCCAAGGCCCAGCCGAGGACCCAACAGGCCAGGAGATTCGCGATCAGCGTCCCCCCCATGACCGCATAGGGATGCTTCCAGACCGTTTGCAGGCCTTGGCCCACTCCCCATCGGAGAACTGAACCAATCCCGCCACCGAGAAATACGAGGAGTATCGAGGTCATAGAGTCGAAAAGGTAGGAGATTTTCGCCAAGCTAACAGGACTGCGGCTACCGTCACGCCCAACATGGCGCCCCCGAGAACATCCCCGGGATAATGGACACCCAGGTAAATACGGCTATAGGAGACGAGCAAGGCATACGTAGTCATGGCGATCCAGACGTGCCGGGGGGGACGGGCTGCGCGAACAACCATCCAAGCGGCCCAGACAGTTGCCGCATGAGAGGAAACAAAACCATAGCGCCCTCCGCAGCGCTCTGCCCCTAGGACGAATTTCCCTACAAGATCCGGATCGTGGCAGGGGCGCAGGCGTTCCAAGACTTCCTTGAAGGCGTGAACACTCAACCAATCGCTCAGGGCAACGGCGGCGATGAGCAGAGCCGCCCATTGGACCACTCGCATAAGTTCCCATGTTCTAGCGGCATAGGCGAGTAAAAGGGCTAACACCCCGTAACTAAGCCACGGTGCGCTCAACACACGGAAAAAAGGAATAGCAGCGCCTGACCCCCCAGAAGTCCAGGCGAGAAAAAGCTCCTGATCGAGCTGTATTAGTTGTTCAAGGCCACCCAAAGCAAATCTTTCAGTTCTTGAAGGTTCTCCCCCGATACCGAGCTAAAGAAGAGGTGAGGCACCTTCGGAGGCAAGGTGGCAGAGATTTCTTCCCTGAGTTCTGCATCGAGAATGTCCGACTTGGAAATCGCCAACAAACGCTGTTTTCCAATCAAATCTGGGTTGTATTTCTCCAATTCAGCGAGCAAAATGGCATACTCCTTCGCGTGGTCTGCCGAATCGGCAGGAACCAAGAAGAGCAGCATCGAATTGCGCTCAATATGGCGCAAGAAGCGGTGCCCTAAGCCCTTGCCTTCGCTCGCTCCTTCGATAATTCCCGGGATATCCGCGATGATGAAGGAGTTGTACCCTCGGTGTTCCACGACCCCCAGATTGGGCACCAGGGTCGTAAAGGGATAGTCCGCTATTTCCGGCTTGGCGGCCGACACCACAGAGAGCAAGGTGGATTTTCCCGCATTGGGAAAGCCCACTAGACCGACATCCGCGAGGACCTTGAGCTCAAGAATAAACCAGCCCTCCTGCCCTGCCTCGCCCGGTTGCGCAAAGTGGGGAGCTTGGTTCGTAGCACTTTTGAAATGGGTGTTTCCGAGTCCTCCCCGCCCGCCAGGCAAGAGGATGACGCGCTGACCGTGTTCTGTAATTTCACATTTTTGCTCGCCCGTTTCGGCATCCTTGGCAATGGTTCCCAAGGGAACGTGCAAGATGATGTCCTCTCCATCGCCACCGTGTCGGTCGTTTCGGCCACCCCCACCGCCCATAACCGCCTTGATGTGCTTGCGGTACTTGAGGTGAAGGAGGGTCCAACTTTGGTTATTGCCTTCGAGAATGATGTGACCTCCACGGCCACCATCGCCTCCGTCCGGACCTCCTTTGGGAATTCCACGGGCGCGGTAGAAGTGGGCACTGCCTGCCCCTCCTTTGCCCGAGGCGCAGTAGATCTTGACGTAGTCAATAAAGTTGGTATCTGCCATGAGGGGGGCGCTTAAAGCGCGTGCAACGTTTGTTCGAGAGCGGCGGCGATGTCGGAAATACTTCCCACCCCAGAAATGCCTTTATACTTTCCTTGAGCTTCGTAGTATCCTTGAACGGGGGCGGTTTCGCGGTGGTATACCGCGACGCGCTGGGCGATTACTTCGGGGTTAGCATCATCGGGGCGGCCTGAAGTCTTGCCTCGATCTAGCAGGCGCGCCATCAATTCTTCATCGGGCACTTCCAAGCCGATCATGGCCGAAATCTGTTGGCCGGCTTCGGCGAGGATGGCATCCAGGGCTTCGGCCTGTGCTTGGGTGCGCGGGAATCCATCAAATAGAAAGCCCACGGCATTCGGATGTTTGCTCCATTCGGCTTGAAGCATATCAATCGTCACCGCATCCGGGACCAACTTGCCTTGATCCATGTACGACTTGGCTAGATTACCCAATTCTGTGGCGTTTTTGATGTTAAAACGGAAGATATCCCCCGTGCTCAGGTGAACAAAGCCAAATTTTTCTACCAAGAAGGTGCTCTGTGTTCCTTTGCCTGCCCCGGGAGGACCGAATAATACAATGTTTTTCATCTCAAAATACCAAAGCGCGAAGGTACGACCCTCCTGCATTTTTTACCTTTGTCCTCTAAACTCCATCCATGCCATGGAACATACGTATGCCGTAATTATGGCTGGAGGTGTCGGAAGTCGCTTTTGGCCCACCAGTACCTCCCAGCAGCCCAAGCAATTTTTGGATATTTTGGGCACAGGTGAAAGTCTGCTGCAGCAAACATTCCGACGCATGGCTCGGGTGGTTCCAGCCGATCACATTTACATCGTGACCCATGCGGATTATGCGGACCAATGTTTGGCCCAAATTCCCTCCATGGACCGAGCCCAAATCATTGCCGAGCCCTCGCGACGCAACACGGCCCCCTGTGTGGCGTATGCCGCCTTCAAACTCAAGAAGCGCGATCCTTTAGCCAATTTTGTGATTACGCCCGCCGACCACCTCGTGACCCACGAAGCCGAATTTGAGCGCATCCTCAACGTGGGACTCCAGGCTACCCAAGAGCACAACATTCTTCTCACCTTAGGGATGAACCCGCACCGCCCAGAGAGCGGATATGGATACATTCAGTTCAAGAATGAAGCGACCACCTTGGGCTCTGAAATCAAACCTGTCAAAACATTTACCGAAAAACCCAACCGCGAATTGGCTGAGTCCTTCTTGGCCACCGGGGAGTTTCTATGGAATGCGGGGATCTTCCTCTGGAATGCTAATGCCATCCTCAGCGCCTTTGAGCGATATATGCCGGAAGTCTATGCTGCGTTTGATGCCGGCTGGGATGCCCTAAACACGGTGGACGAGAAGACCTTCATTGAGGGCATGTATTCCCAATGTCCCAATGAATCCATTGACTATGGTATCCTCGAAAAAGCCAGCCAAGTCTATGTCCTTCCCGCCGAGTTTGGATGGAGTGACCTCGGTTCATGGGGAGCCGTGCACGATCAGAGAGTCCCAGATTCCGATGGAAATTCCGGGGTGCGTCCCAACATCCTGGTCTACAATAGCCAAAACAATATTCTATCCCTGCCCAACCATGTGGTGGCCGTGATTGACGGCCTGGATGACTTCATTGTGATTCAATCGGAAGACCGATTGCTCATCTGCCCCCGTGACAAGGAACAGGACATCAAGCAGTACGTCAACGATGTCAAGGTGAAGTTGGGTGACAAGCACGTCTAAAGAGCGCCAAGGAACCCAAATGCATAAAAAAACCGCGCTGAAAGGCGCGGTTTTTTTTATTTCAGCGGGATTTTTCCCGAAAAAGTCGTTTTTGGGCTTATTCTTCGTGGCCAATCCACTTGTAGACCAACTTGGGCGCTACACGCTCCAAACCCACCAAAGTCAACCAATAGCCGACGAACAAGCCCAAGAAAATGAGCATGCTAAATCCCGTAAGGATGATCAACAAGGCGAGGAGGAATCCGATGAATTTCATGGTCGTGCGTTTGAATTTGTGACAAAGATACATTCCAAATGGGCATAGCAAGCACCCCTAGAATACTACCTTTGTATTTATGAGCACACGCATTGAACGGGACACCATGGGCGAAGTCCATGTCCCCGCAAACGTCTACTGGGGAGCCCAAACCGAGCGGTCCCGCAATAATTTCAAAATCGGTCCCGAAGGCAGCATGCCCAAGGAGATCATCCACGCATTTGGCTACCTCAAAAAGGCGGCCGCCCTGACCAATGCGGACCTGGGCGTGCTCTCTGCCGGAAAAGCCCAACTCATTGCCGCCGTCTGCGATGAAATCATTGCTGGACAGTGGGATGATCAATTCCCCTTGGTGATTTGGCAGACGGGGTCGGGCACCCAAAGCAATATGAACTGCAACGAGGTGATTGCCTACCGCGGCCACGTCTTGCAAGGTGGCACGCTCACGGATGCGAACAAGGTCCTGCATCCCAACGACGACGTCAACAAGTCCCAGTCCTCCAACGATACCTTCCCTACGGCCATGCACATTGCAGCCTACCGCCAAGCATTCGGCGTGACCCTCCCCGGTTTGCGTCATTTGCGCGAGGTGTTGCACAGCAAGCAGGTCGAATTTCAAGACATCGTGAAGACCGGGCGTACCCATTTTATGGATGCCACTCCCTTGACCTTGGGTCAAGAATTCTCTGGCTATGTTCAGCAACTCGACAACGGCATTCGCGCCGTGGAGAACGCCCTCGTCATGGTCGCTGAGCTCGCCCTCGGCGGCACAGCTGTGGGCACAGGACTCAACACACCCGAGGGATACAGCGAAAAGGTCGCCGCCCGCATCGCGGAATTGACCGGACTGCCCTTTGTCTCCGCCCCCAACAAATTTGAAGCCCTAGCCGCACATGACGCCATGGTGGAACTTTCCGGTGCCCTCAAACGCGTGGCTGTTTCCTTGATGAAAATTGGTAATGACATTCGCATGCTTTCAAGCGGTCCCCGCTCCGGCATCGGCGAAATCGTCATTCCCGACAACGAGCCCGGTTCTTCCATCATGCCGGGTAAAGTGAATCCCACGCAGCCTGAAGCATTGACCATGGTCGCCGCCCAAGTCATGGGCAACGACGTAACGGTCAGTATTGGTGGAGCGACGGGGCACTTTGAACTCAACGTCTTCAAGCCCGTCATCGCCGCCAACGTCCTCCAGAGCGCCCGTCTCATCGGGGACGCCTGCGTGAGCTTTGCAGACAACTGTGCCGTAGGCATTCAAGCGAATCGCCCTGTGATCCAAAAGCACTTGGAAAACAGCCTCATGCTCGTCACGGCGCTCAACCCCCATATTGGCTACGACAAGGCCGCCAAAATTGCTAAGACGGCCCACGCTGAAGGCATCACCTTGCGCGAAGCCGCCCTGAAATTGGGCTATGTGACAAACGAGGAGTTTGATGCGTGGGTGAAGCCTGAGGATATGTGTTGAGGGTGCTTCGCGCTGTTTCAGGGCGAAAGGGTTTAAGGGCTTTGCTTTCGGCGCGTAGCGCGAGCCCTCTAGCTTCCTAGCCTCAGCGCGTAGCGCGAGCCCTCTAGCTTCCTAGCCTCAGCGCGTAGCGCGAGCCCTCTAGCTTCCTAGCCCAAAATCTCCGCAATCCGCTCCGCGGGACGCGCGACCACTGCTTCGTCTCCGATCGCTACAATGGGGCGCTGCATGAGTTTGGGGTACTCAATCATGGCATAAATCACTTCCTCGTCCTCCAGTTCGTTGGACGCAAAATGCTCCTTCCATTCTGGCTCCTGGGTGCGCACAAGGTCCATGGGATCCATATCCATGCGCTGCAAAAGGTCATCCAGCTCCGCATAGGTCAGGGGTTCGTCCATGTACCGCACGACTTTGTAGGGGATGTTTTTAGCTTCCAACCAAGCGAGCGCTTCACGGCTTTTTCCGCAGCGTGGATTGTGGTAAACTTTGGCGGTCATGAGGGGTAATTAGGGTAGGGTTTTGTTGAGGGTGACAGCCCCGTGGGCCTCGCCTGGAATTCCACATGTCGTGGTCCATCGGGCGACGTAAAAATACACCCCATCAAGCAAGGGCCGGTTTCGGAATCGGCCGTCCCAGGCGAAGGCTGGATCGCTCGTAGCAAAAACTTTTTGGCCCCAGCGGTCATACACCGTGAGCGCCAGATCCGAGAGGGCTTGGGCGCCGGATCCGCTGAGGCGGAACGCATCGTTGATCCCATCGTTGTTGGGACTAAACATGTTGGGGAACTGGATGGCATCCGGATCGTCGATGGGCGGTACCTCATAAGCCAAAAAGACTGTGTCGCGCCGATCGCATAAACTGTCCCAGGCTACGACCGCCACGCTGTACTGCCCCGGCCCCGACACCGTCCAAAAGCGCTCCCTTCCCCGCAAGGGTGACCCGGAAAATCCCTGTGGATACCACAGAATATGCGTGGCATAGTTGGCATTGGCCTGCCCGGACATCAGGGGAGCCGAGCCGCATGGATTCACGGTGATTTCCCCGCGTAATTCCCCCAAGGGTGGACGGAAGGTGACCACATAATAGGCCGTATCCGCCACCCCGCAGAGGGTGTCTAAGGCAATCAAGGTGATGGTGGTGGGGCCGTAAATTCCTCGGTAATTGTGAATCAAAGGGCATTGCATCCGCTCGTAATGGCTGCTGCCGTCGCCCCATAGGACGAGGAGGGCATTACTCACCAGCGAATCGGTCGGATGCAATTCCACGTGCAGCGCCGTGTCGCAGGGATCATATACGAGGGTCATCGCGGCTCTCGGCGCATTGGGCGTCGCGATAAAAATGGGAATCTGCTGACTCGCCTGCGTCGCACAGACTGTGTCATAGGCTTCCACGGTAATCACAAACGGGCCGGGAAGCCCATATCCATGGACATATGGCGGTTGGAGGGCCCCGGATTGCTGGCTACCGTCCCCCCAATCGATGTAGACCGAATCGGCAAGACCCATCGTTCCCGTTAAAAAGGCCTGGTTACCCGCGCAAAGGGTATCTGCCGTCAGATCTAGATTTATTTCGGCCGCTTGTAGTTCAAAAGCAATTTGCACCGCCGCCATGTTGCAGTTGCCGGCATTGTTGGTCAGCGAATAGGCATTGTGCGGGAAGATGGGCAAGTTGCTATTGCCTCCGCAGCCGGCACAAATGGCCTGATGGATCACCCCTTGGGGATCAAAGCGGGATGTCCCCCCGTCGACGTGTTCATACGACGGCGACCCACCAAAATAGCTGGCATACAAGGGACCCCCTTGGCGGTTGAGTACTAAAAAGTAAAAGTCACTGCCATCCGTGGTGGTCTGAAAGGCATTGGCGGTCGTGTAGAGGTTTTGGGTATTGCCGCCGTTGTTGGCCAATCCTCCCCACCCGGAGAAGTAGAGGGACCCGCAGACATCCATCATGAAGGCCGTGGGCGAGCAATTAATAGAGGACGTGGTGCCGGAACCGAAGGTCTGCAACCGATACAGGGTGGTTAACTCTGCGTCAAACCAGGCCATGTATTGAGAGGAGCTTGGCTGCCCCCAGATCCCATTGGTGGTGGACATCAAGCCCTTGGTGTTCCCCACTATGGCGATGGCCGAGCTGTCCCCGATCGCCTTGTAGGCACCTTCGGGATTTTGGGCAATCATAAAGCCCAAATCAGGCCCAGTCGTACCCAAATACGTCGTCTTCTCTAGAATACCCGTCGCGGCATCAATACGCTGCACCCACGCATCCCCCAGACCTGCATTCAACGGCTGGTATCCGGAAGACGTGCCAAGACTGTCTGAAAAGCTTCCGCCCACGGTAAAGAGTTTGACTTGGCCTTGGTGCTCCTGGAGGGTCGCGCCGAAGATGGCATCGTGGGACGGGCCGCCAAAATGGGACGACCAACTCACATAGTCCAGCCCTGGAGCCAATTTGACGACGAGCCCATCCTGCATGCCGTGCGCAGGCATCATCGTGGACGAGAAATTGGCGGACAGCGTGGACGTGGCGATGTAAACCCCGTCCGGAGCCACCAGCACTTCCCCGCGTGCTTGATCCCCATAGTTCATGACCAAATTGGCATTCACCCCATCATTGCCCGTTCCGCCCAGGTAGGTCATACCCTGAAGCACGCTGCCCGTGGAATCGAGGCGCAGCACATAGAGGTCCGAACCTTGGTTAAACGACTGCCCTCCCCCATTGATGGAGGTTCCTCCCGCGTAGGTCGTATCGTAGCCCGTGGCGGTATGCGGCAAATTCGCCGAACCGGTAATCCCCATAACGACCAGATCTCCGTTGGGACCCACCATCATCGAATGCGGTTGTTCGCGGTTGCCCCCACCGTAGTAGGTTCCACACAGCAAAGACGTGCCATCCGGGCTAAAGAGCATGAGGGCCACATCCGTTCCGCCTCCCGCAAAGCTGGACTGCACGCCATTGACCACGGGGAATTGCGCGCCAAAGGCAATGCCGCCGAGCCAGGTTCGGCCCTGTAAATCATACGTTGCTGTGTAGCCAAAATTGTCCGACACCGATCCTGAAAAGGTGGAAAAGCGGTAAACCGGATCGATGCGCGTGGCTTTCGGCGCCACGGGCGTCCAGGCATTGTCGCGAGACAGCCATTGCGCATGCACCTCTCCGCGCAAGCCTTCTGCATGAGGCAGGTCCATTTCCAGCCAGCCCACCGGCAGTTCAAAGTGCAAATAGCGCCCACGAGCTTCCCCTTCCGGCAAACCTTCAAAGTGCGAAGCCACGGACTTCAGGGCTTCGGGCGAATCCCCCACCCACGTTGTTTTCAAGAAGCCATCGGCACTGAGCTCGAGTTCCAATCGCACCCCGGGATACAAGCCGTCTACCACGGCCGAGGCATAGTGCGGCACGCGGGAGGCGGTTCCGGAGGGCAGGAAATAGGACAGCTGCCCAGCCAAAGGGCCTTGGCCCACAAAGCGACCGGGGTCGGCACCCTCAAAGCGCTCCGTAAAAACAAAGAGTCCTATACTGTCCTCATCAGAAGGGCCCCGCAAGCTGAATCGAATGCCGTCTTGAAGAATCCAAATGCGCGCCGTTTCTGTAGGAAGCTGGGCGAGCACCTCCACGGGCCATTGCCCCTGATTAGGCACAAAGCCGATGGCCGGCCGGCTGATTTCAGTCGGCTGAGCGTGAGCGAAAAAGCTCATCAAAAGGAATATCCAGAGAATCCGGGATCGCATGCGATCCCGAAGATACGGAGGATGTCAAGGTCAAGGGGAGGCCCCGCGTGGCCGGTCGTGGTTAATCCAAATCCATGTCCTCCACCGCGGCGGAGCCGTCCGCCATGAGGAAGGCCTTCAAGAACGCATCCAAATCTCCGTCCAGTACGCTGTCTGGATCGGTGGTCTCGACGCCCGTGCGAACGTCTTTCACCAACTTATAGGGATGCAAGACGTAGTTGCGGATTTGCGACCCCCATTCGATTTTCTTCTTGCCGGCCTCGATTTCGGAGCGCTTGGCGTTGCGGGCTTCAATCTCCATCTCGTATAGGCGAGACTTCAGCAATTGAATGGCTTTTTCCTTGTTTTGGAGCTGAGAGCGGGTTTCGGTGTTTTCGATCACAATCCCGGTCGGACGGTGCTTCAGACGGACCCCGGTCTCGACTTTGTTGACGTTTTGACCCCCAGCTCCACTGGAACGGAAGGTGTCCCAGTCAATTTCGGCCAAGTTGACCTGGATGTCAATAGTATCATCCACCAAGGGGAAGACATAAACACTGACAAAGGACGTGTGGCGGCGCGCATTGCTGTCAAAGGGGCTGATACGGACGAGGCGGTGCACTCCGTTTTCGCCCTTAAGGTAGCCAAAGACGTAGTCGCCTTCAATCTCAAGGGTGACCGTTTTGACTCCCGCCACGTCGCCCTCTTGGAAGTTCAGTTCGCGGACTTTGTGGCCGTTGCGCTCTGCCCAGCGGAGGTACATACGCATGAGGATGCCCGCCCAGTCACAGGACTCGGTTCCACCGGCTCCGGCCGTAATTTGGAGCACCGCAGACATTTTGTCTTCCTCGCCCGAAAGCATGTTCCGGAATTCCATCGTACTCAGTTCTTCCTCAAGCTTCGCCGCCGCCTGATTCACCTCCGCCTCAGAAAGTTCGCCTTCTCGGTAAAATTCAATGGATAGTTCTACTTCGCCGAGCATGGCTTCTACGGCTTCATAGCCCTGAATCCAGTACTTCAATTCCCGAATTTTTTTCATGACCAACTCGGCCTTCTTGGAATCTTCCCAGAAGGTCGGGTCGACCGTGCGTTCCTCCTCGTTGACGAGTTGGATACGCTTCTCATTGAGGCGTACGTAGCTTTTGAGCCCTTTGAGGCGCTCGTGAAAATCCTTGACTTGTTCGGTGGAAACCATGAGTGCAAAAGTACGGCGGTGAGTACCTTGTGACCATGTTTTTGAATGATGCTGATTTTCGATCTGACACGGTGACCCGTCCCACCCCGGGCATGCTGGCGGCCATGCATGCGGCCCCCGTGGGCGACGATGTCTTGGGAGACGACCCGACGGTTAAAGCGCTGGAAGCCAGTGCCGCCGAACGCTTTGGCCAAGAGGCCGGACTCTTTTGTCCTTCCGGGACCATGACGAACCAAATCGCCATTAACGTGCACTGTCGTCCCGGGGACGAGGTGATCTGCTCCCCTCTGGCGCATATTTACAACTACGAAGGCGGCGGTGTCGCGTTCAATTCGGGCGTGCAAGTCCGCACAGGCGGCGATGCCTATGGCCGGCTCTTCCCAGAAGATGTCCACCGTTTGGTTCAGCCGAACATGGATGTCCATGCCGCGCCCACGTCCTTGCTGGTGGTTGAAAACACCGCGAACAAGGGAGGCGGCACCTGCCTGGGACTCCCCTTGCTGCGCGATCTGCATGCCGCGGCAAAAGTCCATCAGCTCGCCTACCATTTGGATGGGGCCCGCGTCTTCAATGCCCTAGTCCGCGAGGGCGAATCCATGGCAGACTATGCCTTTTTTGACTCCATCTCCATTTGCCTGAGCAAGGGCTTAGGTGCCCCCGTGGGATCCCTATTGCTGGGGCCGAAAGATTTTATCGCCCAGGCTCGACGCATCCGCAAACGCTTTGGCGGAGGCATGCGCCAAGCCGGCTACCTGGCTGCGGCCGGGCTCTATGCCCTGGACCACCACGTCGATCGCTTGGCCGAAGACCATGAAAAGGCCGCGGACATCGATGCCTGCCTGGCCAGCCTGCCCTATGTGGTGGAGCGTAAACCCTGCCATACCAATATGGTCCTCTTTCGGATCGAAGCGGCGGGCGGCGCCCCTGCACTTCAGCAGCATCTCGCCGACCTGGGTATCCGAATCATTGCCATGGACCGCGAGTGGCTGCGCGTCGTGACGCATTTGGACATTCAAGCCGTCCACATCGACCAGCTCAAAGCGGCCTTGCGGAGTTTTCCAGCGTAAGGGATGCCATGGCCTTCATGGGAACGTCCCTCGGGCAGTGCCTCATGCAGCATTTAAGCGAACCGGAAATAGTCGTGAAAGGCAGCCCAGATTGCCCAAGACCCATACCCGAAACCTATCCATCCGCCTGGGAATCTAGCGCTGCTTGGGCGGCCTGAATTTCCTCCCAGGTGTAGCCTTTGCGTTGCACCGCTTGGGTCGCCGCATACGCGGCTGCACGGTCAGGCCAAGGCCAGGATTTGGCCAGCAAGTTTTGAAGACTCGCGCGGTATTCCTCCTCGGGAATCTCCGAGAGCCCAAGACGAATACACACCTCCGGGACGCGTTTGGCCTTCAAACCATGGATGATTTTCACTCGGCCCCATCCTTTCGCCCGGTGTTTGCCCCGCGCGTAGGCCCGAGCAAAGCGCTCTTCGGACAGAAAGCCCTCTTCAATAAGTTCGCCCAATAGCGTTTCCGCCGCGGCTGCCTGCAGGCCCATGTCGCGGAGGCGTTGCTCCACCTCAGACTGGCACCGGTCCTGGTAGGCGCAGTATTTGCGCACTTGGAGACGTGCCGTATCGAGGTCGTAAATCTTCTCTCGTTTGAATGGAGCCATAGTGCGAAAATAACGCAGGCGGCCATGGGCCGCCTGCGTAGAAATGGGTAAGGTCGAATCTTATCCGAGTTTCTTGTTTTGATCATCAGCAAAGCGATACTCCAACATCTTGAAGGCATCACGCTCCACTACTTTCAGAGGATGTCCATAGAGGCGCGACCACTGTTTGTAGCGGGCCTTCCACCAGAACCCGTTGGTCAAGTAGGCATGAATGAAGGGGTGCACATGCAAGAAAATTGTGCCTTTGTCCTTCTTCTCGCGCATCTTGGCCACAATCTGGTCAAACTTTTGCTCGAGAGCATCGATCATGGTAATCGGTGCTTCAACCAAGTTATCTGGATTTTCCTCTTTGGTCTCCAATCGGCGCGCTGGGCGTACCCGCTGGCGGGTAATCTCTACGATTCCAAATTTGGACGGAGGCAGGATTTTGTGGCGAGCGCGGTCACCCTCCATCACTTCCTTCATCTTCTCATAGAGTTCCTTTCGGTGCTCCCCTTTATGCAAATCGATGAAGTCGATGCAGATAATGCCGCCCATGTCGCGCAAGCGCAATTGACGCCCTATCTCCTCGGCTGCCATCAGATTAACGGCCAACGCATTGTCCTCTTGGCTATCCCCCTTACTGCTTCGGTTTCCACTGTTGACGTCGATGACGTGCATGGCTTCCGTGTGTTCAATAATGAGGTAGGTGCCTTTCCCCATGTTGACCGTCCGCCCAAAAGCAGATTTCAACTGGCGATCGACGCCAAAGTGCTGGAAAACGGGGACCGCAGAGCTGTGATGCTTGACGATGTCCGCACGCTCGGGCGCAATGGATTCCACGTATTCCTTGATCTCTTGGTGAAGGGACTCATCGTCCACGACAATTTGGTCAAAGCTGTCATTAAAGACATCGCGGAGGTAGGCCGAAGCCCGGTCCATTTCGCGCAGCACACATTTGCGTGGCTTGGCATTCCGCAAGTTGCGGTGCAATGTTTTCCACTTGGACATCAAGTCCGCCAAATCGGCGGTCAATTCTTCCGTGGAGACCCCTTGGGCTACAGTGCGAACAATCACACCAAAGCCGTCAGGGCGAATCGATTGAACGAGCTTGCGCAGTCGTTCCTTCTCTTTCCGCTCTCGGATCTTCTGAGATATTGAAATGCGGCTGGTAAACGGCACCAAAACGATGAACCGTCCCGCAATAGATATTTCAGACGTAACCCGAGGGCCTTTCGTCGAGATGGGTTCCTTCACCACTTGGACCAGAATCTGATCCCCTTGTTTTAGAAGGTTCTCCATCGCCCCATCTTTTTCGATGAGGGGCTCCATAGCAAAATCCGCAATGTTTGCGGGTTGTTTGCCTAGGTGTACCTTCTTGTTGAAGGATTGCCACGAGGAAATTTGAGGACCTAAATCGTGGTAGTGTAGGAATGCGTCTTTCTCATATCCTACATCCACAAATGCCGCATTGAGACTCGGTGCGAGCTTTCGCACTTGTCCCAGATAAACGTCACCTACAGAAAATTGCTGCTTGGCATCTTCCTGAACGAGTTCCGTTAAGCGGCCGTCCTTAAGAAGGGCAATGACTGCGTCCGACTCATTCGCTTGAATGATAAGTTCGGTACGCATGGTTTGCCTCTACTTATTTCTTTTTGTGACGGTTTTTGCGCAAACGCTTCTTCCGTTTGTGAGTGGCCATCTTATGGCGCTTTCTTTTTTTACCACTTGGCATAATGCTTTCGATTAAAATGAAACAATCATTGAAGTTCTTTCGCCTCCGTTGAGTTTCCCGCTTGCAGCGTTTCCATCATAGCTGTCAATTCGGAGGCACGGGATGTGTTGGGGTGTTGGGTTAAAAACGATTGCAAATGTTGAATGGCCCCTTCTGGACGTCCTAATTCAACTAGGGACTGGGCCAGGCCTTCCGCTGCGTCTACGTCATCCGGGTGGATTTGTAACACGATTTCAAACCGCTCTGCCGCTTTGTCCCATTGTCCTGACATCATCGAAAAACGACCCAAGGCATATTGGGCATTCCGGTGCTGAGGATCTTCTTCTACGACTTCGCGCAGTAAAAAGATGGCTTGCATGGGATTCCCGTCTTGAGACTCAATGATGGCCAAGGCGTCCTGGACTTTCTGATCCAGAGGACTAAGGGTAGGCGTTTCGGTCACCGTCGCTGCGGGCGCACTGGGTGCATGGGGCAAAAGCATCACAACCGTGGTCACCACAACCACCGCCGAAATCGCATATACCCATGCACGCTTCATACCTACTGTTCGTTTTTATTCGTTTACCTCAACATTGCTCTTCACTTCCTCAGCAAAAGTCTTTGCTGGTTTAAAGGAAGGAATGTAGTGAGCTGGAATAATGAGTGTGGTGTTCTTGGAAATATTGCGTCCCGTTTTCTCTGCACGCTTTTTCAGCACAAAACTGCCAAAGCCACGGAGATAAACATTCTCGCCGGATTCCATGCTCGATTTTACTTCGCGCATGAAGCCCTCTACGACGGCTAATACATCTGATTTTTCCAGACCAGTGCGGTCCGAGATACGCGTGACGATGTCCGCTTTTGTCATGGTAATTGCATTTTAAACATATTCCTTCCCGTGTCTAACCCCGGAAAGAATGGGGTTAATTTAGCGGGCGCAAAGTTAGCGAATAGTGACCGAAAGAACAATATTCAATTTTAATGGGAAAGTTGCTCTGATTGAGTGGTTTGACGTGCATCGCAGACTATTGCCCTGGCGTGATCACAGCAATCCGTATGCCATCTGGTTGAGTGAGGTCATTCTTCAACAAACCCGAGTTGAACAAGGGCTGCCCTACTGGGAACGCTTTATGTCCAAATATCCCTCCGTGGAAAAATTAGCTGATGCCCCTTTCGACGAAATTATGGCTCTGTGGGCGGGGCTCGGATACTACAGCCGGGCGCGCAACTTGCACGCGGCCGCGAAAGCCGTGGTCGCCCTGGGCGGATTCCCTTCCACCCGCGATGGCCTTCTTGACCTCCCGGGCGTCGGCCCGTATACTGCCGCGGCCATCTCATCCATGGCTTTTCAAGAAGTCGTACCGGCTCTTGATGGAAATGCCTTGCGGGTTTACACTCGTTATTTTGCCGTGGCGGAGCGCATTGATCAGAAGCGAACTCTGCGCCATATCGAAGCACTTTGCACCCCCTTACTGGACTCCAGCCGACCCGGTGACAGTAATCAAGCGATCATGGACCTGGGGTCCCGCATTTGCACCCCCACCCGTCCGCAATGTGGCGAATGCCCCCTTCAACATGGCTGCGAAGCGCACCGACGAGGAACGATGGAATCTTTTCCTGTCAAGCCGGCGAAAAAGCCCCCCCAGGCGGAAACCTGGACCCTCTATGTCCCTCAGTCTTTCGGGAAATTTGGCTTGGTTCGTCGCCCCGAAAAAGGAATTTGGTCCGGCTTGTGGTGCTTCCCAAGCACCCTGCCTGATGAATATGTCAGTATTCCCGGCATTCGCACGCAACATCTGCTTTCCCACCGAGTGCTTACACTGGAATTTCACGAAATCTTGGAAAATCAGCCCCGCTCGGAAGATGCATGGACTTGGTTTACCCTCGAAGAGGTAAAAAACCTAGGGCTACCCGTGCCAATTCGATGGTGGTTTGAGGAAAAAAACTACATTTGATTTTTACTCCTCATACACATGGCAGGTACTTTAAATAAAGTCATGTTGATCGGCAACTTGGGCAAGGACCCCGAGGTCCGCAACTTTGACAACGGTGGAATGCTCGTTCGCTTTCCCATTGCGACCACGGAAAACTTTACGGACCGCGAGGGAAATCGCCGTGAAAACACCGAATGGCACACCATCGTCGTGCGTTCACCCCGCCTCGGTGAGGTCTGTGAACGCTATTTGAAAAAAGGCGATAAAGTCTTTATCGAAGGGAAAATTCGGTCTCGACAGTGGACCGATGAACACAATCAGACACGCTACAATATTGAAATCGCCGCAGACTCCATGACCATGCTGGGACCGAACCCGATGCGTTCAAATCGAGAAGAAGGTGCGGCAGCGGGCACCCCCAGAGCGGCATATCGTCATGCGGACGAAGACAGCGATTACGGATCAGACCGCACTGAGGATCAGGGAGATGATGACTTCCCGTTCTAACTCCTGAAGTGAACCAAACTCTCCTCCTTGGACCCTGACCCGAACCTCCTCCCCGACTTTTTTCAACCTTTCTCCACTGAGGCGTTGGTCCCATTAGCCATCATGGGGTTGCTCTTGATGGGCTCTGGCGTGGCCTCTGCCTCCGAGGTAGCTTATTTTTCCCTAACCCCCAATGACAAGGCCAAGCTGAACGAAGAAAAAACTCCGGGTGCGGATCGCGTCCTGGACATCCTGAAGCATCCCGAGAAGCTGTTGGCCTCCCTCCTCGTATTGAACAATCTTTTCAATCTCGCACTCATTTTATTATCCACGTGGGTGACGACCTTGATTTTCAATTTTGCCGCGCATCCATGGTTGGCCGTGGGAATTCAGACCATTCTTGTAACCACCTTGCTATTGGTTTTTGGGGAAGTCATCCCAAAAACATATGCCGCAAGTCACGGGGTTTCCTGGGCCAAAAATATCGCCCCCTTCATCCAGGGAAGCATGAAAGTCCTCGAACCCATTAGTCGGGCTTTAGTCGGTTCAAGCCGATTTATCGAGCGCTCCAGCAAGAACAAATCTCTAACTGTCGAAGAGTTGGAAGATGCCTTGGATTTAACCTCGGATGATGCCACCACGCCTGAACAGCAGAGGCTACTCCGAGAAATTGTGCGCTTTGGCAACACGTCTGTCAAACAAATTATGACGCCACGCCAAGATGTCTTTGCCTTGGAAGACGGCAAAGGGCTACCGGAAGTATTGGAAGCTGTTTCTGAGAATGGCTACTCGCGTGTGCCTATTTTTCAAGAAAACTTGGACACGATTGTCGGAGTACTCCACGCGAAAGACTTGCTAAAGCACCTCGATGCAGCCGACGACTATCCGTGGTCCAATCTGGTTCGTCCGGCTTTCTTCGTGACAGAGAGTATGAAAATTGACGACCTGCTAGGCGATTTTCGCGAAAAAAAGATGCACATGGCACTGGTGGTGGATGAATTTGGGGGCATCTCCGGCCTCGTGACCCTCGAGGACGTCATGGAAGAAATCGTTGGAGAGATTCGCGACGAGTTTGATACCGAAGAGCAACTTTATTCTCAGTTAGACGAAGACACCTTTGTCTTTGAAGCCCGTGCCCAGCTATCGGATTTGTTCCGAACCGTGGATTTGGATCCCGACATCTTGGACGCCTACCGCGGGGAAGCTGACACGGTCGCGGGATTAATTTTGGAGCAGCTTGGACGTATGCCGCTCAAGGGCGAAGCCCTTCGGACCGGCCCGGTACATTGGACCGTAGAGGCCGCCGATAGACGACGCATTGTTCGCGTCAAAGTAAAAGTCGACCGCGGTGATGACTAAGCGCATGTGGATTATTGGCTTGAGCTCCCTCTTGGGGCTCGCCATTCTCGGGGTGTGGTTGTGGCCTGCTGCTCCGGAGCTCCCTCGTCGCCCAGGCTATCTGCGCATCGACCCACCAGCCTCAGCCCCCGTCTCCCTCCGTGAATTGGCTGTTTCAAGCTCCCTTCCCTACGATTTTGAAGTGCATGGTTCTGCCACCTGGGAAGGTCGATCCGAAAGAGGGTGGGGCGACATTGTCTACCCGTGGTGCCGTGGGCGCCTTCAGCTGACATATAAGGCGGTAGATGGCCAACTGGCCGAACTCATCGACGATGCGCACAAACTTGCCTTTAAGCACTCCGTCGTGGCGGACGGCATTGCCCAAAAATTATATATCCATCCGGAAAGACAAGTATATGCGGTAATGTTTCAGCTCCAGGGCAATGCAGCCTCCGCGGTGCAGTTTTTCGCGACTGACAGCACAAACCACTTTATTCGCGGCGCGGCCTATGTGTATGCGGAACCCAATGCGGACTCCCTCGCCCCGGTCAATGCCTTTTTTGAAGCGGAAGTGGTGCGGTTTCTTGAGTCCTTAGAGTGGGGGGAAGGAAAGAACCCACCGCCATTCACGGATTCATATGACTATCAATCAGAGGTTGACATCTACCATGCGGATCCGGAGAAAGGGTTGAAGGGTTGAAGGGTAGATGTAAGGCTTGAGATCTAGAGGGCTCGCGCTACGCGCTGAGGCGTTTTCGCTTAAACGTTTAATCTCTTTTACCCATTCTCTCATTGGTGGACCTTCGCTGCGCGCCGGGACTTTCCGCTGATTTGCCTAGCCCTCTAGCTTCCTAGCCTTCTAGCTTCCTAGCCCTCTAGCTTCCTAGCCAGCGTGCTCCGCGCGCCCTAGCCCTTTCGCAGCATCAACCATGCCTTGAATGCCCCATCGACAAGCAGGAACCACGAGACCGCGCTCAATAGCAAATGCACGGGTTGCAAGAATCGCGGAATGGCCAGGTAGTACATCGCGGCGCCGAGGGCCGTTTCAGCCAAAAGCGCATACAGGACAAAGGCCGCCCGAACCTTGAGTCCACCCAGGCCCGCCGTTTTGCGATAGAGATAGTACGACAGCGCTAAAATCAAGAGACTAAAACTGCGGTGAACCAATAATCCGACGGGGAGTTGCGCCACCCAATCGCTGCGGTCCGCATACAGACCGAAGGTTTTGACTAGGGCATCCACTTCTTCGCGAACTTGGGTCCCCAAGATGATTTGGACACTTAACAGGCCAATCAATCCCAAAAAGAGGGGATAGGCCGCCCGGCGATCGGCTTCTAGCCCCTGCACGTCGCGCTCCGCCCGGAATGCATGTAGTTCCCATTCCGACGAAACACTGCGATATACGGCCGTCAGGAGGCCTAAGAGGGCAAAGGCCCCGGCCATGTGGTAAGTAATTTGGTGGGGGATCAAGTTGCCATCGACTACGACTTTTCCCAGCCAAGCTTCAAACCCAAGAACCACCAAGGCGGCCACCATCGTCAGCGCCCATTTAGGATGAGCCTTGAAACGACCGAGCGTCCATGCAGCCGCCAGGAGAACTGGAAGGCCCAGCAAGGCGCCCAACAGGCGGTTAATATATTCGATCCAGGTATGGACCGGATTGAAGACTGCATAATCGTGCCGCGTGTAGGGTGTCCAATGATGGGTATCGAATCGATCTCCGCTTGTGAAAGCGGCTTCGGCTACCCAAAGCGTATCGTTGCGAAGGATCATTTGGCCCTGCCCGTAGAGGGTCTCCGGGCTCCAAGTTACCTGCGCCTTTTCCGTGGGTGGAATGATTAAGCCAAAGCAGCTCGGCCAGTCGGGGCAACCCATTCCACTGCCCGTCATGCGGACGATGGAGCCTGCTAAAATGACCAAAAGAGTGAGGATGATCGAGGTTTGCAATAACCGGCGCAATACGGCCGTCCATTTCGTCGTCGGGGAATGTGGCATGGATGCAAAGGTAATCTACCTTTGGCCCCCTATGAATCGCTCCCTCCTCCCTTGGATCATGTTTACCGCCCTCGTTTTGGTGTGGGGATCCTCCTTCATTTTGATGAAGCATGCGTTAATCGCCTTTACCGCGGTTCAAATCGGTGCCGCCCGCATTCTCTTTGCGGCACTATTGACCCTCACCTTTGCGTGGCCCAACCTGAAGGAGTTTCGCCGCGCGGACATACCGGCCTTTCTCATTGTAGCGCTTTTGGGAAATTCCATCCCGTATTTGCTCTTCCCCGTAGCTGTGGCGCATGTTCCCTCAGGAGTGGTGGGTATTACGAATTCCATGACCCCCCTATTCACGTTGCTATTTGGGCTGCTGGTCTTTGGGCGGAAATTGAAGCTGCTCCGGGCCTTAGGCGTCGCCGTGGGTTTCGTGGGGGCGCTCATCCTCATCAATCCCTTGGACAACCATTCCAGTGTAGGCCAAAACTGGCCCTATCTCCTCCTCGCCGTGCTCGCCGCGGCCTGCTACGGCGTGAGCATCAATACTATTGGGGACCGTTTGAAGCATTTATCCCCTCGAGCCATTACCCTGTTTGCCATGTTGGGCGCCTCGGTTCCCTCGGTGGGTATTCTTTTGGCCACGGACTTCCCCGCCCAATTCACGGGAAGTCCCGAAATGTGGAGCAGCTTGGCGGCCATCGCCTTTTTAGGCTTGGTGGGTACGAGCTTGTCCATGGTGGTATTCAACCGCTTAATCGCCATGACGACGCCCCTCTTTGCTGCCTCGACGACCTATGTCATTCCCATTGTGGCTCTGGGCTGGGGATTGTTCTTCGGCGAAGATCTGGCGCTCAATCACTACTTGGGCATGGTGACCATTTTGGTGGGTGTTTGGATGGTGAATCGGCCCGCGAAATAGGAACTTTCCCGTTCCCAGAAATCTTTATAAAACGAAGAAACCCCGAAGCGATGCTTCGGGGTTTCCTGCGTTTCGGCGTCTAGGGTCAACCTAACTCGCCCATAAATCAGGGACTTAGTTGAAAATGTTCATGTCCACTTCGCCGTTGATCACCACCTGGGTGTTTTTCACCTCAAGGTTCATTCCGGGCTGAAGCGGAACCGCGGTCACAAAGGGAAGCTTCACGCCATCCACCGTCTGGTAGTCGCCAAAGTCTACGTTAATGACCTGCTCACCCTGGGGGGTTTGGGCCACTTGGCTTTGACGCACACATAGGCCTGTTTTGGCGTCGTAGTAGCGCTTGACTTCGTTGCTTCCCAATGTCACGACCAGCTCATAGCAGAGCGCATCATTGACCGTCGCTGGAGCTTCGGAAAGGACCGCGTTGCCGCCTTCTCCACCGCTTAAGAGGAGTTCCGTACACCAGGAGTCGTTGATCACATCCGCGGCCGTGGCTTCATCCACAGGAATGTCCTGACCGTTGGCTTGAACCACCACGTTGGTGCCATTGTATTTTTTTACACTGGCTCCCATTGGAGTCTTTTGCTCGGAGAAGATGTAATTGGGCGCCGCATAGACCGAGTGAAAGGTTAAAGTCATGCCCATCAGGCTCGCCTCTTGCTGAATGTCGATGGTTTGAACCCCCTCGATGGCTTCACGCCCACCCAAGGCCACGAAAGCAGCATCGATGACTTTTTGGGCCGTCAAACCGGCGGGAACGGTCGCCACGGGAGCCGTGGTGGGCTCAGCATCCAGCGTGTAGTATTCAATGGGGAAGCCCAGGCGCTCCAATCCGGGAGCAATCTCCAGGGCCTTTCCGACGATCAAAATCAAGAATTGACCCTCTTCAATGTAGCGGTTCGCCACCCGTTGCACATCCTCTACTGTGACCGCCTCCAAACGCTTGAGGTAATTGTTGTAGTAGTCTGTGGGCAGCCCGTATTCTTTGATGTTGCTCGCAAATCGAGCCACCGTAGCCGGGTTTTCCAGCGAACGTCCAAAGCTTCCAGACAGGTTGTTTTTGGCCGCGCGTAGGTCGTCCGCCGTGATGGGCAGCGTGCGGATTCGGTTCAATTCATACAAGAACTCCGCGACCGCGGAATCCGTCACCGCATTGCGCACTTCGGCCTCGGCACTGAAGGACGTCGTGTACTTGCTGGTCCCGTAATTGGAGTAAGCACCGTAGGTATACGCTTTACTTTCCCGTAGATTTTGGAACAACCGGCCAGCAGAGCCCGCACCCAACACTTGGTTCATCACCGCCATGGCCTCCACATCAGGATGGCCCACGATGAGATTCATCGTGTTGGTCACCACAATGCTGGATTGCACCGAGGCATCGCGGTTCACGAGTACGATACGTGTACTAGCTTGTTTGGCGGGAGCCGGATACGTGACTTCATTCTTGAATTTGCCTTTCCACTTGCCAAAGTGGGTTTCCGCCAGTTGACGGGCCTGATCGACCGAAATGTCCCCCACGATCACCAAGGTGGCGATGTTGGGCTTCCAGTAGGTCTTGTAGAAGGTTTGGCAATCTTGAAGTGACACATGGTTCACCGTGGCTTCCGTCACCAATTCGCCTGCGGGGTGGTTGGTTCCATAGAGCAAGGCACGTGAGACGTTCCCGCGAATCGTTCCAGGGTTGTCACGCTCGTTTTTTAGCCCTGTAATCAACTGGTTCTTGAGTTTTTCGAACGACGCTTCGGGGAAGGCAGGCTTGGTGGCTACTTCGGCCGCAATACTAAAGAGCTGGTCCGCATATTTGCTCAATCCGCTCGTATTCACGCCCGTGGGTCCGGTGCGCAAACGCGCTCCAATGTAGTCCACCGCTTCGTCCAAGCTCGCCTTGTCGCGCAGGGTGGTGCCTTCCGAGAGCATATCGCCTGTCAAAGCCGAAACGCCTGCAATATCGCCTTCAAAGAGCTGTCCTGGATCCATCGAAAGGCCGATGGACACCCGAGGGAGTTTGTGGTCTTCCACGACGAGCACCGTCATCCCGTTTTTCATGGTAAACTGGCGGTACGGAGCAATGGTGGGAACGCGCGGTTCCGCGGGAGTTGGGCGAATACTGCGATCCAACTGGGCCGCGGCACTCAAGGTCATCAGGGCCGCAAGGGCAAGAAAAATACGTTTCATTATTCGACAGAGGGATTGGCGCTGGGCTTGGGCAAGTAGGTCAAGACCACACGGTTAGAAGGCTGCAAATAGGTTTGGGCGACGCGCTGAATGTCTTCGCGGGTGACGGAGCGGTAGCGCTCGATCTCCGTATTAATCAGGTTGGCATCCCCGAAGTAGACGTGGTAATTTGCCAGAGACTCCGCTATCCCGGAAACCGATCCGTTCTGCGTGATGAAATCCGCTTCTACCTTGTTCAGTACTTTTTCGAATTCTTTTTCGCTCAACAATTCGTTTTGAATGCGGACGATCTCCTCATCCATGGTGCCCAGGACGTCTGCTGTGGTGAATTCGCCGTTCACGAGTGCGAGGGTGATGAAGATACCATGGTCCTCCAGGGCGTACGGGAAGGCCACCACCTGCAGCGCAGACTGGTCTTGGTCCACCATGCGCATAGACAGACGGGAAGAAGG
>Ga0115570_10000543_pt1 | contig 31234 bp, 33 predicted proteins | sample COGITO_mtgs_1205_3_FD_87294 | JGI IMG/M metagenome (GOLD analysis project Ga0115570, IMG submission 87294) | Pelagic marine microbial communities from North Sea - COGITO_mtgs_120524 | ecosystem: Environmental > Aquatic > Marine > Epipelagic | place: Germany:Helgoland, sampling site Kabeltonne... | reverse complement strand
TATTTAGTACTATACCCTCCTAATTATTGCGATGCTATAGACAAAAAGTTTGATGATATATTGAAAGACCCATCTTCTATACCTACATCGTATACATGTTCCATTCCTCAATTTTGTAGTAGTAAACAAATTCCTCCCGACTCTGGTTTGAGTAGTAGATTATATGCACCAGTTCCTGTGTTGGGAGTGGGCGCTCGTCGTAATTCAGACGGTTCTATAGAAAGTATGCTAGCACAACCTACTTCTACTGAAAAATTTATTACTATTGAATTCGATGTTACCATGAATTACGAAGGAAGAGACCAAGATTTTGAAATAGTGTTTGATCTCGATGAGAAAAAATATCCTAATAATAATCCACAATACTTGGTTCATGTAAATGAAAATCCATTAACATATGCAAAAGATACTATTCGTAACGTAACTGGCTCGAGACAATCCTTACATTTTACAAATTGGAATTATGAAACTGGTTTGGGCAATATTCATAAAAGTGTAAAATCTCCTTCCTTGTACATACTTGTACGAAATTTACAACAACCAAATTCTTACACTGGTCCAGATGTTAATCGTTACAAAGATATAGACGCAGTAAGATTCGCAGCTTATGACAACGACATAAGTCCTACTCAAATATACGAGAATTATGGATCAGGGTGGCGTTGGATAGAGTCAAATAAAACACACATACAATCATTGTATGGTGTAGATCCAGATGAATCATACAAAACTTTAGAGTATAGAAGGTTTACAGATTATCAAAGGTGTCAAATAAAGTGGAAGTTGAACAATGAACCGGATCCATTTGTGGAAGCCTTGAAAGAAGGAAAGCGAGATTTCACAGAAGAAGAGCTTAAAAACTACAATATGTTTGGATCAGCCTTCGGCGATTATCAGGACAAAGGTAATGTATTTAAATTTGTTGATAATGGGAAAACTAGGTACTTTCATTCTCCAAAATATGCACCAATGTATAAGCAAGTACCAGGAAACATGGGGACACTCATGCAGCTACGAGAATATAATTTTGCTGCACCTGGTGTAAGAAAGGCAATTCCTACGCATTGTTCTGATACTTCTTGTGATTATAGAGTCAAAGTTGAAATAGATTTAGACAACGACACATTAGAGTATGGGTCTATAGGTACAGCTCGTTTGACTGTAGGAGGAATGTCTGTCACCAGGAGTAGAATAGGAGTATGTGTAGGCTCGGAATGTTCTAAAAAAGAAAATCGACCTTTTAGACCAGATCATACACGTTTGTGGTCTATTTATAAACCTGGAGAATCTATCACAATGAGAGATGGAAGTACCATCATACAAAAACCTGTTGTTAATATTCCTCAAAATTCTGCAGCATTACCACTTGGTCCATCTTTCAAAAAAGGCCCACAAGCAGTGTATATGTATAGTCGAAGTAGTCGTAGAATGGGAATCGCCGATTTGGTGTCTTATAGTTCGAACAAAAAAATGACTTTTGATTAGTAATGTGTTTATTATTATGTTTTTGTATATAAAAATGAAAAAGTTTCTATATATTTTACTAGTATCTGATGTTTTTTCTAAAACATGCTTAGATTACAAAAGCATATATCAAGAAAACTTGTGTTGTACAGATGGATTCGATTATGTAACTGTCAATGATTCAAGTACTCTAACATCACAATCATTGTCTCATATCAGAATTTCTCAACCTGTTATGGGATTATCAGGAGACGGAAAAACAGCTGTACTAGTAAGAGAAAATTTGAAAATCGGAGATCAAGCTTCTATTGTTGTTGAGAGTTCTATTCCTTTTCGCAGCACAAACATTACTATACCCTTTCGCCCTCTTTCAAGTAGAGGATACGAAGGAAATGGGTATTATCCTTCGAACTTCCGAAAAGTGACAGTAAGTGACGATGGATCGGTATTTGTGTTGGCAGATTCTACACACTTCATTACCGGTAGCTGGTTCGGAAGACTTTATACATATAGGTTTCATGATGGGAAATGGCATAAATCAATAGATTTCAGTCCGATGATACCGGATGCATGTATTGGGTGGGAAGATGCAGTCACTATGAACATCGATGGTTCTCTTATTACGGCTTCTGTGTATGACGATGGAGCAAAATCAGGTCAAGAATCCGATGGAAATATTGTCAAAGATATATGGGCTTGGAAATGGAATGGTACGGCATATAACGATATGCCGGTAGGAGAAAATAATATTAAAATGGCAAATGTGGTGTCGATGTTACCAGACGGATCTGAAATGTTTGCATTAGATCGTTATAACAAAAGAGTTGCCATATTTAAAAACACTGGAGCTTCTTGGAAGCTAGAATATCAAATAGATTATACTACGAATTGGCCAAGTTCATCATCGTTCACGAATGTAAACTATGCAAAATACGCGAAAAATTCAGCTGGTGAGCGTATAATATCTATTACTAATAGCGGTACCGCTTCAGTATATAGATTTGAGCCAGCGGAACTTTCAAAATTATCGACTCCTGTGTATGAGTCACTTTCTGGTGTAGTATTATTTTGGCAAATGATGTCTGCTGATGGACGACGTATAGTTTTTAGAACTTCGGATGGTTTTGCAATTTATGACTATATATCTACCACCAAAAAATGGAAGTCCATATTAAATATGGACGTAGTAAATATTAGACATACATCAATAAATCGTGATGCAAGTATGGTTTTTGTAACATTCACAGATAATAATTACGATACTATAGACGAGCCTCCCAAACTATTCACGATTCCTCAATTTTAATTAGTTGTTGCGTAGTCAAAGATCATAAGCATAGTGACTCCTACTGTAACTTGTTTGATCAACACTTTGAGAATGCGTTTGTTCTACGACGATGACCTCGAGTGTGTGTTTAAACACCTTACGGCTACTACCTGCTGTGCCGTGGCTTGTGTGAATAAAACTTGGAACAATGTGGCACTACCATTAATAGTTGATAAAAAAAAAAGGCAGATCGAAGAGTTGTTTCCATCTTTGAATAAACTTTTGTACAGCTGCCACACTTGGAAAGTTCGTGATGATTTGATTAAGACTGTGTACAATTATAAACGGGATTCTTGCATTGCATTTCATCACAGTGACTTTCTTGTTTCTGGTACATGGAAACAAGATCGAATAGACATTGATTGTGTTACTCTTTGTGAAGTTGAGTTCATTGAAAAACTAATGAAGCAGGATCTTGTGTTTTCAAACTTGAAACAAGTTAACATGAAAGCAACAGGTACTAATTGTGATATCAACATAACAACAACTTGGGAAAATGAGTACCTAAAAGTTGTTATGAATGGATATTCACCGGTACATGCCAACAATAATGTAAAGAAAGGAGAAGAGTTCGACATTAAATATCATATCAACTGGGAAAAAGTACAAATTGTATTGTAGTGAAGTGATGTCGTTTTTTTTGGGTTGGTATATTGAAATGCTAAAATTGATAAAGTAAGGTAGTAATAATTAATAAAATCAGTTTTAGTGACAGTGTTTATAAAATTAATATTTATAATGTTGATAACTCCTCTTCAAGCTGCCGTTTACAAGGCAATTTCTATAAAACCAGAAACATCAGACGTTTTACCTGTTGTTACAGAAGGTTCGAGTTTTTTGTCTCAATTTGACAACAGTCCTCTTGTAACGGGTCTTTTTTTTTATATAGGAGGTTTTGCTTTTTTGACTATATGGGAAAGTTTTGTAGTTCCCGTTCTCCAGTTAAATTCAATTTTACCAGACATTCCTCTTATTGATGGGCAGTTGACTCAAAAAGAAAAAGCAGTGCCTTGGATTACACCATTAACCGCAAATTTACAGACACCTCCTCCTAATAATAAAGAACTAAAAATAAGAGGAAAGTATATAATTGGAGTGCAAGGAGAAGTGCGACAGTTCATTACACTCGAGAAAAAGGATCTTCAGAAAGGAGTCTATGAGTATAGTAAAGAGTGGTCGGAATATTATAAAGATGAAGTTTTCGTATTTAAAAAACGTGCAATATAGTATGTGCTTGGGAATATAAAAAAGTTTTTATTAATGCATTATATTTATTGTAGTGATTAATGTTTCTTTAAAACTATAATTTATCATGCACATGTTTTAAACAAAACGTTTAGAAGGTGTTAATATGAATACATAACTTACAGACCATGACAAAAGAATCTACGACGACGATGATAACCCTCGCACGCGAGAAAATGTTGAGTGGAGGAATTCCCAAAGTTTTGGAACAGCTTGAAAATCTTACAGATTTTCCTTACGCGTCTGATGATTTACAAACATTGTTACTCAGAGATGTTATTGCGTATACTTTTTTGCATAATATTTGTTGCCATGGTGGAGCATGCTATGGAAGTTTTTTACCTGCACATTTTAGTGGTTTAGATTACGGAGATATCAATTTTCAATTGTCAATCATCTTCGGTGGAGATTTTTTGAAATCTTGTTTATATCTAACTCTTGGTATCAGATATGATAACATAACTGTAGAAACAGAAAAACTCGAAGGTAATAGATATGGGAAACGATATTTGGTTATATGTCAGATTCAGGACCAGGAAGTGAAACTTTATGTTGAATTACAAATGAAAAAACATGTATACTCAATTCCGCCTTCTACATTGGGTAGCACATTAATATATACATTGGAAAATCAGTTCACATACCGGACGGAAGGTATGCAACACAAATTTCATCTTCCTGTGAATAAACTAATCCAAATGTTGAAAATGGGAAAAGATATAAAATCATATGATACTCTTTCAACGCTTCCTTTGGAATTGCATTCGGATTTCGGTAAACATTTTTCTAATGTTTGTAAAAAAGGTTATCTGTTTAGTGACGAAGCCGTGTGTTAAGCCGTGGCACTCTAAGTGCTATAACGGCTAAGTCGCATATGTAGGTCCGACGTGGGTGAGTACCGGTTCGGCTCGACAATATACGGAGTTGTTATGTTTGTGAAAAATATATTTTACGTGTAGTTGTATATACTCAACTTTTATTTATCATTAACAATTAATTCTGTAAATTTTTCACGTATTGTCTCTAAATCGTCAAGTATCTTCATTGTTTTTTCATCCTTTGGTTCTATAAACCCAATTCTATGATATGATTCTAGAAATGAAATAGATTCCTTCAATGCAAAATACGATCGTACGAGACTAGATTCTTGCTCTTCAGTATGAGATTTTGTTACATGTAAAATAAGTGTTAACATATTTTTTTTAGTTACTTTAGATATTATTATAAAACCTAGGCGTAGTACGTATAAAAATGAAAACAGTATATTCTGATTGATAATAAGAATCAAAGTTTAGGATATTCTAAATTGTAAGCCCATTTGTTGTAAAATCGGACCATATGTCGACACGTACATTTACAGCGATTTGGATCAACATCATCAACGACTTCTGGACGTAATAGTTTTCGACAAGGATACTTGTATAAAACTTTATTTGTATATACTGGACGGTTTTGTGTGTGGCGTACACAACAAGTACATGAAAACCATTTCATTTGTAGGCAAACTTTTTGCTCAGTAGGAAGTTTAAAAAAAATAGAATCGTTAGTAGAGTTGTTTAAAGTTTCATCAATTTCATTTACGTGTATTGTTTTTAACGTCTTGGAATTCATGAGTTTTTTTTTGTTTTTTTATACAATAATGTCTACGATTTACAATTTTTATGTTTTTTTTTGTTGTGTATAATTAAACTAGAAATTTGATTTTGTAAATTTGTTTTACAACTTTTCAAATGAGTATGATACGGGAAGACTTTGTTTCGGATGTGCTTCCAAAGAAAGTAAGGACTCTGGACTCCAGTATTTTTCTGGCGATATAGATTTGTACCAGTCAATTGTCTCTAAAAGTCCCGTGTTAAAGTCCTTTTTCTGTACCCAACCAAGAGCAGATAGCTTATCGTAAGTTAAATAATAACGAACATCATTGAATGGACGGTCTTTTACAAATTCTATCCAGTTTTGGGGATCCTCTCCAGGTTTCATAATGTTTATAATTTTTTTTACAAGATCAATATTAGTAAACTCATCTTTGCTTCCCATGTTATATATTTCACCTACTTTTCCATGGTGTAAAATTATATCGATTGCTGATACTGCATCCTCTACGTGTAAAAAATGGCGTTTGTTAGAACCATCTCCATGAATACAACAAGGTCTGTTCATCTTTAATCGCGATGTCATCTTACCAATGAGCTTTTCGGTGTATTGATATGGACCATACACATTGTTTCCTCTAGAAATAATTGCTGGAAAGTCGAATGAATTAATGTATCCTTGTACAAGACTTTCAGCTGCTGCTTTTGATGCAGAGTATGGATTGGTTGGATTTGTAGAACTGCTTTCCGTTTTACGCTCACCGTCACAGTTTCCATACACTTCGTCTGTTGAAATGTGAAGAAATCGTTTGATTCCAATTGCGTATGCAGATTCTAATAACACATGAGTCCCAACAATATTGTTTTGAGTAAATGATAGCGAATTCCCAAAAGATGAATCTACATGAGACTGTGCGGCGGCATGAATAATGGTATCAATATTTTCTGTTTTTAAAACGTAGTTTACCAGATCTGGAGAACAAATGTTTCCTTTGACAAACTTGTAATTAGGTTTTTGTTGTGATTTTTCACAATTTTTTAAACTGCTACAAACATCTAATTTGTCCAGATTAATAATTTTATAATCTGGATACTTCTCCACAAGTAAGTTGACAAGATGAGATGCGATAAATCCACACCCACCTGTAACTAATATGCGCATTTTCTTTGTTTGCATGTTGAATAATATGTGTCCTTAAACGAACGCATTTATAAACTTAAAGTTTATTTTTAGGAAAATAATACACTTTATTAATATTATTAATTTCAAAACGAATTTACTAAAAGTGTTAAAATATACAACATTACTATGTTTGAATATAGTACAGTTTCAGTTTCAATAGCTTGATGATACTTGTTAAATGTCATACCATATGTAAGTAGCAACATAAATGCATCTACCATTAAAACCGTAGTTCCCAATTCTTCAGAATATCGTTTCCATAACTCAAAAACAGTGCCTTTTTCAAATGTATTATATTTCAAATAAACACCAATACTTATATCATGAACGAGCTGAACACATAATAATATTATTGCCCTTTGTTTGACACCTTTTCCTAATTTTATAGCTAGCCATGTTGCAATGACTATACTTGTAACGTCCATTATAAGAGCACTTGATTTAAACGTTTTATACCATTCGCGAATACTATATCCACCTCTTCCTGATTTTAGAAGAACTAAGTTTATAATGCTATCTACAATTAATGCATATAAAGTAATGTAAAGAAGTTCCATTTGTATTAGAAACTTATTTTTTTTTTCGTATAATGGAGTCTCAAACTGTTGAAAGTCTTAGAGTCATAGAGCCTCTAAACATGTTTGTGTATTTGATTACAAGACAGGACTATTATTGTATGATATATTTCTGTCGGTAGTCTTAATATAGAGTCATGTAATAATAATATTAAGACATGACAAAAAATAGTAAAAACATACTAATTATTTTGAAAAGTGTTATAAAGTATGAGAGTTTTCATAGATTGTGTAGATGTTGTGATTAGTAATGATATGAAAGTTTTATCAGATAATAAAAGTAACTCAAGTTTAAATGATTTAGGAAAATGTGTTTGTAGAATACGATGTGATTCTAAAACGTTTGATCCAGCACAACCTTATATCAATACAAATGATGGATTCGGAACTGGTACTGGTTTTTTAGTAGAAGATGACAACAACAACTTTTATATATTTACTGCACATCATGTTATATCCAACAATGTTGATATTGGTGTTTATTTTGATGCGATTTCACAGGGTGAACGTTTCAAAGTAGATGTATTGGGATACAATCCGTACTTAGACGTTGCTATTTTGAAACTAAAAATTGATACTATGGAAGATGATCAATACAATATAATAAAAAATATACCAAAGTTTAAAATTGGAAATTCCGACTATATTCGTCAAGGCGACAAAATAACTGCACTTGGGTATGCACTAGGAGCTCCTCATTTACAAATAAGTGCTGGTATCATAAGTGGTCGAATATTTGAACCAAACCGTTTACAAACAGATGCTCAAATTAACAAAGGTAATTCTGGAGGTCCTATTGTAAACTCAAATAATGAAGTTATAGGTTTGGTTACATCCGGTGTAATGTTTGCTCATGGAATAAGTTATGCAACACCGTTTAAAGAAATTAAAGTTTTACAAGAAAGAATATCAAACTGTAGTTCCTATCCATGTAAAGATATTGGCTTTAGTTTCAACTGCGTTTTCAGACCCATTAGTCAAGATAGCTTATATTTGAAAACGTTTAATGGAAAATGTAAGAGCGGAATCTTAGTTGCTGGTGTACACAAAAATTCTAAAACACTTTTGAAAAAAGGCGATATTTTGTGTTCTATAAAAGAGCCAAGTGGTGATGTTTTTTACGACATTGATATGCATGGGAATATCGACATAAAAAGTATATGGTCCGATACAAAGTTAAACTTTAAAGTATTGTTGGACAGAATTGAACACTCAAATAATCTAAGTTTGACAGTAAAAGTGTATAGACCATCTGTAAAAGATTGTATTATTTTAGAAACTCCTGTTGAAGAATCAATGTTTGAGTACAAGGAAATGTTTCCGGACACCGTTCCTGTAAAATACTTTAGTGATGGTGGAATTGTTCTCCAAATGTTAAACGAAGAACTTATAATGTACACAAGTCTAGGGTCTAATTATATAAAATCACCAGAAGTAGAAATGTACTCTTCTGTAATAATAACTCATTTAATAGGTGGATCTCCCTTTTCAAAATCTGACATACTAAAAACTGGCCAAGCTATAAGTTCAATGATTGATTCAGATGGTAATGAAACACAAATAGAATCATTAGAAGACGTTCAAAGAGTTTGGAAAAGTTCTTCTGCATCTGGAGTGATAACCTTGTGTTTAAGAAATGGATCATTAGTAAGTGCAACTGTAGATGAAATTAAATCTTTCAATGAATCTGTTTCAGATAACAAAAAAAATGGTTTAAAATGTAACTATTTTCCTTAAGTTGTGTTATAACTTGAACATATTTTAAAAGTTTTATATAAAGTTGTTATATATGATTGATAGCGAACTAATTTTAAAACACCAAACTGAAAAATACATGTACACCGCAATTAACGATTTGTGTATAAACTATGACTTTAAAGTCGACCAAGCTTCCGTAGATTGGATTATAACATTTTTAAATGATTTAGTTCATAAAATAAATACCATAATTTTATATAAACGAAAAACTAATAATTCATTAGAGTATATACAATCTTTAGATTCCATAAATGTTGAGACATTTGAAAATTATGACAAAAAAATAGATTATACAATAAATGAGATTTATAATAGACTTACTGTACTATTTATGGTTTCTTTTGATAAATTTGTGCATGAATCAGGAATAAATGATTTAAAAAAGACTACACGTCTAAGAAAAATATCTCTTATTATAAAAGATATAAATGAAATATTGTCAAATTGTGAAAGTATGTGCCTTGTATGTTCAACCTAAATGGGTACACCTTTTATTATTTTTTCGCCATTTATATTTGAAATTGTAAATTTATAAATTCCTCTCCTTGGTAATTTTACTTCACTTGGTTCTTCTATTGCTTTAATTTTATTTAAAATTTCTGTTTCAAAGTTGTGTGTCATTGTTCCGTCTTTACTTATTTTCAAATATAATATATTTTTGTCTGAAATAAAATCAACACTATCTTTCAAAAAAAGTTCACTTCTCCTCATGAGTGTATTTGTGCTTAATGTAAAAACAATCCCGACAAATATAAAAGCAGACAATGTTATATACTTTATCATTTATGAATTATATTAAAAAAAAAAGTAACAATTGAATAATTATTATGGAATCAGAATAAAAAACCCATTTTGTTATAAACAGAAGCAACAAAGACAAGTGGTCTTAAAAGAACGAGCAAATAACAATGTCGACAGTCAACATTTTCGAGTTCGATTCTAACCTAATTGAGTTTTCTGACGTTAGTTTTGGAAACAAGGGACAGAAGATGGTAGAATTATCATTAGATAAAACTAGTAATTCTTGGTCACAAAAGCTAATTTTTCAAACTTGTAAGAATGAAAAAGATGCATTAACATCAATTTATGGACTCTCTAAACCGAGAGAAGGTGAAATGGATGTAACAAAAAGAAATATAGAATTAGTTGTTACGGATGAAGAAGTTATCCAATCTCTAAAAAAAATAGATGAAAAAATAATGAAGCATGGGTTTGAAAATTCTCAGACTTATTTTAGAAAGGCATTGACCGAAGTTGAAATTGAAGCAAAATACAAACCAATTCTAAAGTGGAAGGAACCAAAAGATGAAAATGGAAAGGGTCATTACTATATTGTAGTCAAAGTAAAATGCCCGGGTGAGAAGAAACCTACACCTATCAAAAAGTTTGATGAAAATAAACTAGTTGGTGGTTCTATTGAAGATTTAAACCATGGGTGCAAAGTTGTTCCAGTAGTAAGACTACTTTTTATGTGGTTTATGACAGATAGCTTTGGTGTTACTCCTCAAGCTGATAAGTTTCTTGTTTTCCCGGGAGTTGAGAGAAGTTTTTTAGACGGATTTGTACTTGATTCTAAGTTTGAAGTGTATTAGTAAAATTATTTAGTTTATTTTTTTTATTTGAGTATTCATAATTTTTTTATTATTTTGTGTAAAGACATTAAAGGGTCATGATTAAAGACACGGATAGTTTGTGTGTTATCACAGGAATAATACTTTTAGTATTAATTTTCATGAATTTTCAAAGAGATTATACAATAGTTAACAGAAGGTCACTCTCTGCATGCAGTATGGCTTCCCGCGAATCTAATGCATCTGCAAAACAAAGTTTATCGATAGAACCAGTTGCTGATGAGTCATCGGATACAGATACTTTAGAAATTGGAGTTTTAAACGAAAAGGTTTGGTCGGGTAAAAAAAAGGAACTATCTGACGAAGAAGTAAAGACACAAAATGTTCTTGATGAATTTATATCTACAATAGATGGTGAAAAGTTTGAAGAACATATGGCATCTGGATGTAATGCAAATATTACCAAACCAACTTATAAAAAAATAATAGAAGCTGGAGCAACAAACAGACCAACGAGCATTCGTAAGCCAACATTTTTCAGACAATTAGGTAATGTGGGCGCACATGCAGAAGCTAGAAAGTTTTACGCTCCCGACACTGAAAAATGCAACAAACCTAAATTCGACTTATATTTTAACAATAATGAGATGCATTATGAATCTTCAAAATGTGATTAATGAACGTGCATAAATTTTATTACATGGTATATAAAAATGGAAAAGTCTGCAATTCTTTATATATTAACACCAACTATACTTTTGTTTATAGTATATATGTTAATCGTTACAGTTAGTTGGCCAGTTGTTAGAACTAGATCGTATGTCCCATTATATCTGTTAGTTTTGTTAATTATATTTCCTCCTGCATTTTTCGTGTTTGTATTTTGGTTTTATTTGATACATTTTGGACTTTTGACTAGTACTTATTATGCGTACCAAATAGACCAAACACTTCCAGTATCGTCAATTCCCCGATCAAATGTACCAAAAACACTTTCTCAAAGAGAAAGAACGAATAGACGTTAAACTATTGGTTTGTTGTCTCATTACAATTTAAACAGTATTGTCATATAAAAAATTAACACTTTCTTTTATTTCAACATCATATATAATATTTAAAAATTTTTTTTTTTGACAACGTTCATTTAATTTCGAAAATATTAAAAGATTTAAGATCACCAATAATATTAGAAAAAATACCATTAAAATATCACTAACATGATTTATGTACATATGTTTGCACATTATAAGTTCTGTTGGATAGTTACAACCTGTGCAATTGTTTAAGCAACTGTATGAACAACTACTATTTATACACTTAGTTATACTATTTGTTTCATTAACTATTTTGTGTATAAAATATCCCATGTTATATGTAGATAAAAAAAGTAAAGCTGAAAGGAACAAACAATCTAAACAGTACACTACTATCATGAAAATGTTTAGTTTTATTTTTCTATGTACAATCACGTTTTTGTATTGTGTTTTGCAAACTCCACAAACTCCTTTAGATTCAACTTTATCTATGAGTTTATGAAAACAACTAGTATGTATTATTTTATGTTTACATTCACAAATATCGGTGATTAAAGGGGATTCTAAAAAATCAGAACATATATAACATTCATCTTCCATATTTATAATAGTAAAAAAAATAAAGTTTAAAACAGTAAACAAATAAAGTTTATACTATGGCTGTCTTAAATATCTCACGACATTTTTGAGTAAAAGTAAATACATAACACGACCAAACTTGAGTATTACATATTTATTAAAAAAAAAACAAACGTCATCAGCAGGATTCGAACCTGCGAGGGCATAGCCCAATAGATTTCAAGTCTATCTCCTTAACCACTCGGACATGATGACTTTTTTTATTAATATCAAAAAAAATATAATCTATATGAACATACGTACACTAATAATACTTGGATCTTTTTACCAGAAGATCCATATCATTTACAAAATTACCACATCCTGAGACATCATTTGTATCCAACTCTTTACAACGTTCCATTGCTTCTTCATAATCCCAAAATACTTCGACATATGCCATCTCCACACGTAACCATTTATCTTCAATCTCATTCCATGTTTCATTTGAAACATACTTGTTAGTCATACCCGGAAGTAGCGAATGAGAATCCCAACCCTTTCTTGTTGACTTAAAATAAACAAGACTCTTAGTCTTGGAAATTTTCTTATTGTTAATTTTCTGTCCAATAACAAAAACTTCATGCTCTTCATAAACGAATTCCGGAACTTCGACTAGTTCTTTTTCTGAATGAGTGTCTTCAGAAGAGTCATCGTCGTAGTCGTTGTCTAGAGTTGGGTCCATGATTCTTTGTTTGTTTTGTTTGTGTTGTTGTTTATTTTTTTGTTGATGACTTGGTATCGCTGGTTCCAAAATCTGATTTTGAAAATATCGTATTACCATTTAAATTCAAGTATTTAAATCATAATCTATATGAACATACGTACACTAATAATACTTGAATCTTTTTACTAGAAGATCCATATCATTTACAAAATTACCACATCCTGAGACATCATTTGTATCCAACTCTTTACAACGTTCCATTGCTTCTTCATAATCCCAAAATACTTCGACATATGCCATCTCCACACATAACCATTTATCTTCAATCTCATTCCATGTTTCCTTTGAAACATACTTGTTAGTCATACCCGGAAGTAATGAATGAGAATCCCAACCCTTTCTTGTTGACTTAAAATAAACAGGACTCTTAGTCTTGGAAATTTTCTTGTCGTTAATTTTCTGTCCAATAACAAAAACTTCATGCTCTTCATAAACGAATTCCGGAACTTCGAATAGTTCTTTTTCTGAATGAGTGTCTTCCGAAGAGTCATCGTCGTAATCGTTGTCCAGAGTCGGGTCCATGATTCTTTGTTTGTTTTGTGTTGTGTTGTTTGTGTTGTTGTTTTTTTTGTTGATGATTTGATATTGCTAGTTCCAAAATCTGATTTTGAAACTATTGTATTGCCATTTAGATTTAAGTATTTAAATCATAATTTTATGAGCTATTCCATATTTTAAACATTCATCAGACGTAAATGACAACTCTTTATTAAGATACGTTTTAATCAATTGTATTTTCATATTTGTTTTATCCGTATAAATCTTTATTATGGAATCCATTAAACTCGTTGAATTTTTAACTTCATCTTTTAAATCTTCATACTTTCCCAGAAAAGAAGTCCTTAACTGGTGTATCAAAAATTGTGAATGGTTTGTTACATACCTTTTTTTTCCGGCTAGAAAAAGTAATGTTGCTGCACTTGCTACAAAACCATCCACAACAGTTATTATTTTGCAATTATAAGAACTTATCATATTCATGCCGGAAATACCCGCAAACGCATCACCACCTTCACTGTGTATAAATAAGAATATCTTCTTCTTTTTTGAATTTTCGTTGCAATTTTTCCGTGCTTCGTCAAGCTTTTCTTTAAGCTCAAGAATACTTTTTTTTGTTACTTCTGAATAGAAGTAGACATGTGTTCCAAAAACTTTTATAGTTTCTTTTTCATATTCTTCTTCAGGTTCTTCAATGTCAGTCAACCGTTTTGTCATATACATTTTAAACATTCAATTGTAAAAAAAAAACTTTTTTCATTCTGATTTATTATACATTATACAATATCGTCGTCACTTTTTTCATTCTTCTTTTTACATAGAATATAATGAAGCAGACTATTTTCACGAGTGTCTGGATAAAAACTGGTTACAGCTGCAAAAAGTAACACGTAACTCTTTTCGACATTCGATACATAACGAAAGTAATAATTTGAAAGAAGAAACATTATAAACACATCGATATCTGTATTTCTAGATATGTTGTTGAAAAATAAACATTTACTGTATATAAATCTCGTAACTTCCATGGTTACACCGAGTATAAATCCATACAGTTGTATGGTTTCAATATTACAAGAAAGTTGTGAATATAACAGCGAGTAAATAAATACTGTATGTGATATTATGTTAACATATTTCAATCTTAAAAATATGTTAAAAAACACTACACATTGAGTTATTAACACAATATTCATAAACTCTGGGTCATCTTTTCGTACATAAATGGATCCCAAAATAGAGATTGAAACTATTGTTAAAAATGCAAGTAGTGAGTTCATAATTATGTTACTAGTTAACATCAAAATAAATATTCAAAACTGATTCAAAAGTTTAGTTTTTTAGTATGTTAGTAAACCATAAACGCCGAAAACATATAATAAAAATGAGTATGAAATTAAAAGTATACTTTTTGAATTAGACTCAAAAAATTTCCAGTCATCATATACAATTATTCCAGAACTACTAAACATTATGATACATGTAACAAAATGAACAGAAATCCAAGAAGATTGTTTGTATAACTTCAAACCTTTTTGCTCCACAAACCCAGCAGACCAAAATCCAGTTATTGTGGTAACAAAAAATGATACATAAATGAGCCAATTTTTTAAAGTATTTTTACAGTCATTTTTTTCACAATCCGCGTACACGTCGAATAGTTGAGCAAAGAAACAGCGCCCCCATATGAAAGTAAAGGAACTATTAAATGCTGCATAAAATGCAATAATAAATAATCTATATTTTTTTACTTCTTTTATTATGGCCAAGTAATGAAGTATAACCGAACCAATTAACAAACAAATTTGAAACAATATTGATTGTATACTCTTTAAATAATTTAAAAGTGTTTCGTATGTCTCTATACGTTTGGTAGATGGAGTGACCAAACCATTCAAAAAAGACGCGACTATTAAACACAATACAAATAGTAATTTAACGATTGTTATATCTTCTACATTTCTGGCGAAGAATACAGAAAACAAAATAGTAAAACTACCAAGACCAACTGATATAAAAGAAGGTAACAAACTTAAAGACAGAATTCCTAAAACTTCAGATATCAAGATTAATAAAAACCCAATCCACCATGTTACGTTGTATAAATAGTTTGATGATTTTGAAAGCACATTTTTTTGTAAATTTAACGCAAAACTGTTCAAAATAGCACCAGAAATAGAAAATAAAAACCCCAAATAACTAGATACTTCCATTTTATATAACCATGGAAAATTATTCAAAGTTTCTACAATGTTCAACAAGAAAAAATTTACAATTAATAATAAATTAGTTTTTGTGTACGACATTATAAACTCCAAGACGAATGAATTATTATGTCTACTGGATCACATCACACAACAAATGTTACATAGGAGCTACCACAAATCCGAACAGACGATTAAGACAACATAATGGCGAAATTAAAGGTGGTCCTTTAAGAACTTTAAACAATGGTCCCTGGTCTTTTTATTGTGTTATAGTGGGATTTAGAACATGGAATGAAGCAATTAAATTTGAATGGGCGTTCAAATACTATACCAAACGTCTTAGGTCTAGCAATACAAGGGAGTCAGCATTAAATAAATTGCTTAACAAAGAGTATTGGACGTGTAATTCTCCACCATCAAGCGAAGTATCATTAACAGTTTCTTACAATCCAATAGAGTACGGGTTTCCGCCAGAAATTTATAACATTGTAACGAAAAAAGCTCCAACCCACACTTTGAAGAAAAAACAAAAAACTAAAAACTCGAGAACAAAATGGAAGAAAAATTTATACGGAGTCAAGTACTAGTTTGTTTGTTTTAAACTCTCGTATAAGTATTTATTTTTAATTTATTTCGTTCAATCAAATTTTATTTTTATTTTTTTTTAATATAAAAGATGAAGGATAAATTTAAAAGTCGTGCTAAAAAACAATTTTGGGACTCATCTATAGAACTCGCAGAAAGTTTACTTCAACAGTTTCCCAATTGTTCGAATACAAAAGATTTAGTATTATATGGTAAAAATGTTATAGTTGGAAATGAAGAAGAAGAAGTAAATGGAATAAAAGACTGGTTCAATGCAATGTCAGAACCTCTTAAAAAAAATAAATACACTAAAGCAGTTGAAAGAATAATTGGTTCTGTACCGGTCGTATATCATGCATGTGTCTATAAAGATTATGAGTCAATGGCGGCTTCCAGCTCGTCGAATAGTTTAAAACGTTTAAACATATCAGAGAAAATGATGGATTCTTCCTTTACTGACGAAAACAAAAACATTTTCTGGAGATATATTGATGATATAAATAAAAATGCAGCCGACTTTTTAGGAAAGGAGTTTCCGAAAGTTCCAACAAGAGAGGAAATTTCAGAAAACATTAAAAAACAAAAGACGGGAGATGCAAATGTCCAACAACATTCTATGGCAAAGGGTTTTACAACATCATTATCGGCATTGTGCGAATCAAGACAATGTAAAACTGCATATGATTTATCAAACGAACAAGAAGTTCAAAAAGTATTTTCAAAATGGTCAATTGTTTGTCAGACAACAGTGGACCATCTAACTATAAGCGGTCATTGTAAACTAAAAAGTGAAGTTGCTATTTCTGAACTTAAAACTAAAATTCCTGAGATGAACTGGGAAGATCCAATGACTGATAGTCATTGGAATATACTAGTAAAACTATTTTCATTCTGTGAAGTAGGAGGTGCGATACCCGGTAACATGATGAACAAAATTGAATCTATGGCAAACAAATTAGCAAACGATATTATGTCGGGTAAACAAGATATGGGTAATATGGATTTACAATCTATAGGTGAAGAAGTTTTATCTCAATGTAATACTAGTGATATGAATGATTTTGCAAAAAATATTGACAAAATACTTCCAGCTATAAACAATCTACAAAAATAAATTCCTAATCAGAATTTAAAATGTTTTTTTTTACAACACTCAAAAATGAACGAGGTAGTAGATTTTTTAAAAGAAAAAAATGAGATATATTCATTCCGGACACTAAAAAAAAAGTTTAATCTAAAAAAAAACGTACTTGCCAGAAAACTTAATAATTCAGAGGTTGTAAAAGCACTTCCAAAAGAAGTAGGTTGTGGAAAACATACTATGAACCTTTGGAAAAGTAAGAGTTTTGTAAAGGTGTAGATAGAGTATGAACTAAAAAATTATTAAAAATAAAATTTAAGTTTATAATTACACTGTTTGTATAAACACACAGACACACATTATGAATACTTTTTTGATTCAACTATACTTGAATATTTATTCTGTAATGTCCAATATTTTCAAAGAAGGATACGAAAAGTATATACTCTTATCGCCGGTGTTTTCCTTACCAACTCCATCTGCCCATTGAGATCCTGTTGTTGTTGTTATATTATTACCAGCGGTTCCCAAGTAAAAAATCGGGTCCACATTAGGAGTATAAGGTATTCCTGATGTTTGGAAACCATCACCATAATCGTCGGTATGTGTCATGTGGTATTGACCGGGTAAAAGTGCACCTGAATATTCGTAAAGTGCTTTCCTTTCGTCAAGATTAAGTGACAGTTCAAAAGAATCCATTACATAGTTTTCGGGTTTGTTTTTAAACGAAATAACTGTAGTCCATGGATTCGATTCACTAGATCTGTATTTAAGTTCAAATATTGTTTCACCATAGAGAGTGTCGTATCTAAAGTACATGGTTGTAAATGGTGTAGGAGAACTCAGAACACATGTAGAAGGGTCTTTATTGTCTAGGCGGTTGGTAAGTTTACAAATATTAAGCTCAAGAATACTAATTTTATCTAAAAGTACTTGAACACCATCTTTTGCATATCCATTGTTGACAGTTTGTACAATATTATACCTTGAAAATAACAAACCTTCTTTTTTAACATTTAAATCTTCTTCTGATGATTTAATTGCAATTCCTAAAGGATTTAACGATGGAAAGTTTAATGTCTTCTTTTCGAAATTTCCATGAAGAAGTGTATTTCCATTCATTCCAATACTAAGTATATTCTTTTTAGGAAATATTCCCAATGGGAGACGTTCTGTGATAGGTGTTTTGGCAGATAATAACATCAACTCTATATCTGTTTTACCGGAATCATGTTGTTCGTTTTCAATATTATTCCCAATTATAATACTGTTTGAAAATCCTTTTTCCATGTTTGCAGAATGAGTACCAATAACAATTGTACTGTTAATGTTCCATTTTGAGTCTTTTGGATGTCCCATGTGTGCAATTCCATTTCCTATAAGGACGTTTCTTTTATCTCTGTCCAACTTCAACAATGCTTGTTTTGTTGCATCCAATTTTACATATTCTACACCACTTGGTGATATGGTATGCATCCCTTCCGGTGATATTTTTGTTACAAATGCACTCTTGTCTTTATTTAATGAATCTCTTTCACTTTCATAAAACGATGTCAATGTAACTGCATTTGAAGATGTACTTGTTTCGGATGTCATTTCCACTGGTTTACTAGAAAGCCGAAATCTGAAAATGTCTTGGTGACCCCACTTCTGAGCCATCATTTTATTTTCGGTGTCTTCTGGTCCAACTTTGGAACAGTAATAGTATCCCCATGAATCATCCGCGGATATTCCTCCACATTTACACAAACGAATACCGTCTTCAAATATTGTTTGAATTCTGTCTACTACTTTTTTAGTTTGGGGGTCTATTTTATAAACATAGGATTGAACAGTATGTGATGTATCTGCATTGTATCCAAAAACCGTTCGCGTTCTATCTGTTATAGTATAAGGAGGCTTGTGTTTATTCACGATTCCTACATCCATGTACATGTATTTATCACTACTTCTTACCATAAAGTTCCATATATTACCAGTATAATTTTCTCGTGGAATTTCATTTGGCCATTCTATGACAGTAGCAATTGAGTTACTTGTAAAATCTGTTTTCAACCAATAAAAATTTTTCCAACCTACAAAGTATAAAGTGTCGTCCTTTATGTTTGCTTGACTAGCACCGTAAAACCCAGCAAACCTGTCAATTCCATCGTCAACATGATCACGAGGGTAGGCATCTTCTGTTAAACGTACAATCGCAGAAGGACCTATTTCTGGTTCAAACTTTGAAGGCCATTTGACAACTTCCCAATAACCTTTTGTTTTATCTCTAGTTGTAATAATAGCACCATCTTTATTAACATTGAAACTAAACCCTCGCATATCACTTTTCGGATCGTATACTTTACCGTACACTGTTTTCTTAGTTTCCATATTAAATCTAACCGGTTGGAAAGCTTCAGCTTGCAGTCCCGCTACGAGGTATAATTCGTTGTCATATATTTTAATATCTCGAAAATGTCCATCTACACCACTTGCAACATCAAATTTTGTAATGTCTACATTAAACACTTCATCGGGTTCTTGCAAATTTGTCAATATTTTTCCACCATTAAGATTGTATACGATACATTTAAAGGGGTGTTTTTCAAAATCTTCTTTTGTTTTTGTACGCCAGGCTCCTTCTCCATTCCAATCATTTTTAGAAAGCATAAAACCACATCTGTAAATTTTGTTATTGTCAATTAGCAATTCCCCATTCCAATTTTCTACTGTTTGTAACATTCTAAACCTATACGCAGAGTCTATAGAATAAGATGTATCTTCTTCAATATATGGAACAATTGCAGCCAACTGCCCAAAGTTATTTTCATCAAATACACGTATAGACCAAGAATGACTGACATAAACTCTCCCATTTAGTGGTTGAGGATCTCCACCAGAATGTACTCCATTGTGTGCCCACAACATGTTTGCTTTGTCTAAAGACGGACATGGAATAATAGTTTCTGAAGATTTCAAAAAACCTATTCTTTGTGCACCTACTGTTTCTTCATCTTTGCAAGTAAAAGGGGGATTCCAATTCGGATAGTCTGTACCATTGAAAGCACCATTAGAACCAACTGACGGAATAGTTACACCCCAACCTGCAAACACATCTTTATATCCTATAGCTTTTGCTGCATAACAATATCCTGTACAACCAATGTGTTTTTCTGTTGCGATATTACCAAATATCTGTGTATACTTTTCTCTCAATACTTTTTCTTTTACAAAAAAATCTCTAATATTGACAAGTTTTCCATTGTCAATATAGTCGGCATTATGTGCCATTGAGTGTTTTCCTTCAAAATTTATATCGGGACATGTCTTACTTGTTGATTTTTGACTTGAGTCGCAACATCCAGACAGTTTGTACAAATCGGAAACATCCATACATGATGTATCGGATATTACATTGAATATCAAGTTTAGCATGTTTATTATTAACAATTAATTTTTTTTATGTGTTAGGTATAAAATATTTATGAAGCCACGGACCAAACGAAAAAGTGGCGCGATAAACGATGGTGACTTTGAAAAATCTTTACCAGTTGTAAAACCAAAAACTGAACTTAAAAATCAGTTCATAATATGCCCTAAAGTACCTTTAAAGTCACCACCTAATGTTATAACAAAAAAATCGGTTCCTCTATTGTCACCAAGTCTAAAATCACTCGACAATTCAAAAACATGGGCAGATTTAGTGGCACACTTGGTAAGTGATGAAAGACACAAACCCGTTTTAATACATGGTGGAGTAGGTGTTGGAAAAACAATTGGAGTTCAAGAATGTTTGAGATTATGCAACATAAACTGCTCACTTGTAGACGGTTCCGCACCCGAACATCCTTATGAACTAGAAAACTGGATTTCTCATGTTCGTGATAACCAAGTTTTAGAAGGAAACGGATCAGCACTCTTCATAGATGATATAGAGAGTTTTACAATTCCTTGTAAAGAAAAAATTGAAAAGCACATCAAAATTTGCAAAAAGTCAAAGGCAACTATAATTGTAACATGTACTGATTTTTACTCTATGCAACTCAAAGAATTCACAAGTTTGTTTAGAAATCATGTTGTGTTAAGGCTTTACTCTCCAAGACCAGAAACTGTTTCAAAATGGTTACAAACAAAAGGATACAATACAATCACACTTAATAATACAATAAAAGATTTCAATGGAGATCTTAGAAACTGTGAAATAACATTAAAGTTTCACATGTATTGCAAAAATTTCATGAAAGAAAAAGGAGTTGATTTGAAACTTGGAAAATGTAACATAGATAAAAAACAAAATATATTTAATCTTGGAAACTCTTTACTTACCAGGAAAAATGAAGATTGGTTTGATATATACATTTCACAAGGGGATTCATCTCATGTTTCAAATATAAGACTTTTGCATGAAAATTTGCTTGATTTAATTTTTGAACCTACTAAAATTAGTATACGAGACCCCCTCGAATGTTATACTGAAATTATGGATTCTTTTTCTATGTCATCATGGGACTCTTTGCCAGAAATAATTTATTCAGTTGGATTAAAGTGTCAAAAATATCTAAGTTGTAGAACTGTTACTAAAAAGTGGTCACTCCCACCAGACAAATCGAGAATAGTAACTTATAATTATAAAGAATCTTTACGACAATTAAGAGACTCATATTTAGCTAGAGCGACACAAAAAGAAAAACGTTTACTATTAGAAAATTACTACTCAAACATTTATGAAGATAATTTGAAACCAGAAACTTGTTGTTTACTGGGTGGTGATGTAGAAAAAACTATAAAAAAAATAAACCCTCTTAAGTTAATGCCGCGTTACAATAATAGTATATGGGAAATACCTAGTATCTTAGGAGGAATACACATCAAATATTGACTTATATTTATATCTTTTCCTTCAAATATAAAATCTCCAAAAATATATTAGGCTGACTTTTTTCAAATTCGCTAGTGTATCCACTTGTAATATTTTGTTCTTTTAATATTTTTATTACACTGGGAAGTCCATCATAACATTCTAGGGAGTTTGCTACTTTATGGATATAGTACACGGATTTCTTTTTTTTACACCCGACAATTACTAATACTTCACCGTGCCGTATTCCAGCATAATATTTATCATATTCCTTTGGAGACGTCATATCCACAAACGTATGGTCTATATTTTTTAAGGTATACACTTCGTTCCACAATCTTACGATCGTTTTAGCGCTAGAAGGTATTATTGGTTTTACGCTCCATGTCATTAGACTAAGAGATGCAAGTGTTAACATTACAACTTTTTAATGTACAAACAAAATAAACTTTTATTATTAACGTATTTATAAAAATAAAGTTTCGAAATAGTTCAATGAAAACTTGAGACTGCCACAACGACTTATTATTTTTGTAATGATTTTATAAATGAAACCAAAGCTTATGTCCTAGATTCAATCTCGTTTCAATCTCGATTCTAGTTCACTTGATGCCATTCATGGACGATGATGACCTTTTCGAGTACAAATTAAAACTGTACACTGAGAAAAAAAAACGCAAGCGAAATGAATGTTCATGTGATTTGGAAGAAGGAGAAATTGAAGAAAATAAATATATTTGCAAGGGCTTTTTTTTTGACGTTTCTGTTATGAAACGTGTACGGGGTACTGTTGAGTGCCACAGTGGGAATTTTTGCAACAGTTGTTATTTGATCGTAGATTAGTGAGAATATTAAAAAATATTTTTTGTTTGTCAATATTTTATTATATTTAAATGTTTTAATACTCTATTCATGATTTCATTTTCTACGTTATTTGTTACACGACAAATTTCCACCAGCACAATATATGGTAGTCATGATGTTTATAAGGATCTTATTTTACGTCCTTTAGATTTGCATGGGTGGGGACAAAATTTACCCCTTTATAAAAAACTAATTAATCAAATTCAACCGGAAATTGTAGTCGAAGTAGGTGTATGGAAAGGATCTAGTACAATTTATATGGCACAAGAACTAAAGAAACTAGGAAAGGGTAAAATAGTTGCGGTTGACACATGGCTTGGTGCGATCGAGTTTTGGACAAAACATATACTTGGTCCAAAAGACAAGACACGTGATCTTAAATGGAAAAATGGGTATCCATCGATTTATTACAATTTTCTTTCAAATGTAGTTCATAAAAATGTCACAAATCAAGTAGTACCGTTTCCGGTACCATCGTCGCTTGCTGCAGAGTACTTTAGAATAAAAAAAATAAAGGTTGATATAGTTCATATAGATGCGTCACACGAGTACGAAGATGTCGTTGCAGATTTAGAAGCATGGAGTAAAATTGTTAGAAAAGGTGGAGTTTTGTTCGGAGATGACTACAATCCTTTTTGGAAAGGTGTCACAAAAGCTATAGATGAGTTTGTTGCGAAAAAATCGAGCAGAAGATTGGGGAAAAGCGGAAACAAATGGATTATTCGAATGTAGCAAAAATTAAAAGTTTATTAAAAAGTTAAAAATATAGTAGATGTTTAGTATTTCAGTTTTTAATAAATAAAAGACTGAATTTTTTCCCGAGACGGGGATCGAACCCGCGACGTCACGATTAAGAGTCGTGCGCTCTGACCAACTGAGCTACTCGGGACTTTTAGGATAACTTATTATAATAGGAACAAACATTTATATGTTGTGTGTACGATGTCGTAAAAATTTAAACTATAATTTAGGATTCCCTCAAATTATTATTTCTTTTTGTTCATTCATATTTTTATATTTGTGCTTTCCTAAACGCACACTCCGTTTTATAACATTTGTTTCAATATTATCAGCATCTTTCCAGTTTCCAAGATAATGTTCAAATCTATTCCACCACGGAGGTTTTTTAGATTCTTTTTTATAATGGTCTATACACTTTTTAATAACGAAAAATGCCAAGTGTTGTCCATAAATAGACGTTGAAAACTTATGTTTCTCTTCTATTTTTTCATTATCTTCTCGTTTTTGTAAATCATTTAAGAGTCTTTCGAAATGACCTTCTTTATATACTTGATTGTTAGTACATAAAATATCCATTATCAACATAAACGTAAGTGTAGCACAATACCCACGTATAGTTACTTCATTTCCTATACTTAGCATATTAGTATTTTTTTTGATAAAATCTGTATCCGCTGTATTAATTGTAGGCATATGTACAACATTACATTCTATTTTTTTAGAATTATCAAACATATTTTTCAAAAATGGTTCTAAATAAGCTGAGTTAAAAGATTTAGTTCCATTTGAATCATATACATTACATACAAAAGGTTTACCACTTTTTTCTGTGTTTTTACGTATCGTCATAAATATTGCATGACCACTTTTTCTCTTCATTGAAAAGTTAGAAACACCCACTTCTATTTGTCGGTTAGGTCTCAGGTTTTTTTCTCTTGTTAAAAGTTCATTAAACCATTCTTGAGGTTTGTCTAAAACAAGAACACCTTCCTTCATTTTAACACTCTTAAGTTCTTTTGTCAGTATAGAATCTTTTATTAATGCGTTTCTAGGTTTTTCTACCTTTTCCCATTGAGAACCGTAATAACATTGAATACTTACAGGTACAATTAAAGTATTTTCGTCGGTTTGTAAACTATCTAAAACGCTCGAAAATATTGTATCAAGAACTGACTCTTTCAACCTAGTTTTAGGAACAAAATAAGAATCGCCATCGAATACTGTATATATCCCTAGATTTTTTATGTAATTAAAAACTACTTGTGACAAAATAGTATGCGTATTGTTTACTTCACTTGATATTACATTCAATACGTCTAAACTAACATTCGGATAACTAAATACATGAGCATAATTTATTTTTGTAGGTATTTCTAATCCTTTCGTGTCCAAGTCTGCAGGTTGTGGATAACCTTTGCAATTTTTTCGATAAACCGTTATAGATTTTCTTCTTTTTTTTTTAATTTGATACGCAGGATCAAGTTTCATTAATTCATTCATACTCCAATTTTATTTTTTATAATAAAAAAATTAATCTAGTTTTTGTTGCATCATTTTAAATTTTTTCTTATATGCTAAAAAACAAATATAAAATTTTATATTTGCTACTTTTATCAGTCCAAATTTTATACAATAACCTTGTACATGCGCACCATAAAATCAAACATTCACAACAAAAGTTTCTTTTGTGTTCTACACCCATAAAAGAATCACATTCCATGACTCGTTTTTATCTAACAAAACATGCCCTAATTCATTTATTTACTATATTCTTCAAATGCTTTTCAAAGTTCTTGTTTCTGCAGCACTTTTCCATAGTTTCCTTGTGTTTTCTGTTCTTTTCATAAGACTTTGAATATTTTTGGACCTTTACAGCCTTTTTCTCTTCAAAAGATTCATTCAATTGCGAAACGTCAATATTGGTGTTTTGCAAAATGGCGAGGCTCATGGTCAATGTCGTGATGGTGTTCATTCTGTCTTTGTTTTTACTGTCTGGAACAAAAGCGTTCACTGACACCTCTTTTTGAATCAGTGACGAAGCAAGGCCGTTCACATCTACAATAATTACACAGAACATGCTGATTCCTTATTGTCCTCCTTTTGTAGCAAAATCAAAATTGACTATACTGACCGATGATTTTACATATGGATACTACTAATAACAACACATCTAATGTTGTTGTCGATTGATTCTAGAGCTCTAGAACTCTAGAACTCTAGAACTCTAAAATATCATATATATAACTAATAATTTTTACACGTTTGTGGTATTTGAAAACTTTTTTTTAGTTAGTATAAAAAAGTATATAAATAATGAATAGGTTGTGCTATAAAGCTGTAAATGGAAGAGTTGTGCATAAAAAAAGATGTTGTAAATTAAAACAATACAAGTCAAATATAGAAGTTTATGATAAAGAGACCGTAAACAATAACCTTTGTAAAATATGCTTCGGTACTTGTTTTATATGTATGGAAAACAAGGGATGGAACTCATGTTCTCAACATAGTATATGTGACGAATGTTTAAAATTATACTTAACAAATACAAGTACTTCAAAAATTATATGTCCATGTGGCGAAAACTTGATAGATCCAAGAAGTTTTTCAAAAGAATGTTTTGATTTATGGATGTTGAAACATACTAATAATTTTGAGATTTATAGTACAAAGAATGTAAATTTAAATGAATTTGAAAATTTACTAACCGAAAAATGTCCAAGTTGCAACACTGCTTTTTTTGACTTTGATGGATGTTTAGCTTTGAATTGTGCGTGTACAGCTAATTTTTGTGCATTTTGTTTTATGATATTCGAAGACAGTGAATCTTGTCACAAGCATGTTACAGAATGTTATTGGAACTCTAGTAAAGATTTATTTTGCAGTATATCAACTTGGAAAAAAATAAGAAATATTATAAGATTAAAAAATAAAATAAAGTTTTATACAAAGTTACTATTTTATGAAGGCTATATGGAATTTATATATATACTTTCAAATACATGTGTGTATAATACTATATTTGAAAACATAATGTTTTACGCAATTTCAGTCGTTATAATGTTACCATTCATTTTATGTTATATTTGTAAAAAATTGTGTATGGGTGTCTATTATAACTTATTTTAAGTCTATAGTTTAGTAAGAACTGCTTTTAGTAATACGTCAGATACATGTATGGGTGCGATTATGCATGAAGAAGCATTATATTCAGTCGGACATGTTCCTTCTTTAGTAAGTTTGCATTTTGCGTAATAATTTTTATCACCTTGTTTTTGAGCAAATCCCACACAGAAATTTTGATTGTCAAACTGGACTTTTTTCATAGTACCTACTAGACCAGTTTCCAACTTTAATTGTTTAGTCTCCGGAATCTTGTCTGAAGAAATGACTTTTTTAGACACATGCTTTACATCTTTAGGTACTTTGTTATCAAGTTTTATATCTTTAGGTACTTTGTTATCGGGTTTTACATCTTTAGGTACTTTGTTATCGGGTTTTACATCTTTAGGTACTTTGTTATCAGGTGTTACATCTTTAGGTACTTTGTTATCAGGTGTTACATCTTTAGGTACTTTGTTATCGGGTTTTACATCTTTAGGTACTTTGTTATCGGGTTTTACATCTTTAGGTACTTTGTTATCGGGTTTTATATTTTCAGTTTTCAAAGTAGGTGTATCAAGAACTTGTTTGTTGGAACTTTCATCTATATTTTTAACAGGTATGTTGTCATTGCATAATGAAAAATCATCAGTTGCTGAACTACTCGGAACTTTTGTGTTATTGGGGGATGCTCTTGTTATGGTAGCTGATTTTACATCAGTCATTTTTTTGTTGTTTATTTAGTCAAACAAAATATTTTTAACAATCAGTTTTAAGTGAACAATTTATGACAACAAAATGTCAGAATGTTTTGTGCTAAAAGAATTATCTATTAGACAAACAGTTTCTTCTTTCATAGTACAAAAGTGTAAAAAAGGGTTGGGAAAACTTTCTGTTGAAAACGGAGAGTATTCGCACGATGATACTACAAACTTTGTGTTAACATTATCAGAACCTGAAACACAATTTACATATAATGGAAACCATTTTTCGTATTGTATACAAAAAATGGGAGAGCCTGTAACAGGAAAAGTTCATGATAGAGACTCCGTTGTTCACGAAGAACACTTTTTATATGGAGAAAGTTCAATTTTGTTACAAAATTTGATTCAAAAAGCAATCGACGGGAAAATCCCAGATGTCGATAAAAAATTTTCAACGTACACATGGAATGCTAGAAATGAACACTGGAAGAGAGATGGTACCATACCAGAACGTAGTTTTGAAACAATTGTACTAGATAAAGACGTAAAGAAGACTCTAATTTGTGACTTGGAAGATTTTACATCTAACGAAACTTTGGAATGGTATGAAAAGCACTGCATTCCTTTTAAAAGAGGTTATCTGTTTCATGGAAAACCAGGATGTGGAAAAACCTCAACCATATCTGCAATCGCAACATATTTAAAAAGGAAAGTTTACAAGTTGAACTTGGTAGCTCCTGGACTGTCCGATAATGGATTAATGGAAGCAGTAAACAGTGTTAAAAAAAATAGTATACTAGTGATGGAAGATATAGATTCTCTCTTTGGTGTTCATCGTGAAAAAAATGAGGTATTTTGTACTACATTTTCAGGACTTTTAAATGCAATAGATGGTCTTGGTGATTCAAAGGGACATATTTTTATAATGACATCCAATTATCCTGAAAAGTTAGACGATGCACTAAAAAGAAAAGGTAGATGTGACTTGGAAATAGAATTCAAAGCATGTACACAAAAAGACGCAGAAAATATGTTTTTAAATTTTTATCCAGATAGTATTGAAGACTCTAAAAAATTTAGTTCTCAAATGGCAGACTATACATATACGCCTGCACAATTACAACACCATTTTATAGAGAACAGGAAAAAAGCAAGTAAAGACTCTGTTAAAATAAACCATTCTATGTTTAATAGTAGTGACAAAACCGATTATACACTCATGTTTGCTTAAAGTAAAAACTGTTTAAACGTTTGAACATTTGGGACATTTCTCGTCGATTTTAATATTATAAATAGATTAATGTTTGATTATAAAAAAAATTTTTAAGTCAGTATATAAATACATTTTAAATACAACAAAATGTTTTTTTTGCTATGTATAAGTTTTCCAATAAAATATAACACCAAAGAGTATATAATATCTGAAAACTTGGAATATAATGTAAGACGGTCATACGAAAACATTACTGAAAAAACAAATGTCTCAAACTATGACAACATTACTGAAAAAACAAATGTATCAAAGTATGACAACATTACTGAAAAAACAAATGTATCAAAGTATGACAACATTACTGAAAAAAAAAAATATTCAGAAAATGATGATATACCTTTTGATATAATTTATTATACTGTAAATAAATTTTTTTATTACATTGGGATTGACGAGCATGTGCTTTATGATTTATTTGGTGGATTCTCTTCACGTTTTTATGAGTTTTATGATACTGCTTGTATGTATTTGAACAGTTACTCTAAAAACAACACAGATATTGGAAAAAACATTAAATACGAATATATTCTTCAGTATTTAATAAACATAACAAACATAGAATATAACAATAACGATACATATTCTTATGAAAACAATAATGATACATATTCTTATAAAAACAATAAAGATTCATATTCTTATGAAAACAATAAAGATACATATTCTTATGAAAAAAACACTGAAAAAACAAATGTATCAAACTATGACAACACCACTGAAAAAACAAATGTATCAAATTATGAAAAAAACACTGAAAACAACACAGATTCAGAAAATGATAATATAGGTATAATTTATAATACTGTAAATAATGTTTTTTATGACCTTGGGCTTGACGAGTTTTCTTTATATGATATATTTGATGGTTTATCTTCACGTGTTTATGAGTTTTATGATACTGCTTTTAAGTATTTGGATAATTACTATGAAAACAACACAGATAGTAAAAAAAAAAATAAAACCGCACAAGATTTCAAAGAATATATTATTCAGTATCGTTTTTTATATAACAAAAACGATACATATTCTTATGAAAACACTAACGATACATATTCTTATGAAAACACTAACGATACATATTCTTATGAAAACACTAACGATACATATTCTTATGAAAACACTAACGAGTATTATACCCATAAGTATAATGTAAAAAATGGTATAGTGACCGAAAATTGCGGTATTTTTGTAGGTTACGAACTATATGAAAATTTAGAGTTTAATCTAAGTGATGAACTTTTAACGAAAAATGCAGAACAACATTGCAATACTAAAGATGAATACAATTGTAATATGCTCCTGGTAAAGTTTATATCATATGAAAAAGTGTTTGAGAGCCAGTATTTCAGTTGCATATATCACGATAATATATGCGTGTATGAAAGAGATTGTATTCTTAGATTTAGTGAAGTATAACATTAATATGTTATTAATATTTTTAGTTTGTGTTGTAAATAGTATGTCCAAAATATAAAATATAAATATGGAAGATGTGCAAGTATTAAAACTTAAAACAGAGTATCCAACTGTAAAAATTTCAAAAAAAAAAGAAAAAAAGTTTTTAACATTTCTTAAATTTTTCACAATACCCTTTATAATGACTAGTAGTTTTTTAGCATTTGTTATATTTTTTCAAGAAGAAAAACTAGATATTGTAAACCTTTATAATAATCCACCATTACCTCCTTTTCAAGAGTATGTATACAAGTTACAAAATAGTTTTACCGTCGAAGGAGACGTTTCAGAGTTTACGACAGAAAGAATAAAAAATATAGAACAAAAACTGAAAGTTGTATTTGTTGACGCTTCTAATATTATTGTTACAATTAGTTCAGGTACTGTAGTTATCAACTATGTACTAGAATTTAAAAAAGTAATCGAAGTTGAGAAAAACTTAAAAACTCTGAAACAAGTTTCCGTAAACAATGTATCAAGTTGGTTGGGTGACACTTTTCAAGTTTTAACTGTTAGTAACGATCCAGTGATTATTCAAACATTTGATACAGTTTCACCACCTCCTCCTTTATTACCTCCATCTCTTCCACCTTCTCCCCCACCACCACCTTCTCCCCCCCCACCACCTACTCCTCCCCCACCACCTTCTCCACCTCCAACACCTCCACCACCTTCTCCTCCTCCAACACCTCCACCACCTTCCCCCCCACCTTCACCCCCACCCCCTCCACCCCCCCCACCACCCCCCCCCCCCACTCCCCCCCCACCTCCCCCCCCACCCCCACCTTCCCCC
>Ga0115570_10000524_pt1 | contig 31979 bp, 33 predicted proteins | sample COGITO_mtgs_1205_3_FD_87294 | JGI IMG/M metagenome (GOLD analysis project Ga0115570, IMG submission 87294) | Pelagic marine microbial communities from North Sea - COGITO_mtgs_120524 | ecosystem: Environmental > Aquatic > Marine > Epipelagic | place: Germany:Helgoland, sampling site Kabeltonne... | reverse complement strand
TTAACCGAACAGCCCAACCTACTATTGAAATAAGTTCGTCACTGGGGGGAAGCATAGTCACGCAATCTGCAGCATTAACGAGTCTATAGATGGGAGCCTTAATCGTTGAACCCCAAATCTCATCGCCCACCCGAGGCGATCCATAGGTGTAGCAGGCTGCAACTCCCCCCAGCGGATGGGTCAATTTTTTGGCTGCTATAGTGGCGAGCGCACCACCTAGGCTATGGCCAGTTATATATAGGGGGATATTTTTAAGGTCATCTTGATGGAGGCGATTTTGAATGTCTAACCCAACCTCATTGTAGGCATCATTAAACCCTGAATGGATACTTCCGCCGCTTGGGCAGGCGGTGATAATGGCTTTGGCGTCGGCCTTGATGTCTTTGATACTGGTGGCTTCGGTGCCCCTAAAGGCAAGGATGGCCATGTCTTTATTGGCAACAATAATGGCTTGAGTGCCATTGCGATCATATTTCTCGATCAAGTCAAAGCTGAGCAATGTGAGATTGCTGATTAGATCTTGCTCTTCCTCAACCGGGTCATAGGCCACGGCATCAATAAGCTTTTCCAAGGTAGACTGACGCTTTGCATCTATTAGTTTTTTAATCTCATCAATAAAGTAGGTTTTGTTTTTCTGACCAGCAAATAATGGGTTAAAGCGAATATAAGCCAACTCTGCAAGACATGACATTAACCAGCTGGTTCTGTCGCTATAAGCTTTGCGATAGCTGGGCAGCTGCTTATCGAGCAAGGTCTTAATGTTATCCACATCTGTTTGTGATTGGGCAAGCATTTTCTCCAGTCCATTATTAGTTGTTTATTCCCTTGGGCTTTCTCTCCTGTTCAATTAAGGATAGTGCTGGCTTGGGCTGCTATAACAAATATAGGTTGAATATTGGCTTTTAAAAGTACGGCTACTCCTAATTGACGAGGTGGCCCTGGGTCGGGTCTTATGGGAATTTAGCTATGGAATGCAGGTATAACCTCAACCTCAACCTGTGGTGACCCAAGCCTAATTAGTCATTTTCTTTCGATTTGTTCGGACATGAATCGAGCGCTTAGGTAAACTAGCGCGCTTTCACTGGATTCCTGTTGAAAGTGTATTTTCCCAATAAGTATAAGCGCAGGTCCAAACTAAGGTTTTTAGGGTATGTCAGACAGTAATTTTGTCAAAGAAATCAACAAGAGACGCACCTTTGCGATCATCTCGCATCCAGATGCGGGTAAAACCACCATCACGGAAAAATTGTTGCTGTTAGGCAACCTGATTCAGGTGGCGGGCACTGTAAAGGGTCGCAAGAGTGATCGCCATGCGACCTCCGACTGGATGGCCATGGAGAAAGAGCGGGGTATTTCGGTTACCTCGTCGGTGATGCAGTTCCCCTACAACGATTGCATGGTCAATCTACTGGATACCCCAGGTCACGAAGATTTCTCTGAAGACACCTACCGCACGTTAACGGCTGTGGATTCATCATTAATGGTAATTGATGGCGCCAAAGGTGTTGAAGCGCGGACGATTAAGCTAATGGATGTATGCCGTTTGCGGGATACACCCATACTGTCTTTTGTGAACAAGATGGATCGGGATATCCGCGACCCTATTGATTTGCTCGATGAGATAGAGAGCGTCCTCAAGATTAAAGCGGCACCGATTAACTGGCCTATTGGTATGGGCCGTGAGTTTCGTGGGGTCTACAACTTTTATACCGACACTATTCACGTCTATGTGCAGGGTAAGGGGCATACCTTATCCGATGATATCCAGATTAAAGGCCTCGAGTCTCCAGAGGCCCGCGAAGCGCTGGGTGCCTATGTGGATGATGTACTTGAAGAGTTAGAGCTAGTGAAGGGCGCAACTAATCTGTTTGATATGGATGAATTTCTGTCTGGGCAGCTAGCACCGGTATTTTTCGGTACAGCCATGGGCAACTTTGGTATTCGCGAGATGCTCAATGACTTTGTGCGCTGGGCTCCCGAGCCTCAACCGCGTCAGACCCTCGACCGGGAAGTAGTGGCTAGTGAAGCTAATTTTAGTGGCTTTGTGTTTAAGATACAGGCAAACATGGACCCTAAACACCGAGATCGCATCGCCTTTTTACGTATTTGCTCGGGTAAATACACCAAAGGTATGAAGATGAAACATGTGCGCACCGGCAAAGATATGCGCGTCTCCGATGCCTTTAGCTTTAAAGCGGGTGAACGAATCTCTGTGGAAGAGGCGGTGGCCGGCGATATTATTGGCCTGCACAATCATGGCTCTATTCAGATTGGCGACACCTTTACTGATGGTGAAGCACTCAAGTTCAGTGGTATTCCTCACTTTGCACCGGAATTATTCAAGCGTATTCGCTTAAAAGACCCTTTAAAAGCCAAGCAGCTACAAAACGGTATTCGTCAGCTATCAGAAGAGGGCAGTACTCAGGTATTTTTCCCCTTCCGCAATAATGACGTGATTGTGGGCGCGGTGGGTCAGCTGCAGTTTGATGTTGTTGCGTATCGTCTTCGCGAAGAATACGGCGTAGACGCTATGTATGAAGCGGTTAATGTTCATGCCGCCCGCTGGACCGAATGCGACGACAGAAAAATACTCGAGGCATTCAGAAATAAGGCTGAAGATAATCTGGCGTTGGATGGCGGTGGTCATCTGACCTATCTGGCGCCCACTCGGGTTAATTTATCGCTGGCGACAGAACGGCATCCCGAGATAGCCTTTCGAGCAACAAGAGAGCACTAGCGTTTGTGAACATTGATTAAACAATAACAACAAGAACTCTGATAAGAGGCAAGGCATGAGTAAAACGATAGTTCCCGTATCCCAAGACCAGTGTCCCGAGCATTTACGGACTAATCGCAGTGCACTTACGCGTTGGTTTGGTCGTACCTTTTATCGTAGCGTTATTGGCTGGAGCCTTGAAGGCTCAATTGCAGACGCCGAACGTTTACTCATTGTGGCCGCACCTCACACCAGTAACTGGGATTTTGTGTATGGCATCACTGCCGTACTGGGTATCAATGCTCGTGTGCGCTGGCTGGGAAAACATACAATTTTCTTCCCTGGTTTTGCTTGGTTTATGCGCTGGCTGGGCGGTATCCCCGTCAATCGCGACAAGCCTGAGGCGGTAATGGGCTACGTTAATGAGGTGGTTAAAAAAGATAAAGGCGTGATTATTGTGGTGGCTCCTGAGGGTACCCGTAAAAAATCAAAGAAGTGGAAAACGGGCTTTTTACGTATCGCCAAAGAGAACAACTGCAAGATTCAAATGGGTGCATTAGACTTCCCTAATAAGCGTATCGTATTGGGCGATATGTTTGAGCCCACCGGTGATAATGAAGCTGATGTTGCCGCCATTATTGAATACTACGGTCAGTTTAAAGGCAGATATCCCGATCAATTTTAATTAAGTTAGTGTGCGCTTACTTATATGGAAATAGCTTTAGATACTCAGATTATTCTTGTTGGCGTGGCTTTTTTTGCGGGCCTTATTTCGTCGATTGCCGGCTCTGGGGGCATTCTTACATTGCCCGCTCTACTCTGGGCTGGGTTACCACCATTAAACGCATTGGCCACCAATAAGGTGCAAAGCTCACTGGGCACTCTTTCGTCGGCCTGGAATTTCTTCCGTAAAGGTCATCTTGATATTAAGCCCCTTTACAGTGCCGTTGCTATGGCGGTACTGGGGTCTGTGGCGGGCACTTTTCTGGTACAGAGCCTCGACGGTGCAACCTTGACCAAGCTCATTCCTTTTCTGCTGTTGACTATTGCGTTATATTTTTTATTCTCTCCTAAGGTTAGCGAAACAGATCACCCACAGAAAGTAAGCCAGCGATGGTTTGCCTGTACCGCAGCACTGGGTATGGGGTTTTATGGGGGATTTTTTGGCCCGGGCATGGGTTCGATTATGCCGTTTTTGTTTGTCTGGTTGCTGGGTCATAATCTGGTCAAGGCAACCGCTGAAACCAAGTTGATGATTCTGGCGGTCAATGGCACCTCGGCACTTATATTTGTATTTAGCGGCTATGTGCTTTGGCAGCTGGCCATAGGTATGTCAGTGGCTCAGGTAATAGGTGCACGATTGGGTTCTAACCTTGTTATGAAACGTGGGGCGGGTTTTGTGCAGCCGATTATCACGGTGATTACATTGTTAATGGCGCTTAAGTTACTGTTCTTTCCCTAAGTGGAGGCATGCGGATGAATTTTATTATTACGGTGGCTCTGACCTTTATCGTGGTGATGCTGGCACTGTTGGTTTTTCGCTATGTGGGACTGCCGATTTATCGTGTTGAAGCGATAAATGTTCAACGCCTGTTAGAATCTGTGCTGGCAGAAACCGCCAGCACCACGGATTGGGATATTTTTGTGGGTATGCCCATTAGACATGACCCTGAGCTTGATAAAATTCGGGTTCAATGTGCTATGTTAGAGGTCAGTGAAATAACTGCAGAGCATGGGCTGGTAAGGTTTTCTCCCGCTGGTCGTCGAGAGTTACAGCAAATACTCAATCATCTAAGTACGTTAGAATAGGCACTTTTAATGAAGTGCTTTTATCGCAGTAACAATTAGAGGTAAGCCCCATGACCGAGAACACATCTCCCATTGCCCGATTTTTGGTAGTTTTTGCTGCCTTTGTGATCGTTGTGTCTGGGTTAAAAATGGCGGGACCGCTCCTGGTACCATTTTTATTGGCGGTGTTTATCGCCATGATTGTTTCTCCAGTACTGGTCTGGTTAAAAAGCTTCCGCATCCCCAGTGGTGTGGCGATTGCGCTGGTGGTTATGCTGATCTTATTGGTGGGGCTGATTCTGGCCGCGGTGATTGGCTCATCACTCACCGACTTTCGTCAGGATATTCCCATCTACTCGGACAAACTGTCGGCCATGAGCACAGGCGTGCAGCAGTGGTTAATGGTGCGTGGCGTCGAGATAGATGCGCAGCAATGGCAGAGTAGCTTTGATCCAGGTGCCGTAATGAAGCTGGTTGGCAGTACTTTGGCGTCGTTTGGCAATGTTATGACCAATGCAGTGATGATTCTGCTGACGGTAATTTTTATTCTTGCAGAGAACATAGGTTTTGGTGAGAAGCTGCGCCTGGCTCGAGGGAGCGATGTCTCTCAGGTCTGGCTAACCAAATTCTCCGACAGTGTGCACAGCTACTTGGCGATCAAGGCAGCCATTAGTTTGCTCACAGGCCTGATTATTTTTATCTGGCTATGGATTCTCGGTGTCGATTACGCGATTTTATGGGGTTTACTGGCCTTTTTGCTTAACTTTATTCCCACGGTAGGCTCGTTTATTGCGGCGGTTCCTGCGGTGCTGTTGGCGCTGGTACAGCTCGGCGTTTTACATGCAGGCCTCACTTTGGGTGGCTTTGTGGTCGTTAATCTGGTGATGGGTAACGCGATTGAGCCGCGCTGGATGGGTAGAGGATTGAACCTCTCGCCATTAGTCGTGTTTGTATCTTTGGTACTCTGGGGTTGGGTGCTTGGCCCTGTGGGGATGCTCCTGTCTATTCCCCTAACTATTATGATTAAAATTGCCCTGGAAAATCAGCCAGAATCTCGTTGGATTGGTATTATGCTGGGCGGTGCCAGTAATGCTAATAATAGCCAATAGTACTGTCGATTAATTAGATTAAATAACAGAGCACTAGCTAAAAAGTTTATTAACTAGTGGTCGTAACCTATAAAATCATTGGTACACTTAAAGCACTTTAAGTCCTTTGCCCCTGAAGGCTCCTTTTTATTCTTGTCAAAAAAACATCTATCGTGATTTATACATGTGACTAGGTCACTTAATCTTCTGTGATACTTATCACAGTTTGTCCTGTATCTAGTTGCTACGATTTGCCAGCTTATCTCGTCTATCCAATTTACATTAGTGGGATACTTGACTGACGCGATTGAGTGGCTATAAATTAAGCTTATTGCATAAAATGTAATATTAATGCGTTCCAGCTAGAGTCAAAGAGTCTCTACAAGAATTATTAGGGCGGATAGAAAGTATGGATACTTGTAAGAGCAATAAGGGCTTTTCGTTAGTTGAATTAATGATTACGGTAGTCATTATTGCTGTCTTGGCCTCACTGGCCTACCCCAGTTATCAACGATATGTGGTTCGTGCCAATAAAGCGGCAGCCCAAGAATATGTTCTCGAATTATCAAGTCTACAGCACCAATTTATGTTGGATAATCGCGGTTATGCAAGTGATCTAGCCACGTTGGGTTCGGCGCCAATCGCCCGAGTTAGTGATAACTACACAGTTACTATAGTCAACGTGCTGAATACCGCTTCTCCACCTACGTTTACCGTGCAGGCTGTTCCTGTTGTCGGAAGTGCACAGGCGGGCAGTGACACATTAACAGTCAATCATCTCAACCAGAAAAACGTAGCTTGGTATGATTAAGTCACCGCTCAAAAACCCAATCGTGCAAACGCCCAGAGGATTCACTTTGGTTGAATTAATGGTCACCGTTGCGTTGTTGGGAATATTGTTGAGTTTGTCCGTACCGTCTTTTACTCAGTTCATTGGCCAGCAGCAAGTCAAAGGTCTCGCAGGAGACTTTCGGTCAGCGGTATTACAGGCCCGTTCTGAATCAGTGAAGCGCAATTCTGACGTTTTCTTAAAAGCTAATACCACATGGTCCAATGGTTGGTTTGTCACTACAGACTCAACCGACATGTACGCCGACTGCGGAGGCACAGGAGCCTGCCTTAGTGTTTATTCAAGCGCTGCTGATTTTGATGCAGTTGAGAGCGCTTCAGGCACGTTAATTACATTTAGAAAAACTGGCCGCCCTACTGTTGGCCGGATTTCCATGACCTTCTGTGATAAAGCTAAAAGCGAAAATATTATGCAGTACGTTGTTTCTATTAGCATGTCTGGCAGTACTGTAATCAACGAGGGATTAAGCTGTGATACCTAAATTAAGTGACCATAGAGGCAGCGTAAAAGACTCTCGACATTCAGGTTTCACCTTGATCGAAGTACTGGTTACCCTGTTGATTTTTTCTATTGGTCTACTCGGATATGCCGCCCTGCAAAGTCGCGCCCAACAGGCTCAGATCGAGGTTTATCAGAGGGTGTATGCGCTAAACCTAGTGGACTACATGGTCGATCAAATTCGCTCTAACCCGGAAGCTCGGGGCTGTTATGGGTTAGCCACTGTCGAAGTTGGAACAGGCTATTCCAGTGCCTATAGTTGCTCCAGTTACGGTACAGCTGACACCCAAGCGCAGGTGGTTAGTGCGGTAAATGATTGGAGCAGTTTACTGCAAGGTGCTGGTGAAGTCTCCGCCGGCAACAATGTTGGTGGTTTGCTAAATGCCCGCGGATGCATAGCCTATGATGACGTTAATGAAGCTTATAGGGTTTCTGTAGTGTGGCAAGGGTTGGTGGAAACCGTCGCTCCCATAGCCACAACCTGTGGCAATACAAGCTATGGAGGCTCAGCCAGTAAATTAAGACGCGCTGTGACCTATTTACTGCAAATGCCGGACTTAGGTGGGTAAATATGATAAAAAAATCCGAATCTACCGCAGGGTTTTCCATAGTAGAGCTGATGATCGCCATGACTCTGGGTATCCTTCTTTCTGGGCTCATATTGGACGTTACCCTTAGCTCGTCTCGCAGCAACCGCATCGTGGAATTAAACAGCGAGATGATTGAGAACGGTCGCTACGCCACCAATTTATTGAAAAATGAGATACGGTTGGCAGGTTTTTATGGCCGACTTGAAGTCTATAGTACTGTGCTGGCCGTTCAGCCAGATGAATGTACAGGCTTAACATTGGCGGACCTAATAACTGGTATGACATTCCCACTATCGGGATTGGATGAGGTTGCTGCCGGCACAACAGTCTGCGGCGGAGATACTCTATTAGCAGGCTCCGATGTATTGCTAATTCGTCGAGCTGACACGAGTTTTGTTGTGACTACTGCTGGGCTTAATAACGCTCAACATTATCTACAGACCACCATAACTGATCGCGTACTTGATGTTGGAAGTGCCACCACTTTTATACTGACCAATAAGGATGGCCTAACGCTCGCGCCCATCCGTGAGTATCGCCAAGATATTTACTATGTAGACCAGTCAAATGTATTTAAACGTCTGCATCTCGTAAACGGTGCCTATACTGTTGAGCCACTAGTGGAAGGGGTAGACGATTTCCAGGTGGTGTATGGCGTTGATACCTCGGCGAACGGAATCTCTAATCAAGATGTAGAGCTGCCAGCGTCCACAGCTGACTGGGAGAATGTTGTGTCCGTCAAGTTCTTCCTGCTAATGAGCAGCATTAATGCCGCTCCGGGGCTTATGGATGCAAAAACCTATAGCTATGCTGACAAGGCAGGGGTCACGTTTTTAGACAGTAAAAAACGCCGTTTATTTAGTTCGGTCGCAAGGCTTACCAATGTAAGTATGAAGAGGGCTGGCCAATGAGAAAAAACCACAGACTAGCCGGTTTTTTATCGCCGGCGAATCAATCTGGTGCTGTGTTGGTGGTTGCATTATTAATGCTGTTGGTCATCACGGCATTAGGTGTTGGCTCCATTAGTATGACCAACATGAATATGCAGCTGGTACAAAATCAACAGCGTAAGCAGGAGACTGAGCAGGTCGTAGAAAATGCTATTAACTATTTATTAAGTGACCTTGATTACTATGTAAACAACAGTACTTATGTGGATACAGGCGGTAATTTCATACTATCTTTTCCGGCCAATGTTTCTAATAGTATGAGTGTAACTATCAATAAGTTGGAATGCTTATTGGAGGCCATACCTGCTGGCTGTTCGTTAGTCGTGGGAACTTCAGCTCCCTGCCACCCTGAATATTACTGGGAGGCCAGTGTAAGTGTCATTGATGACACTTCAGGCGCTTCATCAACAGTTGTAGAAGGATTTAAATTCAAGTATCTGGCCGGCTATTGTCCGATCTGATAAGCCAGGAGGCTGACATGAAGACTAAAAGTTTAGTTAAGTTGCGGGCATCAATCCTTGCCTGCCTGCTGTTATTTTCACAGGGGGCCAGCTCTGCTGATATTGATATTTTCCGTGCGAGTTCTGAAAATTCTGAGGCGCCGAATGTATTATTTGTACTTGATAATTCGGCTAATTGGAATAGTAATTCCAGCGGTGAAACTAAACAACAAATTATGCATGAAGCGCTCTTTAAGTTTCTCGACGCGATGAATGATCGATTCTCTGCTGACTCAAGCTTTACCGGAATTAATATGGGCATACTGGTCTATTCCAGTGGTAATTCTCCTAAAGGTGGTAAAGCGATTCAGACATTTCTGCCCATCAAAGCGGCCAATTCGACTGAAATTAACAGGTTAAAAGCGCGGCTTTATTGTAAAGACTCTGCTTTTAAGGGCAGTGGCGCAGCCGCAAGAAAGGCAGCTTGTAACGCACAGCTAACATCAACATGGGCTGATGCGGACACGTCTCTTTTTTATGGCTCAGAAAACTTGCCGAAAACCAATAACGCACCAATGGCCCTTGCCTTTAATGAGGCTTATCTATGGTTTGCGGGTAAAACCTTTCAAGCCGGTCAGCAGGATGGCTCTCAACCAGGCAATACTGATGGGTTTGATCCAGATGCTTTTAGTGGCAGTAACTATATAAGTCCCATTTTAGACTCAGCCTGCGCCAATAATTATATTTTGTTCGTTTCCAATGGCGGCCCCGATAGTGGCGAAAACAATGTTGCAGAAAGTAAGCTCAACGCATTGGGGGGTGTATTTGGCAGCGACCCACTTTCGACAGGATTCCATGCTGGTGAAGAAGCCAATTGGTTAGATGAATACGCTCGTTTTCTTAATACTAACGATGTAAACGACAGCGTTGACGGTAAACAGAATGTTACGGTCTATGCGATCGATGTCTTTGATGCAGCGAATTCCGCAGGTAAGTTATATGACCCTCTATTAGATGCTGAAGACTACAAAGACTTTGGTCTGACTAAACCAGAGGCTTCAAAACACGCCTTAATGTATAGCGCATCTCAGGGCGTTGGCGGTGGTGACTATTTAATCGCTTCAGATGCTGACAAATTAGCGACGGCATTGAGTAATGTTATCGATGATATTTTGGAAAAAAACAGTGTCTTCGCCGCGGTTAGCTTACCGGTATCGGTGAACACCAGGGGTGCCAACGAAAACCAGATCTATATGGGTATTTTCAGACCCTCCTCAAAACCACGCTGGGCCGGGAACCTCAAGCTGTACCAAATAGGTTTGGATTCGATTACTGGCAAGCCAATTTTGGTGGATGCGGATGGTGTTAAGGCGGAGGACACTTCAACTGGGTTTATTGAAGCCGAAGCACGCAGTTTTTGGACAGCTACTAGCACCTATTGGGAAAATATCCCTACATTGTCTGTACCAAGAGGGGAGGTTAAAACAAGTGTTAGCGATAATCCGGATGGTAAGGAAGTCGAACGTGGTGGTGTCGCACAGGGCTTACGACAATATGTGGGAACGACGCGTACGGTTTATACCTGCACTGGTAGTTGCACTACTCTGGGTGATTTTTCGACATCCAACAGCAATTTAAATTTTGCAGATTTTGATGCAGCCGATAACCTCGAGAAAAATGACATTATTAACTGGGCCAAAGGTATCGATTTAGAAAATGCGGATGGCGATGGTGACACTACTGACATACGCCCAAATGTGCACGGCGATGTTATTCACTCTCAACCCTCTGTGATTAACTATGGTGGGAATATTGGTCCCTATGTTTTTTATGGTTCAAACGATGGCATGTTTCACGCGGTAAAAGGTGGTCTGATCGAAAAAACCGCAGTGAGTGGATCCAGTGATGGTGAAGAGGCGTGGGCATTTACTGCGCCCGAACACTTTAAACAGCTTAAAGTACTTTACGACAATGCCACTTTAGTCAGTAGTTTTGATGACAAGCCCTACTTTTTTGATGGCGCAGTGGGCAGCTACATTGTTTACGATAGTAATAGCGAAATTAGTAAAGCAATTATATATTTAACCGCCCGACGTGGCGGCGATTTGATTTACGCGCTGGATGTTACCGATCCATTGGCGCCGGCAATCCTGTGGACTAAAAGCTCTGCGGATAATGGTTTTACAGAGCTCGGGCAAACCTGGTCTAAGCCCACCATTACGAAGATAAAAGTTGGTACTGTAGACACCATCGTATTAATGATGGGGTTAGGATATGACCCTGACGTTGATGATGGTGGCATTGCATCGCGATCTCAGGGTCGCGGGGTGATGGTGATTGACGCAGAAACTGGTGAAGACATCTGGCAGGTTACCGGGGGGTCAGTTTCCAGCCCATCAGGCATCACACTGGCTAATGCAGACATGGGCTACAGCGTTCCATCAGATTTGGCAGTTGTTGACCGGGATGGCAACGGATATGCAGACCGTATCTATTTTGGAGATACAGGAGGCCAGTTATGGCGACTCGACATCGGTAGTTCGACGCTAGCTGATTGGAAGGCCACACGTCTATTTCAATTCTCCAGCAGTCCCATGCCACGGTTTTTGAGCGCGCCTGATGTAGTTGCCAGTCCGACTGGCAACTATGACATGGTTATTATTGGTTCTGGCGACCGTGAGAAACCTATCGATAAATCAGTCCAGAACCATATGGTGTTTTACCGTGATTATGATCAGTCAGGTGAATCCAGTGTTGTCACGACTTTGCAATTATCGGATTTAGCAAAAGCGACTACCAAGACATCTGGAAGCACAGAAGAGTTTGATCCTGACGCAAATATCTCTGCCGATTCGAAGTTCCTTAAGGGCTGGTATCTGGAACTGGAGGATGGTGAGAAGGTTGTGACTCCAGCGCTCACCACTAATGAAAAAACTATTTTTTCTACCAATGTACCTGGTTCAAATAGTTCCTGTACTGATCTGGGTGAAGCGCGTATTTATCAGATAAATCCATTCACTGTTGAGGGCAAGGCTCCCGGCAAGAAAAATTATAATACTGCTGAGGGTGGTGGACTAAAACCACCTCCAGTGGGCGGTACTGTCATGATTGAGCAGGAAACCTGTGATGCTGATGGGAACTGCACTGTGCATGAAAAACCTGTTTCAGTGATTTGTCTTGGAGCCTCTTGCCTGGCTGAAGATGAAACGCCTCTCGGTGCACGTAAAAAAATCTGGTGGTACAACGAGCATGATGACTAGTTTATGGCAGGCCAGGGATGAGCCTCCAGTTTTTCAAAACTGACTCGGCAGGCTAATAAAATCTCACCTATTATTAGTACAGGTTATAGGGAAATTAACTGTACATAAAAGGGTGAAAATGAAATTCAAACCAACCATTACTATCGTGGCGCTACTATCAGTGGCGCTGAATATTGGCCTACTTGCGCATATTATCTCTAGCTCGAACAATGCTGAGTTAGAGGTTCAGACTGATACAGCGCAGATGGGGATGCCTTCTAATAGCCTGCATCAGGCAAACTACAAAAAGCTTCTAAGCAAAGGTCTCAGCGACTATCAGGCGAAAAGTCTTATTCTGGATGCTCTTGGTGGAGCCCAGCCATTTAGCACAGCGCCTGATAAAGCCAATTATTGGACGCCCAGTGTATCGAATGTCAGGGTTGAGCGGATTCAATCTAGGCTAGATTCCCAGCGCAAGATACGAATATCTCTGGTGGAGATTTTTGGCGAGACAGCAAAGGCTGACTCGGCATTTAGTAAGCTGTTTCAGCCGCTTGCCCAGAGACTCCCTTTTTTGTCATCTGATCAGCAAATCGCAGTGCAAGAGCAGCGGGTAAGCGCCGAGATAAATACCTTAAAGAGGTCTCAGTCTGGTAACTATGACGGTGAACAGGCACGGGTTAATGTTACCGATCTATTACCCGCAGAGGCAGCCTTTGAATACGGCGTGCGATATTCCACGAAAGCCGAACAGCTGCGTCATGCAGATATAGACTTTAGCGAAGAATTATTTCGTGACACCTTCAGAGTAGTGGCGGCAACATCCAATGAACTCGGTAAACGTCAGCAGGGCGGTTCAGCCATAATTCAGCAGCGTACAGAGCTTAGAGCGCTTCTTGGCCAGGATGATGCCACCAGGGTAATGGCTGCTCTCGACAGCCGCTTTGCCAACATGAGCAAAAAAGGGCGCTTTCAGGGGCTTACCCAAGATCAACTTTACTTTGTCTACCAAATTATTGCCGACAGTGAAGCTCAAATGATTCGGGGCTATCACCTCAGGCAGACAAATCAAAATGCAGGTATAAAATTGATTCGCGAGGCCTCAGCAACGCGCAATACTAAGTTGGCCAGTTACCTAGGTGAAGAAGTTGCGGGTCTGCTAATGAAGGCATTTACCGGTAATAACGCGAATGAGAGATTGCCAGTAGATGTGGTGCAGCGGTATTAGGGTGAGTGTAGAGGGTTTTTACAAATGTAATTTTCAATCCTAAGTGGCGAGCTTCAATAGCTGGGCATTGAAACGGCGCTCGCTGCTTTTGATGGTATGGGTCTTATCTAGCTAAACTCATTTTCCAGTTCTTTTACCTTTAGTTTCATCTTGAGAAAGCACTGATCCAGCCAAAGATTTTACCTCAGCATCAGTGAGTTTTTCCCCTCGTAAAGCGCGTGATGCAAGTTCTGACATAGCATCTGAGGATTCTTTATGGGCTTTTTTAGTCATGTTGATTTCCTTATCGTAATGGTGATCATACTGCTCACCATAGTTAGTAAAATGGCCAGTTAAATAGCCAGTTGAATTCCCTCCCTTCTAAAAGGCTAGCATAGAATATTACTCGCCATTAATTTTTGTCGTGGGTCTGTTCTCAAAATTAAAAAAGCCCCAGTAATCACTGAGGCATATCATGGACTTCCAATCACCGAAAAAAGTAACCAACTGTTCTTTGGATTAATTAGTTGGGTTTGGGTTGAGACATAATCAGTTTACAGGCAAGACCAAAGCCCGCTAGACCGAGCACATTAATGAGTGCACCAAATATCCTAAAATAATTTGATGGCCAGAGTTCGGCAGCCCCTGTGAAAGCCGTATACAGGGCCATTAGGCAGGCCAGAGCTAAAACCCCAGTGGCGGTGGCATATAGCCAGCGCACTCGATTGACGGTCAATACAAGGGTTAATGCTAGGGTTAGCATAATCACAACAATGGCCATTGACGCAGAGTTCCCCAATGGCGGCTGACCGATGCTTATTAAGCCTACTCCAATAAGATTCCACATAACGGACATGCCGATAGTTGAAAGCTGAATTGTTAGAGCGGCGATAAGTAGTTTTGAGGTTTTTTGGTTCGTCATACTTGGGCTCTATCTAACAATCGCAACGTCGAGTAGTTGGCTGGCATCATCCAGACCTCCAGCATTGACAACATTGCTGTACCCAAGCTGCTCCATTATTAGTTTGGCCTGGCCAGATCTATTACCGCTTCGGCAATAAAGATAAACCTGCTGTTCCTTGTCGGAAACCAGAGTGTCTATGGCGTCCCCTACCAGCTCTAACTGCAGGTGTTGAGCTGTTGCCAGATGCCCAGCGTTCCATTCCTCTATCGTTCTTACATCAATAATCACAGTGTCGCCTCTCTGTGCCCAAGCTGTTGATGCAAGGGCGGTTATTATTAGTAGTATTGGGGCCAAAAGCAGTGCTGGCAATAATCCTTTCATGTTATTCCACTCTTCGCATATTAGGGGTTAAATCGATCAATAAAGGCCTTAAAAGCAGCAATAAACTGGGGTCGTGGTGTCTCCATAAAAGCCGCATGATCACCGCCAGAAATAACGACCCAACTTTTGTCCGCGGTCTTAAGGCGAGTAAATAGCTTGGCCTGCAAGTCTGTAGGCGCAATAGGATCGAACTCCCCCTGCATCAGTAATACCGGTAGAGCAATACTGTTTGGATCTATGGATAAAAACTCTGACTCTCTGCGCCAGTCAACGCGCACTGGGTCGGCGGTGAGTGAAGCTCTGACATAAGTATCAATTGCCTTTTGGCTAATACTCCCAGGCACAATAAAATCACTGGCGGCAGCGGCGGCTGTATTAATGCGTCTCTCCAGAACATTGGCGCTGGGAATACTTTGTGCGTCTAGGTCCAGCCAGAAACCAAATAGCGTCAAGCTAGCCATGTTATCTGAATTTTTTTGACTAGCTAACAAAGAGATTACTGAACCATATGACCAGCCAAATACATGAACCTGGCTATTATTGTGGCGTTCAGATATCCAACGCACCACATTAACGACATCATTGGCGGCCTTGGTCGGTGAGAGCCATTGGGAGCTGTCTCTCGGTGTTTCTCCATAGCCACGCAGATCAACTGCATAGGTACTGTAACCCTGGTCAAGCATCCCATCCATCAAGGAAAGGTCTTCGCCGTCTACCTGCAAGTCAAAGTCAGGGAGGCCACTCCAGGTTCTACCGTGGACGAAAAGGATTACGCCCTTTGTCTTAGCATGAGACTTCTCCCACAGCGCCATTGGGTGACCGTCAGAAATAACGTTATGTCTTATAGGACTCGAGCTTTCAGCTAGTGCACTCTGGGAGCCTGCCGAAAATCCAATCAGTGCCATTATTAGAGTAAGGGTGGTTTTAGTAAGGTAACGCATTGGTATAGATCCGATCTCTGGGTGATAAAGCTGCGCCGCCAATAATCTAGTGAGGCAGCATATCTGAATAACTCTATAGTCAAACTGAGGCTTAAACAAGGGCTGCTATTACAAGCCTATGAACTACGGCATGGGCCGGGCTGTGCCTGCTTGCTACACAAGGGATATACATTAAAAGATATTTGCAGGGGCAACAGACATAGCTAACCCAAACTCGGAATCACCTGATAGAGGTAGCATATGGTTCTATTATTTAATCTATTCATAGATACATAAATAGTTATACACTGGGACCGCTGCGCAAAGCAGTAAAAACTAATAATAACTAATAAGGGGAACACTATGGAATCAGAAATTTGGGCATCATTTCAAGCGTCACGGGGAGCTAACGCAACTCTATTTATAGGTATAGTTATTGCGATCTGGGTTGCAGCCCGATTCGCGAGTGTATTGGTTGAAAAAGATGCACCTGTGCTGGGTAGAGTATTGTCTTCAATATTTTCCCTGTCAGTGCTGTTATTCGGTTGGAATATGACGACAAATATAATGAACCAGTGGACTGTTCATGCAAATGCGCTTGGTGGTCTTGGTGAAAATGCCAGCGAAATTGCTAAGGGGTTTACAGCTACCTATGGTGGTGAATACGCAACAATGCCAGATCCTGTTGGGATAGCATTTTTGGTGTCAGGCTTCCTGATTGCATTTCTCCCTTTATGGGTTAAGGCTAAAAAGTAATTGAATCAAAATTACTGTTACCGGAAAGGCCTGTTCGATTAACAGGCCTTTTCCTCATCCCGCGTGTATCGAGTACTTTTAAATATTAGATAAAGATAACTCTAGGCTATAAAGCCTCCCACGAAAAAATTTTCAGAATAATAAAAGAGGTGTAATTAAAATGATAAATCGAACTTTAGTTTTACTTAGTGGTTTACTTTTTTCGAGCGTAATCAGTGCAGGCCATCATGAGGAGGCAAAGACGCTAGCGCCAGTCGCTTCAGCAGGTCAGGTGGTTGTGGTGTATGAATTGCCATGCGAAAACGTGGAAGTAGGTCTGGCAACACTTAAAGGCTTGATAGCGTATGAAGTAGGCGCTTCACCGATTGCCTACTCATCGTCTCCTGGCATAATTGGCGATGCAATGATCGGGGCAGTTGATCTCCACCAGTCGATTTCGTCTATGGAGTCTGCTCTAGCTTGGCAAGAGAGCGACGCTAAATGGAAGGTAATGCAGTCTAAATCAATGGAAGCCTGTGGTGTAAAGATTGAAGATATCAAAGCAACCACTATATTGGCCAAGTAAGTATGCATTTAAAATTTAGAGAGCCTGTGAGCTAAGTTACCTGTGTTAGTTTATGGGCACGATTGACTCAAAAACATATGTAATTATCTCTGTCGAAGAAGCCCTGCTAACACAGGGTTTTTTTCACGAAAGCTGGATGCAACCCCGAGCGCTTTAGCGCGAGTCCATCTAACCGTTCGATATCTATCTTATAGAACCAAAAAACCCCCAGCTTTCACTGAGGGTCTTTATATTATGGTGCCCGGTCTCGGACTAAATGCGTAGCATTTTGGGCGCATTCGTTTACGAAGGCGGGGTGAAACCCCGAGCGCTTTAGCGCGAGTCCATCTAACCGTTCGATATCTATCTTATAGAACTAAAAAACCCCCAGCTTTCACTGAGGGTCTTTAGATTTTATGGTGCCCGGTCTCGGAATCGAACCAAGGACACGAGGATTTTCAATCCTCTGCTCTACCAACTGAGCTAACCGGGCTTCGCAAACTGTTTTGAGGCATATCGCGAGAGGCGCGTATTAAAGCGTCTGATTTGCGGTTCGTCAAGGATTATTCCGTAGGCGGGACGTATCCTTCAGCCTGATCGACGTCTTCGCCGTTAAAGAATTTTTCTCGTTGTTCCGAGAGATAGGTGCGAGCGGTCAAATCCATCATATTCAGGCGCATTTCGTTGATTAGGGTGGTTTGGTGGGTCATCCACTCTGCCCAGGCCTCTTTGGAGATATTATTGAATATTTCCTCGCCTTTGGGGCCAGGAAAGGGGGGCATATCTAGCCCCGGGAGTTCTTTTTTGAGCTTGCGACATAAAATCATGCGCGCCATAACGTACCTCTGTGTGATATTTGCTTATATGACTCGTTTTTGAGCCTGTAACAGCAGCGCTTTAATAGGCGCTGGCATGCCTAATGATAGTGGTTTCTGTGGGTTATACCAGACCTGATTCTGGGCGTCGGCCACTTGCAGTGCGGTATTACCCTGACCGGTGACGGCAATTTCAATAGGCTGGTAGTCGAGATGAAAGTGGCTGAAGGTATGACGTTTAACCGCCAGTACCTGTTGGCTATTAGGCTCTATGCCTAGCTTTATACAGGTTTCTTCCAGTTCTAGCTCTGTCTCGCACTGAGGGAACACCCAGAGGCCGCCCCAGAGGCCCGCAGGTGGGTTCTGCTGCAGTAACAGTTCACCTTCTGCGTTACGGATCATCAGAAAGCAGGTGGTTCGCAGAGGCAGCTTTTTCTTGGGTTTTTTACCCGGATAGTCTTTCGGGTTGCCCTGGGCATAGGCCTTGCAACTTTTAGCCAGTGGGCAGTGATCGCAATCAGGGGATGATCGGGTGCACAGGGTGGCGCCTAAATCCATCATGGCCTGAGTGTAGTCAGCGATACGTTTGTAGGGCGTATAGGTCTCTGCAGCTATCCACAGCTTTTGTACCACGTCACTTTTACCCGGCCAGCCTTCGATGGCCCCAAATCTGGCCAGCACGCGCTTAACATTGCCATCTAAAATAGTCGCCTGATTTTTAAAGGCGATGGAGCTAATGGCGCCGGCAGTGGATCGGCCTATGCCGGGTAACTCGCATAGCTGTTCCACGTTATCGGGAAACTCGCCACCGAGCACATTGGCAACCTGCTGTGATGTTTTATGTAGATTGCGGGCTCGAGCATAGTATCCGAGGCCAGTCCAATGGTGGAGCACCTCATCTAATGGGGCAGCGGCGAGTGTCTGTACCGTTGGATAGCTCGCCATAAAGCGCTGGAAGTAGGGAATAACGGTGTTGACCTGAGTCTGCTGCAGCATTATTTCTGACACCCAGACTCTGTATGCATTGATATCCTGCTGCCAGGGCAGGTTGGTTCGACCATATTGATCAAACCACCTGAGTACGGATTGCTGGAATTTGGCGGGTGTCATATTCTAGTTGAGATTCTTTTTGAGTAATTCTTTAAACAGATTTTGCAGAGGGCTTTGTTCTTCATCTGGGCTGTTAAACAGCTGGTCGCCGAGCTTTTCCAAGGCGGTGTTTTTTAGCAGATCTTTGAGTACCCGCTCATCAGGTTTGCAAAATGCAGGCTTGGCTTTGGTATTGGCACTCTGGCCAAACCGGCCTTTACAGATAAAGGGTATGGTTCGGTTTTGTAATCGACTATTGACTGAGCAGCCATTGATGCTGGTAGTCGCGCTATTTAACAGGGCATTGGCTTTTAGGTTATATTTTTTGTCGAGCATATCCACTGTGGCATTGCCGCCAAGGGTTAGATTGCCGGTGCCGGTAGTATAGTCACTGACAAACATTTTTCCGTTAGTGAACTGAAACTTGCCCCCTAGGTCGTCTAGCTGAGTGCCCTTGGGCCAGGCCTGGTTAGTGGTATTGCTGCTACCAAACAGAGCGGCTGCATTACAGAAGGTCTCTTCTATATTGGTTTCGGAATAGCTGGGTGCGGTAATTTTAAACTCACCAGCACCGGTGAGTGAACTAAGAATTGTCTTTCTGTTATTGCCGGTGCCCTGAATATTGCCCTGTAGGTTTAAACGTCCGGTCAGATCAGAGGTATCTGTTAGGGCGGGAAGTGCGCTGCCAAGATTAATATTGCTCAGGGAGGGCTGAATATTAAAGCTAGGTGTTTTTGAGCGCATGTCGAACTTGGCGATCACATTAGCCTGACCGCCAAACATATCCCCATTCAGAGCGGTGACCCGCAATACTCGTTGATTGCCAAAAATATTGCTGTAGAAGTTGGTGACGGCAAAGTCATCCAATTGGATGGTGTCAACGGCAACTTCCATTTGGCTCTGTCCATGCCACAGCACAAAGGGTAGGGCCAGTGGTGCAAAAATAGCGGCGCTGTCTTTGCTGGCGAGATTATCTGGAATGGCAATATAGTCGGCCAGTTTGAATGTGTCGCCTCGGATACTCAATGTGAGCTTGTTGCGACTCTGCTCAATTTTTACGTCCACCTCAAACGGCTGTTCGTCTAATACTAGTTGGTGGCTGTATTGAGAGATACCAGATAGATCAATATCAAAATCGCTGTTCATACTAAATTGAGAAAGCGCCGTTGGGCTGGCCATTTTGGGTAATGTAAACAGCGGAAAACGCGTTTGAAGGATTGCTAGCTGACGTTTTAGATTAAAGGTACTGACCTGCAGATTGCCTCTGGTAGTAAGGCTAACGAGATCGGTACTCAGAGCGCCTGCCATATCAATCTCACCAATGCTAAGGCTCAGCCCACTTATCTCTGCGGTCTTGCTATCAATGCTGGCGACGAAGTTAGCGCTGGCTGGAATATCCCCCACAGCGGTGAATGAAACAGATACGGGGAAGGGCTGGCCCTGCAGTGAAACCCTGCCCACCCTGAGGGTAATATCATAAAGTTGGACTGGCAGGCCATTGTTCGCTGTTACTAGCACCTGTGAGTCGGATAGGTTAATGGCATTAAGCAGGCCAAGGGGGTTGCTGGCAGCAGCCTGGGTATCTAAAAGTGAACTCCAGTCAGTAACCAGCGTTGCCTGACCAATCTGCCCGGACAGCGCATCTATGTCCGGGCCTAAATCCCGTCTCTGGGTAGAGAAATTAATATTACTAACGCTGATGCCTGGCTTGGGTAAAAACTGCCAGGCCAGATCGCCATCAATAGATAACTCGACATCCTGCTTGGCAGCCATGGCCTCGATTTCAGACTTGTAATCGTTGGGGTCAAATACAGTAACAAAATAAACAACCCCAACAACCACAACAGTGACAGTAAATACGACACAGCCTAACCAAAATTTAAATATTTTTCCCAAGGTGCATCACTCGCCTAGTTCAAAATGAGTATCTTACCTCAAAGGCTAGAGTGCGTCCTCCTTAGGGGACTATATATTACAAAAATGAAATTGCATTAAAGCAACTCGTATTTTAAAACGAGTAGCTCGCGCGTAATCCCAGATTTCTGCCAGACATTGGTACTTCGTCTTTAACAAATGAACTGTGATTTCTAGCTGCCTCATCCAGTAAGTTTTTACCGAACACAGATAACACTAGCTCATGCCCTGGACTGGTCTCAATAGTTTTTGATAGATTCAGATTCAACATTTGAAATCCACTGGTGGCCGTTTCATTTTCTGCCCTATCATTCTGAGCCGATACATCTTTGAGAAGCAGCGTAACCGTCAGCCCATCTTCCACATAGTGAACCTTATATAGGTCTCTTTCTGGGGTCATGCGTGGGATGTTACTTCCGTCAGTGAACTCACCTGAAACAGAATCTCTTGCAAATGACAGGCTTAGTGCGCCTCGAGCAAGGTCAAATGTTTTGCCCACTTCAAGTTCATAACCTTTGAATTTGGCATCCTGCTGAAGATAATTGGCAAGGATTAAACCATCATGATCGTCATCTCCATGATCGGCATGATCACCTTCAGTCTCATCCATAAGATAGATATAGTTGTTCACATCGTTATGGAAGAACGTCAAGCCAGCATAAAGGCCGTTATTGCTATAGCTAAAGCTCAGATCGATATTATCTGCTCTTTCAGACTCGAGGTTGAAATTACCTGCTTCAAATCTACCTGTTGCCAGATGAGGACCATTCATTAATAGCTCTACTGCTGAAGGCGCTCTCTCGACGGAGGAAAGTCCTAAACCCACCTCTAAAAACTCAGTGACATCGCGGCTTAGAGTCAGGGAATAGCTGGTAGTGTTGATATCTCGATCAAAAAACTCCAGTTCTTCTTCATGGTCTTCTTCGAGTTCTTCTTCGGGTTCTTCGTGCTCCTCATGATGGCTGATAGAACCATTTCTGGAAATTTGATCATGCCTAACGCCAAGGTCCACATGAAATAGGTCCAGCTCTTTACTCAGATAGTAACCTAGGGTCAGCTCTTTGCTTTCTGTTGGGTTGATAAAGGCCTCGTGGCCAATAACAGAAATATCCTCAATCACATAATTAACCGCGACTTTTTGTGAGAGTGAATCATTACCTAAATCAAAGATCGCACCATATTCTTGAGCATCATTGGTGAAGGTTGTTGGCTCCTCTTCGTGATGATCTTCTTCCTCTTCCCCTTCCACATGTCCTTCTTCTTCGGCATGCTGCTCAGTGTGAGCATAATCGGAGTCTCTAAACTGGTAATCAATTTTTGTTAACCAGCTATTACCTACAATATAAGATCCCTCTACATTGATAACGTTAGAATCAGTTTTAGAGAAGATTCTCTCGCCCTCATGCTCGTCTTCCTCTTCAAGCTCATCTTCATCGTGACTATCACCGTGAAAAGGAATGCCGTAAAGGTTTTCGGTTTCGCTAATAGACACACCAAAATATCCCCAATCTCCGGTCCTGGAAATACCTAATCTTTGTGCAGTAGACCCAGAGTCGGAATTGGGTAGATAACCCAGCTCTTCTTCATGCTCTTCGCCTGCATGGTCGTCATCCTCATGATGAATAACTGCGCCATTGGGAATGTCATAGTCACCAAACTTAGAGTCTTTGTAGGCAGCGCTAATATTCAAACCACCCAAATTGTTTTGGTAAGAGACATCGTGAGAGTCACCGTCATTGACTGTCTGAGCCTCAAGACCAAGCCTAAACGTTGACTCTTCAAAGTCTTTTCTGGCAATCGTATTATCAACAATATTGACAATTCCGCCGATGGTTCCATTGGAATAAAGTAAGGACGATGGCCCTCTAACTATTTCGATTTGCTGAATATTATTTAAATCTACGTCATTAACATGATCAGGCCCCAAACCTGAAACATCTCTAACTACCACACCGTTATTGAGGATTTTCACCCGGCTTCCCGACATGCCTCTGATAATAGGCTGACCAACAGCGGCACCATAATCACTGGAGGATACGCCCACCAGACCATCGATACTGGCACCAATGCTTTGGCTTGCATCGTTGGCAATAGACTCACCATTGATAACATGCAGTGGGTTTGAGATTGCGTCCGATGAGGCATCAATTAACGATGATGTAACAATAACTTCTTCCATTTCCTGAGTGAAAGCACTGCAGGACAAGCTAACAAGGGCAGCTGCCAAGGGTAACTTAACGGTATTTAACTGTTTCATACTGTGTTCCTCTAAAAATAATAGGTGCGCCGAATAACCGGCACAAATTTGTTCCAACAGGTGGGGGCTACAAATTATTTAGAGGTAAAAGGGTGGGGCTCTGGCGAGCTGGCAATTTCTGATGCGGCTGCCAACAGCCTGTACACTGGGGATGGTTTTCGGGGTTGTGACTCTGGTGATGTAAGTTTTGCTGGCTTCAGCCGCAACCGCTGCTGAGGAATGCTGTAATACACTGACTGAACAGCTACTTTCCTGATGATCATTATGAGTATGAGCAGACGCAGTTACCGACGCGAGGCCGATAATCAAACAGAGCGCGATCGCGCATAATGTATTGAGTCGTTTCATTAGAAAGGTAGCGTCCAAACGATATTGGAATATAAAGAATATAGTCTAACGATTTTTTGCGCTGTAGCAACCTGTAATTTACGCTATAATGCCGCCGATTTTATTGATCCTGGAGAACCTCATGGCTGATCGCATTGCGACAGTGACGCGCAACACATTGGAATCACAGATAACAGTGACCGTAAATCTGGATGGAACAGGTAAGGCGAACTTTGCCACGCCGGTCCCTTTTCTAGAGCATATGATGGATCAAATTGCGCGCCACGGTTTAGTTGATCTGGATGTTCAGGCGACAGGTGACACCCACATTGACGATCACCACACGGTGGAAGATATCGGCATTACCTTGGGTATGGCCGTTGCCGAAGCGATTGGTGACAAAAAAGGTCTGACCCGTTATGGCCATGCCTATGTGCCACTTGATGAAGCACTGTCCCGTGTGGTGATGGATTTTTCTGGTCGTCCCGGCCTGATTATGAAAGCAGACTTCGTGCGCAGCCATGTCGGTGGGTTTGATGTTGATCTGGCCCGCGAGTTTTTTCAAGGCTTTGTAAATCACGCCCTGGTATCCCTGCACATTGATAATCTGCGCGGCTCCAATGCCCACCATCAGGTTGAGACAATCTTTAAGGCCTTTGGTCGCGCGCTGCGTATGGCGGCATCTGCGGATGAGCGCATGGCCGGTGTAATGCCTTCTACAAAGGGTACTCTTTAAAAAGTGTACCCACGAGAAGGCGTACCCTCTAAAAAGTGCACCGACTAGAAAGCGAACCCACTAGAAAGTCTAGCCGCTAAAAAGAACCCCTTAATTTCCTGATAGCCTGTGATACCTATTTATGAGTGATTTTCGTAGCCATATTGCCGTGATCGATTATGGAATGGGCAACCTCCATTCCGTCGCTAAAGCCCTAGAGCATGTATGCCCAGGTGCCAAGGTATCTATTACCGTCGATCCCGCCCTAATTGAAGATGCTGACCGTGTGGTGTTTCCCGGTGTGGGCGCGATTCGCGATTGCATGGGCGAGATTCAGCGCCTAAATGTTGGCGATGTGGTTAGCCAAGCAATGAAAACCAAGCCAGTGTTGGCCATCTGTGTGGGTATGCAGGCACTGATGCAGCACAGTGAAGAAAACGGCGGTGTCGACTGTCTGGGGCTGTTGCCCGGCCAGGTCAAATTCTTTGGTAATGATTTGGTTGACGAACAGGGTGCTAAGTTGAAAGTGCCACACATGGGATGGAATAATGTCCACCAAACCATAGACCATCCATTGTGGCAGGGCATTGAGCAGAATAGTCCCTTCTACTTTGTGCACAGCTATTATGTGGACGCGCTCAACAACCCCAATGTTTCAGGCATCTGCGACTATGGATCTGACTTTGCGGCAGCCCTCAGTTATAAAAACCTGTTTGCCGTGCAGTTCCACCCTGAAAAAAGTGCGGATGCCGGTCTCAAGTTACTGCGTAACTTTTGCCATTGGATGGGCTAGTACTCGGGCTTTTTAGTTCGCGTTAAATAGTTAGCCTTAAGCAGTCAGCTCTAGATAGTAACAGTAGAAATCATTATCGCGCTCGTAACCGAGTTTTTCATAGAGACCCTGGGCCGATACATTGTTTGTTGCAGTCTGCAACATAATCTCGCAGGCGCCGCTCTCTTCCGCCATCTGCTTGGCACTATCCATTAACTGCTGGCCTATTGCCGAGCGACGTGCCTCCGGTACGACAAATAAATCATATAATATCCAGGTGTTTTTAAGGCTTAGTGAGCTAAACCCGGGATAGAGCTGGGTAAAACCAACAGGGGTTTCATTAAGCATGGCTAGAAAGATAACGCATTGATTATTGGTTAGCCGTTCATACAGATAACTACGAAGTTGAGCGGGATCGGACTCGACCTTGTAAAAGGTTCTGTAGGCGGTAAATAGCGGAATAATCGTCTCGATATCCTCTATGCCCGCCTGTTTAATATGTACCATGGTTATTGCCCTTTATTGTTTTGCTTGGAAACCTTAACCGCAGTGTAATTGATTACTGCACTCTAGCCCTTTATCCTTGCGACCTGCTTCATACCGACCGACCACTTAATTATTAGAATATTAAAATGACCGATAAAACTGAAACAGCTGAAGTAACAGACGTGACAGACCGGCAGGCCCTGATTGCCCGGCTCAATAGCGAGACCGCCAAGATCAGTTGGCAAGAGCTGCAAAAGCATTATGCCTCTGGCAATGTGCTGGGGGTGGCTGCCGGCGCCGATCTCATTAAAGTGGCTATCGCCTTAAATGAAGATAATGCCACACTGATACAGACCTGGCTCAGCGATAAGTCAGTCTTTGAGATTACTGATCGGCAGGCGATGGAATGGTTTAATAATCAGACCACACTTTGGGCGTTGGTTATTCCACCCTTTGTTCTAGTGCAGGAGCCTAAAACCTAGAGTTCTGACTTTTTTGTAATAACTAATGAAGCAGGGATTTTTCTCAGATAGACAGGTTGGCCTTAAGTGCCATTCCACATTGTTAGTTTTTACTGAGTTCTTCGATTTTTTCGCACAATCGTTGATAAAAATCGGGCCTGGCATCGGCAGCGTAAGTCATGTACATGCCTATCAACACCTGAGTGCGATAGCGCTTCAAATCTATATATCCATTTACCCAGTCCTGACGAGCGAGCCTCTGGCACGCGAAAAGCTGCTCGGCAAGCTTAGCTGTTTCGATATTACCGTGCAGAAACCCATTTTCTTTGGCAGCAGCGCAGATACGTTGAGCTATTTGCATAGACTGACGGAAAATACCGGTTGGCAGCTCATGGTCGAATAATTTTGTTCGATCGCCAGCTATAAAAGCGGCGCGGTAAAAGGCTTCATCTTTTGCATATAGTTGCAGTAAATTGTCGATAAAAACCTCCCCACCCTCGATAGGGTCGGACACGTCAGGGTTCGACATCGCGACACCTATCTTCACAACCATATCCGCAACAAGCTCTTGAAAAACATCAGCCTTCTTGCCAAATAGGTTGTGAATGGTAGGCGTAGATACTTCAGCCTCTAAAGCAAGCTGACTTAGAGTGAATGCATCAAAGCCCTGTGAGGCAATCAAATGACGAGCCACATGTAGGATACGTTGGCGACGTAATAGTTTGTTCGCTTGGCGGGTAGTATTCCCCCTAGCAATGACTGGATTGCCCATTAATCGACCTTAGCAAAAATGCTTGACCACAGATTTTAGTATGCATTAAACTTGTTGCATACTAAAAAGTGTAAATATTAGCAAAGGTCTAATTATGAAACAAGATATCAGTCAATCAATTGCAGCTTGCGCTGCCCACTATGGCGAAGACGCCGATGCCATGCGTGATTACCTAGTGGAGGGTGAACGAAACGCCTACCTTATAAATAACCGCGGAGAGATTCGCTTTGATGACAACGGTGACTTAGCTCAAGATATTTTGGATGCCTACTCTAAATATGGCTTTTATGTGTTTGAGGGGGTGTTAGCTGAAGACGAGCTGGACGATATAAAAACTGATCTGCACGCCATACGTGAAGCCTATCCTTCAGAGCCTAACGGTAAACTCACGAAAGACGGTAAGCCGGCTCTAGGAGCAGATTGCCTTGGCCCCAACCTTGTATGGTCAAAGCCATTGGGTGACCCATTGGGAGGCACAGCGCTGGCCAATGGACGTCATCAGGTGAAGCTATTTGAACCTCAGGCGAGCGAACAGGCGCCAGAGTTTTCACCGTTTATTTTATTGGGCTCGCTGCAATTTTCTGAAAGCTGTTTGCGTGTTTACGGCCATCCGCAGCTGTTACGTGTAGCCGAGACAATCAATGGTAAGGATTTTGCCCCATTCAACGAAAGTCTATTTATCAAGGATCCAGGTATTGGCGCTGCAGTATCATGGCACCAAGATGGTAATACCCATTGGAACAGTAAGGATTTTGACGAAGGCATTCATGGTTTTAATTTTATGGCCCAAGTTTATGGTAGCACCGCAGTCAATGGCGTTTGGGTAAAGCCCGGCAGTCATAAGGTGGGCAAAATTGATATTAAAAAGCTGGTGCAAGAGTCTGGCAGTGAACGCATAGAAGGGATGGTGCCACTGGTCTGTAACCCCGGCGATGTCATCATCTGTAATCGCCAGCTGCTTCACGGATCATTTCCTAACTGCGGTTTTGAAACAAGAGTCACGGTAAATTTCGGCTTTCACCGCCGTTCATCAGTATTAGGAATTCAAGGACCCGGATTGTATAGCGAGCCTATGTTTTATGATGAGGCCCTAATCGATGAGCGTTCGAAGCCGCTGGGTTATGCTATCGATGCACGCAAGCAACGTTTCCCTGAAGAAGTAGCATATCAGTATCGACCGTTTATCGATTCAGGCAAAACCTTTCATTGGAATGATTCCGTGAAGGCGGAGTTAAAAGATTACAACCTGCGTGATCTCAGTATTTAATGCTGGGCTTTGGCTCTCTAGGGAAGGCGCGGTAATTATCGGCATGCCGAATCGAAAGGGCTCATAACAGGCGTCGAGTAGAACGCTATGAGAGGGAATATGCAATTGGCAATTTTTGGTGCGGGCTCAACCGGCTGTTATCTCGGGGGGCTGTTACAACTGTGCGGCCATGAGGTCAGTCTTATCTGTCGCGAGCGTATTCGTTGTTCGATCTTGGATGCCGGTGGTATAACACTTACCGACTACCAGGGCCAGAATGAAAAGGTTATGCCAACTGCGCTGATAACCCAGCTGACAGATGAAACATTTGATGCAGTGTTCGTGACGCTGAAATGTCATCAGCTCGAGACTGTACTGTCGGATTTGCAGCAGCTTGCTGAAGATGGAGCGGAGCTAATTTTTATGCAAAATGGCCTCGATAGCCTAGAGCTCATTCGGCACCATTTGCCAAGCCAGAAAGTGAAGCAGGGCATCACGCCTTTTAATATATTGAGTCAGGACAATGCGCATTTTCATCGGGGCACTGAGGGCAAATTTCTGTTTCATCGAACCCCAGTGACAGAACAGCTTGCCAAGCAACTCGGCGGCATTGGTTTTCCCTGTGAACTGCATGTCGATATGCAATCTATGATCTACGGAAAATTACTGCTTAATTTGAACAATGCGCTCAATGCGATTGCAGATCAGCCTATAAAAACTCAGCTTGAAAACCATAAGCTGCGAAAGGTTTATGCTGCAGCCCAGCGTGAATGGCTGGCAGTAGCAGCGATGGAAGGAGTTGAACTGGCACAATTTACTGCGGTAAAGCCGTCCTGGATGCCGATTATCCTGAGCTTGCCAAACTGGATATTCCTACATCTGGCCAAGACGATGCTAGATATTGATCCTCACGCCCGCTCGTCGATGTGGGAGGATATCCAAATAGGTAGAAAAACTGAAATTGAGTTTCTCAATGAGGCCGTTGCCAACCGAGCTGAGGCATTGGGTATTGAGGCGCCGATAAACCGAAAAATAAGCGCTCTGATTAACAGCCTCGAGCAGGGTCAAAGTGTGTCTTTGGATCGACTTTATTAACTCAATGTCTGCAGTTGCGCCTTAGCAAGCAATGGAATAACAGGGAATACCAACTATACTTTGGGATTAGGTAATTTTGCCTTTTGTTTTAGTGCGCAACCCTGCCTCCTAGTTTCTAGGCACAGTCAACCATAGCAAAGGAGATGCTATATGCATTTACAGCTCAGTGAAGAGCAGCAGTTTATTCAGGCTACAGCGCGGCGTTTTTCTACAGATGAACTATTTCCTATCGCAGCCCAGCTCGATATCGGTCAAGGCCGAGCGCTATTATTGGCCAACTTACAAAAACTTGCTGATTTAGGCTTTATGGGACTCAATATCTCGGCCGAATATGGCGGTACAGAGGCTGGGTCGGTCGCCTTCAGTGTGGCGCTGACAGAATTGGGCCGCGCCTGCGCCTCGACAGCAGTGACAGTGTCAGTGACCAATATGGTGGGCGAAGTCATCCAGGCTTGCGGCACCGAACAACAAAAACAAAATTACCTACCCAAGCTCTGTTCTGGTGAATATCCGGCAGGTGGCTTTTGCCTAACTGAATCGGTTGCAGGCTCGGACCCCGCTGGAATGAAGACTCGTGCTGTTAAAGAGGGCGATAGCTGGGTGCTTAATGGTACCAAACTTTACATCACCAGCGCCGAATACGCAGGTCTGTTTGTGGTTTGGGCCGTCACAGATGCCGAGGCAGCCAAGGGCAAAGGCATTACCTGCTTTTTAGTCGAAGCAAATAACCCCGGACTATCCATTGGCAAAGCCGAGCATAAGATGGGCCAAAAAGGCTCGTCTACGAATGAGGTGCTGTTCACCGATTGCCGCATACCAGCTGGTTCTATTTTAGGAACTGAAAATCAGGGCTTTAAAATTGCGGTGGGCGAGTTGGCGGGTGGTCGCATTGGAGTAGGGTCATTTGCTTTGGGGATAGGTTTGGCTGCCATGGATTATGCGCGGCAACATATTACCGAGCGTCAGCAGTTTGGCCAGGCCATTTCAAACTTCCAGGGGCTGCAATGGATGCTGGCTGATCGTTACACCGAATTAGAAGCCGCGCGATTATTATTAATGCAGGCAGCTTCCCGAAAAGAGCAGGGTTTAAGCTTTTCGAAAGAGGCCTCTATGGCCAAGGTTTTTTCAAGTGAAAAAGCCAATGCAGCTTGCTACACGGCCTTACAGCTTTTAGGTGGCAATGGTTACAGTGCCGAATATCCATTAGAACGCTGGTCGCGAGATGCGCGCATAACAAGTATTTATGAGGGCACCAGTGAAATTCAGCGGATTATTATTGCCCGCGAATTATTAAATGAGATTCTTTAAAAAATTTAAAATTGGGAGAGCGAGATGGACCTACATAATAAAGTAGCAGTGGTAACTGGTGGAGGCTCAGGCCTTGGTCGAGCAGCGGCACAGGCACTGGTCGACGGTGGCGCAACGGTTGTCATTATTGATATGAATGCAGAGGCCTGTGCCAAAGCAGTCGCAGAGCTTGGCGCTGAAAAAGCGAATTTTATCCAACTAGATGTGTCCAGTGGCCCTGATGTTGAAGCCGCGTTTAATAAAATTAAAGCAGACCTAGGACGTGTTGATATCTGCGTCAACTGTGCCGGTATTGGCATTGCCGTAAAAACGATTGATCGCGAAGGCCAGCCCCATGATCTAGATCTTTACCGCAAAGTAATTGAGGTCAACCTGATTGGTACCTTTAATATTTCTCGCTGTGCTGCCGCCGCTATGGCCCTTAACGAGCCAGATGAAAAAGCTGAAAAAGGTGTCATTATTAATACCGCTTCTATTGCCGCCTTTGATGGCCAGATGGGGCAGGCCGCTTATTCTGCAACCAAAGGTGGCATCGTAGGAATGACCTTGCCGATGGCCCGCGATCTAGCCAGTCAGGGTATTCGTGTCAACACCATCGCCCCCGGTGTAATGGCGACTCCATTGATGATGGGTATGCCACAGCCGGTTCAGGATGGTATTGTGAGCAATATTCCGTTCCCTAAACGATTGGGCGAACCTTCAGAATTTGGCCTTTTAGTAGCCCATATGGTTGAGAATAGTTACCTCAATGGCGAGACCATTCGTTTGGATGGCGCTGTGAGAATGCAGCCCCGTTAATCATAAATAGAGCGTAAAAGAGATAATTAATAATGGCATCACAGATTACAGGTAGCTGTTCTTGCGAAGCCGTGAAGTATTCATTGGTAGGCCCGCTAAAAGATGCACGCAGCTGTCACTGTTCAATGTGCAGACGTATCTTTGCAGCACAGGCATCTGCCTGTGCTGAAGTGGATGCCGAGAAATTCTCCTGGATACAGGGAGAAGATCAGCTAACCAGCTATGTGGGAGAGAGCGGTTACGGTGTTCAGTTTTGCAAACACTGTGGGTCAACATTAAGCATTGTTTATAATGGCTTTATTCACAGCCTCACGCTTGGCTGTATGGATGGCGATCCGAAGGTAGAGATTGACCGCCATATATTTGTTGGATCAAAGGCAAGTTGGGAAGTGATGCCTGAGGGTGTCACGACGTTTGACGAGTATCCAGAATAGAGAAATGATGAGGGGAATCGGATGATTATTCAGGAAGCCAAGGCAAGTGACTTCGCTGGGATTTGGCCAATTTTTCGGTCGATCGCAGTGGCAGGTGATACCTATGCCTACAGCGCAGATATCTCCGAACAAGAAGCCCACCACCTCTGGATGAAATTGCCCGCTAAAACCTTTGTGGTTGAAGAGGACGGAGAAATTCTCGGTACCTACTACATTAAAACTAATCAGGCTGGTCCTGGTGCCCATGTATGCAACTGCGGATATATGGTTTCAGATGCAGCTCGTGGACAGGGTCTAGCGACTGCCATGTGCAAGCATTCGCAAAAAATTGCAGTGGAATTAGGGTATAGAGCCATGCAATTTAATTTTGTGGCGTCTACCAATACTGGCGCGGTGGGACTCTGGGAAAAGCTGGGGTTTGACACTGTGGGCCGATTATCTAAAGCTTTTAAGCATCCGGTAGAAGGCTATGTCGATGCATTGGTGATGTATAAGTGGTTGGTAGATTGATGTTTTATTAGTGAGATTTCTCCCTACGGTCGAAATGACAGGGCGGGTCGAAATGACAGGGCGGGTCGAAATGACAGGGCGGGTCGAAATGACAGGGCGGGTCGAAATG
>Ga0115570_10000519_pt1 | contig 32064 bp, 29 predicted proteins | sample COGITO_mtgs_1205_3_FD_87294 | JGI IMG/M metagenome (GOLD analysis project Ga0115570, IMG submission 87294) | Pelagic marine microbial communities from North Sea - COGITO_mtgs_120524 | ecosystem: Environmental > Aquatic > Marine > Epipelagic | place: Germany:Helgoland, sampling site Kabeltonne... | reverse complement strand
GTTGGAGAAAAGAAATTGTCCGGCACGATGCAGCTTCCTGGTAGCGAGACCGTCTACACGTACGACGTGGTCTACACCGTAGCGCCTCCGATGGTCGTTATCTCCCCTTCTAAGATGAACGTACTCTACCGCAACGTAGACAACCCCTTAGAAATCTCTGTTCCCGGCGTCGCACCGAAGGACTTAATCGTTTCAGGCCCTGGAGTAACTGGCAGCAACGGCAACTACATGGCTGACGTGACCAAGATTTCTGGCAAGGAAGTCGTCATCAACGTCCGAGTAAAGCAGCCCGACGGGAAAACACGAGTCGCAGGTTCCAAGGAATTCCGAATCAAGGGCCTTCCTCAGGCTGAGGGTATGGTATACAAGAAGTCGGAAGGCATCATGTCCGCTTCTTTGTTGAGCCGTGCAGAAATAGAAGCGGGGTACGTCGATTTTCCCTTTGACCTTCCGCTTAAAGTTGTGGCCTTTGAATTGAAAATGGATGGTTCGCCTCCCATTCAAGTTCAAGGAAATACCATCCCAAGCACCGCGCGCGAGCTTATTACCCGCTTGCGTCCCGGTAGCACCGTGAGTATCCGTAAAATTGTGGCCACAACGCCCAAAGGAACGCGCGTTTCCAACGTGGGTATCATCTCTATTGACGTCCAGTAATTATGAAAAAAATTCTTTGCCTTCTCGCCTTTGCGCTCTCCGTAGCCGCTTTTGGCCAGGTCATCACTCCAGAAGATGATGGCTTGATTCCGAAGAGCGACATTCACTACGCGAACACCCGGGTCGTCCCGTATCCTTTTCTGCGTCAAGATGACATGATGTGGTCAAGTCGTCATTGGGAGCGTATTCATGTCCAAGAGAAGCTCAATCATCCCCTCTACTACCCTGTAGTGCCCTTGCCAGACCGCAAGTCCATGTTTGATGTCATTAAGGATGCCATCATGACCGAAGGAAGTATTCGGGAGGTCTATCGTGATGACTTATTTGAGATGTACCTGACTCCTCAAGAGGTGGCCCAGATTCTCATTCGTGTCGACACGTTGCGCGATCCAGATGATCCCAGTGTGATCCTTGCCGTAGACTCCATCGAATTGAAATCTCCCAACGTCATCGCATGGGAGGTCAAATCCGATTGGTACTTTGACAAGCAGCGCGGAGAAATGAAGAGCCGAATCATTGGCCTTTCTCCTGTCGTCCAGGATCCCCAAACTCAAGAGATTTATAACATTTTCTGGATTTGGTTTCCTGATGCACGCCAAGCTTTGTCTACGAACATCGCCTACAATCCAGATAACAATACACGTCGTTTGACCTTCGATCAAATTCTTCAAATGCGCTACTTCAACTCCGTCGTGTTTAAAGAAGACAATGTCTACGACCGCTTAATCAAAGACTACAAGCAAAACCGCCCCATGGAGCAATTGCTGGAGTCTCGTCGCATCCGCGAGGAATTGCGCGACTATGAGCACAATTTGTGGCAGTTCTAAGGTGAACAACCTTCTTCAAAAAGGCCGCGTTTGCGGCCTTTTTTATTCTCCCCTTGAATGCGCATTGGAATACTAGGACAAGGATTTGCCGGCACCGCCCTCGCATGGCACGCGCATTGGGCCGGGTATGAGGTGCACCTTTTTGACCGCGGACAGCAGGATGGTGCTTCCTGGGTAGCCGCCGGATTGGTAAATCCCATCGTTCTGAAGCGCAAGCGCCTAGTCCATGAGGCCCACCATCACGTCATCGCCATGGATGCGTTCTATGCACGCGTCGCGAATGAATTGAGTACATCGCTCTTTTTCCCCGGCCCTGTGCACGAATTACTGCCTGATACGGCATCCGTGCGCGCATGGGAAGATTTGGGCTTAGAAGCCTCCTTTGCCCCTTTTATCGGCCCTCTATATGACTTGCCCCACCCGGCATTGCAAGGTCAGGCCCTCGGGGAAGTGCTACAAAGCCGGCGATTGCGTGTTCCGCACTACTTGACCGCGAGCCGAGACTTTTTCGCGGTACAGCATCACGTTCATGGTGGGGCGGTCGATACATTGACTGTAGCGAATGGGCAGATTTGCATACAAGGCCAGCTCGTGGATGCTTGTGTACTGGCCGAGGGATACCCCGGAACATGGACGGAAACATTCTTCGGCCCCCTTCCTTTTGCCCCTACCCGGGGAGAAGGACTGCGGATTTCTTGGGTTGGGGATGCCTTACACCAAGCCATTCACAAAAACATGTTCCTCCTGCCTGATAGAGATAATCACTATCAGGCGGGGTCCACCTATGCGTGGGATCACATAACCTCCGGCCCAACGCAGGCAGCAAGGGAGGAGATTTTAGTGAAGCTACAGGGGTGGTTTTCCCAGGATGTGCGTGTGGTTGATCATTGGGTTGGCATTCGTCCGACGATGCAAGACCGGCAACCCCGATGGGGCTGGCATCCGGATTACCCGCAACTGGGTTTTCTCAATGGCTTAGGATCGCGAGGGGCATTGACTTCGCCCTTGCTCAGTCAGCGTTTGTGGGCATCTCTTGTGGCAGCGGCGGGATCGTAGTGCACAAAAAAGTTCAGGTAGGTGATTCGGCTCAAGCGAAACAGATAGGGGCCTAGCATCACCAGCAAACCGGTTAGAATACCAATCGTTGGCCACATCCCGAGACCAAAAATCACTGCCGCTAGGAGGTATGTGGCCACAAAGAGGGCGACCGTATAGCCATAAGACACGTACATGGCTCCGTAATAAAAATTGGGTTCTGGCTCGGTGGCTTCCCCACATACCGGACAATTGGGATGCATCTTGCCCATATTCCTCAGGTGATACGGATTTGAATCCAAAAACAACACCCCCTCTAGACACTTTGGGCATTTTCCCTGGAAAATGGATTGAAGTTTCGGCCGTAAATCAAACATGGGGCAAAGATTTGCAAATGGTGGGAAGAACTTTGTAAAGGTAGGTCGCAGCCTCACAGGGGAATGTTACTTTTGTCAGCCAAATGCTGAGCGTACATCAAGTTGGTCTCGCCTTCGGGGGAACAGACCTTTTCAAGGATATTTCTTTTCTAGTCAATTCTGGAGAACGGATTGGTCTCGTGGGCCGAAATGGCGCCGGGAAGTCCACTTTATTGAAGCTTATTGCTGGGCATTATGCCCCAGACACAGGCAAAATTTCGACTCCAACAGGCTTCAAAATTGGGTTCCTTACGCAGGACATGCCTCCAAAGCCAACTACGACGGTTTGGGAAGAAGCTGCGTCCAGTTTTATCGAGATTAAAAAACTCGAAGCACAGATTGAAGCCTGGAATGAGGCGCTGGCAACTCGGACCGATTATGAGTCGAGTAGTTATATGACCCTCATTGAAGATTTGACGCACGCCCAAGAGGAATATATGATGCTCGGAGGCTACACCTATCAGGCCGACATGGAGCGCGTCTTGATGGGTTTGGGCTTTCTATCCGCCGATTTTCACAAGCCCCTCAGCACCTTTAGCGGGGGCTGGCAAATGCGCGTGGAATTGGCCAAGATTCTGATGCAGAACAACGACCTGCTTCTATTGGACGAGCCCACCAACCACCTCGATATCGAGAGTATCCTCTGGTTGGAGCAATTCCTCAGCGACAGTTCCCAGGCCGTCATTCTCGTTTCGCACGACCGGACCTTCTTGAATAATGCCACGACGCGCACGATAGAGATTGTCTTGGGCAAGAGTTACGATTTCCCTTGCCCGTATTACAGATATTTAAGTCTCCGAGCCGAAATCCGCGAGAAACAACGCCAAGCAAAAGCGAACCAAGACAAGGAAATTAAAGCCACCGAACAGCTGATCGAACGTTTCCGGTATAAAGCTTCCAAAGCTTCGTTTGCCCAAAGCCTCATCAAAAAGCTTGACAAGGTGGACATCATTGAAGTGGATGATGAGGATACCCGCAGCATGCGCTTTAAGTTTCCCCCGGCCCCTCATTCCGGCAAGGTGGTTGTTCGAATGGAGGGCATACATAAACATTACGACGAAAAGCACGTATTGCGGGGCCTGGACTTAGAGTTGGTGCGGGGCCAGAAAGTGGCTTTTGTCGGCCAAAACGGCCAGGGCAAGTCCACACTCGTCAAAATTCTCGCAGAAAATTTGAAGCATGAAGGCTCGCTTGAATGGGGCCACCAGGTGCAATTAGGGTATTATGCTCAAAATCAAGCCGAAGCGTTAGATGGGAGCAAGACGGTTCTAGCTACCATCGAAGAAGCGGCGCCTGAAGAACTTCGGAAGTCTGCGCGCAAGCTCTTGGGCAACTTTATGTTTGCAGGGGATGACGTTGAAAAGAAAGTCAGTGTCCTGTCCGGTGGAGAACGGGGACGTCTGGCCCTCTGTCAGCTGATGCTAAACCCCATCAATTTGTTGATTTTGGACGAGCCGACCAACCACTTGGATATGCAAGCCAAGGACGTTCTCAAACAGTCCCTCGAATCATACGAAGGCACATTGGTGGTTGTTTCCCACGACCGAGAATTCCTCCATGGTCTAGCCAACATGACCTATGAGTTTAAGGAGGGCAAGATCAAGCAATACCTCGGAGGCATTGAATACTTCCTGGAGCAACGAAAAATGCAGTCCATGCGGGAGGTTGAACTTCAGCAAGACGTCAAAAAACAATTGAAAGCGGATGCTGCGGCCAAGAACTTGAAGGACGCAAAGGCCCCCAAGGCCACCCGCGAAGCCGTAAAAGTGGTCGAAAAGGATCTTCGGTCAGCGGAACGCGAAGAAAAAAAGGCCCAAGAGCTTTTTGAGAAGGCCCATGCCGCCTTGGATGCCGTGGACCAGCTGATGGCCAATCCGGTGGAATTCAAAAAAGTTTCGAGCGAACCGGACTTCTATGCGCGCTACGAAGCCCTTCAAAAGGAGTCTGAACGAACATTTGGGCTTTGGGAAAAAGCGAGTGCCGAGCTGGAGCGCTGCCAAAAGGCATGGGAAGCGATTGCGCCCTAACTTTACTCATATGAAGCGGATTTTTACCCAGCTGAGCTTCGTGTTCAGCATCGTTCTGGCGTTCTCGGCGCAGGCCCAAAAGCCCAAATTGGTCGTTTCCATTGTGGTAGACCAAATGCGTGCTGACTATCTGACTCGCTGGGCAGACCTCTATGAAGGGGGCTTCAATACGCTGTTGACTCAGGGCGAAGTGTTTTACAACGCGCACTACACCTTTGCTCCCACCTACACAGGGCCCGGGCACGCATCCATCTACACGGGCACCGATCCGCGCTACCACGGCATTATTGCGAACGATTGGTACCTTCCGGAAACCGGAGGATTCATGTACTGCATGGAAGATGCGGATGTCTATGGCGTGGGGGTCGATTCCAGCGCATACCAAGGAAAACGCAGCCCCAAGAACATGAAGAGCACGACCTGGACGGATGAGTTGGAGCTGGCTACGGACGGCGCCTCCCAAGTCTATGGGTTCTCTTTGAAAGACCGCGGGGCCATTACGGCGGCGGGACACCTGGGCGACGGGGCATTTTGGCTCGATGCTTCCGGATTTATCACGTCAAGCTTCTACATGGAGGAGCTGCCCGTTTGGATGCAGCGCTTCAATAAGAAATACTCCCCCGAATCCTATATGAAGGGCACCTGGGACTATGCGCGCGATCGCAGCCTCTACCCCACCACGTATACCAACGCCTACGAGCGGACGCCCAAGGGTGCGGCCTCTGCAGACTTCCCTTATGACCTCGCTGCCCTGTACAAAGCGGGTGGCGTGGAAGCCTTAAAAGCCACCCCTTGGGGCAACCAGATTCTCGTGGACGTCGCTTTGACCGCGGTGAAAGCAAGGAAATTAGGCCAAAACCCCTCCGGGGCCACGGATGTTCTCGCGATTAGCTTTTCCGCAACGGACTACATTGGGCATTCTACGGGCATTCGTTCCCACGAGACGATGGACATGTACCTGCGCTTGGATGCACAGCTGGGTGAGCTCTTCAAAGGCTTGGACGAACTGGTAGGTGCGGGTTCCTACATCGTGGTGCTCACCGCAGACCACGGTGCGGCCCAAAATCCCCGCTTGCTCGAAGAGGCCATGCCCACTGCCAACTGGTACCCGGCCGACCTCGAAGCCGAGCTGCGCAGCCTAATCGCTGCGGAGGGCGTCCCTTCGGAGGCCGTTTTGAACTTCAGCAACGAGCAAGTGCATTTGGACTTCAATCTGTTAGGCGACTCCGATGCAGACGATTGGATGGAAGCGACACGCGATGCGCTTTTGAAGCACCCCGCCATGGCGGAGGCATGGACGATGGAGGAAATTCGGATTTCGCCCGATCCCTTTGCTGTACTGCGCCGAAATGGCACCGACAAGCGCGGCGGGCAGGTCTACTTTGCCCTGCATCCAGGGCATCTTTCGTACAGCGATGATGGCACGACCCATGGTTCGGGCTACGCCTATGACACGCATGTACCTGTGGTGTTTATGGGCGCTGGTTTCAATCCGCGTTCGCGTCACAATGAGCGCATTGGTATCAAGGACATTGCCCCAACGCTCTGTAAAATCTTGGACATCGCCTTCCCCAGCGCCTGCACGGGTAACCCTCTGTGGGTGGACGCCGGCTGGGCCGACTGACCGGCCCTACTTCAATTCCTCGGGAATTGTGCATACCGGAATGGGCAGCATTTTGTGCCGATTCGCTCGGTGATAGCGGGCGTAAATTTTGAATACTTCTCCTTGACGAACCGTGAGACCTCGGCCAGCAAGGAATCGCCCGTCCGCTTCAGATGGGGTACTCGCTTCCCAACCAATCATTTCGGCAAACGTCATCGCCCACTCTAATTCTGGATAGGTGGCCCCCAATTGATCTTCGTCACTTCGGTCATCCGCCCACAATCCGTCCGTGGGGGCGGCGTGAAGAATCTTCTTGGGCACACCCAGGTACGCACCTAGTGCATAGACTTCGGTTTTCATCAAATCCGCAATCGGGCTGAGGTCTACCCCACCGTCTCCATACTTGGTATAAAAGCCGACTCCAAAATCTTCCACCTTATTGCCCGTTCCAAGCACTAAAAGTCCATGAGTCTGGCCCTCGGCATACAAAGTGGCCATTCGAAGACGCGCCCGCATGTTTGCCAAGGCCAAAAACTGCCGATCTGTGTCGGCCAAATCCATGGCAGCGAGGTGCGCTTCATACACAGAACTCAGGTCCACGCGGCGTTTATAAATATTTTCAAATTGATTTGCCAGGAGATCCATGTGCTCCCAAGCCCGATTGACGTGGCTTTCAGGCTGATAAATAGGCATTTCGAGCAGATGCACCGTCAAGCCGGTGCGCGCAGCTAAAGCAGAGGTGACCGCGGAGTCTATCCCACCAGATACCCCCACCACAAAGCCTTCTGCGCGGGCATTCTGCGCGTACTCCACCATCCAATGGACAATATGGGAAACAACGGCAGATGTATTCATACGAAGCGGAGTACTTTTGGAACGGCAATGGAACGAATGACTTCAAAAATACTACTCCTTTTCGGGAGTCTCGCAGTCTTGCACAGCTGCCAAAGTGAACCGTGGGATATCGCAGCAAGTCCGTCGAAAGCCATAGAGTTTGTGGCCTTTGCCGATTCGGTTTTACCTGTGGATTCGGCCCAACTGCTTCCTACCCTAGAACGCTTGGCCCCGAGGTACCCCGAATTATTCATCCCGAGCATGCCCAACGGCGACTGGCGGGACGATCTGCTACCCTATCTGCTTGACCCCGAAGTACATGCGCTTTACCAGGATGTCCTTTTGACCCAGCGGGAGCATCCCGACCTTGAATCGAGGACCCTTTTTCAAACAATTCAGAAGGGTTTTGACCGATACTACGCCCACATGGGCCCACAGTGTGCCTCCTGTTATCCGTCCAAGCGCGTCTATACCTATGTGAGCCGCAATGAAGAGCCCATGGTCCTCATGGCCCCTGAGGTGATTTTTTTGCCTTTGGATCGGTATCTGGGTCCAGACCACCCCGTCTACGCCCGAGAGAGCGCCTACCTCGTTCAGCAGCACAATCCGGAAAACGCTTCGGTGGAGATCTTTAAGCAGCTCGCCGCCTACCACCTGCCCCAGGGGATACCCACGGACTACAGCCTGCTCGCAGGAATGTTGACGGAGGCAAAAATCATTTTATTTGTCCAAGCCACACTCGGGGACGATGCCGCCCGCCGCGCACTCGGATACACGGCCGGCGATCAGGGCTTCATGGAAGAGAATGAAACGGAATTATGGGGGCTCTTTGTGCAGCAACGCATCCTGTTCAACGACGAAGTAGACCTCAAAAGAAAGCTGATTCAACCTGCCCCATTCAGTAAGTTGGGCACCTCAAAAGACCGAGAAATCCCAGGCAGAGTGGGGGTTTGGTTCGGCTGGCAAATTCTTCAATCGCATTGGCGGCAGCATCCGGAATCGACCCTCCTCGAGATCATGGAATTTGCCGACGCTCAAAGCCTTTTTCAACAATCTGGGTACCGCCCGTAACTCCTTCTCCATGGATTCTACCATCACGCTCAATATTTCTCTAGATGACAACCGTGTTCCCGAATCGATTACTTGGGCGGCCCCCGAAGGAGGAGTCGACCAAGCCGCGGCGGATGCCTTCATGCTCACCGTATGGGACGGAAAGGGCAAGGAGGCTCTGCGTATTGATTTATGGACCAAGGATATGCTCGTGGATGATATGAAGAAATTCTATCACCAAACGCTGCTCGCCATGGCAGATGGCTTTCAACGGGCCACCAACGAAGAGACTATGGCCGAAGACATGCGGGACTTTGCACGCTACTTTGCAGAGAAGCAGAAATTGATTGGGTAGACCCTGGTAGGTCATGCGCCCAACAAGATGTTGGAGGCTTATTTTCGTAATTGCTCCGCCATCGCGGGACCGACTTCCTCATTCACTTCTCGGATATACCGAATGATTTCTGCCCGGCCTAATCCCGAGGTCGCACTAGATAAGAACATGGGGGGGAGGTTTTCCCATTCCTTGAGAAGTTTGCGCTTCATAGCCGCTTGATTCTTGCCAAAAGCGGAGGAGGAAATCTTGTCTAACTTGGTGAAAACCAAGCTAAAAGGAATGCCCCATTGCCCTAGACTGCGCAAGAAATCCAGGTCGATTTCCTGGGGTTCATGGCGGCCATCAATCAAGACAAAGACATTGACCAGGTTGGCGCGATTGCGCAGGTAATGGCTGATCATTTTGGAAAAGGTCTCCCGCTGGACTTTGCTTACTCGGGCGTAGCCATATCCCGGAAGATCCACCAAAGACCAGACGCCTTCATCCATTTTGAAAAGGTTGATGAGCTGCGTTTTTCCGGGCTTACCCGAAATCTTGGCCAAGCCCTGGTGGTTCGCCAACATGTTGATCAAGGATGATTTGCCTACGTTGGAGCGGCCAATAAAGGCATACTCCGGCACGTGCATGGCGGGGCATTCCTCGGTCCGGGAAGCGGACTGAAGAAATTCCGCATTGACGTGAATTAGGCTTTTGGGAGAATCCGATCCAGCCATCCGGCAACAATGTGATTAAATTCTGCGGGACGCTCCATCATGGCAGCGTGACCACACTCATCCAACCAATGCAATTCGGAGTGAGGAAGTAGTTCATCAAATTTATCCGCCACTTCGGGAGGAGTCACCGCATCTTGGCGACCCCAAATAATGCATACGGGTACATCAAATCCGGGCAAATCTTCCGCCATGTTGTGACGAATAGCCGATTTGGAAATCGCCAAAGTCTTGATGGCTTTATTCCGGTCATTGACGGTATCAAAGACGTTGTCGATCAATTCTTCTGTGGCCACATCTTTGACATGGAAGACATCCCGCACGCGCTCCGCGATATAGTTCCGATCTCCACGACGCGGGTAGGTGTTGCCCATGGCGGATTCATACAAGCCCGATGATCCGGCCAAAACCAGTCCGGCCACACGATTTGGGTACATTTTCTGAAACATCAAGGCGATGTGCCCCCCGAGGGAGTTCCCGACGAGCACCACTTTGTCGTACCCTTTGTGATCCACAAAGGTCTTGAGGAACTTGGTCAAGCTCTTCACGGAGGTCGTCGCCAAAGGCATGGTGTACAGAGGCAGTAAGGGAACGGTGGCCTGGTAGTTCAACATACTAAAGTGTTCAACCTGAGAATTGAAATTGCTCAATGTTCCCATCAATCCGTGAAGAAAAATAATGGCCTGACCTTCTCCTGCTTGGAGGTACTCAAACTTTTCTTCATGCATTAATTCCGCCATCGGGTGTGATTTAGGCGACAAAGATACGCATTCCTCCTAGGCTTGACGGCGTCTTACTGTACACGGCACATTCTGAGACACTTAGGATTGGAATCCAAAAGTTATCAACTATTGTGGGTATTTGTGGGAGAAAGTGGGAGAAATCGGTATTTTTGAAGGAATAATCCCCCCTCTATGGCCCCATTCATTGGAGTTTACGAATGCAAAATGGACGCGAAAGGTCGCGTCACCGTCCCTGCTGGCATTAAGAAGCAGTTGGCGGAGCTGGGCGCGGGCGGATTTATTCTCAAGCGTAGCGTATTTAGCCCCTGTTTAGAGTTGCATACGCACGCCGAATGGGCGAAAGTCACCGCCTCCATTAGTAAGCTCAACCGATTCGTGAAGAAAAATGCCGAGTTCATTCGGATTTTCCACGCAGGAGTGAAGCAAGTCGAAATGGACGCGGCCGGCCGGCTTTTGATTTCAAAGGATTTGATCGCCTTTGCGCATCTTGAGGGGACCGTGGTATTCAGTGCGACGCCCTTTGGTTTGGAAATCTGGAACCAAGCAGCGTATGAGGAAGCGGTCAATCCAGGTGGTTTGGACTTTGCCGCATTGGCAGAGGAGGTGATGGGCGATCAATCCGAGCAGCATGACCTACCATAACCCGGTCCTCCTCCAAGAATCGCTCGATTTACTCAACCTTCGGCCCGATGGCACCTATGTCGACGTCACATTTGGCGGAGGTGGGCACAGCCGTGCCATCCTCGAACACTTGGGCCCAACCGGACGATTGCTCGCCTTTGACCAAGACCCAGATGCCGCAGCGAATACCCTGGACGATCCACGATTTACCTTGATTCCCCACAATTTTGAGCACCTACGACGATTCCTCAAAATGCATCGCGCACCTCAAGTGGATGGCATTTTGGCGGATCTCGGAGTAAGCTCACACCAATTCGACGTGTTCGACCGCGGCTTTAGCATTCGAGGCGACGGCCCCTTAGACATGCGGATGAATCCCCGCCTGGGGCAATCCGCCGCGGAATGGCTCAACGAGGTCGATGAGCTCACGCTCGTGCGCACCCTGGCCGTGTATGGCGAAGTAGACCGACCCAAACGCGTCGCTCAAGGCATCTTGGCGGCACATGCCACAAGCCCCATTACCCGAACCCAGCAACTTCTCGACGTCATCGAGCCGCTGGGCACCCGAGGAGAAAAACTCTTCGCCAAGGTTTTTCAAGCATTGCGCATCGCCGTTAACCGCGAGCTGGAGGTTCTCGAGCAGCTTCTCGAAAGTGGTAAAGATGTCCTATCGCCCGGAGGTCGCTTCGTAGTCATCTCCTACCACAGCTTGGAAGATCGGCGAGTTAAGCGCTACTTCCGAGAAGGTCAACTCGAAGGGGAAGCACCTCGCGATGCATTTGGCAATCGCTTAGTCCCTTTTACCCTCATTACCCGAAAGGCTCAGGTGCCCAGCGCCGAAGAAACTCACCTCAACCCGCGTGCCCGCAGTGCCAAATTGCGCGCCGCCGAAAGACGAGCAGAGGCATGAGCATCAAGGTCTCCAAAAAGCGCCTCAAACAATCTGGTCGCGCCGCCCGGGAAATCTTGCGCGGCAGCTTTATTGGTCACCCTGTCATTATTCGGAATCTCCCTTTTGCCCTGTATGTGACGGGCTTGAGTCTTTTGGCCATCTGGGGTGCCCATCGCGCCGAATCTCGCGTGAAGGAAATTTCGAAGAACGTGGTGCAACTCAACGAGCTGGAAAGTGAGTACCTCGAGGCGAAATCCAACCTCATGAAAATGGGTACGGAGTCTTCGGTTCGTCAGCGAAGTCAAATTTTGGGTCTCGTGCCATCTCATCGCGCTCCTGAGCGCATTGAAGTGCCCCGCCATGAGTGATTTTGATCCCCGCAGCACCCGCTGGCTGGCTGGCCTCGTCCTGTTCATCAGCCTGTTGACCTTCAGCATTCTGGGTCGGTTGTACTACGTGAGCCTCAATCTTGGTCCGGAATTGGTAGCCGCTGCGCGCGAAAAAGTCATCCAAGAACGCCAAGTCCCCGCCAGCCGCGGCAATATTTATTCCTCAGACGGACAATTGCTAGCGACCTCTATGCCTGTGTACGAGCTGCGCTGGGATGCCGCCGTCGTCGATGAAAAGTGGATGGATGCCCACATCGCCGAAACCGCCCAGGCCCTTGCCCGGTTGCTGCCTGAACGGACTGCGAGCGAATGGGGCACCTACCTGCGCCAACAATACAACGGAAAGCGTCGCTACGCATTGATTGCCAAAAACTTGAGCTACTCGCATTACCGAAAGGTGGCCCAAACCCCCTTGTTTGAGGGGAGTAAATTCAAAACCGGCCTGATTGCCGAAGAGCGCTTTACCCGCTTGATGCCCCTTGGCGGCCTGGCAGAGCGCACCATAGGCTACCAACGGCCCGATGCCACGGCAGGCCTCGAGGCCTCCTTTCACGAAACGCTCCGGGGGCACGACGGACGTCGATGGATGCAAAATTTGGGCGGCAACCAATGGAAGCCTATGCAGAGCTCCTACACCCGCGACCCTCAAAACGGCCAGGACATTATCACCACCCTGGATGCCCGAATGCAAGATGCCGCCCACCGGGCGTTGTTGCACACCCTGAAAAAGTATGGCGCGGACCACGGATGTGTCGTTTTGATGGAAGTGAAAACGGGTAAAATTCGGGCCATGGCCAACTTAGGCAAAGTCCCCGGCGATTCGGCCTACACCGAGCTGCGGAACTATGCGGTTTGGGAAAAAACGGAACCCGGCTCCACGTTCAAAGTAGCGAGTGTGCTCATTGGCCTGGAAGACGGAACGATCGATACGTCTGACATGATTGACACCCATCCTGGCGTGTACACCATTTATGGCCGAAATGTCAATGACTCCCACCGCGGGGGCTATGGCCGAATTTCCGTAGGGCGCGCCCTGGAGCTGTCCTCGAACACGGGAATCGTGAAAGCCCTTTACCCCAAATACGCCAAGAATCCCGAGGCTTTCATTGACCGTATGTACCAACTGGGATTGGCCGACCGTTCTGGTATCCAGATCAAAGGCGAAAGCATGCCCCATATCCCAAAACCTGGAGATAAGGACTGGTATGGCACCACTTTGCCCTGGATGTTTTTTGGCTATGGGGTTCTGTCTACCCCCTTACAAACCTTGACGTTTTACAACGCCATTGCCAATCAGGGCACCATGGTCGCCCCCTCTCTCTGGGAGGCGACACGCGACCGCGGCATTATTACCGAGGAATACGAAACTCGCGTTCTCCATCCCGCTATCGCATCCAAGGACAACATCAAACAAATCCAAGATCTCCTGGAAAAAATCGTCATACGCGGGACGGCGAAAAACATCTACACCGACTCGCTCAGCATGGCGGGGAAAACCGGCACCTGCCAGTTGAACTATTGGGATCCCGAAAACCGGGGGTATCAAGCCTCCTTTGCGGGCTACTTCCCCGCAGATAATCCTATGTACTCCTGCATCGTAGTCATTAATCGTCCCGTCATTTCTATGGGCTTTTATGCCAACATTGTAGCCGCGCCCGTATTCCGAGATCTTGCCATGGCCATCTACCGGATGACCCCTCAAACTGCGACGCCAGCAAGCGGCTATTGGGCGGACGGCATACATCAAGCACACACACAAGCCCAGCGATCTTTGAGCCAACAGCGCCAGGCAGCGGTAGAAGCCCTCGAGGCAGGTCGCATGCCCAATTTGTCCGGCTGGTCCGCAGCGGACGCCATCACCTTGTTGGAGGAGCACGGGTACCGCATTCGTTTGCATGGCCATGGACGAGTTCAACGGGTCACGCGCCAAGACAAAACCATCGAACTGCACCTCGGATGAAACTGCTCAAAGACATCTTATTCGGCTTGCGCCTCCAAGAAGTGGTCGGCCCCACTCAGGTGGCCATTGACGCCGTTACGGGGGATTCCCGGTTGGTCCGAAAGGATCATCTATTTGTCGCGATCCGCGGAACACATAGCGATGGACATCGCTATATGGAGGCGGCTGCCCAAAGTGGTGCCTGCGCCATCCTCTGCGAGGTCTTGCCCGAAACTCTCCACCCACAGGTTACCTATTTACAGGTTCCCGACACCCACCGCGCCTATGCGCTCTTGGCCGCCAATTGGTTTGGCCGCCCGGCAGAACAGATGCAGGTCGTGGGGGTCACAGGTACCAATGGGAAGACAACCACAGCTACCCTCCTCTATCAGCTTTACAGCCACCGTGGGGTGAAGGCGGGCTTGATTTCCACCGTGCGCATTGTAATCCACGGCAAAGAATTTCCCGCCACCCACACGACCCCGGATGCCTGGGTTCTGCAAAAATATTTGGCTGACATGGCCGCGGCGGGATGTAAGGTGGTCTTTATGGAGGTCAGTTCCCACGGTCTCGTGCAGCAGCGCGTCGCGGGCATCCCTTTTGCCGGCGCTATTTTCTCGAATATCAGCCGAGATCACCTGGACTACCACGAGACTATGGATGCCTACGTGGCCGCCAAGAAAATGCTTTTCGACGGGCTGTCTCCGAAGGCCTTCGCCCTAGTGAATAGCGACGACAAGCACGGCGAAACCATGTTACTCGATTGTGCCGCCAAACCCATCACCTACGCGCTTCGTCGGGCAGCCGACATCAAGGTGCGCGTCCTCGAAAGCCACCTCAATGGCACCCTGATCAGTATGAACCAGCGCGAATGCTGGATGCATTTGATTGGGGAGTTCAACGCCTACAATGCGGCCGCCATTTTTGGGGCCGCTACGGCCCTGGGCATGCCCGCGGACGAAGCCTTGCAGGGAATTTCGGCCTTGCATTCCGTGGACGGACGGTTTCAGCGGGTCCTCGGCCCGCGTGAAATTGTCGGCATTGTGGACTATGCCCACACGCCCGACGCCCTCCAAAACGTTCTCCAAACCTTGCAAGCCTTCCGCCAAGGGCCTCAGCACATTATCACGGTGGTGGGTTGCGGGGGTGACCGCGACACCGGGAAGCGTCCCCAGATGGCCCAAATTGCCGCCGACCTCAGCGACTATGTGGTGTTAACGAGCGACAACCCCCGCAGTGAATCGCCGGCAGCCATTCTACGCGACATGGAAGCGGGATTGGACCCCGTCCAGAAACGCCGATGCATTACCGTGGAGGACCGCCATCAAGGCATCAAACTCGCCTGCCAACACGCCAAGCCGGGGGACATCATCCTCGTTGCCGGCAAGGGCCATGAGAAATACCAAGAGATTCAAGGGGTCAAGCATCCCTTTGATGACGTTGCCGTACTGAAATCCACCCTTAAAGACGTCCACGCCTAAGCTATGCTCTACGAACTCTTCACCTACCTCGACCGCCTGGATATTCCTGGCGCAGGACTCTTTCAGTTTCTGACCTTCCGAGCCGCGATGGCCATCTTGGGTGCCCTAACCATCAGCCTCCTCTTCGGCCGCCAATTGATTGAACGCCTCCGTGCGCAGCAAATTGGCGAGACGATACGCGATTTGGGACTAGAAGGCCAAATGGCCAAAAAAGGCACTCCCACGATGGGTGGATTGATCATTTTGGCCGCCATCATCATTCCGGTCGTCTTCTTTGCCGATCTCGGAAACATTTATATCCAATTGCTCCTGTTGACCACGGTCTGGATGGGCGCCATCGGCTTCGCAGATGACTACATCAAGGTCTTCCAGAAAAACAAGGAAGGCCTGCGCGGCCTCTTCAAAGTCATTGGCCAAATCACCTTGGGAATTATCGTGGGGGCCGTGTTGGCCTTCCACCCCGATGTCACGATGAAGGAAGAGGTGCCCATTGCCCGCCAAACGAACTTGTACGGGGAGAGTACCCAGCAAGCCCCCGTTTTCGGGCAAGCCGAACAGAGCCTCAAAACCACGATTCCCTTTCTCAAGGACGCCACCTTTGACTACGTCCAACTGACGGATTGGATTGGAGGCTCGGAATGGGCTTGGATTGGCTTCATCTTGGTGGTCATCTTCATCATCACCGCGGTGAGCAATGGTGCCAACTTGACGGATGGCCTGGACGGCCTCGCGGGCGGCACTTCGGCCATCATCGCCTTCACGCTAGCCATCCTGGCCTATGTTAGTGGTTCGGTTGTCTTTGCGAGTTACTTAGACATTATGTACATCCCCAATTCCGGGGAGCTCGTCGTCTTTGCCGCCGCCTTTCTGGGCGCCTGCATCGGCTTTTTGTGGTACAACACCTACCCCGCGCAGGTCTTTATGGGCGACACGGGTAGCCTGTCGATTGGCGCCATTATCGCAGTCTTTGCCATCGTGGTGCGCAAGGAGTTGCTCATCCCCATTTTGGCCGGCATTTTTCTCGTCGAAAACCTCAGCGTCATCCTACAGGTCAGCTACTTCAAATACACCAAGAAGAAGTACGGCGAGGGCCGTCGCATTTTCCTCATGTCTCCCCTGCATCATCACTACCAAAAGAAGGGTTTGCACGAATCCAAAATCGTCACCCGCTTTTGGATCTCCGGGATTTTCTTGGCCATTCTCACCCTCATTACTCTGAAACTGCGCTAATGGCCTACCCCCTTTCCATCGGCATCTTGGGCGGCGGCGAAAGTGGCATGGGCGCAGCCTTGCTCGCCAAGCACCTCGGCATATCCTGCTTCTTGTCGGAGGGCAAGCAGTTGGGCGAGGCGCACCGGGCCGAACTCCAAGCCGCCGGCATCGACTTTGAGGAAGGCGGCCATGACTTAGAGCGCCTCTGTGCATGCGAGGCCGTGGTCAAGAGCCCGGGCATTTCTCCCACTCTGCCGGTGGTTCAGGCTATCAAGTCGGCCGGTGTCCCCATATGGTCGGACATAGAATGGTTTTACCGCTGCAAGCCCGCTGGCACACGTGTGGCGGCCATCACGGGATCCAATGGAAAAACGACGACGACCGCATGGCTCGGGCATATCCTCACGAAAAGCGGCGCCAATGTGCGCGTAGGAGGCAATATCGGGACGGGGGCCGGACGATTGCTCCTCGGCGAGCCCGCCGACATCTATGTTTTGGAAGTGAGTAGCTACCAACTAGAGGACTGCCCCACGTTCAAACCCAATGTCGCTGTACTGACTAATATCACCCCGGACCATTTGGACCGCTATGGGACCTTGGCCAACTACACCGATGCCAAATTTCAAATTACCGCTCACCAAACCCCCGAAGACGCCTTCCTCTACTATGCTGAAGACCCCATCACCGTGGCGGAGCTCGGTCGGGTGAAGGCTCAAAAATTTCCCATTTACACCACCGAACCTGTCGATAAGCCCCACGTGGGCGCTTATCCGGAGGACCACCACTTTACACTCATCCCTCATCCCGAAGAAGCTATGACCATCGAGGAACTCGCCCTACAAGGCAAACACAACAGCTACAATGCGTTAGCGGCCGGCCTTAGTGCCCGACTGCTTCAAGTCCGTAGCGATATGGTGCGCGAATCGCTCGCCCATTTTGAAGGTCTGGAGCACCGCATGGAAAGCGTCGGGCACGTGCACGGCATCCACTTTGTCAACGACTCCAAGGCCACCAACGTCAACTCGACCTACTATGCCCTGGAGAGCATGAAGACCCCTGTGGTTTGGATACTGGGCGGGGTCGACAAAGGCAACGACTACTCCGAACTCTTCGCCTTGGTGGAGAAAAAAGTCAAGGCCGTCATCGCGCTCGGAGCGGACGTCGCCAAGATCCGAGAAGCCTTTCTCGGACGTGTCGAGATCTACGAAGAGGTGACCAGCATGGATGCGGCCGTCCGAACCAGCTATCAGTATGCCTCCAAGGGCGAAACCGTCTTGCTTTCCCCTTGCTGCGCCAGCTTTGACCTCTTCCAAAACTACCAAGATCGCGGTCTTCAATTCAAAGCCGCCGTTCGCAAACTCTAAGCCTCTCCCCCGCAATGAACCCCATGGAACGTTTTACCACCTATTTCCAAGGCAGCACGCAGATCTGGATGATCACGCTGCTCTTGGCGGTATTCTCGTTCCTTCCGGTGTTCAGTGCCAGCACCAACGTATACATGCACATGGCACATATCACCTTGGGGCTCCTCATTGCCCAAGGTGCACACCGGGTTCCCTACCGCTTCTTCGGGCCCCTGTCTGTCATGCTGCTATGGATTTCATTGGGGCTCTTGGCCTTTACGATTGCCCAAGGCCAAACCATCGGGGGCGCCAACTCCTCCCGTTGGATTTACGTCTTTGGCCTTTCCTTTCAACCCAGTGCTCTCGCGGCCGTCACGCTCATGGTCTATTTGGCCCGAAAGCTCGCCAAGCACGAGGGAGCCTGGGAGTTTAAGGCCTCCATCAAAAGCCTGCTCTGGCCCATCTTCGCGGTCTGCGCCTTGGTTCTCCCCGCCAACTTTTCCACCTCCGCCCTCATCTTCGTCAATAGCATGATTCTCCTTTCTGTGGGCGGCTATCCCTTCAAGCATGTGAGCAAAATTGTGGGGGCCGGCATCGTCTTCTTGGGCCTCTTTATCGCCCTGGCCAAGGCCTTTCCCGAAGCCATGCCCAACCGCGTCGACACGTGGATGGAGCGCATAGACACCTTTGTCGGCGGCGGGGACGAAGACGACACCTACCAAACGACCCTGGCCATGACTGCCATCGCCGAAGGCGGGGTCAAAGGCATGGGTCCCGGCCGTGGATTACACAAGCATTTCTTGCCCCAAAACAACTCAGACTTTATCTACGCCACCATCGTCGAGGAATACGGCCTCGTGGGGGGAACCGCCGTACTCCTGATGTACCTCTGGTTCATGTTGGCATCCGTACGCGTGGCCCGACGGGCCCACGATTTGTTTGGACGCCTGGTCGTCATTGGGCTCAGTTTTGCCATCTCCTTCCAAGCGTTGATCAACATGGCCGTGGCGGTCAACCTGTTTCCGGTCACGGGCCAAACCCTCCCGCTCGTCAGTGCCGGCGGTTCCTCCATTTGGATGACCTGCCTGGCCATCGGCATCATCCTCTCCGTTAGCCGCGGACGGGGAGACGGCGAAACCATGGATGCCGACATGGATCAAGCCAACGCCGAAGAGATTCAATCCCTAAACGCCTTGGAAGATGCCTAATCCCTTGCGCATCGTTCTCAGCGGAGGCGGAACCGGGGGGCATATCTTCCCGGCGGTCAGTATTGCGCACGAAATCCGAGCTCGCTACCCCCATGCCGACATCCACTTCGTCGGCGCCCAAAGCCGAATGGAGATGGAACGCATCCCGGCCGCAGGCTATCCCATCACCGGCATTCCTATTGCGGGCTTTCAACGGAAAAACCTCGCCAAAAACCTCGGACTTCCCGCCAAAATCATCCGCAGCCTCGCCCAAGTACGCGCCCTGCTGCGTGCCCAAAAACCCCACGCCGTCCTCGGCACAGGCGGCTACGTCAGTGGTCCCACCCTCTTTATGGCGCAGCGTCTGGGCATCCCCACGCTCATCCAAGAGCAAAACGGGTTTGCCGGCTGGACCAATCGCCTCGTTAGCCGACGCGCCCGCGCGATTTGCACCGCCTATCCGGGAATGGAGCGCGTCTTCCCCGCGGACCGCACCTTCCAAACAGGGAATCCCGTTCGCCCCGAAATCGCCGCCATGGCCAGCCATCCCCCAACGGAAGCAGAGCGGTCCGCCGCCAAACTGGCCTTGGGCTTTGATCCGAACCGCCCGCTCATCCTCATCCTTGGCGGTAGCCAAGGTGCCCGCGCTATCAACCATGCCGTGGGGGAGGCCGAAGCCACGTGGATGGCCGCGGGCCACCAAATCTTGTGGCAATGTGGCCGGTTCTACATCGACGAGCTGAACGCACAGTTCACTCCCCATCCGGACCGCCGCATCACCGCCTTCCTTGACGACATGGTCGCCGCCTACACCGCCGCAGATATCCTGGTTTCGCGCGCAGGGGCTGGCACCCTCTCCGAGGTGTGCTGCGCGAGTGCAGCCGCCCTGTTGATTCCCTCGCCCAATGTGGCCGAAGACCATCAAACCCACAACGCATTGAGCCTGCACGACCGCGGCGCGGCCCTCCATGTGCGCGAGCGAGATGCCGCCCAGGTGACTGGTCTGGTGCTGGACTATTTGAGCGATTCTTCCAAGCTGGAGGGCCTCCGGGCTGGGGCCCGGGCGCTGGCGCAGCCGCGCGCCGCGCAAGAGATTGTGGATCACGTTGAACGCCTTTGGACTTGGAAGCCATGACGATGCCACGCGCCATAGATTTCTTGGGCATCGGAGGCATTGGGATGTCCGCCTTAGCGCGTTGGGCTTTGGCTCAGGGTATGTCGGTTTCGGGCTATGACAAAACGCCCAGTCCTTTGACCGATGCGCTGAGGGCGGAAGGTGCGCGCGTCCGGTTTGACGATCGCCCCGAGGCCGCGCCGGCGGATACCGCGACCTGGGTCATTTATACCCCGGCCATCCCCGCACAGCACCCGCAATTGAGGCAGGCCTTGGAACGCGGACAGACGGTCATGAAGCGGGCGGCCTTCTTGGGGATGTTGGCGAATGACGGCACCTGCTTGGCGGTGGCAGGAACCCATGGCAAGACCACCACTTCCTGTCTGCTCACCTGGATTTTGCACCAATCGGGGCGGCCTGTTCAGGCCTTCTTGGGGGGCATTTCGAGTAACCTACAAAGCAACTTTTTGCCGGGCCCGGCGGAGATTACCGTGGTGGAAGCGGATGAATTTGACCGGTCCTTTTTGCACTTGCATCCGACGGCGGCCGTGATTACCTCGACGGATGCCGACCATTTGGACGTTTATGGAGATGCGGGGCATGTTGCCGAAGCCTTTGGGCTCTTTGCCGGCCAATGTGCCCACGTGTACCGAAGTGCCTCCACTTCCGGGGTATCGGGCGTCGAATACGGCCTGGGGCACCAAGCCTACCGGGCTGAAAATGTGCGGGTCGAAAATGGTAAGCAACACTTCACGTTGGTGCTCGGCGAGGACCGGGTGGACCATGTTCAAGCCGGACTGCCGGGGATGCACAACATCGAAAATGCCGTTGCGGCGGCCTGCCTCGCGCACCACGTCGGGCTGTCCGCCGAGGAGATTGCCCAGGGCATTTCCAGCTTCACTGGGGTTCGGCGCCGTTTTGACGTGCGCTGGACCGAACCGGGACAGGCTTACATCGACGACTATGCACATCACCCCACGGAGATCACGCGTCTATTGGATGCCGTGCATAGTCTGTATCCTGGGCAGCCGGTCGCACTCTTGTTCCAGCCCCACCTTTTCAGCCGCACCCGGGACTTTATGCCCGGATTTGCGGAAGCCTTAGGACAGGCCGATCGCGTGGGCATCCTGCCCATCTATCCCGCTCGGGAAGCGGCCATCCCTGGCATCACCTCGGAAGTCCTCGTTGCTCGGATTTCTGGGGCTTGTTTCGTCCCCGAATCCGAAGGGCTGAATTGGCTTTTGGCCCAACCCGAAGCCATAAAATTGACCGTGGGCGCTGGGGACATTGACCGCCTCGTCGAACCTCTCGTTGAACACTTTCATCAAGCTGCCTCATGACCTGGTTTAAGCGCATCGTTGTCGTCCTTACGTGGGCCATGGTGTTGGTCGGGGGAATATTTGCCCTTTTGAGCAGCCAATCCCTCCGAGAAAGCCGTCCTATTTTGGGCTATCAATTGCACATACATACTCCTGAAAATCAACACTTTCTGATAAAAGAAGACCTGGAAAATCTGCTCCGCGAGGCGGGGGCCCCCTGGGATTCCGTGACTCGGGCAGAAATCAACATCCCATTGTTAGAAGAAAACTTGCGCAAACACCCACTGGTGCTGGGCGCCGAGGTATTTTCAACATGGGAAGGAGTACTCCATGTGGAGATTGTCCAAAAAGAAGCTAAAGCGCGCATGGCCAATGGATTAGACATGATGTACGTCGATGAATCGGGAGGGACTTTCCCCCTTTCGGCGCATGCGACCGCGCGATTGCCGCTACTAACGGGCCTCGAAGACTCCCTTCAGCGCGTCGAAGCCCTGCAAATGCTCAGCCACGCAACCACGCATCCGGCCTTCCCCGGAGGTTGGTCTGCCTTAGACCGCGATGACCGTGGCCGCTACACCGCTTACCCCGATTGGCACCCTCATGCGATCCGCTGGGGGGCGGCCTCCCGATTTGATGAAAAAGCCCACAAGGCTCACTCCCTCTATGCCCAATTGCTCCAGGCCAAATCCCTGGATAGCCTGCGCTGGATGGATGTGCGCTTTGCCGGCCAAGTTGTTTATGAATTTATCGATTGACCCATGAAGACTCACCGTATTGCTGTTGGCCTAGACATCGGAACCACCAAAATTGTTGCCCTCATCGGGCGCCACAATGAGTTCGGAAAAATTGAAATTATCGGGCATGGTACGGCGCCGAGCCTCGGGGTTCAGCGTGGCGTGGTGGTCAACATTACGCAGACGATCGAGTCCATCGAAAAGGCTGTGGAACTCGCCGAACAAAGCGCCGGCTTGAATATCAAATCCGTGGCCGTGGGCATTGCAGGACAGCATATCCGCAGTCTACAGCACAGTGACTACATCACCCGGGAAGATGCAGAGGAGGTCATTGAAGATGCGGATTTGGACCGCCTCACCGAAAACGTGCACAAGCTCGCCATGATGCCCGGAGAGGAAATCATCCACGTCCTGCCCCAAGAATACAAGGTGGACGGCCAAGGGGACATCAAGGAGCCCCGCGGCATGTACGGAGGACGACTCGAAGCGTCGTTCCATATTGTCGTTGGCCAGCTGACCAGCATCAAAAACATCGCCCGCTGCGTAAAGAGCGCGAATCTCGATCTGCACACCGTCAACCTCGAGCCGCTGGCCAGCGCCGATGCGGTGTTGAGTCAAGAGGAAAAGGAGGCCGGTGTCGTGCTCGTAGATATCGGAGGTGGCACCACAGACGTAGCCATTTTCAAGGATGGCATCATTCGCCATACCGCCGTCATCCCCCACGGCGGGAACATCATCACCAGTGACATCAAAGAAGGCTGCGCCATCATCGAGAAGCAAGCCGAAACACTGAAGGTCCGCTTTGGAAGTGCCTGGCCCGGTGAGAACAAGGAGAATGAAATCGTGGCCATCCCCGGCCTGCGCGGACGCGATCCCAAGGAAATTAGCCTCAAAAACTTGAGCCGCATCATCCATGCTCGCTCGACCGAGATTATTAATGCGGTCTTCACCGAGATCAAAAACTATGGCTACGACCAACCTTCCAAGAAGCTCATCGCTGGCGTCGTGATCACAGGCGGCGGCAGCCAGCTAAAGCACATCAAGCAATTGGTGGAGTACTTGACGGGGTTGGACACGCGTGTGGGATACCCCAACTAGCACCTCGCCTCATTGGAAGCCACCAACCCCTTGAATTCCCCCATTTACGCGACCGCAGTGGGTCTGTTGATGCAGGGCTTGAACAGCCGCAAAGAGGTAGACTTTGTCGAGGTCATGGAGGATACGGCAGAGCCGATTGTCACCGAATTGGAGTTGGTCGATGACTCTGGCCTACCCATGGAGGAAGTGGGCTCGGATGAATCACGCTTTGACCACCTCCTGGACCATGCTGAGGAAGACGATAACACCGAATTAGCCACGACCGAAGCATCGAAAAGCAGCAAAGCTCCTGTTGTCAGCCCGAATCAGAGCAATTGGTTCAAACGTTGGGCAGACAAGTTTATTGACATGATTGACGAATGATCCCTACCCTATACTATGTCTGATACGCTCGATTTCGACCTACCCAAGCACCGTTCCTCCGTCATCAAAGTGATCGGTGTCGGGGGGGGTGGTTCCAATGCCGTCAACTACATGAAGTTGCAGGGCATCCGCGGGGTGGACTTTATTGTCTGCAACACAGATGCACAGGCACTGGCCCACAGCCCCGTGGAAACCAAAATTCAGCTCGGTGCTGACTTGACCGAAGGTTTGGGGGCTGGCGCCAATCCTCAAATCGGGGAGAAAGCCGCCTTGGAGAGCTATGAAGTGATCCAAGCCGCTCTCCAAAGCCAAACCAAGATGGTCTTCATCACGGCGGGCATGGGTGGCGGTACAGGAACGGGGGCCGCTCCGGTGATCGCCAAGGCCGCGCGCGAGCTCGGCATTTTGACCGTGGGCATCGTTACCGCACCCTTCGCATTTGAGGGCGGTTTGCGTCAACGCCAAGCGGAGGCTGGCGTAGAAAAACTCAAAGAGAATGTTGATTCGCTCATCGTGATCAACAACAACAAGCTTCGCGAAGTCTATGGAAACCTGGGCTTCAAAGCGGGCTTCAACAAAGCCGATGAAGTGCTGGCCACCGCAGCCAAGGGCATAGCGGAAGTTATCACGCATCACTACAGTGTAAACATCGATTTGCGCGATGCCCGCACGGTGCTCCACAACTCAGGAACGGCCATCATGGGTTCGGCCAAGGCCAGTGGTCCAGATCGCGCCATGACCGCCGTTCAAGACGCCCTGGACTCTCCACTGCTCAACGACAACCACATCCATGGTGCGAGACACGTACTCTTACTCATCGTTTCTGGGAGCGGACAACATGAAATCACCTTCGACGAAATCGGAGAAATCAACGATTACATCCAAGATCAAGCGGGACGTCAAGTCGATATCATCATGGGTATCGGTGAAGATGAACATTTGGGAGACGCCGTTCAAGTGACCGTCATTGCGACGGGCTTTAGTGCCAGCAATCCCGTCGGCACGATTTCCCCCGCAGTTCCTGAGACGATTGTCTACGATTTGGATGGCGAGAAGCCCCTGAATGAAGTGCCTAAGCTTCCTACATCGAAGGCGACCTCTGCCCCGAACGCCCAAATTGACCTCTTCGATGCCATCGAAGATCAACCCCTTCCGGAAGATCCCAAATCCGCCAGCCGACATAACCCCGTGGTCATTCCCATTGCAGAACAGCCCTTAGAGGCGGTGACTCATGCACCAGAAGATTCCGAACCTGTCGTGCACCAGCTCGAAGACAAAGAGTCCTCTGAATTCCGAGAAGAGGATCCGTCTTTCTCCACGGCCGATTCGGAAACCCCGGCTTGGGAGGAGTCCTTGGAAATAGACGCCCCAATGGCTCAAGCGGATTCAGATGTGCCGCCGAATCGGGACGATACAGAGACGACTCTCTGGGATGGTCCTGTGGCTGAGGAGCCTGAAGATGAAACGCCCGCCTATGAGGCCCCAGCCTTTGACATGAGTCATACGGTAGAATGGGATTTTGAAAACCCTCTTCCCGGGGAGCCCACCGACGAACAAGAGGAAGGGAGCGTCTATGAATTGGAGGACGAAGACCGCCCTTCCTTCCAATGGGATTCGGACGACCGGTTTGACGCGTTTAGTTTGGATGCGCCAGAAGATGAATTCATCCCTGAAGTCCCCACTCCTTCTATCCCGGAAATCATCGATTTATCACCAACTGTGGATGTAGGAATGAGCGACACGCCCAAGGCGGAGGATGCCATCGCCGAAAGAGAATCGCACGGGATTTCTTCAGAGATATCACCTCTGGAGGCTGACACACATGTAGAACCTGAGATGCGGGACGCTGAGCATCCCGAAGAAGACGATGATTCCGCGTTCGATGCCCCCACTTCCGAAGTAGAAATTCCCCCGAGCCGCCGAGAGGTATCTACCTTTAACCTCGAGGATTTGCGCGCCTTAGAGGCGTCCCTTTCCGCCTCTCCCGAGGAGGCCCCGGAAGTTTCCGATAATCCGGTTATAGCTACCTCTGATTCCCCCATGGCGAAAGGGGCTTCAGAAGACGAGGAAGTTTTGGAAGTCACGGAAGAAGTGCACGTCCAATCTAGCGTTCAACCCACGCTAGATCCAGAAGCGGCACTTCCCACCTCCCTCCCTGAGACCGCGGAACGCCAAGCTGCGCCCACATTCACGGCGCCTGATGAGTCAGGCTTTGAACTGAAGGTGGTCCAACAAGCCCCAAAAGGGCCTATTTCCATCGACCCCGAAAACGATCCCATCAGCCGAGAACAGCTTCAACGGCTTTCCGCAGAGCGACGTGCCTACCTTCAGAATTATAACCATAGTTTCCAGAACACGGTACAGGCTATGGTGTCGGAGCAAGAACTCGATTCCACCCCCAGCTACGAGCGCAAAGGCATGGACGTTGCGCCTAAAGCCTATTCGAAAGAATCAAGCCTCGGACAGACGGGCATTAGTGGAGACAAGAAAGACATAGAATTCCGCGCACATAATTCATTTCTCCACGATAATGTCGACTGACCTTTTGGAAACCCAATTAACGCATGACCTCAAGGAGGCGATGCGGGCCAAGGCCACAGTGCGCCTCGAAGCTATTCGCTCCATACGAACGGCCTTGACCATGGAAAAGTCCAATGTAGGGAACCGGGGATCGCTCACGGAAGCGCAGGAAGTAGCTGTTCTGCAGCGATTGAAAAAACAACGTCAAGAATCCGCGGACATTTACAATCAACAAAACCGGTCTGATTTGGCGACGATCGAGGAAGAACAGCTCGCGGTGATTGCAAGTTATCTGCCCGAAATGATCGAAGGCGCAGCTTTGGAAGAGGCCCTCAAGCCTTTACTCGCCCAAGTCGGTGCCTCTGGGCCCGGGGACTTCGGAAAGGCCATGGGCATTTGTAGCAAAGCCATGGCGGGAAAAGCAGAGGGAAAGGCGGTCGCCGAGGCGGTCAAAAAACTTTTATCCGGGAATTAATCCTCAGAAAAATTCATAGATCAGCTTGAGGGCAAAGACCTGAGATCGTCCGTTATTGGCATTGATTCCTCGCCAATTGGATAAGACGACGGTCACATCCTGACCATAATACGGCAATCGAAAACCCGCCTGAACATAGGGGCCATAATGCGCGTCCCGGGTCGTTCCAAAAATATCGAAGTAGTATACATCGTAACTACCCAAACCAAGGCCAAAGAAAACCCCGAGCATTTTAGCAGAGGACTGGGTAGATCCCATGCCCGCGGCGAAGTCAACACACACAGCATAATTGGCACCAAAAGCACCCGCCCCGGTCACCATGGACTGGACAAAGGCCGCACCTACAGGCAGACTCACCCCCACGCTCATATCATTATTGAAGGGCTTGACATATCGGGGCACATAGGAGATGCCATTTCCTATGAACAACTGTCCCGCGTTATTCCTCGGAACACCAATGGAATAATCATACCCAAAGCCATGGAGGAGGTGCGGGTCATTCTGCGCCCACCCAACTGCGGCAGTGCACAATAGCAAAATCGAAAGGATGCGCTTCATTCGGGTGAAGATAGCAAAAGACCAGGGGCTTTTGGGCGGTACCTTTGCCTCCGCATGCCCATTCAAAACCCGATTCATAGAGCCCTTCAAAGCTATAAAGCGGCCTTCAGCGGACTGTCACCAGAAGCTTGGGTCCTTGCGACCGTGATGTTCGTGAATAGAGCAGGGACCATGGTTCTGCCTTTTTTAAGTCTCTATTTGACGGAAGGCTTAGGTTTTAGCCTGGAGGATACGGGGTATGTCATGGCCTGCTTTGGGGCGGGCTCCATGCTGGGGGCCTTCAATGGCGGGTATTGGACGGACCGCATAGGGAGCTACAAAGTCCAAAGTTTTGCGCTGTTTGGCGGGAGTATTTTATTCTTAGGACTCTCCTTTGTTTCTTCTTTTTGGCTGTTATGCTTGGGTATTTTCTCGCTCACGGCCGTGGCCGACATGGTTCGACCGGCTAACTCCGCGGCGGTATTTGAATATGCCAAACCCGAAAATGTCACCAAGGCCTTTAGCCTGAACCGCATGGCGATCAATTTGGGCTTTTCCCTCGGGCCCGCGGCCGCAGGGCTCATCGCCGCGATGAACTACCAAGGACTGTTTTGGGCCGATGCTTTGACCTGCTTTGGGGCGGGCATTCTCTTTACCGCCTACTTCCGCAAACGTCAGCCTCGTCAGGCCCGCGAGACCAAACCCAAAGGAAAATCGCCCTTTCGAGATCGGAGCGCCCTCGCATTTTCAGCCCTCGTCCTCCTTTTTGCCATCGTCTTCTTTCAATTAGTCGCCTCCTTGCCTTTGTATTACCGCGGCGAGTATCACTTATCGGAAGAAATGATTGGCCTATTGCTCGGGGCGAATGGAGTTCTCGTTGTGGGTTGTGAAATGGTCTTTGTCAACTGGGCGCAGAACCGGATCAAACCGCGTTTTGCTATCGCCTTGGGTTGCATCGTTCTGGCCATTTCCTTCGCGAGTCTCAACCTATTAGATGGCGTGCCCAACTTGTTCGTTTCTATGGGGATCTTGAGTATTGCCGAAATTCTCGCTATGCCCTTTATGATTTCATGGATCACCCTTCGAGCCGGCGAAGCATCCCGTGGCCGATACTTGGGTATATATGCAGCGACCTATGCCCTCGGACATATCCTCGCTCCCATCATTGGAACGCGGATGATTGCCGGAGCTGGCTATGCCTCCCTTTGGTGGCTTTGTACAGGAATTGCCCTGGTTGCAGCGATCGGCTTTAGTCAGTTACCTCCCGCGACTGCGCGTCAATCACAGCCATAGCAGCAGCATTCACAATTTCCCGTACACTGGAGCCCAGCTGCAAAACGTGCGCGGGGTAGTTTAGACCGATGAGCAAAGGACCCACCGCCTCCATGCTCCCCATAGATTGCAAGAGTTTGTAGGAAATGTTGGCGGAGCTCAATCCGGGGAATACAAAGATGTTGGGCTCCTTCCCGACCAAATCACTGAAGGGGAACTGTTCCTGAAGCAGGGTGTTGTCCACTGCAAAGTTGGCTTGCATCTCACCGTCAACGATCAGGCCGGGCTCGCGCTCGCGTATCAAGTTGAGCGCTTCACGCATCTTACGGGGAGTTTTCCCCTCCGCAGAAGAGCCAAAATTCGAGTAACTCAATAGGGCCACCCGGGGTTCGATATTCATTTTGCGTACCATGGCGGCGGCCTCGCAGGCAATCTGAGCCACCCGGTCGGCGGAAGGGTCTTGGTTCATGGTGGTATCCGCAAAGAAACGGGGGCCGCGCTTGGTCAACATTACATAGACCCCCGCCACGGTGCGGCTGTGATCCTTGGGTCCCAGGATTTCTAGGACGGGCTTGACGGCGCGCGGATACTTGACCATGGAGCCGGTGATGTAGGCATCCGCATCCCCCATGCGAACCATCATGGGTCCATAGTAGTCGCGATTGCGCATGTTCCGGCGAGCTTCATCCAACCCCACGCCTTTGCGCTGACGCCCCTTGTAGTATTCCTCCGCATATTCGGTAATGCGTGGAACGTGGAAGGACTTTACATCAATGATTTGCACATCTTCTAGCCCCAGGGAGTACTCCTCATTCAAGGCCTGAATTCGGCTCGCATCACCCAAGAGAATGGGTTCTGCAATGCCCTCTTCCATCACAATTTGAGCGGCTTTCAGTACGCGATAATTATCCGCCTCGTTGAAGACTACCTTTTTGGGGTTCCTCTTCGCCTTTTCCATCACCAAGCGGATGAACTTATCATCACGACCCAAACGACTGCGCAATTCCTCTTCATAGGCATCCCAATTGGCGATGGAGGTCTTGGCTACCCCCGACTCCATGGCGGCGCGTGCTACGGCCGATGAGACCGTATAAATCAAGCGGGGGTCAAAGGGTTTGGGTATGATGTAGTCGGGTCCAAATGTCATATTGCGGCTACCGTAAGCCAAATTGACAATCTCCGGCACGGGCTCTTTGGCTAGCTCCGCAATAGCGCGAACTGCCGCCAATTTCATGGGTTCGTTGATTTGCGTCGCGTGGACATCCAGGGCACCCCGGAAAATGTAGGGGAAACCTAGAACATTATTGACTTGGTTCGGATTGTCGCTGCGGCCCGTGGCCATGATCAAATCATCCCGTGTGGCTTTGGCCAACTCGTACTGAATCTCGGGGTCTGGATTGGCCAAGGCAAACACGATGGGGTTCGAGGCCATGGTCAAGATCATTTCCGGGGTCAGAATATTGCCTTTCGACAACCCAACGAAGACATCAGCACCAGCGATGGCTTCGGACAATTCACGCAAGGGCGTATCCCGGGCAAAGCCCAGCTTTTCATGCGTCAGTCCCGTACGCTCGGAATGAATAACCCCTTTGGAATCACACATGAGCAGATTTTCCGGCTTGACGCCCAAAGACAAGTACAAGGTGGCGCAGGAAATCGCACTGGCACCTGCTCCATTGAAGACCACCTTCACGTTGGAGATATCCTTGCCGACAATTTCCAAAGCGTTCAACAGGGCCGCACCCGTAATAATGGCGGTACCGTGCTGATCGTCATGCATAATGGGGATATCCAACTCCTCTCGGAGGCGCTTTTCAATTTCAAAACACTCGGGCGCAGAGATGTCTTCCAAGTTGATGCCGCCGAAGGTGGGGGCGAGAATTTTGACTGTTTCGATAAACTTCTCGGGGTCCTTGGTATCCAATTCGAGGTCAAAAACGTCGATGTCTGCAAAAATTTTGAATAAAACGGCCTTGCCCTCCATCACGGGTTTGGAGGCCAGCGGACCAATGTCTCCGAGCCCCAATACCGCCGTTCCATTCGTAATGACCGCCACCAAATTGCCCTTGGCCGTGTAGCGGTAGGCATCCGAGGGATTCGCAGCAATTTCCAAGCAGGGCTCGGCTACGCCGGGGGAATACGCGATGCTTAGGTCGCGTTGTGAGTTGGAAGGTTTAGTCGGAATGACCTCGATCTTTCCCGGACGGCTTCCTTCGTGGTATTCGAGGATGTCGCGCTTGCGTATGGGGGCATTTTTCTTCGACATGTGGGGATGCTTTATCAAGTGCAAAGGTGGGGACGATTTTTTATTGAACTACCTTTGGGAAAGACTAAACGCATTTAATCGTGTACACAGGACTACTTCACACGCACCGAACGGTTGCTTACCTCTTTTTGCTGGCTACCATTGCTTTGGTTCTTTTGGCCATTTACCGCCGCATTTCAGGGGCCTCAGGAACCGATTCAAAAATGACCTTATTGGCCAAACTGTCCCTCATCAGTGGACACACCCAGCTCCTGCTTGGTTTGGGTCTCTACTTTGTGGGCCCTTGGTTTGAACTGTTGACGACCAATACCGCCGAAGTCATGAAGAATGCCGACGTTCGTTGGTTCGCCGTCGAGCACATCGCCGCCAACATCGCGGGCATTGTGCTATTGACGATCGGCAACAGTAAACTGAAGAAGGCCAGCACCCACGAAGCCAAAGACAAGACCGTCCTCATTTTCTTTGGACTGGGACTCTTGCTCATCCTATCCCGCATCCCCTGGGAGCGCTTGTTTTAAGGTGCCTACATGTTAGAACGCGACTCCGGCAGGCCCAATCAGGCCGAGCGCTGCATCCTCATTGGTGCAGTGACCCGCGACCAAAATGAGGCGAAAAGCGAGGAGTACCTCGAAGAACTTCGCTTTTTGGCCTACACCGCGGGGGCCGAAACCCTCGAAGTTTTTACCCAGAAACTCGATCGCCCTGATTCCAGTACCTTCCTAGGGAGTGGTAAAATGGAGGAGATCAAAGAATACGTCCAAGAGCATGGCATAGACTTGGCCATTTTTGACGACGAGCTCTCCCCATCACAACTCAAGAACATCGAGCGATTGCTGGAGATCAAGGTCATGGACCGAACCAACCTGATCCTCGACATTTTTGCGGCACGCGCCCAAACCTCCTACGCCCGCACCCAAGTCGAATTGGCCCAGTACGAATACCTACTGCCTCGCTTGACCCGCATGTGGACCCACCTTGAGCGCCAAAAAGGCGGCATCGGCATGCGTGGCCCGGGGGAAACCCAAATTGAAACCGACCGCCGTATCATCAAAATAAAAATCGCGCT
>Ga0115570_10000516_pt1 | contig 32208 bp, 44 predicted proteins | sample COGITO_mtgs_1205_3_FD_87294 | JGI IMG/M metagenome (GOLD analysis project Ga0115570, IMG submission 87294) | Pelagic marine microbial communities from North Sea - COGITO_mtgs_120524 | ecosystem: Environmental > Aquatic > Marine > Epipelagic | place: Germany:Helgoland, sampling site Kabeltonne... | reverse complement strand
GGTCAACATAACCGTTTAAGAGCTCCCGGTTCTATTGGAGCGGCGTCTTATCCTGCACGTGTCTTTAAGGGCATGCGTATGGCTGGTCGTATGGGAAATGAGAAAGTAACTGTTCAAAACCTACGGGTGTTGAAAGTTATGCCAGAGAAAAACATCCTAGTTGTTAAAGGTTGTGTTCCTGGTCACAAAAATACTTATGTAACAATTTCCAAGTAATGAAGATAGCAGTTAAAGACATCAAAGGAAATGACACAGGTCGTTCGGTAGATTTACCGAAGGAAGTGTTTGTAATAGAGCCTAACAATCATGCGATTTATTTGGATGTGAAACAATATTTGGCCAATCAACGTCAAGGTACTCACAAGGCAAAAGAGAAAGCAGAGATTACAGGTAGTACTAGAAAAATTAAGAAACAAAAAGGTACAGGTACGGCGCGTGCTGGTAGTATCAAATCTGGCGTGTTTAGAGGTGGAGGTCGCTTTTTTGGTCCAAGACCCAGAAATTACGGCTTCAAATTGAACAAGAACACCAAACGTTTGGCTCGTAAATCAGCTTTAAGTCTGAAAGCAAGTGAAAAGGCTATCGTTGTTATAGAAGATTTTAAAATGGATACTCCAAAAACGCAAGATTTTAGAGCAATCTTGACTGCATTAAATATAGCAGATAAGAAATCTTTATTTGTGACTTCTGATTTAAATAAGAATGTTTATCTCTCATCACGAAACTTGACCAATTCTAAGGTAGTTGTGAATTCGGAATTAAACACTTATGCCATCATGAACACCAATGCTTTGGTATTGTGTGAAAGTGCGATTGCAGGAATCGAAACTAATTTAAGCAAATAATTAAGTCATGAGTATTGTAATCAGACCTATTATTACCGAAAAGGCATCAGCCGCAAGTGAGCGCTTTAACCGTTACAGTTTTGAAGTAGCACCACGAGCTAATAAAATTGAAATTAAAAACGCAATAGAATCCGCCTATGGTGTGTCTGTGGACAAAGTTCGTACTCTTATCGTACGTCCTGAGCGTCGCACACGTCATACGAAATCTGGTTTGCAGCACAGTAAATCTGTTGTTGTTAAAAAAGCTATCGTCCAGTTGGTCGAAGGTGAAACCTTGGATCTTTACGGAAACTTATAAGTAGGCAACAATGGCAACAAGAAAACTAAAACCGATTACCCCGGGACAACGATTTAGAGTTGTTAATGGATTTGACGCTATCACAACAGATAAGCCTGAAAAAAGCTTGATCTCTTCGATAAAGCGTTCAGGGGGTCGTAATAATACAGGTAAAATGACCATGCGCCATATCGGTGGTGGTCATAAAAAACGTTACAGAATCATTGATTTTAAACGTGATAAATCATCCATACCTGCTGAAGTAATGTCTATCGAGTATGATCCAAATCGTACTGCTTTTATTGCTTTAGTGAAGTATACAGATGGAGAGAAACGTTATATTGTAGCTCAAAACGGTCTGACTGTCGGGCAAACTATTGTATCTGGTGAAGGTGCTGCTCCTGAAATAGGAAATGCCATGCCTTTAAGTGAGATTCCTTTGGGAACGATCATTTCATGTGTTGAAATGCAACCAGGACATGGTGCTGTTCTTGCCCGTTCTGCTGGTACATTTGCGCAATTAATGGCTCGTGATGGAAAATATGCCACTATAAAATTGCCATCAGGTGAAACTAGAATGATCATGACGAACTGTATTGCAACCATTGGTGTTGTTTCTAATTCAGATCATCAATTGTTAGTTTCAGGTAAGGCCGGTCGAAGTCGATGGTTGGGTCGCCGCCCACGTACACGTCCAGTAGCCATGAACCCAGTAGATCATCCAATGGGTGGTGGAGAAGGTCGTGCTTCTGGGGGTCATCCTCGTTCGCGTAATGGAATACCTGCTAAAGGATTCCGTACCCGAAATAAAAATAAAGCAAGCAATAAATTCATTATTGAACGTCGTAAGAAATAGAACAATATGTCAAGATCATTAAAAAAAGGACCTTACGTTCACTATAAACTTGAGAAGAAAGTAGCAGAAAATGTTGCTTCAAACAAAAAGGCTGTTATTAAGACTTGGTCTCGTGCCAGTATGATTACTCCAGATTTTGTTGGTCAAACTTTTGCAGTGCACAATGGACGTCAATTTGTACCAGTATATGTCACTGAAAACATGGTAGGTCACAAATTAGGAGAATTTTCACCAACCCGGTCGTTCAGAGGTCATGCTGGTGCAAAAAATAAAGGCAAAAAATAATAGCTATGGGAAGTCGTAAAAATCAAATGGCTGAAACTATTAAGGCCGATAAAAGAGACGTGGCATTTGCCAAACTGAATAATTATCCAAGCTCACCACGTAAAATGCGTTTGGTTGTTGATTTGGTGAGAGGCAAGCAAGTTGAGGACGCACTTAATATCTTGAAATTTAGCAAGCAACATGCGGCTCGTCCGTTGATTACATTGTTGTTGTCAGCGATTTCGAATTGGCAAGCCAAGAATGAAGGATCTGACGTTGAGCAGGCCAATTTGTTTATAAAAGAAATTCGTGTGGACGGAGGAACAATGTTAAAACGTTTACGACCAGCGCCGCAAGGTCGTGCGCATCGTATCAGAAAACGATCTAATCACGTTACACTTGTTCTCGGACAAACTATTAATACTGAAACTATCTAATCATGGGACAAAAAACGAATCCAATTGGTAACAGGTTAGGCATCATCAGAGGATGGGAATCAAACTGGTATGGTGGAAACGATTATGGCGATAAATTAGCCGAAGATGATAAAATACGTAAATACATCTATGCACGTTTAGCTAAGGCTAGTGTATCTCGCGTTATTATTGAGCGTACTTTAAAATTAGTTACTGTTACCGTCACGACTGCCCGTCCAGGTATTATTATTGGAAAAGGTGGTCAAGAAGTTGATAAGCTTAAAGAGGAGCTGAAAAAGCTAACCGATAAAGAAGTTCAACTGAATATTATTGAGATCAAACGTCCAGAGGTTGATGCTTATTTAGTAGGCATGAGCGTTGCACGTCAAATTGAAAGTCGTATTTCTTACAAGCGCGCAATCAAAATGGCAATTGCTGCGGCAATGCGCTTAAACGCTGAAGGTATTAAAATTCAGATTAGTGGTCGTTTGAACGGTGCTGAAATGGCACGTAACGAACATTTTAAAGAAGGACGTATTCCCTTGTCAACTTTTAGAGCTGATATAGACTATGCTCAAATTGAAGCTCATACTACCTATGGCCGATTAGGGATCAAGGTTTGGATCATGAAAGGAGAAGTATATGGTAAGCGTGAGTTGTCTCCACTTGTTGGATTGACTCAAAAACAATCAAAACCAGGTCGCGGCGGATCAAACCGACGTTCACGTAAATAATTTAAATCGGATTGAAAAATGTTACAACCGAAAAGAACTAAATTTAGAAAGTTACAAAAGGGCCGAATGAAAGGTAATTCTGGTCGTGGGCATCTGTTATCAAATGGCATGTTTGGTATCAAGGCCTTAGACTCGGTATTCATTACATCTCGTCAAATTGAGGCGGCTCGTATCGCAGCTACGCGTTATATGAAACGTGAAGGTCAACTTTGGATCAAAATATTTCCAGACAAGCCTATTACTAAAAAGCCATTAGAGGTTCGTATGGGTAAAGGTAAAGGCGCTGTAGAATATTATGCTGCTGTGGTAAAGCCAGGTCGCATATTATTTGAAGTAGGCGGGGTATCTGCGGAAGTTGCAAAAGAGGCTTTACGTCTTGCTGCTCAAAAACTGCCGGTTAAAACAAGATTTATCACTGCTCGAGATTTCGAAGCATAATTGACCGAATATGAAACAGTCAGAAATTAAAGAATTGTCATTAGAACAATTGGAAGAAAAGCTAGTTGCCATGAAAGGTGAGTATGCTACTATGAAAGTGACACACGCCTTGACACCACTGGAAAATCCATTGTCATTGCGTAAGACGCGACGAAGTATTGCCCGTCTTGCAACTGAATTAACAAATAGAGCCATACAATAAAGTATCGATCTGAGCTATGGAAAATAGAAATTTAAGAAAAGAGCGTATCGGTGTAGTCACCAGCAATAAGATGCAAAAGTCTATTGTTGTAGCCGAAGTCAAAAAAGTTAAACATCCCATGTACGGTAAATTCGTTTTGAAAACGAAAAAGTATGTGGCACATGACGAGACGAATGACTGCAACATTGGAGATACAGTTAAAATCATGGAAACCCGTCCTTTGAGTAAATCAAAGTGCTGGAGACTTGTAGAAATTATCGAAAGAGCGAAATAATATGTTACAGCAAGAATCTAGATTGAAGGTTGCGGATAACACAGGAGCTAAAGAGGTCTTGACTATCCGTGTTTTAGGAGGAACTAAGCGTCGTTACGCTTCTGTAGGTGACAAAATTGTTGTCACGGTCAAAGAAGCTACTCCAAATGGTAATGTTAAGAAAGGTACAGTGTCAACAGCTGTTGTCGTTCGTACGGTAAAAGAAGTACGTCGTCCTGATGGCTCGTATATCCGATTTGACGATAATGCTTGTGTGCTGTTAAATCCAACTGGCGAAATGAGAGGTACACGTGTTTTTGGTCCTGTTGCCAGAGAATTGCGCGACAAGCAATTTATGAAAATCGTTTCACTAGCCCCTGAGGTGCTTTAAGGTTATAAAGAGATGAATAAAATTAAACTAAGAACAGGAGATGTTGTTCGTGTGCTCGCAGGAGACCACAAAGGATCCGAAGGAAAAATTCTGAAAATCACCAAAGATAAATCAAAGGTGATAGTAGAAGGTGTCAATATGGTTAAAAAGCATAATAAACCTAGCGCTCAAAATCCTCAAGGTGGAATCATTGAAAAAGAAGCAGCAATGCACATTTCTAACTTATCGCTTATTTCCAAAGATGGTGCTGCTACCAGAGTAGGTTACCGCATGGAAAAAGACAAGAAAGTTCGATATGCTAAGAAAACTAACGACTTAATCTAATCGTCATGTCATACGTACCAAGATTAAAACAAGAATATAAGGAACGCGTTGTTGCGGCTCTTAAAGAAGAATTTGGTTACAAAAGTGTAATGCAAGTTCCAAAATTGGAAAAAATAGTCATTTCGCGTGGTGTAGGTGCTGCTGTAGCAGATAAGAAACTTATCGATTATGCAGCTGATGAAATTACTCGGATTGCTGGTCAAAAGGCAATAACTACAATGTCTAAGAAAGATGTTGCTTCTTTTAAACTTCGTAAGGGAATGCCAATTGGTGTTAAAGTAACCCTTAGAGGCGAGCGCATGTATGAATTTTTAGACCGACTCGTAACTACAGCCTTACCTCGTGTTCGAGACTTTAATGGCATCAAAGCCACAGGTTTTGATGGTCGTGGAAACTATAGTCTTGGCGTTGTAGAACAGATCATATTTCCTGAAATTAATATTGATCAGGTTAATAAAATTGATGGTATGGACATTACATTTGTGACTACAGCTCCAACCGATAAAGAAGCTAAATCATTATTAACCGAACTCGGTTTACCTTTTAAAAAGAACTAAGATGGCAAAAGAATCAATGAAAGCACGCGAAGTAAAGCGCGCAAAAACGGTTGCAACTTACGCTGAGAAACGTAAAGCTTTGAAAGAAGCTGGAGATTTTGAAGCATTGCAAAAACTGCCTAAAAACGCTTCTCCAATTCGTATGCACAACCGCTGCAAATTGACCGGACGTCCTAAAGGATATATGCGTACTTTCGGCCTTTCACGTGTGATGTTCCGTGAGATGGCAAATAAAGGACTTATTCCAGGAGTTAAAAAAGCAAGTTGGTAAACCATATTTAAATCAGCAAAACATGTACACAGATCCTATTGCAGATTATTTGACACGCGTTCGCAATGCCATTGGTGCTCAGCACCGCGTTGTGAATATTCCAGCGTCAAATTTGAAAAAAGAAATCACTAAAATATTGTTCGATCAGGGCTATATTTTGAGCTATAAATTTGAAGACGATGGTGTTCAAGGAAATATTAAAATCGCTCTAAAATATAAAGCCGAAACTAAAGAATCAGTAATTAAAGAAATCCAACGCATCAGTAGACCAGGGCTACGGAAGTATTCCCATTCTGTCGATTTACCGAGAATTCTAAACGGTTTGGGTATTGCCATCATTTCAACCTCTAGAGGCGTTATGACTGACAAGCAGGCTCGTAGAGAAAATGTAGGTGGCGAGGTTTTATGTTACGTTTATTAGAAATATAAGAAATTATGTCTAGAATAGGAAATAATCCAATCCCAGTGCCAAGTGGTGTTACTGTCTCCATTGAGAATAACATTTTAACAGTGAAGGGTAAATTGGGCGAATTGACGCAATCATACGAGCATGTTGAGATTACTTTTGAAGATAATGAATTACGTGTATCTCGTCCTTCGGATAGTAAAATTCATCGTACCATGCATGGTCTTTATCGATCATTGGTTAATAATATGGTTGAAGGTGTCTCCGAGGGATTTGAAAAGCAATTGGAGTTGGTTGGTGTAGGTTATCGTGCCAGCAATCAAGGTCAAAAACTAGAATTGGCTTTAGGTTTTTCTCACAACATAGTTCTTGACATTGCTCCTGAAGTAAAAGTTGAGACTGTTTCTGAAAAAGGAAAAAATCCAATTGTAAAACTAGTTTCTCATGACAAGCAATTAGTCGGTCAAGTGGCTGCCAAAATACGTTCATTTAGAAAACCTGAACCTTACAAAGGGAAAGGTGTGAAATTTGTTGGCGAACAACTGAGAAGAAAAGCAGGTAAATCAGCATAAATCATATTAGGATGGGATTAACAAAACGCGAAAGAAGACTTCGCATCAAAAGTCGAATCAAGAAAACGGTGACTGGAACTCCAGAGCAACCAAGGCTTGCAGTTTTTCGTTCTAACAACGAAATTTATGCCCAAGTGATCGATGACGTCAATGGAAAAACTTTAGTGGCGGCTTCCTCACGGGACAAGGGTATTGCTGGTACTGCAGGAAATAAAACTGAAATTGCTGCCTTAGTGGGTAAATCAGTGGCAGAGAAGGCAGTAGCAGCAGGTATAGGTAAAATAGCCTTCGATCGTGGAGGTTCATTGTACCATGGAAGAGTTAAATCATTGGCAGACGGTGCCCGCAAAGGAGGACTTAAATTTTAATAAGCTATGTATCAAAAATATAAAAACGCAGAATTGGTAAAACCAGGAGGTCTCGATTTAAAAGACCGTTTGGTTGGTGTACAGCGTGTTACTAAAGTAACGAAAGGTGGTCGCGCTTTTGGATTTTCAGCAATTGTAGTTGTTGGAGATGAAGCGGGTGTTGTTGGACATGGTTTAGGGAAATCAAAAGATGTTTCTTCTGCAATAGCTAAAGCTGTTGAAGACGCAAAGAAAAACTTGGTTCGTATCCCGCTAGTTAAAGGAACGTTGCCTCACGCTCAAAAAGGGAAATACGGCGGTGCAAGAGTGAATATCATTCCGGCTGCACCGGGTACCGGAGTTATTGCTGGTGGTGCAGTACGTACTGTTTTGGAAGCGGTTGGTGTTCACGATGTGTTGTCTAAGTCTCAAGGATCGTCAAACCCTCACAATGCTGTTAAAGCGACATTCGACGCTCTATTACAATTGAGAGATGCTAGAACTATTGCGAAAGACCGCGGAATTTCTATCGACAAACTTTTTAAAGGATAATTGGCATGGCAAGAATCAGAGTCACTAAAAGAAAAAGTGCAATCAACCGCACAAAACGTCAAAAGTTAACACTTGAGGCTTTGGGTTTGGTCAAAATTGGTCAATCTGTTGAGCACGATGCATCACCTAGCGTGCTAGGAATGGTAAGAAAAGTTAATCATTTGATTTCTGTTGAAGAAATCTAACTAGGGAGATAAGTATGGAATTAAATAATTTACAACCGGCAGCAGGGTCCGTTAAAAGTGAAGGAAAACGCGTAGGTCGTGGTCAAGGATCAGGTAAAGGCGGAACCGCAACTCGCGGCCATAAAGGAGCGAAGTCTCGTTCTGGTTATTCAAAAAAGATTGGTTTTGAAGGAGGTCAAATGCCACTCCAACGTCGGGTTCCAAAATTTGGTTTCAAAAACATTAATCGTGTTGAATACCAAGGGATTAATTTAGATACCATTCAAGTATTGGTTGATAATAAAAAAATTAAAGATACTTTAGGTCTAGAAAACATGATAGCATTGCGTTTATCAACTCATAACGATTTAGTGAAAATTTTGGGTCGTGGTGAGTTAAAATCCGCAATAAAAGTTTCGGCACATAAATTTACTGCATCAGCGAAAGCAGCGATTGAAGCTGCTGGAGGTGAAGCAATAACACTATAAGCACCAAATCTGTATTATGAAGTTCATCGATAACATTAAAAACGTCTGGCGCATTACCGAACTCAAGGATCGCATCCTTTTGACGCTTGGATTGTTGTTGGTATACCGTTTCGGAGCACAGGTTGTGCTTCCAGGCATTGATCCCACGCTTCTAGGAGGATTAACGAGTAGCACGGATAGTGGATTACTTGGACTTTTAAACGCCTTTACAGGAGGAGCCTTTGCCAATGCATCGATATTTGCGCTGGGAATTATGCCTTATATTTCTGCATCTATTGTAGTGCAATTAATGGGACTGGCAATCCCATATTTACAAAAACTTCAGAAAGAAGGTGAGAGTGGTCGTAGAAAGATCAATCAAATTACGCGGTGGTTAACCATAGCTATCTGTTTAGTTCAGGCACCAGGTTATCTTGCAAGTTTACCTTCTTTAGGTATCCCAAGTGAAGCCTTCTTGCTCGGTCAAGGTGGTGTGTTTTATTTTTCATCCATAGCTATTTTGGTTACTGGATGTATTTTTGCCATGTGGTTAGGAGAAAAAATCACAGATAAAGGTATTGGAAACGGAATATCACTTTTAATTATGGTAGGTATTATCGCTAATTTACCTCAGGTATTCCTTCAAGAATTTACGTCCCGTGTAAGTGAATCTAACGGTGGTTTGATTATGATCTTAATCGAATTGGTTGTTTGGTTTGTGATCATATTAGCTTCTGTAATGTTGGTTATGGCTGTGAGAAAAATTGCAGTTCAATACGCGCGTCGCTCCACCTCCGGTAATTACGATAGTGCTGCTGCAGGAGCGCGTCAATATATTCCTTTAAAATTGAATGCATCAGGGGTTATGCCGATCATTTTTGCGCAAGCAATTATGTTTGTCCCAAGTTTGATTGGTGGAAGTGGAATGCTTAAAGATACTGCAACAGGCCAATGGCTTCAAGCACAGTTTTCTGATATTTTCGGATTGACTTACAATCTTGTGTTCGCATTTTTAATTATTGTATTTACATATTTTTATACCGCAATCACAGTACCAACAAATAAAATGGCTGACGACTTAAAGCGCAGCGGTGGCTTTATTCCAGGCATTCGACCTGGGACTGAAACTTCGGAATATCTTGATGGAATCATGTCGCAGATAACACTTCCAGGATCTATATTTTTGGCAGTTTTGGCAATTTTTCCGGCTATTATTGTTAAACTGATGAATGTTCAAGCAGGTTGGGCTATCTTTTTTGGAGGTACGTCCTTGTTAATTATGGTTGGTGTAGCAATCGATACCATGCAACAAATTAATTCGTATTTGTTGAATAAGCACTACGATGGGCTGATGAAAACTGGAAAAAACAGAAAATCAATTGTATAACTGAACTATGGCAAAACAATCAGCAATAGAACAAGACGGCACCATAAAAGAGGCACTATCCAATGCTATGTTTCGTGTTGAATTGGAAAATGAACATATTGTAACTGCCCATATTTCAGGAAAAATGAGAATGCATTATATTAAACTATTACCAGGTGATCGTGTTAAACTTGAAATGAGTCCATACGATTTATCAAAGGCTAGAATAACTTATCGATACTAAAACTATGAAAGTAAGAGCATCCATAAAAAAAAGAAGTGCTGATTGTAAAATCGTACGACGTAAAGGCAAGCTTTACGTAATAAACAAAAAGAATCCTAAATTCAAACAAAGACAAGGGTAACTATGGCAAGAATTGCAGGGGTAGACATCCCAAAACAGAAACGCGGCGTCATTGCTTTGACCTATATCTTCGGAGTAGGACGAAGTCGCGCAAAAGAAATTTTAGACCATGCGAAGGTCGATGAAAATAAAAAAGTATCCGATTGGAGCGATGACGATATCAGTAACATACGTACTGCTATAGCGAATTTCACTATCGAAGGTGAGTTGCGATCTGAAACACAATTAAACATCAAGCGATTGATGGATATCGGCTGTTATCGTGGTATTCGCCACAGATCAGGTTTACCTTTGAGAGGACAACGAACCAAAAACAACTCGCGTACCAGAAAAGGTAAACGTAAAACCGTTGCCAACAAGAAAAAAGCGACTAAATAATACTAACGAATGGCAAAATCTAATACAAAAAAACGCAAAGTTATTGTTGAATCAAATGGTGAGGCACATGTCACAGCATCTTTCAATAATATTATCATTTCGTTGACAAATAAAAAGGGAGATGTAATCTCTTGGTCTTCTGCTGGAAAAATGGGCTTTAGAGGGTCAAAGAAAAACACGCCTTACGCTGCACAACTAGCTGCTGAAGACGCCGCAGGCGTTGCTAAAGAGGCAGGCTTGAGAAAAGTAAAGGTTTTTGTAAAAGGCCCAGGTGGTGGACGTGAGTCGGCTATCCGTACTTTGCATAATAACGGTATTGAAGTAACTGAAATCATTGATGTTACACCAATGCCACACAATGGGTGTCGTCCACCGAAGAGAAGACGAGTATAATTAATTTTAACCGCATAAATGTATTATCGTTGTCGAAGGATAGCTAGACCTTAATTCACAACTGTACTTTTAAATTCAATCAGAATGGCAAGATATATTGGTCCAAAAACAAAAATCGCACGTAAGTTCGGAGAAGCAATTTACGGCGATGACAAGGCGTTTGAAAAACGTAATTACCCTCCAGGACAACATGGTAACAACCGTCGACGTGGAAAAAAATCAGAATATGCAATTCAATTGCAGGAAAAGCAAAAAGCAAAATATACATATGGTGTTTTAGAACGACAATTTCGTAATATGTTCAAAAAGGCTACAGCCTCAAGAGGTATTACAGGAGAGGTTCTTTTACAATTGTGTGAATCTCGTTTAGATAATGTGGTTTTTCGTATGGGAATTGCACCAAGTCGAAGCGCTGCAAGACAACTCGTTTCTCACAGACATATTACCGTAAATGGTGGTATCGTGAACATTTCGTCTTATTCTGTTAAAGCAGGAGATGTTGTTGGCGTTCGCGAGAAATCGAAATCAATGGAGGCAATTACCCAGTCGTTGGCTTCTTCTAATCATTTGTATGAATGGATTACTTGGAATGACGAAACAATGCTTGGAACTTTTGTTTCTTTACCAGAGCGTATTCAAATTCCAGAAAACATCAATGAGCAATTCATTGTTGAACTTTACTCGAAATAAAAACTTAGAAGATAAAACATGGCAATATTAAACTTTCAAAAACCCGATAAAGTCATTATGATCGATTCAACCGATCATGAAGGTAAATTCGAATTTAGACCTCTAGAACCTGGATACGGCTTGACTGTAGGCAACGCATTGCGTCGTGTACTTTTGTCATCTCTAGAAGGTTTTGCTATTACTTCTCTTCGTATAGAGGGTGTAGAACATGAGTTCTCAACCATATCAGGTGTTGCTGAGGATGTAACCGAAATTGTGTTGAATTTAAAGCAAATCAGACTTAAACGTCAGATTGACGATGTTGACAATGAAATTGTAAGTGTATCTGTTAGCAAACAAAAAACTCTTACTGCTGGTGATTTTCAAAAATTCATTTCAGGGTTTCAGGTTCTAAACCCTGAATTGGTCATTTGTAATATGGATCCTAAAGTAAAGCTTAATTTTGAAATTACAATTGGTAAAGGGCGTGGATATGTTATTGCCGATGATAATAAAAAGGCAGGTGCACCAATAGGTACCATCTTTACAGATTCTATTTACACACCAATTAAAAATGTAAAATTTGGCGTTGAAGATTATCGTGTTGAACAAAAAACGGATTACGAAAAACTCATTTTCGAAATCTCAACAGATGGATCAATTACACCAAAAGATGCTTTAACTGAGGCAGCGAAAATTCTGATTCACCATTTCATGTTGTTTTCTGATGAGCGTATCACCCTAGAGGCTGATGAAATTGCTCAAACAGAAACTTATGATGAAGAATCATTACACATGCGTCAATTGTTAAAAACACGTTTGGTTGATATGGATCTGTCGGTTCGTGCTTTGAATTGTCTAAAGGCAGCCGAAGTAGAAACTTTAGGCGATTTAGTATCGTTTAATAAAAATGATTTGATGAAATTCAGAAACTTTGGTAAAAAGTCGTTAACAGAACTCGAAGAGTTGGTAAATGTCAAAGGTTTGAATTTTGGTATGGACTTGAGCAAATACAAACTAGATCGAGACTAAACCTCGATTGATAAGTAAAACATTATGAGACACGGAAAGAAAACAAACCACCTCGGAAGAAAAACAGCGCATCGTCGCTCTATGCTTGCTAACATGGCTTGCTCTTTGATTGAACACAAACGCATCAATACTACGGTAGCCAAGGCTAAAGCCTTAAAAGTTTTTGTGGAGCCGTTGATTACAAAATCCAAAGAGGACACTACACACAATCGTCGAATTGTATTTAGCCGTCTACGACAAAAGGAGGCTATCACTGAATTGTTCGATAATGTTGGCAAAAAAGTTGCTGGCCGTCCAGGAGGTTACACACGTATCATCAAGTTAGGACATCGATTGGGTGACAATGCTGATATGGCAATGGTAGAGTTAGTTGATTACAACGAATTGTACATCGCGCCGCGTCCTGCGAAGAGAACTAAGAATGTAGCTGCTGCTCAAGTTGTAGCAGCACCAGTTTCTTCGTCTGAAGAAGAATAAATTTTTTAAGTTAATATTTATTTAAAAAAGGGGAGGCAATTTGTTTCCCCTTTTTTGTTTTTACCGAACATAAATCAAGTCAGTTTTATTAATTTTGTCAAACTCTTAATGTATTTCCTTTTATGACATCATCCAACAGACTCAACGCCGTTCTTTTGCTAAAGGACGGTACTATTTTTCATGGAAAGGCTATTGGTGATGAAGGTACCGCTTTTGGTGAAGTCTGTTTTAATACTGGAATGACCGGCTATCAAGAAATTTTTACGGACCCTTCTTATTTTGGACAATTAATGATCACCACCAATGCGCATATTGGTAATTATGGTGTAAATAAAAATGAAGTAGAGTCCGATAATATTAAAATTGCTGGATTGATTTGTAAGAATTTTAGTTTTGACTATTCAAGAATTGACGCTGAATCTGACTTAAAAACTTTTTTAGACGCAAATAATCTGATGGCTATTTCTGATGTTGATACAAGAGCTTTAGTGAGTCACATTAGAGACCACGGTGCCATGAATGCCGCAATTTCAACCGACGTTGATAATATCGCAGGATTAAAAAAACAACTTGATGCGGTACCAGATATGAATGGTCTAGAATTGGCTTCAAAAGTATCAACTAAAGAATCTTATTTTTTTGGTGATGAGTCAGCACCATTTAAAGTTGCTGCGCTTGACATTGGAATTAAAACTAACATACTGAGAAATTTATCTCAAAGAGGTTGTTATGTTAAAGTGTTTCCATACAACACCTCTTTTAGTGAGATGAAAGCTTGGGAGCCTGACGGCTATTTTATTTCTAACGGACCAGGAGACCCGGCGCCCTTAAGCGAAGCTATCGATGTTGCAAAGAATATTATCAAAGAAGGAATACCATTGTTTGGGATTTGTTTAGGCCATCAAATCATCGCTTTGGCGAATGGGATTAGTACTTATAAAATGCACAATGGCCATCGCGGAATCAATCATCCTGTTAAAAATTTATTGACAGGCAAGGGCGAAATAACTTCACAAAATCATGGATTTGCTATAAATCGTGAAGAAACAGAAAACCATGAGGATGTAGAAATTACACACGAACATCTTAATGACGGGACTGTAGCTGGTATTCGAATGAAGTCGAAACCTGTGTTTTCTGTTCAGTTTCACCCTGAAGCAAGTCCGGGACCTCATGATTCGTCCTATTTGTTCGATTCATTTGTGAAAAGCTTGGCTTAGTAGCCCAGTCCTGTAAAATCATAATAAGCACTGTAAAATAAATTCAAACATTGCGAACTACAATGTGTAAATTCGCGTCAAACTAAAATAAATTATGAGTACTATTCAATCTATTTTCGCCCGTCAAATTTTCGATTCTAGAGGTAATCCTACTGTAGAAGTCGATGTTACTACTGAAGACGGTTCTTTTGGACGTGCAGCTGTGCCTTCAGGCGCTTCAACTGGCGAACATGAAGCTGTTGAATTAAGAGACGGCGGAACGACTTATATGGGTAAAGGAGTTTTAAAAGCGGTTGACCATGTCAATTCAGTTATAGCACAGGAAATTATAGGAATGTCGATTTTCGATCAAGAGCGTATCGATAAAAAAATGATTAATCTTGATGGCACGCCTAATAAATCAAAACTAGGAGCAAACGCTATTTTGGGTGTATCTTTAGCTGTAGCTCACGCTGCTGCGCGTTCCATGGGCGTTCCTTTATTCGAATATGTAGGAGGATCGGAGGCTTGTACTTTACCTGTCCCAATGATGAATATTATAAACGGAGGTTCACATAGTGATGCACCAATTGCCTTTCAGGAGTTTATGATTATTCCTGTTAAGGCTAAAAGTTTTTCTCATGCCATGCAAATGGGCTCTGAAATATTTCATCAACTTAAAAAAGTTTTGCATGATAGAAATTTGAGTACTGCTGTAGGTGATGAAGGCGGTTTTGCACCAGGATTGGGTGGTACTGAAGATGCTCTGGACACTATTGCTATAGCAGTATCTAATGCTGGTTATCATTTCGGAGAAGATATTATGATAGCGCTCGATTGCGCAGCCGCTGAGTTTTATGTCAACGGCAAATATGATTACTCCAAATTTGAAGGACCGAATGGTCAAATCAGAACGAGCCATGAGCAAGCAGACTACTTAGCCTCTTTGGCAGAAAATTATCCTATCATTTCTATTGAAGATGGGATGGATGAAAACGATTGGAAAGGCTGGGCCTACCTGACTGAAAAAATAGGTAAAAAAACCCAATTGGTCGGAGACGATTTATTTGTCACAAATGTTGAACGTCTTTCTCGAGGAATTGAACAAGGTGTGGCGAACTCCATTTTAGTTAAAGTCAATCAAATTGGTACCTTAACAGAGACCATTGCGGCTGTGAAAATGGCTCATAAAGCTGGATACACTGCTGTGATGTCACACCGATCGGGTGAAACTGAAGACACAACTATTGCAGATTTAGCAGTTGCGCTTAATACTGGTCAAATTAAAACTGGCTCTGCTTCAAGATCTGACCGAATGGCTAAATACAATCAGCTTTTAAGAATTGAAGAAACCTTAGCGGAAAAAGCATACTTCCCTGGCGCGGATGCTTTTGCCAATTAATTTGACTGACTTATTTATAAATTTTAACGTTTGGGCCTCCATGCTTGTGAGTTAAATCCTTTTTAATGACTGCTTAATTTAGTATATTTGTTGACATAAAATATTACCAATATGAGCACTAAAGCTACCCTAAATTATAACGACTTATCAATTGATTTGCCTGTCATTACGGGCTCTGAGAATGAGAGTGCTATCGACATTGCTGCACTGAGAAGTGGTGCTAATTTGGTAACGATTGATCCTGGATTTAAAAACACCGGCTCGTGCGAAAGTGCAATTACGTTTTTAGATGGCGACAAAGGAATATTGCGTTATCGTGGATATTCTATTGAGGAGTTAGCTGAAAAGGCTTCTTTTTTAGAAGTCGCTTATCTTTTAATTTTTGGAGAATTACCGAACACCGAACAACTTGAGGTGTTTGAAAATGATATTAAATCAAACTCTGTAGTAGATGAAGATATTAAAAAGATCATTGATGCTTTCCCTAAGGCGGCTCATCCAATGGGAGTTCTCGCTTCGTTGACGAGTGCTTTAACAGCCTTTAACCCAAGTTCTGTAAATGTGAACTCCGAGGCAGACATGTACAAGGCGATTGTTAAAATCATGGGTAAATTCCCTGTGCTGGTTGCATGGACTATGAGGAAAACTCAAGGTTTGCCTATTGATTACGGTGATAAAAACTTGGACTATGTTGGCAACATCATGAAAATGATGTTTGGTCAACCAAACGAGGGATTCAAAGTTAATCCTGCAGTCAAAGAGGCTTTGAATAAACTTTTGATATTGCATGCTGATCATGAGCAAAACTGTTCTACTTCTACGGTTCGAATTGTAGGGTCTTCACACGCAGGCTTGTTCGCTTCTTTATCAGCAGGAATATCAGCACTTTGGGGACCACTTCATGGCGGTGCTAATCAAGCTGTTTTAGAAATGCTCGAAGCTATTCGTGAAGACGGTGGTGATACTGCTAAATTTATGATGAAAGCTAAAGATAAAAACGATCCATTTAGATTGATGGGCTTTGGTCATCGTGTTTATAAAAACTTTGATCCTCGTGCTCGGATTATTAAAAAGGCTGCTGATGAAGTTTTGGAAGATCTAGGGATTGATGATCCAGTGCTTGACATTGCCAAATCTTTGGAAAAAGAAGCACTTAATGATCCTTATTTTGTCGATCGTAAATTATATCCAAACGTTGATTTTTATTCTGGGATTATATACCGGTCATTGGGAATCCCAGTTCAGATGTTTACAGTAATGTTTGCATTAGGACGTTTGCCAGGTTGGATCGCACAGTGGCGAGAAATGCGACTAGGAAAAGAGCCTATTGGTCGTCCTAGACAGATTTATACAGGAGCAACACTTCGCTCATATGTAGATATTTCACACCGATAGTTTTAGCAGATAAATCTATTTATGTTGCTTCTACACATTAACGACGAGTCGTCCAATCTCAAAAGTGTTATTGTTGGTATTGCGAATAGTAATGGTCCTCAACCTTCGCCAGAAGACTGTTATGACCCTAAAAGTCTGCGACATGTTTTAGCCGGAACATATCCGATAGAAAAAGATATGATCGCTGAACTTGCAGAATTCGTTGCTGTTTTAGAGGAGTATCAAGTTAAAGTGTATCGGCCTGAAGTTATTGAAAATTACAATCAAATTTTTTCGCGAGATATTGGTTTTGTTATAGATGACACTTTTGTGAAGTCAAATATTCTTCCCGATCGCGCTGGCGAATTGAATGCCATTAATTATCTCATCTCACAAATTCATCCCTCAAAGGTTATTGAATTACCTCAGGAATGTCATGTAGAAGGAGGTGATGTGGTGGTGTATAATGATTATCTTTTTATAGGGACTTATTACGGTTCGGATTACTCCGAATACATCACGGCAAGAACGAATAAAGCAGCTATTAAAGCATTGTCAAAATTATTTCCATCGAAAACAGTTAAGCCCTTGGAATTAAAAAAATCTAATACGGATCCCAAATCCAATGCCCTTCATTTAGATTGCTGTTTTCAGCCTTTAGGACAAGGAAAAGCGATTATGCATCCAGGTGGATTTCTACACCAAGAAGATGTAGAGTGGATTAGGGCATTTTTTGGCAGAGATAATATTTTTGAAATAGATGCCTTTGAAATGACGCAAATGCATTCTAATATTTTCTCAATTTCTAATGAAGTTGTGGTTATTGAAAAACGGTTTGTCCGACTGAACGCCTGGTTGGTTGATAACGGATTTACAACTGAGGCAATCAATTTTTCAGAAATTTCTAAACAAGGAGGCTTGCTTCGTTGCGCTACTTTGCCACTAGAGAGGGCATAATAAAGACTACATACAACCGTTGTTTAGATTTGTTATATTTTTACGCGCATGAAACACTCCTTGGAAAAGTATTTGCTTCAAGAATCTGTAAAGGGTGTAATGCCAATATTGGTTGAGTATGGCATCGTTTTAAAAATAAAGAGTCCCAGAATAACAAGACACGGTGATTATCGTAAATTACCAAATGGCACTTTTCAAATCACTATTAATGCTAATTTAAATCGATATGCCTTTTTGTTAACGCTTATTCATGAGTTAGCTCATCATGCTACTTACATGAGGTTTGGTTCAAAAATTAAACCTCATGGAATAGAGTGGAAGCAAACTTTTGCTCAAATGATTAAACCTTTTTTATTACCTCCACATTTTGATGAATCATTAATCCCTTTACTAAATCGGCATTTTGTAAATCCAAAAGCCAGTTCGGACACTGATAGTAAACTATCACTCGCTATGAAAAGCTTTAATTCACCGAACGATAAAAGCTATATCTTTGAAATACCTGAAGGAAGTCGTTTTGCATTGTATAATGGGAGAATATTTGTTAAAGGCAAACAACGAACCAAACGGTTTGAGTGTAAAGAAACAAAATCAGGTCGGACGTATTTATTCAATCCAAATGCAGAGGTGGAAATAATTGACATATGACAACAACAGCAAATAATTTTGCAATCATTATGGCCGGAGGAATCGGATCTCGTTTTTGGCCTCTGAGTACTGCGGAATTTCCTAAACAATTTCATGATATGCTTGGTTCAGGTCGTACGCTTATTCAGCATACGTTTGATAGGCTATCATTGCTTATTCCTGTTCATCAAATTTTAATTTTGACTAATGAGCGATATCGTGATTTGGTTTTGCAGCAATTGCCTGAAATATCAGCCCATCAAGTTGTTCTCGAACCCGAAATGAGAAATACAGCACCTTGTATTTTATATGCCTCTCTTAAAATATATAAATTGAATCCAGAAGCAAAAATTATCGTTGCTTCTAGTGACCATTGGATTGAAGACATCAGTGCTTTTGAAGCTAATGTTAGTGAGGCATTTGAGTTTTGTTCAGTCCAGAAAGAAGCTCTAGTAACTCTTGGTATTCAGCCCACCTTTCCCAACACAGGATATGGTTATATAGAGTATGAAAATACGGCTTTGAAATCAATTAATAAAGTGATGCAATTTAGAGAAAAGCCTAATTTTGAGACAGCTCAATCCTTTCTAAAACAAGGTAATTTTCTATGGAATGCAGGAATATTTTTATGGCATGTTAACGCTGTTTTAGCTGCTTTCAAAAGTCAACAGCCGGAGATGTTTGATTTATTCTACCAAGCTATGGATGATTATAATACCGAAAACGAACATGTCTTTATTTCTAATAATTATGGTAAGGCAGAGGATATTTCAGTTGATTTTGCCATTATGGAAAAGTCGTCTAATGTTTATTTAGCAAAAGCGAAATTTGATTGGAATGATCTTGGGACCTGGGGTAGCTTGTACGATAAAATGAGTAAGGATGAGAATGATAACGCAATGATCAATGCTCGTGCCCTTATGGAATCTAGTAAAGGGAATTTGGTGAGAACTGATGGTGATAAAATTGTGGTGGTCAATGGTTTGACTGATTATGTTATTGTGGATCATCAAAATGTATTATTAATTTATCCTAAGTCAAAAGAGCAGGATATAAAGCAAGTGGCTAAGTCATGTCAAAAACGATTTAATTAATTTCTGATGTTGGAAAATCAATCAATTAAAAACGATCAATTCCATAATGAACAGAAAGCTGCAGTAAAAAGAGATGCGCTTGGTTTATGGAAAACCACAATTCAGTTTGTATCGAATTTGTTGGACTTTAGAAATGATACTGACAAAGAGGCGACCATTATTTCAATTATTAATGATATACCTTTTAGAGGTGCGACAGCATGGATATTGATCTGTTCGGTCTTCGTGGCTTCAATTGGTTTGAATGCCAATTCCCCCGCAGTTGTTATCGGTGCGATGCTTATCTCGCCACTTATGGGTCCTATTTTGGGAATTGGCCTATCAGTGGCGATGAATGATATTGATACTTTAAAGAAGTCTCTGATCAACTTTGCGGTGATGGTTGTCTTGAGTGTATTAACGGCATATTTGTTTTTTGAAATCTTTCCGTTGAGTCAAGATTCGTCTGAATTGTTGGCGCGAACTAAACCCGATATTAGGGATGTGCTTATTGCGTTTTTTGGTGGTTCGGCTTTGATCATTGCAAAGACCAAGAGAGGGACAATTGCCTCTACCATATTTGGTGTAGCCATTGCTACAGCTTTGATGCCACCTTTGTGTACCGTTGGATTTGGTTTGGCCAAAGGTGGGACCTTAGGTTTTGGCTATGCAACAGGTGCGCTTTATCTTTTCACAATAAATACGATTTTTATCGGTCTGGCAACTTTTATAGTCTTGAAAGTATTACGATTTCCAATGTTAAGGTATGCCAATTCTAAGCGTCGAAAACTCATAGCTCGTTTGGCTTCAGTTTTAGCGATAATCGTAATGATTCCTGCTGTTTACACCTTTGTTCAAGTGTATAGGCAGAGCATTTTTGAAACGCAAGCTGAGAATTTTGTTCAAAATGAAGTCAGAATCAATAAATCCTTACAGTTATTATCTGCAGATGTGTCTTATGAAGACAATACTATTGAATTGAATTTCTTTAACGAAATTGGCGTCGCTACGAAAAGTGATTTAATTGCTGAGTTGCGTTACAATGAAGCATATAAGAATTTAAAAGATGTAGATCTTAAAATTTTAGGGAGTGATACAAGCAGTTATGAAATCATAACTACGGTATATGAAGACACGCGACAAGCTTTGAAAGCAAGCCAAAAGGAGGTAGAGGATTTGAAATCTCAAATTTTAGATCTTGAAATCCGCCTTAAGGATGAGGAAAGTAAAATTTTTATCAAGCCTTTCGATGTCATTGGACTATTACGATCTGCGAAAAATGAGTTCTTAGAAATAGATCAGATTTCTTTTTCTCAAGTGTATCAAAGTGAGAACTTTCAAAGTGTCGATACAACTAATATCATAAAGGTAAAATGGTTGGCGACTGATAATGACACTAAAGACCTTGCCGCTCTTTTAAGAGCCTTTATAACGTCTAAATTTGATTTAAAAGAAGTTGAGGTCATTGTTAGTCAAGACTAATCGTTGTCAATATACATTTGTCTTACTTTTCGGAATAATTCCGATGAGTAAACAAAATTGGTAACAGCCTCGTTATCTGTTTTAAAGATGTTTTTGTTTGATCCTTCCCAGGCCTTATAACCGTCTTTTAGAAAAACTATTTTTTGCCCAATTTCCATGACCGAGTTCATGTCATGTGAGTTGATTACAGTCGTGATATTGAACTCACTTGTGATTTCTTGAATCAAATTATCAATAACTATTGCGGTTTTAGGATCCAAGCCAGAGTTGGGTTCGTCACAAAATAAATAAGACGGATTGTTGACAATGGCTCGCGCAATAGCAACTCTTTTTTGCATACCACCAGAGGCTTCACTTGGAAATTTATTATGCGCATTTTCCAATTCAACGCGTTTTAAAACGGCATCTACCCTGTCATCCATTTCACTGTTACTTTGCTTGGTGAACATCCTTAGCGGGAACTTCACATTTTCTGCAATGGTCATGGAGTCGAACAGGGCACTACCTTGAAAAACAGTTCCTATTTTAGATCGCAACACGCGTTGATCATCTTCGCTTAAATCTGCGTAAATTTTACCATCGTATGATATGCTGCCAGATTCATAAGGGAACAGTCCAAGTAAACATTTTAGAAAAACCGTTTTTCCAGAACCACTCTGCCCAATAATCAAATTCGTTTTTCCCTTATCAAATGAGGTGGAGATGCCCTTGAGTACCGCCGTTGATCCAAATGATTTATAAAGATTTTCTACAACGATCATTAGCTTAAAACCAATTGAGTGATGATATAATTAGATAATATAATAACAACACTTGTCCACACGAAAGAGGTTGTACTCGCCTTGCCCACTTCAAGTGCGCCGCCCTTCATGAAGTAACCATGATATGATGGAATTGTTGCCAGAAAAAAAGCAAAAACAAAGGTTTTGATAAAAGCATAGGCCAAATGAAAGGGAATAAAATCCAATTGAACACCCCAAATATAATCACTAACAGATGTGAAGCCACCATAATAACAAGCAGCCATACCTCCTAAAACTCCTAAAAACATAGCAATTGAAATGAGAAATGGATAGAGCAGCAAAGCAATCGTTTTTGGAAAAACCAAATAATTTATAGAGTTGATACCCATAACCTCTAAGGCATCAATTTGTTCTGTGACTCTCATGGTTCCTATACTTGAAGTGATAAAAGAGCCTACTTTTCCAGCCATGATGATCGAGATAAAAGTAGGGGCAAATTCTAAAATAACAGACTGACGAGTGGCGTAGCCTACCAAATATTGTGGGATCAGAGGACTGTTAATGTTGAGTGCCGTTTGAATAGTGACAACGCCTCCAACAAAAAAAGATATAAACGAAACAATTCCTAGAGATCCTATCACCAGATCGTCAATATCTCTAAATATGAGATTTCGCATTACAGTCCATTTGGTTGGCTTCAAAAACATATGTTTTATCATTAAAAAATATGCGCCTATGTGATGAAATGTACGAAGCAATGCCCTAGTTTAATCAGATTTATAATCACGACAAACCTAATGAAAAAAGCCCGTTTGTTAATGATTTATGATGTTTTTTAACACGATAATTTGTGTTTTTTATTTTTATTTTTAGCTAAATTGCTAAAAATTTATTAGATGAATTACTCCCGCTTTTTATCCATTTTTTTCTTTCTTTTGATGTCAGTTTTTTTGGCCAGATCAAAGAATATTTCTTTTGATTTCAATACTTATTATACCCCACCACACAAACCTAGATTGGTTGTTGGCATCGTGGTTGATCAAATGAGATATGATTATTTAACCCGATATGCAAATCGTTTTGGAGACGGAGGGTTTAGTCGATTGATGAATGAAGGATATAATTTTAAAAACAACAATTTTGATTACATTCCGACATATACAGCCCCCGGTCATGCTACAATTTACACAGGAACGTCCCCGAAGTATCATGGTATAATAGCTAATGATTGGTACGATAGGGAAAAAGGAGGAATGATATATTGTGTAGATGACGATCAATATAACGCTGTTGGAACATTAAGGAGTGAAGGACGAAAGTCTCCATTTAGAATGGATGTTACTACTTTTGCTGATCAAAACAGACTCCACACTCAGTTTAGAGGAAAGTCAATTGGAATAGCTATAAAAGATCGCGGAGCGATACTTCCTGCCGGGCCAACTGCAAACGGAGCCTATTGGTTTGTTGGCGCAACTGAGGGACAGTGGGTGACCAGTGACTTTTACATGGAGACACTCCCAGATTGGGTGGATAAGTTTAATAGGGAGAATCATGCAAATGACTATTTAAAAGTATGGGATACAAAAGAGCGAATTGAAACTTATATTCAAAGTGGTCCTGATTTGACTGATTTTGAATCGGGATTTAAAGGAAAGGAAACACCGACTTTCCCCTATGATCTTAAAAAACTTGCCCCCTATAATGGAAACTTCGATATTATTAAAAACACCCCTTTTGGAAATAGCTTAACAACAGATTTTGCCATTGCTGCTATATACGGAGAGTCTTTAGGGTTGGATGACGATACTGACGTATTGACGGTGAGTTATTCTAGCACAGATTATGTGGGGCACAACTTTGGAGTTAATGCTGTAGAAACTGAAGATACCTATATTCGTTTAGATCATGACTTGGATCGCTTACTTGAAACATTAGACGAAGTCGTTGGTGAAGGATTCTATACGGTATTTCTTACAGCAGATCATGGCGCTGTTCAGGTTCCTAATTACTTGAAATCAGTTAAAATCCCTTCGGGCTATATTGATAATAATTCTATTAAATCATCGATTAGTGATTTTCTCATTGAACGTTATGGCGATGGAGTATGGGTTGAAAACATGAGTAATTATCAAGTGTTTTTAAACCGAGGATTGATTTCTGAAATGGCTTTGGATTTGAGAATCATTCAGCGTGAAGTTGCTGATTTTGTGCAAACATTAGGTCATATTTTAGAAACTTATACCGCTGATGACATGCTTACCAATTATTATGATATTGGAGTGGCGCATAAACTTCAAAATGGGTTCAATCAATCAAGATCTGGTGACGTGATTATTGTTGTTGACCCTTCCTTCATCAGTTATAAAATGACTGGAACTACTCACGGATCTGGTTTCCAATACGATACTCATGTACCGCTTTTATTTTTTGGAAATGGGATAAAACACGGAAGCAGTTACCATCCGAGCTCAATTGTTGATATTGCCCCAACAATATCGGCTTTGTTGGGTATCTCGGCACCAAATGGCAGTATAGGTCAGCCGCTTTACCAGGCTTTAAAAAATTAGTTCAGTGATTGGTTAATCTGATCGATATATTGGAGTAGATCGCTTTTTCCAGTTCCGTTAGTGGCGGAGGTTATAAAGTGGGGAGGGCAATCTTCCCAAGTTTGGAGCAATACATTTTGATAAGCTTTGACATTTGTTTCTGCTTGCTCTTCTTTGAGTTTATCTGCCTTTGTGAAAATGATCGCAAAAGGAATATGGTTTTCGCCCAACCAAGTCAAAAATTCCAAATCGATTGGTTGTGGCTTATGCCTCACGTCAATGAGTACGAAGGCAGAGACTAGTTGTTTTCGTTTTTCGAAATAGTTGGTGATGAATTTTTGAAAAATCTTTTTTGCAGTTTTCGAAACACGAGCATAACCGTAGCCGGGTAAATCAACCAAATACCAAGAAGAATTTATAAAAAAATGATTAATTAATTGAGTTTTTCCAGGTCTTCCTGAAGTTTTAGCCAATTGCTTGCGCTCCATGAGCATGTTGATTAATGATGATTTACCAACATTACTACGACCAATAAAAGCGTATTCCGGCATCTTGTGCTGAGGACACTTTGAAACCTCTTGGTTGCTAACAACAAATTCCGCAGAGGTAATCCGCATGAGGTTTATTCTTAAAGGTTTCGAGATTTAAGCCAATCGTGGAAAATGGCATTAAAAGTATCAGGATGCTCCATCATCGGAGCGTGGCCGCACTTGTCAATCCAAAAAAGCTCTGAATCAGGAAGTAGTGCATCAAACTCTTCAGCAACATTCGGAGGAGTAACGATGTCGTTTTTTCCCCATATGATACAACTAGGCGTGGCGATATTTGGTAAGTCCTTCGCCATATTATGTCGAATAGCGCTTTTGGCCAGGGCGAGTGTTTTAATGAGTTTATTTCTGTCGTTTACGGTTTCATAAACTTCGTCAACAATTTCTTTAGTGGCAACAGCAGGATCATAAAACACTTCTTGAGCTTTTTGCTTGATAACGTTATAGTCACTTCGTTTGGTATATCCGCTTCCCATAGCGTTTTCATATAAACCTGAACTTCCTGTAATAGCTAGCCCTCTGACTTTACTTGGATATAGGTATGTATGAAGTAAGGCAATATGTCCTCCCAGTGAATTGCCCAGTAAAACAACATTATCTAATTCAAGTTCTTCCATAAAAACCTTCAAGAAATTTGCAAAATACTTGATGTTGGTTTTTAAAAGGTTGGTGGTATAAAGTGGTAATTCGGGAATGATTACCCGATAACCATTTGATCCAAAATAATCGGTCACACCGTGAAAATTACTGAGCCCTCCCATCAATCCGTGAAGCACTATAATAGGACGACCTTGACCTACTTCTAAATAGTCACAATTCACACCTTTACTTAAAATTAACCCCATACACTTCTTTTAACCAATAGATGCAAATCTAAGCATTTTATCCTTAGCCGAAACGTACTGTGTTTGCCAGTAGGCCTTTATGATTTTTAGATCAGTTGGCGTCATCACTCTAATTTATAGTCCTTGATAAGTATTTTTTTCCCACTTTCATTTTTGATTTTAATTGATTGATATACAAATATTTAGTCACAATAAATATTCTTTTTAAATATAAAATTATCCGAAAATTAAAAAAGTTATAAACAAAGTGGGAGTAAGTGGTAAATAGTGGTAAATCTTTTGTAAATTTGAGAATTCAATACAATAAAAGTTGACTACACTGATCGGGACATACGAATGTAAAATTGACGACAAAGGGCGGCTTATGCTTCCTATGGCGTTGAAGAAACAATTGGCGTCTTCGTTTTCAAATGGATTTGTCCTTAAGCGTGCTGTATTTCAGAACTGTCTTGAGTTATTTCCTATGGCTGAGTGGGATGCCATGATGAGTAAGGTTAATCAACTGAATCGTTTCAAAAAAAGCAACAATGATTTTATTCGACGTTTTACTGCAGGTGTGCGAGTGATCGACGTTGATGCTTCAGGAAGGATACTTGTTCCAAAAGATCTCTTTGATTTTGCGGGCCTTTCTAAAGAAATTGTATTATCCTCTGCAGTGAATATCCTGGAAATTTGGGATAAGAAAAACTACGAACAGGCCATTGACGATGCCACCGGCAACTTTGCTGATCTGGCAGAGCAAGTCATGGGAAATGATACTAACCATGAGTTATCATAAATCTGTTTTACTCAAGGAAGCTGTAGAAGGATTGAAAATTTTACCTGATGGTGTTTATGTGGATATCACTTTTGGCGGCGGAGGGCACAGCAACGCAATATTGGATCGCTTGGGTCCAGCAGGTAAATTAATCGCATTTGATCAAGATGTTGACGCTTTACGAAACGCAATCGATGATGATCGTTTTCTTCTCATTAATGAGAATTTTCGCCACTTAAAACGTTTTTTGAGATTTCATGGATACGATCAAATAGATGGCTTGATAGCCGACTTCGGAGTGTCATCGCATCAATTTGATCAGTCGAATCGAGGCTTTTCTACACGTTTTGATGGCACTCTCGATATGAGAATGAATCAAAGCGATGAGTTGTCAGCCATTCATGTGGTTAATGAATACGACGAGTTTGAGTTAACTCAAATTTTTAAGGGTTACGGCGAGCTTCGTCAAGCACCAATCTTAGCGCGAAATATTGTCCGCTCTCGTATTTCAAGTCCGATAAAAACCACAGCACAACTCAATGGTATAGTGAAGCGTTTGGTTCCTGATAAGAGAGAGAATAAAATTCTAGCTCAAATTTATCAAGCCATACGTATTGAAGTGAATCATGAAATGGATGTTCTTAAAGACATGTTGTTGCAGTTGCCATCAATAGTTAAACCAGGGGGACGAATTTGTTTGATGTCATATCACTCTCTCGAGGATAGGTTGGTCAAACGCTTTGTAAGAAGTGGCATGTTTGAAGGTGAGCCTGAAAAAGATGTTTTCGGAAACACTTCGGTGCCGTTTTTTAAAATTGGAGGACTAATAACTCCTTCTAATGATGAAATTGCATCCAACAGCCGAGCTCGTAGCGCTAAACTTAGAATTGCCGAACGTCATAACAATTAACCATGAAAGATAAATTTTACAGCCTTTTGCGGGGTCGGTTTTTAGTGAGTGACAATGCATTTAAATATTGGCAAATGATACTGTTTTTATCAGGTTTAGCTTTAATAATGATTGCGAGTTCACACTCAGCAGATAGAAAAGTTTATCGAATTGCAGCATTGAATGATGAGGTTAAAGAGTTGAGATCCGAATTTGTGGACCTCAGATCTAGACTCATGCAATTGAAAATGGAATCAACAGTAGTAAAAAAACTAGGTGCGCGTGGTTTTGAAATTGGCAAAACACCTCCAGAAAAAATAACAGTTATAAATTAAGAAAGGTTGGCAACAACACATAAGCATATCAGATTCAAATTCCTTATCATATCGATAGGTGTTTTTGGTTTGGCCGTTGCTGTCGTTGTTAAACTCTTTAACATACAATACATCAATGGAGATGCTTATCGCGCCAAAGCCGATGAACTAATCGTTCAAAATGTGAGTATTCTTGCAAATAGGGGAAACATAGTAGCTGCGGACGGTAGCCTGCTCGCAACTTCAGTGCCTAAATATGATATTCATATTGATCCTGTAGCGTCATCACAGAGCACATTCGACAATAATATCAATGCACTTTGCGATTCTTTAGGAGTCTACTTTAAAAAGTCGCCTACTTATTTTAAGCAAATCTTGACATCTGCTCGATCCTCAAACAACAAATATGTTCGTTTAGCCAGAAATCTAGGTTATGCTGATTTTGTAAGATTTTCCAAATTCCCTATACTCAACAAAGGTGCTTATTCGGGTGGGTTAATTGTGTCTCAATCGACTTCTCGCGAGTATCCTCTGGGCGGTATAGCGAAAAGAACTATCGGTTATGAGCGCACCGATGATCAAGGAAATGTTACTCGACCAGGAATCGACGGCGCCTTTGGTCAGTCCTATTTAAAAGGAGTTGACGGAAAAAGATTAAAGCAAAAAATCGGAAAAGGCCAATGGAAGCCACTCGAAGACTTCAATAGCGTAGAACCTCGTGATGGTTATGATTTATATACAACCATTGATGTCAACATTCAAGATGTAGCGCACCATGCCTTGCTCGAACAACTAGAATATTATGAAGCCGATCATGGCAGTGTCATAGTTATGGAAACCAAAACGGGTGCAATTAAGGCCATTTCAAATTTAGGTCGAACATCCGTCGGGACGTATTATGAGAAATTGAACTATGCCGTTGGCGAATCACATGAGCCAGGCTCTACTTTTAAATTAATGGCATTGGCTGTGGCTCTTGATCAAGGGGTGGTTTCTCCAAATGATATTGTAGATACCGAAGGAGGTGTTCTAAGTTTTTACGGCCGTCAAGTTCGTGATTCAAAGCAAGGTGGCTATGGTCAAATATCAGTATCTGAAGCCTTCGAAATGTCTTCAAATACAGCTCTGGTAAAAATTGTAAATGACAATTATAAAAATAATCCCGAGAAGTTTGTTGACGGATTGTATGGAATGGGACTAAATGACAAAACAGGCATTCCTATTCTCGGAGAAGGTGCGCCTATTATTACGCACCCATCTGATAAGACCAATTGGGATGGATTGGATTTGCCTTGGATGGCCTATGGCTATGGGGTTCAATTTACCCCGTTACAAGTTCTAACCTTTTACAACGCTATTGCTAATGATGGCATTCAGGTGAAACCACGATTTGTAGAATCGGTTCAATCATTTGGTCAATCTATAGAAGTGTTTGAACCAGAGATTTTAAAAAACAAAATTTGTAAGTCCGAAACAGCAAATGCACTTCAAAATATGATGCGTAATGTTGTTGCAAAGCCGCACGGTACAGCTCATAATATAGATATCCCTGAGTTTGCCTTGGCAGGGAAAACCGGAACATGTCAAACAGAGTATTGGATCGAATCGGACAGATATATTTCTTCATTTGTAGGATACTTTCCAGCGGATAATCCTGTCTATTCGTGTATTGTAGTGCTCCATAAACCGAATAAGTCTATTGGTTATTACGGGAATATAGTCGCTGCACCAGTGTTCAAAAAAATTGCAGAACATGTTTATACCAGCACGCCTAAAGAAATTGTTTTGAACCCATCGAGGAAAGTTGACCAAGAGGTTTCGGATGATTATTTCAGGTTTCAGAATAGTTTAATTCAAGAAGATGACCCAACAATGCCCAATGTTAAAGGTATGCCTTTGATGGATGCCATTGCCATTCTGGAAAACCTTGGATTAATTGTAGAGGCGAAGGGCAATGGTAAAGTAGAAAGTCAATCTTTAAAAAGCGGAAAAGTTATCAAAAAGGGACAAATCGTAAAACTTCAAATTACATGAAGAATCTAAAAGACCTTTTGTTTGGTGTATCTATAAATGCGGTCCAAGGCAGTACAGATCGCAATATTAATGCAGTACAATTTGATTCTCGAAAAATTGAGTCTGGAGACCTTTTTGTTGCTATCATCGGATTGCAGTCAGACGGTCATCAATATATAGAACAAGCAGAAAATAAAGGTGTTTTTGCAGTGGTTTGCGAAATTTTACCGCAGAAAAGATTAGATTCAATAACTTATATCGTAACAGATAATTCGAAGCATGCGCTTGCAATCATTGCGTCAAATTATTTTGAGAACCCCTCCCAAAAGTTAAATCTTGTTGGGATCACGGGTACAAATGGTAAAACGACCTGCGCCAGTTTGCTTTATCAATTGTTTCAGTACAATAGTATACCGTCTGGTTTAATATCAACGGTTAAGATTTGTGTAGGAAATTCCATTTACAAGGCTACACATACTACCCCAGATGCGCTGACAATTAATTCCGTTTTGGATGAGATGGTCAAGGAAGGTATTACCCATTGTTTTATGGAGGTGAGCTCTCATGGCATTGATCAAGAACGTATCTCGGGTCTTAAATTTGCGGGTGCAGTATTTACCAATCTTACTCATGATCATTTGGATTACCATGGCGATTTTATAAGTTATCGAGACACTAAAAAAAGACTCTTTGATGGATTGTCTAAAGACGCTTTTGTACTTATTAATAGAGATGACAAAAATGGACTCTTTATGGCTCAAAATTCGAAGGCAAAACTGTTAACCTACGCCCTAAAGACTGGAGCCGACTTCAAAGGAATTATAATTGAAAATCAACTCACCGGTTTGTTAATGCGTGTGAATGGTGTTGAGGTTTGGTCGCAGCTCATTGGTTCATTCAATGCGTCAAATTTATTAGCTATTTACGGCACGGCAATCCTTTTAAAGATGGATAATTTGGATGTTTTGAAGGGCATAAGCAGTCTTCAAAGCGTAGCAGGAAGGTTCCAGTATTTTATGGCGGATAATAAAATTTCTGCCATTGTCGATTATGCCCACACACCTGACGCCTTGAAGAATGTTTTAGATACCATTAATGACATCAGAACTAAAAATGAATCACTCATTACGGTGATTGGTTGTGGTGGTGATCGCGATCGTACCAAGCGACCCAAAATGGGGCATATCGCAACCAGTCTAAGCGATAAAGTTATTTTTACAAATGATAATCCTAGAAGTGAAGTGCCAGAATCTATTATTGAAGATATGGAGGCAGGAGTCTCTCCAGTGCATTTCAAAAAAACCATAACAATACTCGATCGCAAGCAAGCCATCAAAACGGCAGTACAACTAGCCCGTCCCAATGATATCATTCTAATTGCCGGTAAAGGCCACGAAACATATCAGGAGGTCAATGGCCAGCGCTTTGATTTTAATGATTTTGAAATAGTCAACCACTTCCTAAACCAATCAGTAGAATAATGTTACACGCTTTATTTCAATATCTCGAACAAAATTACCAATTACCTGGGGCATCCTTGTTTGGGTTTTTGACGTTTCGAGCGGCAATGGCAATCATTCTTTCATTGTTGATTTCAACTGTATATGGTAAAAAAATCATCAACTTTCTTAAACGCAAGCAAGTCGGGGAGACCATCAGAGAATTAGGTTTAGAGGGACAGAAGCAAAAAGAGGGTACCCCAACGATGGGAGGCTTGATCATTATCATTGCTACAGTCATTCCAGTTTTGCTGCTAGCCAAACTGCACAACATTTATATCATACTACTTTTGATTACAACATTTTGGATGGGCGGTATTGGCTTTGTAGATGATTATATCAAGAAATTTAAAAATGATAAGGAGGGTTTAAAAGGGCGTTTTAAAATTCTCGGTCAAGTTGGATTAGGGATCATTGTTGGAACTACTTTGTATTTCCACCCCGAAGTAACTATTAAAGAGGAAGCCGTTGCCTTACCCGTAGCTCAAATAGAGATGGTGAGTACTCCTACAACTGTTTTTTCACCAGAAGTTAAATCAACAAAAACAACAATTCCATTTGTAAAATTTAATGAATTTGATTATTCAAACTTGATTACATGGATTGGCCCAAAAGCATCTGACTACGCCTGGTTAGTATTTATTCCAATTGTGATTTTTATCGTCACTGCCGTATCAAATGGTGCCAATTTGACTGATGGTATTGATGGTTTGGCGGCTGGAACGTCAGCTATAATCGTTCTTACCTTGGGTATTTTTGCTTGGATTTCAGGTAATATCATATTCTCAGATTATCTGAACGTCATGTATATCCCGCGGGTTGAAGAAATTACAATATACATCGCGGCCATGGTTGGAGCGCTCATAGGATTTTTGTGGTATAATGCTTATCCGGCGCAAGTCTTTATGGGAGATACAGGAAGTCT
>Ga0115570_10000509_pt1 | contig 32393 bp, 20 predicted proteins | sample COGITO_mtgs_1205_3_FD_87294 | JGI IMG/M metagenome (GOLD analysis project Ga0115570, IMG submission 87294) | Pelagic marine microbial communities from North Sea - COGITO_mtgs_120524 | ecosystem: Environmental > Aquatic > Marine > Epipelagic | place: Germany:Helgoland, sampling site Kabeltonne... | reverse complement strand
TTATTTCAATACTGAATCCGATTATCAAGCTGCTCTTATTGGAGCGTATGATTTGTTACAATCCACTTATATAAATGTGATGCTGGGAGAGATTGCCTCTGATAATACATTGGCTGGTGGTGAAAACGCAACTGATGTGCCTGGTATTCAGCAAGTGGATGATATGATCCATACACCAAACAACCAACAGTTGAGAGATATTTGGGGATGGATGTTTGCAGGGGTCAATCGAGCTAACTATATTTTAGAGTTTAAAGACAGACTAGATTTTCCGAACAAACCAAGTGTTTTAGCTCAAGCACGTTTTTTGAGAGCTTACTATTATTTCGAATTGGTAAAGTGGTTTGGTCCAGTACCTTTGGTTGTTGATCAACGCATTCAATTTGGAGATCAATTTAACATCGATCGTACACCAGTGGCGGATGTTTATACTCAAATTGAATCGGACTTAATCTATGCAGCCGACAACTTGCCTTACGTGCAAACTCAGGAAGGTCGCATCACTAAAGGTGCTGCACAAGCTCTTTTAGGTAAAGCTTATTTGTATCAAGATAAATTTGACCAGTCCGCTGAGGTGTTAATAGAACTCATTAATAGCGGTCCTTATAGTTTATTGACAGACTATTCGACCATGTTTGAAAACGATAATGAAAATAATATAGAATCTGTATTTGAGGTGCAATACACTGACCTTGAAGGTGCTGGTTTTGGTTGCTTGCAATGTAGTGAAGGAAATGTAGCGGTCGGATTTAATGGTCCTAGGTCTTATTTTGGGCCTTACTTTACATCGGGCTTCAGTTTTAACGTACCAACTCAAGAAACTTACGATGCATTTGAAGAGGACGATAACCGACGTGATATTGCCATTTTGAATATTGAGGCTTTGGTCGCAGTTGATCCAACGGTGAGTTACGGCGAAGGCAATGAGCACACAGGTTTCTTTAATAGAAAGTATATTCCTCGTCAAGGAGATTCGGGTATTGGCGATCAAAATTTGACCAATCCAAACAATTACAGATCAATTAGATTTGCAGATGTTTTGTTGATGGCTGCTGAAGCGCTCAACAGAGGAACCGGTTCTGATACAGATGCATTAGCATTACTTAATCGTGTACGCCGACGAGCTTTCGGTGATATGGATCACGATATTTCAGCTGCGGGAGCAGCTTTAACAACCGCTATTTGGGATGAAAGAAGACTAGAATTAGTAGGTGAAGGACACCGCTTTTTCGACCTTGTTAGAACATCGCAAGCAGCATCAAATATTGATGGGTTTGTTTCTGGAAAACACGAATTATTTCCAATTCCTCAAATTGAAATCGAGCTAACTGGTAACCGTTGGGAGCAAAACCCGATGTATTAAAATATCTTTAATATGAAAAATAAAATGATGAAATATTTATTTGCTGGAATTGCACTTTTTGCTGTAATGAGCTGTGTTGAGGAGGATCGTGACATTTCATATGTTCAAAACGTTCAAGGCCCAGAAAATTTGGCATTAACCTTCAACGTAACACAAGATAACACTGGAAACGTCAGTATACTTCCTTCAGCTGAAAATGCAGATTCTTTTAAAGTATTTTTTGGAGATGCTGATAATAGCGAAGCCGATTTGTCTGCTGGTGAAAGTGCATCTTTTACCTACCCTGAAGGAGTTTATCAAGTAAGACTTGCAGCATATGGCTTTGAAAATGAAATGGCCGAAATAACTCAAGAACTGGTAGTTTCCTTTAATGCACCTCAGAATTTAGAGGTGTTTATAGAAAATGATGAAGCTATTTCGAGACAGGTTAACGTTACAGCATCTGCTGATTATGCAATCACATATGATGTGTTCTTTGGCGAAACTGCAAATCCTGATGCAGTGAGTGCTAATATCGGTGAAACCATCAATTATGTATATGCCGCACCTGGAATTTATACTATTACAGTAGTAGCTATGGGTGCAGCAATTGAAACCACAACTTACACTGTGGATTTCGAAGTTACTGAGATCTTAGCGCCACTAACAGCTGCGCCTACTCCAAACATACCTGCAGTGAATGTCATTTCTTTATACAGTGACACTTATACTAATGTCACTTTGAATGAACTGAACCCTGGATGGGGACAGGGGACAACATTGACCGAAGTTCAATTCGATGGCAATAACACTTGGTTTTATAACAACCTCAGTTTTTCAGGTATCGTAAGTGATTATGGTAATCCAACGGATATATCAAGTATGTCTCATTTACATTTTGACTATTGGACACCTGAGGCTGATGTTGCTATCACTGCTTTAGGAATGAAATTGGTTAATACCACTACGGCTCCAGTTCAGGAGGATATTGAATTTGCCGGTAATATTACGCAAGGTGGATGGGTTAGTGTGGATATTCCTTTGGCTGATTATGCCTTAGACTTGTCTGCTGTTACTCAGTTTATCTGGGATACTGCCGAAGGTTTTGATGGAATGGTTTATATCGATAACCTTTACTTTTACCAACAATCACCAACATCTCCACCAACTGCGGCACCTACACCAACACAATTGCCAGGCGCAGTAATTTCACTTTACAGTGATGCCTATACCAATATTGGTTTGAATGAAGTCAATCCGGGGTGGGGACAAACCACCTTATTATCTGAAGTTCAAATAGAAGGTAATAACACTTGGAAATATGAATTACTCAGTTTCTCAGGAATTGTAAGTGATTATGGAAATCCTACTAATCTAACGGGAATGACCCATTTGCATTTCGATTTTTGGACTCCCGAAACGGCAGACCCAGTGACAATGCTAGGGATGAAACTGGTCAATACCAATATTGGTTCTGAAGACCTTGAATTCGCGCCTAATGTGACACAAGGGGAGTGGGTTAGTGTTGATATTCCGTTATCTGATTACACCACAGACCTGTCTGAGGTTTCACAATTTATTTGGGATACTGCCGAAGGATTTGACGGTACTGTTTTTATCGACAACCTCTATTTTTATGCTACTGGACCAACAATGCCAGCGCCTGTGCCAACAGTTGCAGCTGCTAACGTTATCTCTCTATACAGTGATGCTTACACCAATATCACATTAAATGAGATAAATCCAGGATGGGGTCAATCTACCATTTTTTCAGAAGTTCAAGTAGATGGTGATAACATTTGGAAATATGAATTACTTAATTTCTCTGGAATTGTAAGTGACTATGGAAACCCTACAGATTTAACGGGTATGACACATCTTCACTTCGATTATTGGACACCTAACATGACCGAACTAGGAATGAAGTTGGTTAATACTATAATTTCTCAGGAAGATGTTGAATTCGCACCACCTTTAACACAAGGAACCTGGGTCAGTGTTGAAATTCCATTAGCAGATTACGCTGCTGATTTATCAGCAATTACTCAATTTATTTGGGATAGTGCTGCAGGTATCGACGGTACAATATTTATTGATAATTTATACTTTCACAACTAAGACTAAAGCATGATGAAACTATTAAAAAATTTAACAAGCGTGGCTCTTATTGCATTAGTTGCAATGGGTTGCCAAGAAGAAGACCAGGTTTTTGGTGCTATTAAAACACCAACCAACCTCGAAGTGTCTGCAACCATAACAGGAGCAGATGCTGAGAATCCTTATGGTGATGGTAGTGGTGAAGTAACCTTTACAGCCTCTGCTACTGATGCCTTATCTTATAAATTTGTTTTAGGAACTTTTGAAAAGGTAGCACCGTCAGGGTCATATACTCATATTTTTAGCACGCTTGGTGTGAACACCTACGACGTTGTAGTATTGGCTTACGGTGCAGGTGGTACAACCACATCATCAGTAATCACTATTGATGTTCGCGCAGATTATACGCCTCCAGCGGATTTTCTGCAAAAACTTTTGGGCGATACGGGTACCCGCACTTGGCGGATCAAGGCCGAAGGTCCTGGTCATTTCGGCCTCGGCCCAGTTAATGATTGGCCTTTTGCTTATTATAGTGCTGCGCCTGGAGATAAGGCGGCTACTGGTATGTATGATGACCGTTACATCTTCAGTGAAGATGGGACTTTTACACATATCACCAATAGTGTAAATGACGACAATGGCACGGATACCAGCGGAACAGTATTTGGAAGAGATCCATATATCATGAATGATTTAGGACCGACAAGTGAAGTTCCGAATGGCGCTGATATTGAAAATTACCCTTTAGATGATTATTCTGAATCATGGAGTGTAATCGCTCCAGGAGGTACAAAAACCTTTGTGTTCAGTGGATTAGCATTTATCGGTTATTATACCGGGGGAAATCATCAATATGTTATCATGGAGGATCCAGATAATCCAATGCCTTCGAATGAGTTTAGAATAAAAACTACGGATGCTAACTCAGAATTTGATTGGGGTTTTATAATTATTGCAGACGAATAAAATTTAATTAGAGATAATTTATGATGATTAAAAGATTATTAGGTTTACTGTGCCTTACTCTGATGTATTGTTCAAGTGACGATAATCCCCAAAATACCCAACCTCAGGATATAACACCTACAAATCTTTTAATCCATATCGATAAATCGGGGTCTTCTACTTCAATGCCAAATGGTGATGGTTCTGGAATCGTGACCTTCGTGGCTACGGCTACAGATGCGGTGTCTTACGCTTTCAGAATTGACTCTGGACAATTAATACCCAATGCTTCTGGTACTTGGTTGCAGTCATTTACAACGCCGGGTACTACAGAACATACCATTGAAGCGGTAGCTTATTCTTCATCAGGAAATACATCAAGCGTGATTCAACAGTTTTCCATTTATGTCGAAGAAATTACTGGCGAGCAATTGATATGGTCAGATGAATTTAATAATGACGGTGCACCTAGTAGTTCGAAATGGACTTATGATATCGGTGGCAATGGTTGGGGTAATGGTGAATATCAATTCTACACCGCAAGACCAGAGAACGTCATTGTTGAAAATGGCTATCTTAAAATCATAGCGAAAAGAGAAAATTATGGTGGTAAGGAGTTTACTTCTGCAAGACTGATTTCTCAAGATCTGTTTGAATTTCAATATGGTCGTGTCGAAATTAGAGCCAAATTACCCCAAGGTGCTGGCACTTGGCCTGCTCTTTGGATGTTAGGTGCAAATTTTTCTTCGTCGGGATGGCCTACATGTGGCGAAATGGATATTATGGAGCATTGGGGATCCAATCAAAACATAATCTCTGGTGCGACACATACCCCTTCTAGTTACGGAAATACCGTAAATAAGGGAGAAGTTAACATACCAGGTGTGTCTGAAGATTTTCATTTATATGGTATAAACTGGAGTTCTGAAAAGTTAGAATTTACCGTAGATGGGTCAGTGTTTTACACTTATAATCCACCAGTTAAAAATGATTCGACTTGGCCATTTGATCAAGATTTCTTTTTGATCTGTAATGTGGCTATGGGTAGTTTCTGGGAGACTGTTGATCCCAATTTCGTAGAATCAACCATGGAGGTCGATTACATTAGAGTTTATCAAGAATAATTAATTTTTATGATGTCTAAATTTCATTTGACCATTGGGTCATTTCTATTATTATTAATGACTGGTTGTAATCAACCCACTGAGGTTGAGGTTGAAAAGCAGCGCATTGCTGCTGAAGTCGAAGCTATGGTCACGCAAATGACTATTGATGAGAAAATTGGTCAGATGACTCAAATCGACATGAGAATGATTGATACCATTTCAGATGTTAGTGATCTATATATTGGATCGATTCTTAGTGGTGGGGGGTCAGTCCCAGCTGATAATACACCGAAAGGATGGGTCAATATGGTTAATGAATTTCAAAAACAAGCATTAAACACAAGACTTAAAATTCCTTTGATTTATGGTATTGATGCCGTTCATGGACACAATAACGTCGTTGGCGCAACGATCTTTCCTCACAATATAGCCTTAGGTTGTTCGAATGACACGGATTTGGTTTATCGCATTAATCAAGCTACAGCAACTGAGGTTGCGGCCACAGGGATTCACTGGACCTTTGCTCCTTGTATTGCTATTCCACAAGACCCGAGATGGGGACGTTTTTATGAAGGATTTGGCGACCAGACTGCCTTAGTCGATGGTCTGACAGCATCGGCGATAGAGGGATATGAGGATCCCTTATCGAAGATTGCCAACCGACAAATTGCTGGTTGTGCAAAACACTTCATTGGTGATGGGGCAACGGGATTTGGGACAGGAACTCGAGTGGAGGGTATCCATACTTATTATCTTGATCGCGGTGACGCTCAGATGAGCAATGCCGAAATGCGCGAAAAATATTTGCCACCTTACATCACTGCTATCGCTTCGGGTGTCAAAACTGTTATGATGAGCTTTAATAGTTTTAATGGTGAAAAATGTCATGGCAGCCGCTACCTCATTGAAGACCTTTTGAAAGGTGAACTTGGGTTTGATGGATTTATTATTTCTGATTGGGCAGGAATTGATGAAATCCCTGGAGACTATAAATCGGACATTATTAATGGTGTTAATGCAGGAATCGATATGGTAATGGTGCCAGGAAGTTTATTCGGTCAAGAACATTATAAAACATTTATCACATTGTTTAAAGAGGCCGTAGCCGAAGGATCAATCAAAGAAGACCGTTTGAATGATGCAGTCAAGAGAATCTTAACAGTTAAACACCAAATAGGATTATTTGATCAGCCTTATATGTCTGATCAATTTACCGCTGAAGTTGGATCAAGCGAACACCGTGCTTTAGCACGCGAAGCGGTTCAAAAGAGTACAGTGTTGTTAAAAAATAATGCTGTATTGCCTTTAGAAAAGGATGACAAAATTGTAGTTATAGGCTCTGCCGCTCACAACTTGGGCATGCAGAATGGTGGCTGGACTGTGGAGTGGCAAGGACATTTTATTCCAGATTTCCAATTTTTAGATGATGATGGGAATAGCAGCATTAGTAAAATGGAATATTTGAATCAAATCGCAATGGTCTATGGTTCAAAATTTGAAGAAGCCAAATGGTCCTCCTATTTTACCAGTATAGACACCAATTTAGACGATGCGCTATCTGTCGAGGAGTATAATCAACTGGACACTCTTTTACCTTATCAACCGAATGGTACAACTATTTTAGAGGGCCTCAAAGAATTGGGGGGTGTAAGAAATGTTTCCTATAATCCCAATGCCACTAATATAGAAACGGGACAAACCATTGTAGCGGTAGTTGGCGAGTATCCTTACGCTGAAGGCTATGGTGACGATCCCTCATTGCAATTGAACGCATATGACACAAGTGCACTACAACGCGCGTTTGCATCAGGCAATAAGGTGATTATCGTTCTGGTTTCTGGACGTCCATTGAATATGGATGCACATTTTGAACAAGCTGATGGTGTTGTAGCAGCATTTTGGCCTGGAATGGCAGGTGAGGGTTTGTCTGATGTATTGTACGGCGACTTCAATCCAACAGCAAAGTTGAGCTTCACTTGGCCAAAAGAATTAGGTGACGGTGATAGTAATGTCGAAGCACTGTACGAATTTGGAGCTGGATTGAGTTACTAATTTAATTGAGCAGACCATCCTTAAATTCCCATATCTGAGCTATAAAAAGTCCGAAGTAAATTAGGGATAATATAAACTTCATTAAAGAAGATGCCAAAAACCCTATTAATGCGCCTGTTGCAGATTTAGCAGCTGTTTGCTCATCTGAATCGTTGAGTAATTCACCTATATAAGCACCCAAAAATGTGCCTATTATTATTCCAAATGGGATTGGTGACAAGAGACCAACAACTAACCCGATGACACTCCCGATCATGGATTTTCTGCTTCCACCAAAACGTTTGACACCTGCTGCTGGAATCCAATAATCTAAAATTGTTATTATTACGGCAATAACTAATGTAATTCCTAAAAACACCCAATCTGATGGAATGGCTTTAGTCAAACTAATAATAAACAAACCAACCCAGCTTAATGGAGGGCCAGGTAATACGGGTAAAAAACTTCCAAACACACCTAGTAACATGAAAGCAAATCCTATTGAAATTATAAAAAAATCCATCTGATTAATTTGGTGTTTTAAAATTACACTAATTTTTAGCAAGATGCTCCATTGAAATAAAAATTGTAATTTTCAAAAAAATAAGATAGTGTCACGATTTTTATATTTTTTTGTTGCTGTGCTGCTTGTTAGTTGTTCGGAACTAAGTTTTAAAAAATCCGACCAAGTTCAATTGCTTCAAAACGAAAAAAATGCCATTGACTGGAAAACAGTTGATGACTGGCCAACTTTTAGTAATTGTATAAAAGAATCAAACCTTCAGAATAGATGGGATTGTATTACCACTACCATTCAAGAACATTGTGGAGTGTTTTTCATGATTGATGAATTAGTTAATTTTAAAAATGACACCCTATGGGCAACCTTATATGTCTCTAATACGGGTGTTCTAAAAATGAATTTCACTCAAATCTCGGATAGCCTAATGAATCAAATGCTTCAGGAGTGTGTGTCCAGTTTGCCTCAAATGATACCAGCTATTAAGCGTGGACAACCTGTAAATTGTGAGTTGCGGCTGCCTTTGGTTTTCAAAACCATTGAGACTCACTTATAACTTGCGATGAAAGAACAGATTATTTTAGGGATAGACCCAGGGACGACCATCATGGGATTTGGTGTCATTAAAGTTGTTGGAAAATCAATGGTATTTGTTCAACTGAATGAACTCAATTTGACCAAATACAGTGATCATTATGTGAAATTAAAACTGATTTTTGAGCGAACTATCGAATTAATAGAAACTTATCATCCAGATGCGATTGCTATTGAGGCGCCTTTTTTTGGCAAAAACGTGCAGAGTATGCTCAAATTGGGCCGCGCTCAAGGAGTCGCTATGGCAGCTGGATTGAGTAGGCAAGTGCCTATCACAGAATATTTGCCGAAAAAAATAAAAATGGCAATAACGGGTAATGGCAACGCAAGTAAGGAACAAGTCGCAAAAATGCTTCAGAGCATGTTAAGCATTAAAACTCTTCCTAAAAACCTTGATGCGACTGACGGTCTAGCTGCAGCAGTTTGTCACTTTTATAATCAAGACAAAGTTGGCGGCGAAAAATCATATTCTGGCTGGGGTAGCTTTGTGAAGCAAAATCAGGATAAACTTATAAAATAATACTACTATCGCTGGCGTCTACCTTCATATTCCGTTTTGTAAACAATCTTGTTACTATTGTGATTTCCATTTCTCTACTTCACTTAAGTATAAAAGCGAGATGGTCTCAGCGATGCAAAAGGAACTTGTTAGTCGTTCCTTAGAATGGAATGAACCAATTGAAACTATCTATTTTGGTGGTGGAACACCGAGTATTCTAGACACAAAGGATATTGCAGCTCTGCTCGAAACGATTTACAAAAATTTCAAAGTTATAACGGATCCAGAATTAACATTGGAGGCTAATCCAGATGATTTAACAAAGTCAAAGATTGATGATTTATGGTCTGTAGATATAAATCGCCTCAGTATTGGGGTGCAATCTTTTTTTGAAGATGATCTCAAATTGATGAACCGGGCGCATGGCGCAGATGATTCTCGACAAGCACTAGACTGTGCACGATCCGTTTTTGAAAACATTTCCATAGATCTCATTTATGGAATTCCAAATGCCACTATGGCACAGTGGCAAAAAAACATTCAATTGGCCCTTGACTACGATTTGAGACATATATCGGCATACGCTCTTACCGTTGAGCCGAAAACGGCCTTTGCTAATTTTATTCAAAAAGGGATTATGAGCGACGTGAATGACGACCATGCCAAAGAACAGTTTGACGAACTCATTGCTCAACTTGAGATGAATGGTTTTGAACATTATGAATTGTCCAATTTCGCACAATCAGGATGGTACAGTAAAAACAATACTGCCTATTGGCAAGGTAAATCCTATTTGGGGATTGGACCTTCAGCACACTCTTTTGATGGCAATTGTCGTAGTTGGAATATCAGCAACAATAGGAAATACATTGACAACATCGCCAATGGTCTTGCTGTTTCGGAAGAAGAACATCTTTCGAAAATAGATCAATACAATGAATATATCATGACAGGCTTACGTACGACTTGGGGCGTAAATTTATCTGATATTGAGCATCGCTTTGGGCCGATGTACAAGAAGTACTTGTTAGATCAGAGTAAAAAATTTATTGAAGAGCAATTACTATTTTTAGATGATACCATTATAAAGGTGTCGCGCAAAGGTAGGTTTTTATCTGACGGCATTGCTGCAGATCTATTTATGTTGAATTTGAAATAGAATTGACCCATATTTTACGATCAAATTCTTAGCGAATACAAACAAATAATTATATTTGCACTCGTTCCATGCGGCTGTGGTGGAACTGGTAGACACGCCAGACTTAGGATCTGGTGCCGCAAGGCGTGGGGGTTCGATTCCCTTCAGCCGCACAACAAAAAAGCGCCTTTCAAGGCGCTTTTTTTATTGCTTTATTAATTTGCGTGTCTCTGTTCCAGTGTCTGTTATTATTTTTATCAAATAAACCCCAGGAACAAGTCGATCTAGACTCATGGTCTGTCCAACTTTAATATCTGTATACTTTAAAGATTCACGCCCTGTAATATCGTAAAAAATAACAGCCTTAGCCTTTCTGTTGATATGTATATTATCGCGAGTAGGATTTGGGAACAATCTTATGCCCGCATCTTGATCTTGTTCAAAGTAATCATTACTTAAAATGTTGACAGCAACATTCCCGTAAATTTTGAATTCTCCCGGAGCTAAGACAATGGGTTCGGAGGTACTTGTCACTGAAATGGAACTACTTCCGCTATCATCCATTAAATCGTACCAAGTTCCAGCATAGGGAAAGTCTGGTGTTACGTTTTGGTTAGTGACATCAAAATTGGCGAGGACAACAACATTTTTCAATTGGTCGGCAGGAATGGTATCATCCCAAATGTATATTTTTGGTGTTAAGGTATTAGTCGTGATAGAATAGTTACCTACAAAAACTTCAGCATTGATCTTCAGTTCGTTCATTCGGGCCCAGTCATAATAGATGCTATTTCTGTTAGGATCGTCTAACCAGCCTTCTTCCCATTGTGGTTGCGGTTTTGTTACAAGTTTGCAATCGATACCTTCAGTAACAGAACCATCCGCACAGGTATTAATTGAGTTGTCCATACCCAACTCTCCAAAGTGCCAAATCATTTTAGGTCCAGGTATCAATAAAGATACTGCTCCAATGGCACTCATCCGACCTAAAGCGGTGTTAAGATTAGTGATATCATATCCCGATGAACTATTACCATAGGTTATATTTTTATACATCAGACGTTCCTCATCATGACTCTCAGCATAGCCTACCACCCTTTTACCAGAGAATCCGTGAGCGAGATGTCCCATTCTACTAATGTCGTTGTTTGAGTTAAAGCCCATTGTTAGCTGATTGTATTGATCAGTCATTTTACCCCATAACATTATGCCTTTACCTTCTTCCAACCGATAATTAGCCCAGTCATCTTCTTCGCTATCTATTCCTAAATGTTCAAAAATTACGTAGTGATCGGGATCTAAACTCCAAGAATAATCTGCATATTGTTGAAGTACTGCCACCCGATCCGCTTGATATGCATTGGTGCAATTTTGATCATTTGCAGTACAATTTTGAGTAAAACCTTTGGTTAAATCCCATCGAAATCCATCTATTTTAAATTCTTCAATCCAATGTTTAATCACTCTTTGAGAATAATACTGAGTCAGTTCAGATTGATGGTTATAATCGGCACCAACACTGTAGCTGTGAGTAGCTACTTCATTCATATAAGGACTTTCAGAACTCGGTTCGCCCCACCCGTTACCATCAGGATCGTTCATCCACATTCTGTTCATTGCATTTCTGCCAAAACCATGATTTAGTACTAAATCAAAGATTACAGCGATACCATTTTGATGAAACACATCTACCAACTCTTTGAGTTTATTTGCAGTGCCATAGAATTTGTCGACTGCCATATGGAAAGCGGAATTATAACCCCAGCTTTCGTTTCCTTCAAATTCCATCACTGGCATTAATTCAATGGCATTGATATTGAGGTTTTTAAAGTAGTCAACTCGGTCAATTAAGTTTTGAAAATTCCTCGCAGCATCAAAATCTCTAATCAAAACTTCATAAATAATAAGATCTTCTTTTTTAGGTTTATTAAAGTCCGTCACTTGCCAGTTATAAACTTCTGGTGCGGTATTCAAAACGGTTACTTCTCTGTTTTGTCCATCTGGATATTCAGGTATGTTTGGGTATGAGTCTTCAGGAATCCATGGATCATCAAATGGTGACAAAACAAGGGTTGAAAAGGGGTCAGCAGTTTTGACTAATTTTGGTGAATTAGTTACTGGACTGATAGCGGCCACCCAATATTGATAATTATAATTTGTTCCAGGATTTAATCCATTGATTGTAATCCAAAATTTTCCAGAGCTAGGGTCTTTTTTCATGGCATCAACAGATTGTGGCGTATAATTGTTCCAATCAGCTGCAATATAAACGAAGTCTTTAAGAGGAGCGTTAAGCACTAGGGTGGCTGTAGTTTGATCTGATGGATTTAAGTTGATACCATCTTCCATATTTGCAGGCATGACCTCCTCAACGGTATTGTCGACATAAATCACGAAAGGCTTTGTTACAACAGTGGAGCCTAAGGTAACCACCAGTTGGCAGTATTGGTTGGTTTGTATATTTTGAAAAAGGTGACCATTGTAAAAATTGACATTTACTTCAATATCCACGCTAACACCATTTGCAAATAGTTCATAATTGGCATTTCCGTTTGTGTTTTGAGCTAATATTTGTGTCGAACCATCATAAGGTACGACAATAACACCATTACTGCTTTCTGTTGGATTGAGCATAGTAACTTGGAAAGCACCAACATTGAGAAAAAAGTCACTGCATCCGTTGTCTTTAAGTTCTTGACTGCCATCTTGATTTCTAAAAACAAGCCCCATTTTTGTTGCGCTTGCAATTTCTGCCACGGAAAGTCCAAAATATACTGATGGAGTTATGGTTATACTATAGGTCCCGTCACCATTAGAAGTCATTTCGCCAACACCATCGTCTGTTCCCCAATTTCCAACGACATTGTAACCCCAGGGATTAGCGTCATTTCCAATACCTGCGTGCATGTAGACAGATTGTGGTGCAACAATGCCATTACAGTTTGAAGCTGAACTGTTTATATCTACAGTTATTGTTACAGATTGCTCAACTTCAAAAGGACTAGGATTAGTGCTCAGCTGAGAAAAACACGCAAAAGGCGTAAATACCACAAAGAGGCGTATAAATTTGAACATAATTTATTGGTTTAAAAAAGCCCGCATTGGTGTTCCAATGCGGGCTAAAATAATACTTTTTGATACTATTGTGCCCATGCATTCATGACAATGGACAAATTGTTGAAATCGAAAGTAATGTTGTATGTACCCGCAGTTACAGGAATGTTTGCACCGTTCAATTCAAGCGATCCGTTGTTACCGTCGTCACCATAGTTGACACCCCAAGCATCGTTTTGACGGATTTTAATTTCACCGTCAACCAATGTTGCACCTGTAATGGTGTACACACCAGGGTTGATTCCGAAATCTGGAAGGAATTTTTGATCTGGGCCATCCCATCCATTTGATGTACCACTCCCAACAAGTCCCCATGCATCCATTGGTTCTAATGAATACTCCATAGCATTTAAATCTAGTGTCACTAAATAATGACCTGCAGTAACCACAATATTAGCGCCACCTTGTTCTAAGGTTAAATCTGCGTCATTGTCACCAAGGTTGACGTCCCAGTTGTTGTTTTTGCGAAACTTTACTTCACCATCGACAAAAGTTACTACCCCTTTGAAATTGTCCGCATATGAGTTGTAATATAACAATTGGTCAGGACCATCCCATCCGTTTTCGGTACCACTACCAACAATGCCCCAAGAAAATGTTTCCATGGTGTATGTTAGTGTATTGGTGTCAAAAGTGATTTTATAACGTCCAGCCGAAACTGCAATGTCTGGACCACCAGCTTCTAAAGTACCTGCGGCACCGTCAACAACTGCAGGAGACGAAGAGCCAACGTTCTCAGTCCAGAGGTTGTCTTTTCTGAATTTGATCATACCATCTCTCAACGTAACATAGGATACTATAACGCCGTCCGTTGCAGTGGTCCAAAAAGGGACGTCCAATATGGCACCGCCGCCCCAGCCTCCTGGAGTGGCACTTCCAACTACTCCCCATGCTGTTGAAAGATTGAGGATGGTAGAATAAGGTGTAACCGACATTTGAACGGTGTTCGACATAAAACTTTGATTACCATCTAATTGTGCCATTACTTTGACATCAATGGTGCTCGCCACATCTGGATCAAGACCCAAAGACAGTAATTTGTTATTCAACGCACCAACACTTAATGTTTTCTCGTTAGCACCTGCACCATTAAATGATTGTGGAGCTGAAAAATCACCTCCCGACACATCAAGTAATATGGTATAGTTGATGGCGGTTTGAAATCCAGTATTTGGTGTTGTCCAAGATACAGTAACTGCATCTGAAAGGGCATTGTCTTCTATCAACAAAACTGCGTCAGTTGAAAGTGAAACCGACATGGTCGCATTGCTGTTTAGCATCACGTTATCTTCGACTTCTTGACATCCCGATGCTATTGCAATAAGACCTAAAGCGTAAAATATATTTTTCATTGTTTTCATATTTCTATTAATTATAACCTTCGTTTTGCGTTAGGTTAGGGTTAACCAAGATGATGTTACTTGGTAATGGAAATAAGTTGTATTTCGAATCAACACCAGTTCCAGAAGGCGTGTCTCCCTTAAATGGCCACAAATATGTGTCAGTTGTGAATCTGCCATAACGAATTAAATCAGTTCGTCTTTGCCCTTCCCAATACAATTCTCTTGATCTTTCATCTAAAATAAAATCAAGTGTCATATCGCTACTAGTGATGTTGCCTGAGGTATTTCCGTAACCGCGTGTTCTAATGGCATTAATGGCGTCAAGAGCAGTAGCTGTATTACCACCACCTCCGCGTAGCGTAGCCTCTGCATAATTAAGCATGATTTCGGGTAGTCTAATCATGGCAAGATCTGTATCTACAAAATTACCACTAGCATCACTACCTTGCATACCGTTGCTGACAAGATTTGTGAATTTACCAACGGCATAACCATCACCGAAAGCAGGAATTTCCTCTATTTCTAAGTTCTGACCATCCGTATAAAAAATACCACGTTTATCACCAGCTGAAAGTATAGAATAAGTATTGGTATTTAAATCTAGCGTGATATAATAATTGCCTGCAGCAACAGCGATATTAGAACCACCAGCTTCCAAGGTGCCGTCAGCACCGTCATCACCAAAATTCACACCCCAATCTTCGTTGAATCGGAATTTAACTTCACCAGAGTTCAAACTGGCGTATAAAGCATAGGTGTTTGATCCAGTTTCATACATTTCCATGTCAGGACCATCCCATCCGTTTTCAGTAGCGCTCCCAACGAGTCCCCAATCCGATTGGGTGCCTAGGGCAGCATTTAAAGCGTCGGCATCTAAAACAAATTTTTCAACTAAGCTTTTGGTTGTTCTTAGACCAAACCAGCCGCCGTTAATTCCATAATTAGCTGGATCCATTGATCCACCGACGGCAGCATGGACTAAAAATGTGGTCCCACCGTAGGTCTGAGAATTCAATCCGTCAAAGTTTACTGTAAAAATAAACTCGTTTTGAGCACCGTTGGTGTTGTTGTCAGCCATAAATAACTCCGCATAGTTGTTGTGTAAGCTGTATGAAGAACTCATAACTTGTGCAGAATAGTTGACACATGCATCATATCTTGGAACACCTGTCCAAACTTCTGAATTTAAATAGATACGAGATAAAAGTGCCTTAGCAGCAGTTTGGTCAACACGACCATATTCATTTGAGCCTGGAAGAGAGGTCTCCAGATCTATTAATTCATTTTCTACAAAACCAAAGATATCCGCTCTGTTGTTTTGCAAAGGTAAATCAGCTGTTACTACAGTTACAATTGGCACATTTGCAAACATGTCCATCAATACACTGTAGGCGTACGCTCTAATAAAACGTGCTTCAGCGATATAATTTGAAACTTCAGGTCCAGATAATGCACTGGCATTGCTGATAAACGAGTTGCTAAATGACACCACCTGAGCTAAACGATAATACATCGCTTGGGTAAAGTCATTACCACTTGACCAATACATGCCGTGCAAGTCAGGAAGTCCTGGATCTCCCCATGCTACTACTGCATGGTCAGTGGTTAATTCATTTAAGTTAAAAAGCATCCGTGTGTACTGAGAAAATCCCTCATCGATATCTGCAATATCAGGATCTCCTGCTGGTCCTTGCTGTCCTGTAAGCGCTAAGCTACCGTACACTTTTGCTAAGGCTCTTTTAGCCTGTTCAATGTCAGTAAAGACATTTTCTTCCGTGAAGCTATCAGGGTCAATCGGTGATTGGTTTAAATCGTCGTGACAACCAACGAATAACAGGACTAAACCTGATAAAAATATTTTGTTAATATAATTTTTCATAATAATATTATTTAAAAGTCAAGGTTTAAGCCGAAAACAAACGACTGAGGTCTAGGGTAAAAGCTATTGTCGATACCTCCAACGATTTCAGGATCCAATCCGGTGTAATTTGTAAAAGTAGCTACGTTTTGCATAGAACCATATACACGAGCATCAACTTTCGGGAAAATACTACCGAGATTGTAGCCAATGGTAATGTTGTCAATTTTATAAAATGAAGCATCCTGAATGTAATGATCGCTTAATAAATTGAATTCAGTGATTTCTTGAAATCCAGTTTGGAAATAATCAACATGAAGATTGGTCAAGATTTCTCTATCGGTTGCACGTCGGGCATAAGCCTTACTTGATGCCACGTTGTCGTAGGATTCATTTCCAATACTTGCTCTAGACACTAGCGCAAAGTCCCATTTCTTGTGTGTAAAGTTAATGTTGAAACCTAATTGTAAATCAGCGTAAGGATCTCCCGCAATATATCTGTCATCGCCGTTAATGGTGTTGTCACCGTTACGATCTACAAATAAACCTTCAATAGGTCTGTTGTTTTCATCATAAACTTGCTGATAAACGTAGTAGCTAAATGGCGCTTCACCTTCTGTATGCAATTGGATGGTGTTTCCAACACCACCTGAAATACCGCCCACCTCTTGAATAAAAGGCAGTGTAGTCACCTCATTTTTGTTGTATGAACCGTTAAGGTTAAGGTTTAAGCTAGTGTCATCTGTTCTTACAACCCCTAAATTTAAATTGAGTTCAACACCATTGTTTTCGATGTTTCCAATGTTTAGAGGAAGTCGATTGGAAAAGTTTGTAAACGGATCAACTGAGCCGTTTGCGATCAAATCTATAGTTTCTTTTTGATAAACATTTAAAGAACCAGAAATTCGACGATCTAACATGCTAAAGTCTAAACCTAGATTGGTTGTGCGACTAATTTCCCATCTCAGTTCTTCATTAACTGGTTGTGGGCGATAGGTTTGGTAGAACTCGTTTCCAAATTGATAGTAAGCGGCAGAATTGCTACCCGTATAACGTGTTAGGTAAGCATACCGTTCAGACAATGAAGCTACGTTTCCAACCTCACCATAACCAAGACGCAATTTTAACTCATCCATAATACCATCACCGTCACCAAAATTAATCACGTTGTAGGCTAAAGCTGCGGCAGGGAAGTATCCCCATTGGTCTTCTGGATTAAGCTTTGATGAAGCATCTGCTCTTAAAGAGGCCGTGAACAAAAATTTATTGTTAAAATTATAGTTAAGTCTTCCGAAGTAAGAAAGTAATACCTCTCTTGAAGCATCGGCAGTTCTGAAATTTGCTTGTCCGTCTTCTTCTTCTTCACTATCATAATCTGATCCGTTGAATAAGATAGTTTGATAAGAGTGTCCTAGAACCAGATTCATATTATGACCTTCTTTTAATTCTCTGTCATAAGTAAGGTATCCTTCAAATAATTTACTCGTATTTGCATTGGCATAAGAATAGAATGAACCGTCAAAAGTGGTGTCAGCGGTCGGTAGTAACGCCGATGTGATGCTGCGACCATGACTATTTGATCCGTCATAAGCTAAATTAACACTTGCGGTTAGACCTTCAAAAAATGGCAGATCATAATCCATTTTCATACTTCCTAAAAAACGTCTCACCTCCGAGGTATCGTCCGTGTAATTAAGCAATGCTAGTGGATTTATTGGTGCAAGGTTAAGTTGCACGCCAAAAGCATCGACATATGAGGAATATCCTTCGTACTGCGATCCATTAAACACTGATTGTGTTGGATCGAAATCAATGGCGCTACTTATAGCACCTCGATTTGCAAATCTGTTTTCAGTGTACATCCCTTTGGCATTGAACTGGAATCTCAGACTACCGTCTAAAAAACTAGGAGATAAATTTAAGTTAGCTGTTGTTCTATTGAATTCATCACCCAAAAGGATGCCGTCAAAGTTTGTATTACCAAGTGAAAAACGCACTGGGATCTCTATATTAGCTGATCCAGGCAGCAAGTTTGCTGTACCTGTTGCACTAAAATTATTATCAGTACCAACAGCATTTTGATAAATCAAACTTTGCCAATCGGTGTTTTGGTCACCCAAACGTGCAATGTCTTCTGCGCTACCAATAGTATTGATTAATTCTCTGAATTGATCGCCAGACATGACATCCACTTGATTAAGGGGTCTGTTGCTTGTTACAGAACTTGACAATTGATATTTAAATTCTTTGCCTTTTCCTTTTTTTGTGGTGATCATGATAATTCCACCAGCCGCGCGAGCACCGTAGATCGCCGTTGCAGAAGCGTCTTTAAGTACTGTGAACGATTCAATGTCGTTAGGGTTAATCAAGTTTAAAGAATTCCTTTCTCCACCAACACCGCCACCAAGTGGCACGCCATCAACAACAATTAGTGGTGATGCTGCACCAGCACCTTGGAGGGTCCCAAGTCCTCGAATCAAAATATTTTGCCCTTCACCAGGGGCACCTGAACTAGGCGTAACAACAACACCTGGAATTTTTCCGGCTATTAAAGCACCTGCAGAAAGTTGAGGGCCTTGGTTGAAGTCTTTTGAAGTCACAAGATCAACAGCACCTGTTAAATCTTGTTTACGGGCAGATCCATATCCGATAACAACAACTTCATCAAGAAGTGCTGTGTCTTCCGACATTACGACATTTAAAGATGATTGTCCTAGATATTCAACTTCTACGGTAATATAACCCACGTAAGAAAATACCAAAACATCGCCTGAAGATGCAGACAGCGTATATTTCCCATCAAAATCTGATACTGCACCAGAATTGGTATTTTTGTTAACGACATTCACACCAGGAATAGGAGCTGCCGATATTTGTTCTGTAATCGTACCTGAAACGATATTCTGTGCAAGCCCAAAGGCTGGAAAAAGAAATAACGCTAAGACAGTACGTAAAGCTACTTTTTTCATTTAACTGAATTTAAGTTAATGTTTGATTATTTATGCATTTTTCACTTCTCTTGGGCAAGGTAAAAAAATTACTTTTCGGTTGGCTTGTAATTATGTAAAATATGTTTCCGAAAACGTTTTCGTGTTGAAAACTTCTTTTTTTAGGGGCACTCTAATTGTGAATTGTGTACTTTAGCCCTTGTCTGATAAAAATTGGGAGATTATTTTTGATGAAGAAAAAAGCAACATTAAAAGAAATTGCAAATGAGCTTGGGGTTTCCATTTCAACTGTCTCTAAGGCGCTTAAAGGAAGCCCTGAAATAAGTTTTGAGACTACAGAGAAAATTAAAGCATTTGCAAAATTATTGCATTATCGACCCAACAATATTGCCTTAAGCCTCAAAAATCGTCAAACTAAAACTATCGGAGTTATTATTCCTGAGATTGTTCACCATTTTTTCGCTGAAGTTATTCAAGGAATTGAAACTTATGCCAATGAGCATGGTTATAATGTATTAATTGCCCTCTCCAATGAATCTTTCGATAAGGAAGTTTTTAATATTGACACCTTAGCTTCGGGGAGTATAGATGGTTTTATTTTATCTGTATCTAAAGGGACTCTGCAATGTCAGGATTTTCATCATTTGCATGAAACGATCAACCAAGGTATGCCCATAGTACTCTTCGATCGACAGATTCCAGATATATCATGTGACAAAGTGATTGTAGATGATTATCAAGGCAGTCGTCGCGCTGTAGAGGCGCTTTTGGAGTCAGGATGTAAAGAAATTGCCCTCATCACCACAGAAGATTATGTCGATGTTGGTTTTAAGAGAACACAAGGGTATATCGAGGCTCATATTAAAAAGGGAATGCCACACAAACCTTCCATGGTTCTCAAGGTTGATGACCAATTCTTTTGGGAAGATGCTTTAGAGTCTCTCGAACGAAGAATCGAAGCTTTATTGCGTCTACATCCGTGTATTGATGGCATTTTTGGAGTCAATGAAGTTTATGCCTTGACCGCTATGAAAGTTGCTCAAAAAATGGGCTATATCATTCCAAAAGACATTCAGGTTATTGGATTTACCGATGGCGTACTCTCAAAGCATGCCTATCCTTCATTGACTTCAATAAAACAACATGGCAAGAATATGGGAAGAGAGGCTGCCCAAATGTTAATTCAACGTTTAGAATCAGATGATGAAAGACCGTTTGAAACTAAAGTGCTGCAAACAGAATTAGTCGAACGAGAATCTACCCAATTGCTAGGCTAAACAGTGTGTATTGTTATTATTTAATTTGAAAATTTTAGCTTTCTGGTTCATCTGTTTCAAATCTTTTATATATTGCACTTTCAAATTTTACTTTTTCACTTCTCACCTTAAAAGTAATTTTTGACAAGATTCTCTTGTCTTTCATATTTTAACTCAGCGCTATGTCGAACAAGCGAACTCTCAGTTTTTGGGAGATCTGGAACATGAGTTTTGGATTTCTTGGTATTCAGTTTGGTTTTGCCCTTCAGGGAGGATTCATGTCACGAATTTTTCAAACTTTAGGGGCAGATAAAGATGCAATTCCACTTTTGTGGATTGCAGCACCCCTAACAGGTTTACTTGTTCAGCCGATAATAGGCTATATGAGCGACCGTACTTGGAGTCCCAGATGGGGAAGGCGACGACCTTATTTTCTTATTGGTGCAGTTTTGAGCTCAATCACTCTTTTGCTTGTACCCCATTCTCCTGTGCTATGGATGGCCGCAGGTTTTTTATGGATATTAGATGCATCAATTAACATTTCTATGGAACCCTTTCGTGCATTGGTCGCTGATAAATTGCCAGAATCACAGCGTTCGAATGGTTTTGTCATTCAAACATTAATTATTGGAATTGGAACATGGGTGGCAAGTAATTTGCCCTGGTTTGTCTCTCAATTAGGTGTGAGTGATGCGGCGCCTCAAGGTGTTGTTCCAATGTCTGTAAAAGTAGCTTTTGCCATTGGAGCATTCGTCTTCTTAACTAGCATTATCATTACTGTTTTTACAACATCCGAATACCCTCCAGAAGATATCAAAGCTTTTGAAGAACAAAAGAATATCAAAAACAGTTTTATATCAGATATAATTAAACATGCCGCAAGTATGCCTAAGACCATGCTCAAATTAGGTGTTATTCAATTCTTCAGCTGGTTTGCCTTTTTTACAATGTGGAGTTTGGCTAACCCAGCGCTCACTGAACATGTGTTTCAAACCCCTGCGCCCATAGAGTCGCATTTTGATATGACGGATTCTGTGCAAGCCACGGCCTTTGACACTGCCAACACCTCATTTCAGAAATCATCCAATTTAGTCGGGTCATACATGGGCGTTTATGGTTTGTCTTCCATGATTTTTGCACTTGTATTGAGTTTTTTTACTGCTAAGATTAATATCAATCGCAAATATGTTCATATGGTATCGTTGATGCTTGGCGGAATTGGATTTCTTAGTATGTACTATATCACAGATCCGTCACAACTGACATGGTCCTTTGCTCTGATTGGTTTGTCATGGGGCAGTATTTTATCGATGCCTTATGCGATGTTGTCCAGTTCAGTCGATGAAAATAATATGGGTGTCTTTATGGGACTTTTCAATATGTTTATTGTAATTCCTCAAATCGTTGCAGCGCTTGGTGGGATTACACTTGTATCATCTTTGTTTGGTTCTGAAACAATAAACGCTATGCTGGTGGCTGGACTAAGCTTAATTATTGCAGGCTTGGCAAATTTCCTCATTTTCAATAAAAAAGCCATCTCATATCAAGCAGAATAAGAATGACAACTAAAGGGTTTATTTTTGATCTTGATGGCGTTATCGTTGATACGGCCAAGTATCATTTTTTGGCATGGAAGGATTTGGCGTCATCACTTGGAATTCCATTTACAGAAGCTCAAAATGAGCAACTCAAAGGAGTAAGTCGTGTAGAGTCGTTGAATAAAATATTGACCTGGGGAAATGTCACCATGAATCCAGAGCAATTTTCTTCATTAATGAATGAGAAAAATAAAGCTTATTTGACTTTTATAGATCAAATGACTGAGGACGAGATTCTACCAGGGGTTGTTCATCTCTTGGATAAGCTACTGGAAATGGGACAGAAAATTGCTTTAGGCTCTGCCAGTAAAAACGCAAAACTCATTTTAGAAAAAGTGAATTTGTTGGGCTATTTTGACTGTATTGTTGACGGCAATCACGTAAGCAAGGCGAAACCTGATCCTGAAGTATTCTTAAGAGGAGCAAGTGGACTTGGTTTGGAGGCTACCCAATGCGTCGTATTTGAAGATGCCGTTGCTGGAATTAAGGCTGCTAATGCTGCTCAGATGATTAGTATTGGCATTGGTAAAAGTGAATATTTATACGAGGCCGATTTGGTTCTGGTAGGTTTGGATCATTTAAGTGACGTCCTTTTAACGCATGTTATCAATGCATCATCAAAGAATAGTTTTAAAATCAATATTAAATAATTGTTTTACTTGCCATGCATCAAAATTATTTAAAGGCACATCCTTGGTCCATCATTGAGAAAGGATTTGACTCGGATCGCATAAAATCTTCGGAAAGTATTTTTAGCTTGGGAAATGGCGCCATGGGACAACGTGCCAATTTTGAAGAACGTTACAGCGGCCCTACATTTCGGGGGAGTTATATTGCTGGTGTTTATTATCCAGATAAAACAAGAGTAGGTTGGTGGAAAAATGGCTATCCAGAGTATTTCGCAAAAGTATTGAATGCTCCCAATTGGATTGGTATTGACGTGGAAATTGATGGCGAGCAGTTAGATTTGTTTACCTGTAAAAAGGTCAAAGATTTCTGTCGGGAGCTCAATATGAAAGAAGGCTGGTACAAACGAAGTTTTATAGCAGTTCTCCAAAATGATGTTGAGATTAATGTTGAGGTTTGTCGTTTTTTGAGCCTAAAATATGATGAAGTGGGCGCCGTTAAATACAGCGTAACACCATTGAGTGGTGCGGCCGAAATTATTTTCACACCCTATGTTGATGGTGGTATAAGTAATGAGGATTCCAATTGGGATGATGTCTTTTGGGATATCCAATCTTGCGGATTTGAAGGTGAAATGGGCTACGTCCAGTCAAAAACCAATAAAACAAATTTTCAGGTATGTACAGCCATGATCACCCAAGTACTTCTTGACGGCACTAAGGTTGATATACTAGCTGAAAAGCACGAAGCGCCAACGACTGTATCTCAGTGCTATACCATTCATGTTGATCAAGGTGAGACCGTATCATTAGAGAAATATGCTGGCTATACCACGTGCTTTCATCATGACCAAACGAAATTGGTTCAGGCATCAAAAAATGGGCTTGATAAAGCAGTTTTACTTGGATTTGAGGAACTACTCTTAATTCAAAAAAAATCGTGGTACGAAATATGGGAAACTTCTGACATCTCAATTGAAGGTGATATTAAAGCACAGCAAGGGATTAGATTTAATATTTTTCAACTCAATCAAACCTATCTTGGTAAAGATCCAAGACTCAACATTGGTCCAAAGGGCTTTACAGGCGAAAAATACGGAGGAAGTACTTATTGGGACACCGAAGCCTATTGCATACCTTTTTATCTGGCTACTAAAAGCCAAGCCGTTGCTGAAAACTTGTTAACCTACCGCCACAACCATTTAAGCCGTGCTATTGAAAACGCAGAAAAACTTGGCTTTAATTCTGGAGCCGCCTTATTTCCTATGGTAACCATGAATGGCGAAGAATGCCATAATGAATGGGAAATTACATTTGAAGAAATACACCGTAATGGGGCCATCGCTTTTGCTATACATAATTTTATCAGATATACTGCTGATTGGAATTATGTGATGGAAAAGGGGATAGACGTGCTTATCGGAATCGCACGATTTTGGGCTCAAAGAGCCACTTTTTCCCCAAAGAAAAACAAATATGTGATTCTTGGTGTTACTGGTCCAAATGAATATGAAAACAATATCAATAACAATTGGTACACCAATTACCTGGCAAAATGGTGTTTAGAATTTACAGCAAAAACGCTTGTCGAAATAGCCAAGAAAGATGAAGCGGCACATCAAAGAGCTACAGATAGAGCTGGATTGTCACAAAACGAACTTTCCCACTGGGAACAAATAACCAAAAACATGTATTTTCCCTATGATGAGAAATCACAAGTTTACCTTCAGCAAGATGGATTTTTAGATAAGGAATACCACAAGACAGTTGATCAGTTAAATCCTTCCGATCGGCCAATCAATCAGAAATGGAGTTGGGACCGCATTTTAAGGTCACCATACATCAAACAAGCCGATGTGCTGCAAGGATTCTATTTTTTTGAGGATCATTTTACCCATGAAGAGTTGGAACGTCATTTTGATTTTTACGAACCTCTAACGGTTCATGAAAGTTCTTTGTCACCATGTGTTCACAGTATCTTAGCAGCCAAATTGGGACGCATGGATCAGGCATACGACTTTTATCTCAGAACTTCTCGCTTAGATCTCGATGATTATAATAAAGAAGTGCATGAAGGTTTACACATTACGTCTATGGCAGGGACTTGGATGAGTATTGTGGAAGGCTTTGCAGGTATGCGGGTTCAAAATGACACCCTTGCCTTTAACCCTCAAATCCCCAAAGATTGGACATCGTATTCATTTAAAGTTAATTTTAGAGGAACGATAATTACTGTTCAGGTTAATCAATCATCTGTTAAAGTAAAAACGGATTCTGAGTCTAAGTTAATTATTTTGATCAATGGTGATCAATTGACAGTATCAATTAAGGAACCGAAAATAATTCAATTATGAGATATTTATTGCTGTTAGTGCTAGTTTGGTCTTGCCAAGAGACTAATAATGAGAAATCTGAAGACCTAAACATGACACCATCTGAGGCAAGTTCACAAAATCAACTCGCTCATGTAGAACCACCCAATTGGTGGGTAGGTTTTCAAAACACCAATTTGCAATTATTAATTCATCATGAAAATATTGGAGTTTCAAAGGTTCATCTTGACTATTCCGGTGTTAGCTTGAATAAAGTTAATAAGGCAGATAGTCCAAATTATCTTTTTTTAGATTTGACAATAGATGCTTCTACTCAACCAGGGATACTTAACATTACATTTGATTTTGAAGATGGTAGTACCATAAATTATCCCTACGAACTTCAAGAACGCAACCTGACTTCGGATCAATTTACAGGTTTCGACAGTAGTGATGTTATTTATCTCATTACACCCGATCGTTATGCAAATGGTGACTACAACAATGATTTTGTGCCTGGTATGAAAGAACAAGGTGTTGACCGAAACGATGATTATGCAAGGCATGGTGGCGATATAAAAGGCATTATTGATCATCTTGAATATATCAGTGATATGGGATTTACAGCGATTTGGCCAACCCCGGTTTTAGAAAATGATATGCCCCAAGCCTCCTACCACGGTTATGCTATTACAGATTTGTATCAAATTGATTCTCGTTTTGGTACTTTGACGGATATGAAAAATTTAGCTGCAAATATTCATCAAAAAGGCATGAAATTTATCATGGATCAAGTGGCTAATCATTGTGGTTTAGAACATTGGTGGATGTCCGATTTGCCATTTAAAGACTGGATTAACTATCAAGAAAATTTTGAAGCCAATGTCAATGATTGGAGTAATGATAAGACCATCCACTCCAACCACAGAAGAACGACCAATCAAGACCGATATGCCTCAAAATTAGACCAACAAGGCATGGAATTTGGGTGGTTCGTCAAGGATATGCCAGACCTCAATCAGAGTAATCCATTTATGGCCAAATATATCATACAAAACAGCATTTGGTGGATTGAAACGCTTCATTTGAATGGTATCAGACAAGATACCTATCCCTATCCAAACAAATATTTCATGGCTGATTGGGCTGGTGCTATAATGACTGAGTACCCTAATTTTAATATCGTAGGAGAGGAGTGGAGTTATAATCCTTTAATAGTGGCCTATTGGCAAGATGGTCATCAAAATTCAGATGGTTATAAATCCAATTTAAAATCGATTATGGATTTCCCTATGCAAAAGGCTATTGTGGATGGATTGAATGAACCTGAATCATGGGATCAAGGGTTGGTAAAATTATACGAGGGTTTGGCCAATGATTTTGCCTACAATTCTCCAAAAGACCTTTTGGTATTTCTTGGGAATCATGATATGAGTCGAATTTACACACAATTAGGTAGAGATATTACCAATACTAAAATGGCACTTGGTTATATGCTGACTATGCCGCGTATCGTGCAAATGTACTATGGCACAGAAATATTAATGGATGACTCTGCAAAACCTGGAGACCATGGTTTAATCAGAACGGATTTTCCAGGAGGATGGGAAGGCGATGAGGTAAATGCCTTTACTGGCGATCAATTGACACTCGATCAAAAGTCTATGCAATTATATATCAAACAATTGTTGAACTACCGAAAAAACAGTTTTGCAATTCATAATGGATCCACCATACATTTTTTCCCAGAACGGGGCATATATGTTTTGTCCAGATCATACGAAAATGAAACGGTTGTCACCATATTAAATAAAAATGAGGAAACAATTGAATTGAAGCTAAATCGTTTCAGTGAGCTTGGGCTTACAGGAAAGACGCTGAGAAATATTATCACCAAAGATGATATCATTTGGAAGGACACGCTCCGTCTTGACAAACGTGGCGTTATTATTTTGACCACTAAATTTTAATAGAATGATCCTATTTCGATTGATTTTGATTTGTTTTGTGACCTGCTTCTTGTCTTGTAAAAATGCTAAACCAATAATTACTGCTAATGCGGTGGCAATGAATTTGACATCAGGGAAAATAATGCGAGTAGAAAATTTTCCATCAAAATTTGTGACATCGCGTCATGTGGACATATGGCTTCCAAACGATTATTCTGAATCAAAAACATACGCTGTGCTTTACATGCATGATGGTAAGATGTTATTTGACGGCACTGATACTTGGAATCATCAAGAATGGGGTATCGATGAAGCTATGTCAACTTTAGTATCTTCTGGAATAATCCGTGATGTTATAGTGGTAGGAGTGTGGAATGTGCCTGAAGAAAGACATGCCGATTACTTTCCCCAAAAAGCATTTGACTATTTGTCGGAGAGTGATAAGAACACGGTTTTGGCGGATGCAGGGAAATCTCAATTGAGTATCGCAGAGCGATTTTCTGCCGATAATTATTTGAAGTTTTTAGTCAAAGAATTGAAACCTTTTATTGATACAACTTTTTCAACCCATTCCGACCTTCAAAATACATTTATTGCTGGATCAAGTATGGGAGGTTTGATTTCCATGTATGCGGTATGCGAATACCCAGAGGTTTTTGGAGGTGCTGCATGTTTGTCAACACATTGGCCAGGTGTAGCACCATCTGAAAACAATCCTGTACCAGATGCAATTTTTAAATATATGAATGACCATATGCCCAAAGCTGACAAGCATAAAATGTATTTTGACTACGGAACCGAAACCTTGGACACCTATTATCAAAAGTATGCTCCTCGTGTCGATGTGCTCATGGTTTTAAAGGGTTACGAAAAGGATGATTTTAAAAATCTAAAATTTATAGGTGACGCACATGATGAGAATTCATGGCAGAACCGCATCGATCAACCATTAACCTTTTTATTGAGCAAGTACCCATGAATAAAAAACCCTACATTTTTTTCATCTTTTACTGTTTCTCTGTATCAGTAATTGCACAAAACCCAAACCGATTTTTTGAGGATGTATATAAGACACCTCAAGGATTAGATGTCGTTGTAAGTGATGGCCTTTATAAATTGAAATTTTATTCTCAAGAAATCATCGAAACGGCCTTTATTCCAAAGGATCAAAGTTATGTTGATGCCTCACATGCGGTTGTTATGACACCTGAAAATGTCAAGACGATACTGATTCAAAAGGAAAATAATATCGTTTTAAAATCTGATGGTCTTTCTGTTAAGATTCAAAAAGTGCCATTCCAGATATCCTATTGGTATAACGGCAATCAAATCATTTCTGAAAAATCGGGATATTTTAAAACTCCAACTCATGAGACATTGCAGTTTAATCTAACTACAGATGAAGTGCTTTACGGCGGAGGTGCTCGGGCGTTAGACATGAATCGGCGTGGGCATAAGTTGGAACTATACAACCGTGCGCATTATGGCTACGAAACCGAAAGTGAGTTGATGAATTATACCATGCCTCTTGTTTTGTCTTCAAAAAAATACATGATTCATTTTGACAATGCGCCAATCGGTTTTTTGGATCTTGACAGTACACATGATAACACCTTAACTTATGGTACTATTTCTGGGAGGAAAACCTATCAGGTCGTGGTTGGTAATTCGTGGGAACGTTTGATTGATAATTATACAGATTTAACTGGAAAACAACCTATGCCTCCACGATGGATCTTAGGCAATTTTTCTAGTCGCTTTGGTTACCATTCACAAGCTGAAACCGAGTACACTGTAAATCAATTTGAGAAAGAGGGAATTCCTTTGGATGCCGTGATTCTTGACTTGTATTGGTTTGGCAAAGATATTCAAGGCACTATGGGAAATTTAGAGGTCTATAAAGACTCATTTCCAGATATGGTTGGCATGATCAAACGCTTTAAGCAGAAGGGTGTCAAAACAGTATTAATTACCGAACCATTCGTTTTGACCACTTCTAACCGTTGGGAAGAAGCTGTGCATAACAACGTACTTGCCAAAGACTCAATTGGAAACCCTTTTACGTATGATTTCTATTTTGGAAATACTGGACTGATAGACATTTATAATCAAGATGCTAAACGATGGTTTTGGAATATTTATAAGGATCTTATTGATATTGGTGTTGATGGTATTTGGGGCGATTTAGGTGAGCCAGAGGTGCATCCGTCAGGGCTATTGCACGCCACTGGAACTGCGAACGAACTGCATAATGTTTATGGTCATGATTGGTCCGCTTTGGTCCATGATGGTTATGCTAAAGATTTTCCAAACAAAAGACCTTTTATACTGATGCGAGCTGGTTACTCAGGCTCACAGCGTTTTGGAATGATACCTTGGTCGGGTGATGTTAATCGAACTTGGGGAGGATTACAAAGTCAACCAAAAATTGCCATTCAAATGGGACTGCAAGGATTGGGGTATATGCATTCAGATTTAGGTGGATTCGCTGGAGATAATCTCGATGACGAACTCTATACACGTTGGCTTCAGTATGGTGTATTTCAACCAATTTATCGGCCACACGCTCAGGAGCAAGTTCCAAGCGAACCGGTATTTCGAGCCAATCAAGCCAAACAGTTGGCCAAAAAAAGTATTGAACTGAGGTATCAAATGCTTCCTTATAATTATAACTTAGTTTTCGAAAATCACACCCAAGGAATTCCGCTGATGAGACCTCTCTTTTTTGAGGGGGATGAGCCAATTTTGTCAACCCTTTCAGAAACGTACTACTGGGGAAATGATTTCTTGGTTACACCTGTATTGACCGCAAACTCATCTGAGATTGAAGTGCATTTTCCTTCAAATTCCTTTTGGTTTGACTTTTATACCGATCAAAAAATTGAAGGTGGTCAATCTAAGATGATAAAAACCAAAACAGCTTCAATCCCAACTTATGTGCGTTCTGGCGCTTTTATTCCATTGGTTAAGCCCACACAATCTACCGACCAGTACGATTTAAATTCATTTGATTTGCATTATTATCATGATGCAAGTATCAGCTTTAGCGAGCGTTCATTTTACAACGATGACGGTTCAACTAATAACGCTTTTGAAAAAGGCATGTACGAGTCCATTGGAGTGTCTTTTGATCATCATAAAAAAATATCAAAAATTAAATTTGAAGCGGAAATAGGTTCACATTATGATGCAGTATTAAAAACGATCAACTTGGTTATTCATAATTGGGACGATCAACCTAAACGCATATCGATAAATGGTAAAAAAATTAAAAATGCATCTTTTAATGACAACATGCACGTGCTCACTATTCCAGTGCAATGGAATACACTCAAAGATTTAACATTAAAAATTAAACACTAGTAACGAATCAATTAAAATAAAAAACAACATGAATAAATTCATAATTCTTACATGCTCTATTGTTGCATTTTTTGGTTGTAAAAACCAACAAAATGAGATTGAAAAATCTGCTCCAACTGTTACCGATGCTATGATTGAAACAGCTATCATATATGAGGCAAATATCCGTCAGTATTCTCCAGAAGGGACGTTTGACGCGTTCACCAGAGATATTCCACAGCTTAAACAATTAGGCGTTAAAGTGATCTGGCTTATGCCTATTTTCCCTATTTCAATGACCAATAGAAAGGCCAAGGGTGATTTGTTTATACACGATATCGAAAATCCGAAAGAGCGAGAAAAGTACTTGGGAAGTTATTATGCGGTATCAGATTTTAAGGCTACAAATCCTGAATTTGGCAATATTGAAGATTTTAGAAAATTAGTTCAAACGGCTCATGACAATGATATGTTTGTCATTCTTGATTGGGTCCCAAATCATACTGGATGGGATCATTATTGGATCACCGAACGACCAGATTTTTACACAAAAAATGAGACTGGTCAAATTACTGATCCACTAAATGAGGATGGCACTTCTCGAGGTTGGCAGGATGTTGCTGATCTGAATTATGACAATTTGGAGCTCCATGAAGCCATGATCGCCGATATGAAATATTGGGTTGATAAAGAAGGTGTTGATGGCTTTCGTTGTGATGTTGCAGGATCCGTTCCAGTATCTTTTTGGAAAAAGGCGATTCCGCGCTTGGAAGCTGATAAACAACTCTTTATGTTGGCTGAGGCCTATGAACCTGAACTGCTCCAAGGATCTGAAATGTTTGACATGTGCTACGCTTGGGACGGCCACCATCAAATGAATATGATGGCGAAAGGCGAGCAAGATGCGGCAGGTTTTGGAGATTATCTAATGGCATTAGCTGACCGTTATGAGCCTGATGATATTTTGATGAATTTTATCACCAATCATGATGAAAATTCATGGAACGGCACTGTTAAAGAACGTTTTGGAAATGCTTCTGAGGCTTTACTAGCTTTGAGTTATCTAACACCGGGCATGCCGCTAATTTACTCTGGTCAGGAGTATGACATGTCTCATCGTTTGAAGTTTTTTGAAAAAGATTCAATTCCAAAAATTAAAAATAAAGTTTGGCCTTTACTCGAAAAATTAGCGGTTCTTAAATCAACACATCCTGCACTTAACGGTGGAAAAAACCCTGCAACTTTGACACTTATAGAATCTGGCAATCCTTCAGTGTTGTCATTTAAGAGAGAAAAGGAAGACGATACTGTTGCATTTGTTATGAACGTTTCAGCTGAGCCACAACAATATCAATCTATAGAAGCCGGGTCGTATATTGATGCTATGACCAATGATAGCTTTTTTAGTGATGGAGAATCTTTATTGACTCTCGAGCCTTGGGCCTATTATATTTTGATTAAATAAAAAAAAAGCGCCTTTCAAGGCGCTTTTTTTTTGACAAAGGAATCAATTAGTGTGTTGCTGGTTTTTGAAAAGCATTGTAAGCCATTCCAGCAAGGGCACCCATAATTAGATAATAGACAACGCTTAAAGCTGCATCATATATCGCGCCAGTTAGTTCCATTAGATTGGTCATACTGAAACTGATCAAAGCATAAGAAATTCCGAAAAGTGAAATCAATAAGCCATATTTTAAGCCGTGTAATGCACCGTGTTTGCCACGAGCCCATTTGCCGTAAATTGTTGAAAATGCAAATCCAGTAATAATACAAGC
>Ga0115570_10000488_pt1 | contig 32698 bp, 55 predicted proteins | sample COGITO_mtgs_1205_3_FD_87294 | JGI IMG/M metagenome (GOLD analysis project Ga0115570, IMG submission 87294) | Pelagic marine microbial communities from North Sea - COGITO_mtgs_120524 | ecosystem: Environmental > Aquatic > Marine > Epipelagic | place: Germany:Helgoland, sampling site Kabeltonne... | reverse complement strand
TCGGGGTTACTGGGCCACAAACAAAACTACAAGTAAACGGTGATATTTCTGTTACCTCTGGAGACGCTTATAGAATGTTTAATGCTGCTGGAACTGGATGGGGTGAAATGAGTTTGAACGAAGCAGATAATATAGTTTCTTTCAATAGAGGTATAGAAAATACAGGTAATGATTGGAAATTATCAGAAAATAGTGCAGATTCTTTTGTTTGTGCAACTCAGGGTAATTTTGGTATCGGGACGACTAGCCCTGACTCTAAGCTACACGTAGCTAAAAACGGTAATGCTAACGGAGGTAGTATTCTAATGGGCGAAAAAGGTAATGGCACTAATAAATGGTCTTACTTAGCAGGTACTCATTACAACCAAGATACAGGATCAACAAACGGTACTGGTTCAGCAGGTGTTGCAATTATAGGCTCTTTAGCTACTGAAACTTACAATAAAGTTTTTATTGGAGGTAATCCTTACGAGTTAAACGCAGCCACACAGATAGAGTTTTGGACGCATTCAAGCACATTGTCTACACAAGGGGGTACTCAAAGAGGATATGTAAATAGTGGTGGGGATTGGTTTTTAGCAAATACTCTATGGGTAGACAACGCAGACGGCAACGTGGGGATCGGGACGACTAGTCCTACAAAACCTTTAGACGTTAGAACCGATATAGGAGTTTTAATAAAAGGAGCAAGTGGCGCTAATAATGCTAAAATTTCCCTAGTTCCCGCAAGTGGGGGAAGGCAATATGATTTAGGTAATTCGGGCTCGGATTTTAGGATATTTGATGCCTCAGCGGGTATTACAAGAATGCATTTTGATAATGACGGAAATACAGGTATCGGAACGACTAGTCCTGGCGAAAAGCTTGAGGTTTCAGGTAACGTAAAGGCAGAAACACTAATAGCTACTGACTTAACTGACGGGTATGTGCCTTACAGTAAATCAGGTACACTTGGACTGCAGGATAGTAAGATATATACACAAGGCGCTGGTATTGGGGTTGGAACAACAACTCTTGCTGCGGGTTGTCACATAACTTCCTTGTCAAATATTTCAGCTACTGGATACAGGGTTTCAGCAATGCAAACGGCTCCATCTAGTAGAGGAGACACAGGGACGCTAGGAGAAATAAGAATAACGGCGGATTACATATACGTGTGCTACGCAACAAATTCATGGAAAAGAGTTGCTATAGCGCAATGGTAATAAAAATAAATTAATAATTAATAAAAAACAAAAACAAATGATTACTTACAATTGGAATTGCAAAACAGTAGATGTTTACACTACTAAAGGAGAAAACACAGATGTGGTATACACGATACACTATAGAGTTGAGGGCTCAAAAGATGGCTTTAGTACTACTAATATAGGTACACAATCTCTAAATACAGATAACCTAGAGGGTTTTACGTCATTTGATGAGCTTACACACGAAGATTTCATATCTTGGACAAAGTCAGCAATGGGCCTAGAGAGGGTAACTGAGATAGAGTCTAATTTAGAGGCCGCTGTTGATTTATTAATTACTCCTGAGAGTAAAACTATAACTATAGAATAATATGGTTAAATTAGTAGCCAACTACGCCACATGCTCCTTGTGGGTAATTAGTGTGAAAGATACAGCTGTCTCCATAATAAACGGGGACAGCGTGGCTTCAATACATTTGTTTTTATCTATATTAGGGGGTATATATACTATAGTTCTTATAGTGAATAAAGTCCTAGATGGCAGACTAAATAGGCAAAAGACAAAATTAGAAAATGAAAGATTAATGAAGGATATTTGGGAGTTGGATGAAAATAACAGCGTAGATGAGAGACATCAATAAGATCATAATTCATTGCACAGCAACACCTGAGGGTAGAGATGTATCTGTAGGCACTATAAAAAAGTGGCATTTAGATCGTGGATGGTCAGATATAGGATATCACTACATAATAGACTTAAAAGGAGACCTACACGAAGGACGGCCTGTTAAAAGACAAGGCGCGCACGTAAGAGGACACAATAAGGGATCTATAGGGATTACATACGTTGGCGGTGTTGACTCTAAAATGAACCCCAAAGACACAAGGACAGAAAATCAAAAGGGACGCTTAGAGTCTCTTATAATTGATTTGATGGATACATACCCGAATAGCACACTACACGGACACAATGAGTTTAGCTCTAAGGCGTGCCCTTCATTTGACGTACAAAAAGAATACGACTACATAATTGACTACTTTAAAAACTGTGAATATGAGTGACTACAAAGACAAAAAAGGAACTACTAGAGTTGGAGACGCACTTAGGTGGCTAGTAAAGCAAGGTAAGAGCGTTTCTCCTGAGATTTTAAATCTAGCAGGTAATATCACGGGTATAAAACAATTAAGTACCTTAGGAGACGCTATACGAGGAGATAAGAGTCTAGCAGAAGCTGATAAGTCACTTTTACTTCAAGAGATGGAGAATGATATGATCGAAATGGTTGAGGTTACTAAGCGTCTAGGTATGGATAATGAGCATACTATTACACGTCTAGTTAGACCTGTGACTTATGGAGCTATGTTTATACTATTTTTATCTGTAGTATTATTAGACGGCAACGTAGGGGCCTTTGTAGTGGATAAAGCTTACATTCCTGTTATACAGTCTTTATTTGGCACTATGACTATTTTTTACTTTGGATCTAGAGGCATTGAAAAGATCATGAAAACAGTTAAGGATAAAACATAATTAACCTATATCACATATATAAGCAGAAGCCGCAATACCGTAATCCTGATATTTGTAATCCACGTATTTGTAATCCTTTACCAAACTACTAAAGCAGCTTTTTTGTTGTGGATAATATTTTAAGGATAATGTAAATAAAAAGATACTGATTTCTTAGGGAGAAGTATAAAACGAAGGTACAGAAAAAAAACTACAAATGCCACTAAAGTTATCCTGAGTTGTCAACATGGTTATAAGCTACTAAAATATTGTTTTTAAATAAAGGGAGTTTTTTCATAATTTACTTCTAAGATAGTGTTTAGGGCCTTATAGTTTTTATTAGGGTTTTTACTACAGGGCCTACTATCTAAAACTACAACAATGGCAAAGAAAAAAACTTTAAAGTATTGGAAAACTAAAATTGACAAACCATTTCACGAGTATATAAGGAGACGTGACGCAGATAACAACTCAGGTTACTGCAAATGCGTTTCATGTAATAAACCTATTCACTTCACAGAGTCAGACGCAGGCCATTTCATAGGCCGAGGAGCTTTATCTACAAGATGGGACGAGGAGAATGTATATGCGCAGTGTCGAAAATGCAATAGATTTCAATATGGCAGACAGTATGAGTACTCTTTAAAGCTAGGATCTGATCTTTCAGAACAATTACTGATCAAATCTAAACAGATCTTTAAATTAGCAGATTTTGAATACATGGAAATATTTGAGACCTTCAGGGACAAATTGGCAGAAGTAAAAAAAGATCAAAACTTTTAGGTTAATTATTAGGTAGTCTTGTTTATTTTTTATATATTCAATTATATGAGAAAACTTACACTACCTGAATTACAAGACAGAGCTGCCCGCAAACTAGAGGCAAAGGTGTTTTTTGAGACTAATAAACTTAAGGAATACAGAATGATGGGCGATGGTATTATTGATCACGGAATAGATCAAGATACAATACACGGCATGATAGAGGCCCAAGAAGCTGAGCTACAGACCTATCATTATATAATGCATAGACTTACTTTTAATGACTAGACTACCTGTAAAATGCCCAAAGAATAAGAAGCACATGGTTATTTGGTATCGCTTAAAGAATGAATATCACTGCAGATCTTGTGGTATCATAAAAAACTACAAAAAAACTTTGTCCTCAAAATAGCTGATGCTCAATCAGTTACAAATTATTTTCATTTATTTTTGATATTTATGTAAAAAAGCTCAGGTTTAACTAAAAAGAGTCTGTATCTTTGTACCAAGCAATAACGCTAACACATAAAATCAACACCATGAAAAACTTAAATACATTAACACAACAATTAGATCAAGCAAAAAGAGAGGTAAAATTATACAACGCAGCCGAGTTAGTTGTAGAGGCTTTTAAAGCTGAGCACACTTACACATTTAACGGGAATGTAACTGACTTGTTTGCTAAAAAAGAATTATTCTTTTGTGGGCGTCTTAATGTAAAGGCTACAGATGTAACTCACAACATGTTCATGAACAACGATAAAGATAACAAAGATCTTAAGAAACTAGTTAAGGCTTTAAAGTTCCTAGCTAAAAACAATGCTTCTGAAAAAATGGTTGACATGGTTGCTGAAGACACTAAACTTTTTAACTAACCCTAACGGGGTGTAAAAGCCCCACTTTTTTTAACTATTAAATATATAAATTATGATTGACAAACTAGTAAAAATTCAAAACGAGCTTAAAGCACCTAAGAGTCAATACAACTCTTTTGGGAAATACAGCTACAGAAACGCGGAAGATATTTTTGAAGCTGCTAAGCCGATATGCTATAAGCATGGATTATTCCTTAGTATTTCAGATGAGGTAATTGAAGTAGGTGGATCTCTTTTTGTAGAATCTACAGCAACTGTAACAGATGGAGACAGAAGCTTCTTTGTAAAAGCTCAGGCAGGCCTAGATCTTAACCGCAAAGGAATGGATAAAGCACAAGCTTCAGGAGCATCTAGCTCATACGCTCGTAAATACGCTCTAGGAGGTTTATTCTTATTAGATGACACCAAAGACGCTGACGCAACTAACACGCACGGAAAAGGCCTTAAAACAGCTGTATCGGCTAAGCCTAATCTAGCAATGACTAGTGAAAACTACCTGAAGGCATTACAAGCTGTAAAAAACGGCAAGGTTACTGTGGATCAAATAGAGGCTAAGTATATATTAAATGACAAGGTAAAGGACTCATTAATTAATATTACTAAAAACCAATAACATGAATAAAATATTTTTAATAACATTAGCAGCTGCGGTATTATTTAGTTGTATCCATGAAATGAGGAGCTAGCACTGGTATTGCTTACAAGAGACTATGAAGTAGTTTATAAATTAAGTAGGTAAAATAAAAGTAGTAAAAAGATTGCATATTATTTAAAAATTGCGTATATTCGCAAAACGGCAATAAAGCCACAACAAAAACCCAAGCCTTTAAGAGAGGCGCATAAATTATGAGTACAATTATATCGGTAGGAATTAACAAAGAAAAAATTCAATTCAACGACAAAGGATGGGCTAACGTCACTGTCTTTGTAAATGACGAAACTAACGCTTACGGACAAAACGCTTCTGCTTCAATGGAGCAAACCAAAGAGCAAAGAGAAGCTAAGGAGGCTAAGCATTTTATAGGAAACGGAAAAGTGGTTTGGACGGACGGAAAGATTCAAGCAGCTGAGCGTGTTGAAAAACAGACAGAAGCTAATGAGCAATCTTTAGCAGGTAGAGAAACTCCTGACTTGCCGTTTTAGTGTTATATGGGAGGTGTAAAAGCCTCCCTTTATTTTCATAGTACTAACTATTAAAGGGCCCTAAGATGTTAACAGATATTAAATTAATTAAAGAGAAGTTATATGATGTAAAATATGACAGGATTGAGCAGGGGTATGGATTAGGTATTGAGGAGGTTGATCAGTTTTTAAGATATAAAAAAGGAGCTTTCAACATTTGCGTAGGACACGCCAACACAGGAAAGACTACAGTGATATTATACTTACAAATGGCTTACGCTTTAAAGCACGATCTAAAATGGCTAATATTTAGCTCAGAAAATAGCGACTACAGCATTGCTAGAAAATTATTAGAGTTTAAAACAGGTGTACCGATTCAAAAGATACCTGACGCTCAGATAGAGACTGAAATGGAGTGGATTAATGATCACTTCAAGATTATAAAAGTCGAAAGCCTATACAGCGCTAGAAGCCTAATGTCAGAAGCTAAACAAATATTGGATGTTTGGCATTACGATGGATTACTTATAGATCCTTACAACTCACTTATTAAAGATCCTACCTTATTGAGGTCCGTTGGAGGTCATGAATATGACTATCAAGTAGCAAGTGAAATGAGATTATTTTGTAAAAAAAACAATGTGACAATTTGGCTAAACGCTCACGCAGTTACTGAATCACTCAGAAGAAAACATCCTAGCGGTCACGAATTTGAAGGATTGCCTCAGCCTTGCAGTATGGCAGATGTTGAAGGAGGTGGTAAATGGGGAAACAGAGCCGATGACGTTGTATCAATACACAGATACACACAGCATCCTACAAGATGGATGGTTTCAGATATTCACGTAGTAAAGGTCAAAGAGACTGAGACGGGTGGACGGCCTACATCAATGGACGCGCCAATAAGTTTGCGAATGCAAGCAGGTAATGTGGCATTTAGTGTAGCAGGTAAAGACGTTATTGATCACTCAAAAGTTGCTAGTATAGACATACCTAATATGAACCCCGAAATAGCTTTTTAAAATGAATAACAAAAACAAGGCATTACAAATATTGTCACAACATCACAGCGAGTATATAGAGATGGCTAGGGCCATAGCTAACAACAATAATGAAGTATACAACTACGCTGAAGACTTTGTGCAAGAGGCATACTTAAGACTATCTAGGTATGATGATCTTTTTGACAAAATAATTAACACCAAAGGCAAAGCATCTAGGGGCTATATGTTTTTTACTTTAAGATCTATAATTATTAATGCAATTAAAAAGAAGTCTAATTTAAGATATAATTATCTAGGGAGTCAATATGACTTCGAGGAGAAATATAATTTTATAGATGAGGGTGTTGATCAGGAGAAATTAGGAGTAGAGGCTATAGAGTTAAAAATGTATCAAATTGTAAAAAATAACTCTAGTTGGTTTGACTATAAACTATTTAAAACTTACTTAGATTCAGGCAAAAGCTTCAGGACAATTTCTGAGGAGTCAGGGATAGGAATAAGGACCATATATTTAAGTATTAAAAGATCAAAGATGTTGATAGCTGAGCAACTACATGAAGATTATCAGGATTTCATCAACAAAGACTATGATTTAATATAAAATAAATACAAAAAAGCTTGTGTATGTTAATTGTTTTACATATATTCGCAATATTAATAATTAAACCCTTAAAAATGGATATTAACGATAAAGTATTTGAATTGCACCAAGAAGGTTTTAAAGCAGGTAAGATAGCTCAGAAGCTTAGAGTTAAAAAATCTGTAGTACTAGACATACTAGGAGAAGCAGGTAGAGAAGGCCTAGGAGACATTGTAACGGCTTTTACAGAGGTTACAGGTATTAAGGCGGTTGTTGACGCAGTAGTAGATGACTGTGGCTGTTCTGCAAGAGCTGAGAAGCTAAATAAGTTGTTTCCTAACAGGAAGCTAAACAATTTAGAAAATGATCAGTTTGATTTCTTAGAAAGTTTTTTTAACCCAAGGCCTACGAGTGTTAGTTCTAAGGTACAAAACGAGTTGGTAGCTATTTACAATCACTTATTTAAAAGCAAGAGAGTTGTTACTAATTGTAGTTCTTGTTTGGTTAATTTAATAGATGACTTATATAAAATATATGAAGGAGCTAAACAGTAACCAACTTAGAAAAATGAAGCTGCCGTCTCTAGTAAATCTAGCAGATCAGTTAGCAAACCGTCTTAATTGGCTTCACAGCGTAGGCAAAGACAAAGAGGATCCTGAGCAATACAAAAGACTAGCGTCCGAGTTGTTGCATGTATCAAATATAATTGACGCAAAGGAGGTTGAATCTAAAAAAAAACCTAAAGTAAATTATGGAAAGTAAAAACAAAGATGTTAGGCCAAGGCTTAAGGGGGCTAAATTAACCTCTTTTGAGTTCTTTAATAACAAAGAGTCTAGAGTTCTTGTAGTTGGAGATTTACATAGCCCATTTGACCTAGACAGTTATTTTGATCACTGTGTTGAAGTGTACGAGCGTTACAACTGTAACCAAGTGGTTTTCATAGGTGACGTGATAGATAACCATTACAGCTCATATCATGAGACGGATGCGGACGGCCTAGGAGGTGGCCAGGAGCTGGAGCTAGCTATAAAGAGACTAGAAAGATATTACCACAGATGGCCCGACGCTCACGTTACTGTAGGTAATCACGATAGAATTATAATGCGTAAGGCACAATCAGGAGGCGTGCCAAAACAGTGGATTAAGGATTACTCAGAAGTGCTAAATACACCTAAGTGGAGATTCGTAACAGACGTAGAGATTGACGGCGTTTTATACATCCATGGTGAAGCTGGTACAGCTAAGACAAAAGCCAGGTCAGATATGAGATCAACGGTTCAGGGCCATTTACACACCCAGGCCTACACTGAGTATTTTGTAGGAGCTAACTCTAGAGTATTTGGAACTCAAGTAGGTTGTGGCATAGACGCTAAAAGTTATGCTATGGCTTATATGAAAGTAGGAAAAAAGCCTGCAATTGGGTGCGCTGTTATTTTAGGAGGTAAGACAGCTGTTAATGAATTAATGGTCTTATAATGTATTGTCTTAATTGCACATGCGAAGGTGATAAGCTAGGGAGCTGCTCTAGGTTTTACCAAAGTGTATCAAATGACATTACTGAGATGGTAGACAATCCACTATTTAGTAATCAAGAAGCAGCAAATAGAAAAAAAATCCCTGTATTTTCAGGAGTGCTTAAGTACTTCCCCAACGCTATTAAGGAGGTTGCTAAGTGCTCGCAAGCAGGTAATGATCAACACCATCCCAACATGCCGTTACATTGGGACATGGATAAGTCTAAGGACGAGCTTGACGCTTTGACTAGACATCTAATAGATCACAGCATTGATCCTTTAGACACTGACGGACAATTACACCTTGCAAAAGTTGCATGGAGGGCCTTAGCGGGCCTAGAGAGATTTTTAACCAATAAATATTGATATATGAAAAAAGTAAAAGAAAAAGAAGAAAAAAACATAAACCTAACGGTTGAGTCCGTTAACCAAATACTAGGATACTTATCTACTAGGCCCTACAATGAGGTTGCTAATTTAATTAATGAAATCCAAAAACAAGCATAATGAATAAAGATGAAAAAGCAATTGAAGTAGTAGTGAAGATCCTGTGTATAGGAATAGTTTCCTTAGGCATATTGTTTGCTTTAGGTAATTATTAGTTTTGTTTAAACCCTAGTGAAATTAGGCCTTACAGAGATGTAGGGCTTTTTTTTTAAAAATAATTCAATATTCCTCAGGTTTAACTAATAAAGGTTTATATCTTTGCTCAAAAGAAACACTATGACTACTTTAAATTTAAAAAGAAAATTCAAATCTCATTACGGACTATCACACGGGGGCTTAACTATAGACGTGGTAAACCCTTTCAAGTCTAACGGAATGGGGAGCGACTCTTGGAATATAATCATAGAGTTTTACAACGGAAATGATCAGGACTATATATATGTGAGTGAGTATTTTGAAACTAAAAAACAGGCTTCTATATTCGGGGCTAAATGGGTACAAGAAAATTTATAAAAAAAAACTATAAAAATATGTTAGACATTATAAGAAAAGCTGTAGAAACCTCAACAGGTTTGGATCTAATGAAGATCACTAGGCAGACAGAGTATGTAAAAGCTAGAAATTTATTTTATCACTTTGCTAGAGCTCAAGGACAGACATTTTACGCTATAGGTAAATACTTAAATAAAGATCATGCAACTATCATGCACGGCATAAAGAAATTTAAGATAGAAATAGAATGGGATACAGGTCTTCAGAGACGAGTAAATGAAATACATGGCCTAATAGGTGGATTAGATTTTAAAGACTGTAAGGATGCCTCTGAGACTATCTTAGACGCTTATGAGATGCATAATAAAGTACTATATAGCGAGAATGTAGACCTTAAGGCTAGAATAGCTGATCTAGAAGCTGTAAGGGTTCAAACTATTGAGGACATGCTAGAAGGCATTCCACAGGATCGTATTGACTCTTTCATGAACAATCAGCTTAGTACATTTATAAAGGTAGAGAGGTCCATGATGGCTCAAGACGAAGCTAGACAGCAAAGAGATGACTTAGATATAGAGGCTAGAGATGAATTTGATGCCCTAACATACGTTAAGCTAAAGAAACCCCGTACAGAAGTGATAAGATATTTATATCCAATAGCTTAATAATTAGACCCTTGCAAATTAAATTAAAAATAAATCATAAAAAGCTTTTTTTAACCAATAATCATAATTACTTTTACAAAAACATTAATCACTAAATACTATAACTATGAACAAATTAATCACATTACAACTATTAAGAAACATCGCCTACGTAGATTATCGCTACGGACGTATTACATTAGGAGAAGTAGACCAAGCAGAGACAAACCTTTCAATTCACTTAAACAAAAACTAATATGAATTACTCAGACTTATACAACGCTATAGACACTCAATACGATCTTGAAAATTGGGCTGATGACCTAGACATTGATACTAACTTATATAACGCCATAGACTAATGAAAGTAACACTATTAAATCACGAGACAGTAGACCTATCTGAGACATTAGATAACATGGTAGGAGACGAATATTACTATAAGTACCTTAACCTAGATAGAGTATTATCATATAGTACAATGAAGTGGCTACTAAAGAGCCCTAAGTGGTTCGCTCACATGAAGCGTAAAGGCATGACAGAGACTCAAGCATTAAGAGACGGTAAGCTAGTACATACTGAGATACTAGAACCTGAGAAGTACGGACAATTTACCTTTGTAGATACCTCTAGTAAGAATACCACTAAATGGAAACTAGCTAAAGAGCAGAACGGAGCTGAGAGCACCTATACGCTTAAAGAGAAGTATATGGCCTCTAGAATAGCTGCAGCATTCTTACAGAACGATAGCTGTGTATCATTTATGAAGGGAGCAGAGACAGAAACACCTGCCCTAGTAGAAGTAGACGGACTAGCTGTAAGAAGTAAAGCAGATATATTCAAAAAAAGAGAATATGTAGCGGACGTTAAGACAACTAACGACGGACTTAAGGATATTACGTTAAAGAATGGTAGTAGTGTAAATCAGTTTAAGTTCACTATAGAGAAATATGACTATGACTTACAAGCTTACCTATATACACAACTTTATAACGTGCCTGACTTCTATTGGTTAGTAATAGATAAGACCACTACAGATATAGGTATATTTAAAGCCTCAGAGCAAACACTACAATCAGGTAAGGATAAACTAGAAGCAGCAATCGCTATATACAAAGCATTTTTTGTTGACGAATTAATAGATTTATCACAGTACCACAAAGAAGGGACACTATGATGACAGATCAGGAGACAAGACACTTTAATTACGTAGGGGCCTTATACGCTTTGAGCTTAGGAGTACCTCAGGAAAGAGTCTTAGTAGCAGAACAAGAGGCAGCCGAGATAAATGACTTCGAGGCTGCTATAGGAATAAGAGACGCCTTAAGAGATTATAATGACACAGACAAACAATTTAACTGCTATATAAGACATGACCAATCCGACATTTGAAAGCCTACAGAAGGGTGCTGATCAAAACCTTATATGTGATCTATTAATTAAGTGGACAGCAAAGAGTGACAACGAGGAGCTGATCTATATGCAGTCAGCATTCCTTAGGATCTTTGTGTATGTAAACAGCTTAGAGCTAAGGGATTACAGCTTTACTAGGCTTATGTCTGAGGCACGTAATGACAGAAACAACGCTGTAGTGAGAGCACGCAAAGCAGAAGCTGCCCTAGAGGTGGCTGAGCTTAAGATAAAGGATCTAGAGTCTAAAATGAAAATATTCGGTATATGATGGAAAATCAATACATTGATTACTAAAGCTAATTTAGATTGTTTTTAAATAAACCAACATAAATCAACATGGCAGGCAAGAGCAAAGCAAACGGAGCACAGGGATCAGATAATTGGGGAGGTCCAAGACCAAACAGTGGGCGTCCTTCAAATGGGGAGCTTATAAACATAAGACAGATCCTAGACGACAATATTGACATTGACGTAGTAATACAGAAGCTACTAGAACGCATTGAGTCAGGAGACCAAAGAGCTATTGAGTTGTTCCTAAAGTATAGAGCAGGACTACCTAAGCAGGAGATTGATCTTAACACTTCAGGATCAGTAGATCACAATATTACTCTAAGAGGCTTAATCTCTTTTGAGGATGAGTAACGGCATAACTTTAAACCCTAAGTATAGGCCTTTGTTTCTTAGTAATTCGCGTTACTATATGATTACAGGGGGACGTGGCTCTAGTAAGTCCTATAGTATATCTACAATGATATTGCTACTCACTTATGAGAAGGGACACAATATCCTATTTACACGCTATACAATGACCTCAGCATCTACTTCTATTATACCTGAGATGAATGAGAAGATTGAGATCATGGGTTTACATAATGACTTCATTATAAACAAGACAGACATAACTAATAAGCTTACAGGTAACAAGATATACTTTAGAGGTCTAAAGGTAGGACAGGGTACACAGACAGCTGCACTTAAGTCTTTGAATGGTATAAGCACATGGATACTCGATGAGGCAGAAGAAATGCCTGATCCTTTACTATTTGATAAGATTGATCTATCAGTAAGATCTAAGGAGGCACAGAACCGTGTTATAATGGTAATGAACCCCACTACCAAAGCGCATTGGATATATGATAGGTTTTTCCAACGTAGAGGCTTACAGGGTGGTGAGAATACCACAGAAGGCGACACTACCTATATACATACAACCTACTTAGATAATGAGAAGCACTTAGATAAAACATTCTTGGCTAACTTAGACAGGATGAAAAGAGAGCGCCCTGATGACTACAAAGCGCAAATCCTTGGAGGGTGGCGTGATGTGGCCCATGGTGTTATTTTTACTAATTGGGAGGTTAAAAGATTTGATCCTAATGGTGATCACTATGGTATAGGCTTAGATTTTGGCTTCTCGAATGATGCAACCGCAGGTACATTAGTATCTATAAACGTTAAACGTAAAGAGATCTATCTTAAAGAGATTATATACGCTACAGGGCTAACTACTTCAGATATTGCTCAGAAGCTCTTAAAGTACCCTAATACGCTTACTATAGGGGACAGTGCTGAACCTCGGCTATTGCATGAGCTTAAGTCTAACTATGGCCTTAACATAAAGCCTAGTATTAAAGGACAGGGATCTATTAACTTGGGTATCGCTCTTATGCAGGATTACAAGCTATTTGTAGATCAGGGATCTAATAACCTTATTACAGAGCTAAACAATTACGTTTGGAAGGATGGCAAAGAGGTTGCAATTGACGATTTTAACCATTTATTGGATGGGATCAGGTATTTTATATCATATAACCTCAGCAATCCTAATGCAGGTAAATACTTCATTAACTAATCAGCTACACCTCAGCTACTTACATTTTATTTTCATTTTATTTTAAAAAAAGTTGCATAATTGTTTGGTAGGTACATTTAATTAGTTGTATCTTTACAAAAAACAAATCAACTAAATATAAAAACTATGTTACAAGAAATCAACAAAGGAATAGAGAGAGCGTTAGAGACTATTAACTATGAGTTATCTTTAGGAGACTTTGCAGACCTAGAGAGGGTAGCAAAGTATAAGAAGTATATAGCAGATATGAACGAACTTAAAACAACAATATAATGGACACTAAAACAGAATTACTACTAGACTATCAAGAAATGGCTATATTAGCCCTTAGAGAAGAGGTTAACAGACTGACCTTAGAGAATCAATTACTAACCCTTAAATTAAAAGCAAATGAATATATATAACAGATTACTCGTAAAGCTATCTATAAGGCCGTATAAGGTCGTAGAACTAGATACACAACTATTGGTAAAGCATTACCGCAATGGTCGCATAGGGGTCACTAGAATAAGTCAAAAGCAATGAAAGGCTTAAAAGCCATGAGTTGGGCCTTAAAAGGAAACCATCTGAGGGTATATGCTGAACCTATTAAACAGTATTATACACATAAGACAGGAAAGACTACAAGGAATCTAGCTTATGTTAGATTGGTCCTGGAGATCGGTAACGCTAAGCATGTAGGTACTGAGGTATATAAGCAGCATGAGCACTCAGAGAAGGTAGAGGAGATCTATCTACATTACTATAATAAACGCACACAGAAATGAGAACAACTAAACAGATAATACAGAAACTACAACAGATTGCAGATAAGCTGCCATGCAGTAAAAGACGTAAAGCAATTAACAAAAGAATTTTAAACCTTAAAACTAAATAACATGAAAGACTTACAGATTATAATTAAGCCCGCAATTACTAAAGATTATTTTACCCTTCATATAGATGAAAAATTAATAGGTCAATTTGAAAGATCACAGCTTAGACATATAATAGAGAAAATAGACAACGCTATATAAACATGAAGGAATGTACAAAATGCAATGCAATAAAAGACAAAGGTTTATTTAACAAAGATAAAACTAGAAAAGACGGGCTGTCTTATGTATGTAAAGAATGCATAAATACTCAGTCTAAGACATATAGAGCCAAGTCTAAAGATAAAATAAAGGCTTATATTGAGTCTCAGAGAAACGATTTTTATACATTATACTATCTGCCTGAGGATCACTATATAGGAATAACGACACAACCCAGTATAAGAATGAGGAACCATAAAAGCCAAGGCAGACACATACTAGGATATGAGGTGGTAGCTGCTTTTAAAACTAAAAGAGAGGCTTTAGCTACTGAAAGATACTTACATAATATAGGATATAATTAATATGACAGATAAAGACTTAAATAAATGTACTACTATGGAATTGGAGCATATACTGCTTAACTTTACCTGGTTTCCTAACAAACACCTCAGCAGGTGCAAAAGAATACTAGATCAGAGACATCGTAAAAGACTGATAAAGAAGCAGATGCAAAATAATTCAAAAAAAGATTAAAAAAGCTCAGGTTTAACTAAATAACCATTGTATCTTTGAAGTGTAAATAATAACAAACACTAAAAATAAACATTATGACTTTAAAAGAAATCTACAAAGCAAACAACGAAACTCTAAAAATGCTTATATCACTTGTAACAAAGTGGAACGATAAAAACTACGACCTAACAGACTTAGAATGGGATACTATAAAGTCTTATAAAAGCCTATTGGATTTATACTTCAATGACACTGATTTAATACAGAAGACAATCGAAGCAAACGAGAAGACAATTTTATCACTATAATAACTAACGGGGGTTAACACCCCCTTTAAAACTAAACCACTACTAATGAACACACTAGATGAATTACACGAGAATAGAGAGGTCGAAGCTGTGAGGCGTAAAAACTATGAGCTAGGATACTTTCATGCCATGAGAGATCTTGAAAACTATATAGATAGCAAGGAGATGTTAAATGATACTGATCTGCTAGATGACGTTTACAACCTGATTGTATCAAATGAGGTATTAAGAGACTAAGAAAATAAAACCTGCATTAAGTTGTGGGTTTCGTTTTTTATGCCCTATTTTACCGTTGACTTTAGGGCACCGTGACAAATATACTAATTAATATATATACACTCCAAATTTTTTTTTTATTTTTTTTGAGGCTACTTATTTACTAGTGACCTGTTTTTAAATAAAGATCAAATGAAGATACAAGTCCCTACAGAAATTAACGACATTACACTAGAGCAATACCAAAGATTTGCTTTGATCAATACAGAGGATCAGGAGAAGGAATTTTTTATGTTTAAGACCATTGAGATATTCTGTGGTGTAGATATTAAGATAGTATCTAAGATGAGGTTTTCTGAGGTTCAAGCCATTTCAGATGAGATCTTAGAGATCCTAAATACACAAATACCCTTCAATACTAAGTTCACTATGGACGGCATTGAGTACGGGTTCATTCCTGATCTTCAGGCCATGTCTTTAGGTGAGTTCATAGATCTCGAGCAAGGGCTAAGTAACCCTAAGGAGTTTCACAAGGCTGCAGCTGTTATGTATAGACCTGTATTAAAGAGTTTTGGTGATCTTTACACTATTAACGGCTATGAGGCAAGCATGGAATCACATGAGCTAATGAAGCAGGCGCCTATAGGGGTAATTAGTGCAGCTATTGTTTTTTTTTACAGTATCGTGAACGAGTTACTAAAGGATTCACAGGACTATTTGAAGACACAGGAGGGGACGATAATGACTATAGCAGACAGTCTCAATTCGCCTCGAAATACGGATGGTTCAACTCTATCTACGCTCTTTGCGGAGGAGTGGCTACAAAGTATACAGAAGTAACAGAAATGAATCACCTTGAAGCTTTAATGTTTTTAGAATATGATAAGGAGAAGGCAGAAATTGAAAGGGCACAATATAGAAAAAAATAAGATATGAATAACATTTTTAAAGTCACAGATGCTATAAGGTCTGAGTTGCAAAATAATAAACTAATCAATCAGGTCACATTCGGTGATCTCTTTGAGGTTGACTTACTTAAAAAGAATATTTTTCCTTTAGCACATGTAGGAATGTCTACAGCTAGGATAGGAGAAGGCGTAGCCTATGTAGATATGTCAGTGTTATTCTTGGATATTGTAGACGAACAAAAGCAGGCCCAAACAGATCAGTTTTACGGAAATGATAATGAGCACTATGTGCTAAATTCTATGTTTGCTGCAGCTACTAAGACAATACAGGAGCTAATGAGAGGCGACCTATATGCTCAAGGCTTTCAGGTAGAGGATGAATCTGTAAGTATCGAGTTCTTTAGTGAGAGATTTGAAGATAAGCTGGCAGGATGTGGAATGGAGTTTACAGTGATCATTAAAAACACTTTGGACCTGTGCTAAAAATGACCTCAACATATCCTAAGGCAAGGCGTGTAATGGATGGCTATAAACGCTATGTAATAGCTCAGTCTAAGGCTAATCTAACTAGGGGCCGCACGAGTAGAGGCAAGAAATCTTCACACAAAGTAAGTGGTAAGCTATATAAGTCTCTTAAGGGGTTTGTTAGCTCCAAAATGAATAGAGATATTAAAGGTAAGTTTACAGGTGGATCTGCAATGCCTAGTGTCACATTTGAAATGGCTCACTATGGTAAGTTCTTAGATGAGGGTGTGAGAGGTTCTAAAAGTAACTATATAGTCAACGCTAAAAGTCCTAATAAGTTCAGGAATGGTAAGAAGACTGTGCCTGTTGGTCCTATCAGGAAGTGGCTTAAAAAGAAGGGTCTATCTCAGGGCTTAGCTTTTGTTATAGCTAGATCAATCTATGAGAAGGGTATTAAAAAGACAGGTTTCTTTGAGAAGCCTTTTAATAAAAGATATAAGGTAACAATGCGAGCGTATCACAATGCCATAGCAGATGACATACAGAAAAACTTTGCAAATCAAATAACAAACAGACTAGCTAGGTCTAGAATGGTTAAAATACTAAAATAACAATACAATGGCATACAGACAGATTAACACAAGGAGCCCGTTTTACGTACAACTAGCAACTACAGAGCCTACAGTGCAATTACAGCTTAGGATTTGGACAGGAGACGTATCTACTGACAAACCAACAGCGGCAACATATACTTTAACTAAAGAAGCTATAGGAGGAGAGGCCACATTAGAGATATCTGAACTAGTAAGGGACTATTGTACTCAAGATGATTCAAACAGATCGGCTGTGGTATGGGTAGAAACTAAATTTACTGATTTTGCTCTTATAGCAGCTCAAAAAGCTACATATATAGCTACAGAAGGTTACACTGTCTTTACAGAAGGGCTACAGCATAATGGCCAAACATTTGAGGACGAATATATCTGTTTACCTGAAGATCCTAAGCCAAATACTCTAGGATATGACAAGATATTTAGAGTTACAGGAGCTGAAGGTGAAAGTGGTCTATTTTCTTACCTAGTACAACCTACTGACAGCACTTCATGGAATAAAACTATATTCTTTGCGAACGGTACAAGTCTTCAGAGTGCTATATTGCCTTCAACAGATTCTGACGGGCAGATAAGAAGCCTGAGTTTGTCTACAACTATTACTCAGGTACTATTCAACTTTAATGGTACTTTTTATCTAGTAAAGCATGACATTTTTGACTGCAATAAATACAATAACAACGATAACACAGCATTGTCTTACGCAACAGGTACGGCTAGAGCTATAACACTTACTTATGTTAATAAGCAGGGTGCTAAAAATACATTAGCTTTTACTCTTAAGCATACTGAAGAGATAGCTACAACCTCAGATACCTTTAAACGCAATATAAGCAACTTAGAGAGCATGAACTACAGTAATGGTATGCATGCATCTAGAAAACGCTTAACGGGCTCTAAGCAATCATTTACTATCAATACGGACTATCTAGATGAGTACTATGTTATGCAGATAGAGGAGCTTATGCTAAGTGAGTATGTATGGGCTAAGATCCACAGTAACGGATCTAATTTATTACCTGTTAATGTAACTAACACAAAGCTATCTAAGAAAAACCATCTTAATGACAAGCTTATACAGTACACCTTTACAATAGAATCAGCTTCTGAGTACTTAAACAATGTGAGATAATGAAGATACCAATTAGAATACTTATAGGTAATATACCTGAGCCTGCTAATGGTGAGACTTGGGGTGATATAATTGACTCATGGGAGTCGTATGCTGTAGCATGGAATGCAAGCAACAACCTTAATGTGGATGTAACTCAAACTCCTATTTTAGATATGTTTGGAGACGAAGGGGTTAGTATCAAGTCAGTAGTAAAAGACATGAGTGATCCTAAGAAGTTATTTACTGATTTTAGTAAAACCTTCACAGTTCCTGCTAGTAAGAAAAACAACAGGATCTTTAAACACAACTACAATATAGATATCAATAATGGTATCGACTCTAGAGAGCTTATACCTGCTAAAATTATAATGAATAATACTACTTACAAAGTAGGAAACATTCGTATAGATGGTGCTAGAATAGCCAACGGTGTAGCTATGCACTATAAGATTACTTTTATAGGTAAATTATCTGAGCTATCTAGGCAAATTGGTAAGGATAGGTTAAATGATTTAGACTTCACTGACCTATATGATGACAGCTTTGATTTTGTGTCTGAAATACAGAACCAAACCCCTAGGGACTTAATGTTCCCTTTAGCTAGTAGAAAAGCGAGATATATAGCTGATTCATCTACAGCGGCCACAGGTATTGAAGGAGCTAGAAATATAGCATACTCAGGAGGTACAAATGCAGTGGGTTATGGTATACGTGAAGAGGATGTAATAGGTGCTCTTTCAGTAGGGGCTATATTAGACAAAATACAGACTAGATACAACTTTAATTTCACAGGAGTACTAGAATCTGACTACATAAGAGAGCTGTATCTTTGGCTTCACCAAACAGACAAAACTAGATCAGGGAGTCTTAATTCAACTATAGCTAATAACTTTACTTTATTATCAGGTTCTATTCCTGATTTTCAACTGATCAGCAATGGCTTTGTTTTTGATCCAAGTGAAGAGACTATGCTGCTAGGACAGGACAGAAAATATCAGGTAAGAGTAAAGGGAATCTTTAACACTACAGCAAACATTAAATTGAAAGTAGGTGGTCAGGTAGTTAGAGAAATAAGTGAGTCAGATGCGTATACTGAAGATTTTATAGTACTAGGAAACAGAAACCCTGCGATATTTCAGGTTGAGGTTGAGTCAGAGAGTAATCCTAGCGTAGATATAAGGGTATCAATAATAGGATATAATAAAGAGTATATACCTAATCAAGTTGGTAACCACCTCTTTAAAACATGGTACTACGATCCTACGATAACTTCATCTTTAGAAGCAGATGCTCTTGTGGGGACAGCTAATACCTATGACGCTCAAAAGAACTTACCTACTATGACTATAATGGAGTTTTTAACCTCTATTTTTAAACAATTTAATGTAATTGCTGAGGTTGACTCTGACTTAAATATATCTACTAAACACTATGATCATTTCATGAGTGAAGGATCTGTTAAGGATATCACAAAATATGTGGATGTATCAGGATATGATATTAATAAGCCTAACTTATACTCTAGTTTGTTAATGGGCTTCGAGGAGCCTGTATTGGCCTTAGAAGAAGGATACAAGGCTGTTAATGGTAGAAATTACGGTGAAATAAGATACGAATTAATAGGAGAAGAAGGTGCGAAGCTATCAGGTAGTGCTTATGACTTTAAGATAAAGAATCAAAGATCTCCTATAGAGCCCTTAGATGACCTTAGCAATGGCGATGACTTCAGGGTATGTTATACGTTATTTAGCGACGTAGGTGGATCTGAACAATCTATTAAGCCTATGTTTACTTATATATGTAAGCCTGATACATTTACAGGTAGTGTATCTCAATTAGCTTTTGACACGGTCTCAACGGTATCTTCTAGCACAGTATATACAATGCCATCAAATGTGCATCAAGTAGGCTTAGAAACACCTGTAGGCCTATACAGCGACGTAGGGTTGTACTTTGGTGAGGAACTAAGTGAGTATAGGTTTGCTTTTAACATGTTTGGTAATGGCTTATGGCATAGTTTCTACAGAGGTACTACAGCTTTAATGTTTGACGAAGATAAACGCAAGGTAAAGTTGACAGCTCATATACCACAGTCTCAATTAATCAATTTAAAGCTTTCAGATACGCTTCTAATAAGTAATAAATTCTATAACATAAATTCCTTAGAAACTAACTACCTTTCAGGAGTAACCAAATTGGATCTTACTTTAGTAGGTAATTCTAAGCTAGAGCACTTTGAAACTCAAACAAGGAACATCGAGAATGAGAGCCTTACTAAGTCTATATACTTCACTTATGTAGATGCATCCACGGGACTGATTTCTAGGTACTTATTAGCTCCTAATACTGACGTAGACATCGACATGGTAGGGTCTGTTATAGGTAGAAGTGGTGATTTTATAGAGACTTTTGCATAAAGGCTACTGTTTCACTTAAAGAAGTTTTGAATATCGACAAAATAATTGACATACACAAGCTTTTAACATAACTTTAACATACTACTAGAATAACACTACGGTGTTTTTAAATAAAGACTATGATAGATATAATCCTAAAACTACTAAGGACCACAGAACAAGACAGCTATCCCGTCAATGTGGCTAAAGGACTATATAAGTATCCTGAGACATGGAGCGAGCTTAAAAGATACATGAAATTTAGATATAATAATACATACAGATAATGGCTAAAGAAACTAGAAGAGTTCATGTGTCGGTTACATCAAATGCAGCAACTAGCTTAAACGCAGGGACAGCCGCAGCGGGTGGACTATCGACTTCATTGAAAGGAGTGGCGGCCTCAGCTACAGCGGCAACAGGAGGCATCAAGTCTATGACTATGGCACTTATATCGAGCGGTGTTGGGGTTTTAGTAGTAGGATTAGGTGCTTTAGTAGCAGGCTTAGGAGCGGCACTTAGTAAGTCAACTCAATTTGAGAAGGCTCTATCTACATTAGAGGCCGTAACAGGATCTAGTAAGGCAGAAATGGGTGAGCTTAGTAATCAGGCTAAGCAATTAGGAGCCACAACAGCATTTACCGCTAGTGAGGTATTATCACTGCAAACTGAGCTAGCAAAGTTAGGTTTCAAGACTGATGATATTAAAAATTCAACAGGTGCAATATTAGATCTAGCAGCATCTTTAGAAGTTGATCTAGGAGAAGCAGCTGAGTTTTCAGGATCATTAATCAAATCATTTGGTTTATCAACAAAAGAGACTCAAAGGGTTGTAGACGTAATGGCCAAGAGTACATCTAGCTCAGCACTGTCATTTAGCTCATTAAGAGAATCATTGAAGTTAGTCGCTCCTGTATCAAAAGCTACAAACGTATCTGTAGAGAAAACGACGGCTTTACTAGGGGTTTTAGCAGATAGGGGACTAAAGGGATCTATAGCAGGAACGGGACTAGCTAAGACCTTTATAATGCTTAACAAGAAGGGTATATCATTGGCAGATGGTATGAAAAAAGTGAGAGAATCGGCAGATCCACTTAATACCGCTATTGATATGGTAGGTGTTGTAGCAGGTAAAACATTCCTTACTCTAGCAAGTGGACAGGATGACATTGCAGGCTTAGAGAAGAAATTTCTAGATGCTGAAGGAGCCGCTAAGAAAATGGCAGAGGTAAAACTAGACAATTTAGCAGGTGATACCACTAAGTTATCTAGTGCATGGGAAGGATTTCTACTATCTATAGAAGACGGTGAGGGAATGCTCAATAAAATAGCTAGAGGCTTTATACAGGCCACTACAGCAATATTAAGCTTTATAACACCCACAACACTATTAAGTGAAGAGCTAGATAAGGAGCGCTTTGCATTGTTTGCTTTAGAGGGGCAACTACTAGACACAAATACATCTGAGGGTGATCGTGTTGAGATCATAGAAAAACTACAAAAGGAATATCCTGACTTTTTAAAAAATATTGACGCTGAGAAGGCCACTAACGAGCAATTAAGTGCTGCTATTGGAGAAGTTAACGAGATGTTAATTAATAAGATCATACTTCAGGAGGCTGACGAAGAGATACAAGAGGCATTAAATGACGCAGCAAAGGATAAGAAGACCTTGCTTGAGAATGAAATGCAACTAAGGAATGCTATAGCTCAGAACGCTAAACAGCACAATCTAGAACAAACTGAGGGCACATTACAGGAGCGAGCTGCAGCACAGCAACAGCAAATACATCTTAAGCGTACTGAGATGTCATTCAATGATCTAGAAATAGCTAACAGAAGGCTTAGAAATGGCCTTAAAGGCACTGAAAGAGCACAAGACAGCTATAACAAATCTATGGAGATTACAAGCTCTCTAACATCAGCTAAAAACGGCCTGATGGAGGATCTAGGAATGACTATAGCCGAAAATACTGAGTTAACAGATGAGAATACACTTGCCGATGGTGAAGCTACAAAGAAACTAGGTAGTCTTATAGCAGCTCAAAAAGCATTGCTAGCCGTTGGTAAAGCTATGCCTGAAACTACAGAGGCTGAGATCAGAGCTAAGAATAAGTTTATTGAGAGTATAGAAAATGAGATCAAAAGACTTAATGAGCTAGGAGTTGCTAAAAAGGGAGGAGTAGATAAGGAACTTAATGCTAAGAATGCGTTTCTTAAAAAACTGTTAAAATTAGAACAAGATCAGCAAGCTAAAACTAAACTAGAGGCTATTGAAGTTAAAAGAAAACAATACTTAGCTGAGTTAGAACTGCATAAAATGAGTGACGATGAGAAGGGTAAAGCCACTCTAGCTATAAATGCTATATATAATCAAAAGGTAATAGATCAGGAGCTATTAAATAAAGAAGCTAAAAAGAAAATATTTGACGACTTCGATGCTAAATTTAAGATAAAGTCAGACGATCCACTTCAGAACTTAGCACAGCAAAAAGAGGCACATTTACTAGAGCTAGAACAACTGAAAGTATCGACTACTGAGAAGGAGATGTTAAAAGCAAGTATTGTAGAGTACTATGCTGACCTAAGCTTTAAAGCAGATCAGGACAGAATGATCAAAAAACAAGAGGAGGATGCACGTATTTTAGAGCTTAAAAAACAAACTTTAGCTGATGGCTTAGATGCTGTTATAATGGCCTCAGGTGAGGAGTCAAAGATAGGTCAGTTAATGCTTAAAATGAAGCAGGCTATGATGCTAGCTGAGATCGTTATGAAAATGAAGGCTCTAGCTATGACAATGAAGGCAAAAGCGACAGAGTCTAACATGGAAATGGCTGCAGATGGAATAAAACAACAAGGATCTTTGCAGGTGGGTATGGCTAACGCTAGTAAACTCGGACCTCCATGGAATGCTATCACTATGGCTACGTATGCAATTCAAGCGGGTATGATGATCAAAAACATGGCAAAGCAAAAGAAGGATATGAAAAAACTCACTTCTAGATTTGGGGGCCAAGACTTTGGAGGATCAGGAGGTGGTGCGGCCATTCAAGCCCCCGCTTTTAATGTTATAGGGCAGACTAGCAATGACGCTAACTTTTTAGGCAGTACAATATCAGGAGCTAACAATAGACCCATGAGAGCCTATGTAGTAGCTGAAGACGTTACGAGCACTCAAGCATTACAGCGCAACACAGAAACCGAAGCAAGTCTCGGATAAAATTGTTTTTAAATAAAGATATAATATGAAAATTTACGAAATGCTTTTAGGCGAAGATGACCAGCTAGGTGTAAGCGCTGTTAGTTTGGTTAATACGCCAGCAATTATGAGTGACTGGGTAGCCCTAGGTGATCAGAAACCTATTTTACTAGCTGAAGTATCAAAAGATAAACAAGTACTCTTAGGAGCGGCCCTAATACCTGATAAACCAATTTTTCGCAAAGGTGAGAATGGAGCTGAAGACTTTTACATATATTTTTCTAAGGAGACGATAGCTAAGACAGCACAGAATTTCTTTAAAAATAATAATCAAAACAATGCTACTCTAGAGCACGACGTTAAACTAGCTGGGATGACCATTTTTGAGTCCTGGATAGTAGAAGACTCTAAGCTAGACAAGAGCGCTAAATACGGCTTAAATCTACCTGAGGGGACTTGGGCAATTAGCATGAAAGTAGATGACCAGGATGTATGGGACAACTACGTAAAAAACGATAAGGTTTTTGGCTTCAGTATAGAAGGACAATTTTCTAACGCTCTAAGACGTGAAAGTGATATGAATTTTAGCGATGAGGTCCTAGATAAAACTCTAGATATGATACGCCAAATAGTAAAAGAAAATATATAAATAATAGATATAAATAATAGATATATGGCTGTAATAAATAACAACACGCAAAGAGCATACTTACACACGTCAACAGAATACTTAAAAGACCACGAAGTTGAAAGGGCCGTTGTTTATATGCACGAGAACACAACTGAGACTGTAATTAACACAGTAAGCACACCCGAAACTATAAGCGGAAATTTTATTTATTCAGTAAATGACGGATTTGCTCAAGGCTTAAATTCTGTTATATATAATGGAGATAGTATGACTTCTCAAGTTATAGCTATTTTTTCTGTGGAGTCTAGTAATGGCCAAGACTTAGCGTTTTATGTATCTAAAAATGGTGTTATAGTAGAAGACTCTGAGGGGTTTGTCACAACAGACTCAGGTGGCAAGGCTGCAAATGTTGTTTGTCAGACAGTAATAGACTTAGTAAATTTAGATGAAATAACTTTAGAGGTTGAAAATTACACATCTACCCATAACGTCACTGTAGATAATTTATCTCTTAATATAATATCAATACACTAATGTACATAAAAGCAAAATATCCAAAAGTAGGTAATGAGTACGGAGGTCCAAATGCAAAGCCTCAAGGTTTCGGTAGTTTATACGGTGGCAATCAAATTAGTGACATAACCAAAATAGATAGAGAAGATACAATATCCAACACAAGTGGTTAAAAAACTAAAATCATTAGTGCTACAAAAAAACAGATTTCTGTTAATAGTGTTTTTAAATAAAATACAAACCCTTAAATTAATTTATGTTAAACGCAAAAGACACCCTAAAAAAGATTGCTGAAGCTTTAAATATAGCGACAGAAACACCTGCAGATGAAGCTGTAGCACCAACACCTGAAGCTGCGGCAGAGCCTGTAGCACCAACACCTGATCCTGTAGTGGCTGAGGTAGTAGCACCTGCAGCTGAGCCTGTAGCAGAGCCTGTAGCGGAAACGCCTGCAGCTGAAGTAGTATCTGAGGAGCCCGTAGAGGACCTGCGAGTAAAAGCACTAGAGCAACAACTAGCGGACCTAAAAGGAATCTTAGCAGATGCTATGAAAGTAGAAGATCCTATACCCGAAATACCACAAGCAGCACCACAAGGATTGACACATAGCCCTGAGGCTGTAGTCAGGTCTGAGTCAGCGAGTGGCATCGGTAAAAAAGGAGCTTCTATTCAAGAGAGAGTTTTCAAATATATCAATAATAATTAATTTTAAATTTTAAACAATGCCAACAACAACTAGTATTACGACCTCTTACGCAGGGGCTAAAGCACAAGGATTTATAGCCGCGGCTTTATTATCAGCGCCTACTTTAGATAAAGGAGGAATCACAGTAAAACCAAACATTAAGTATAAGCAGGTAATGCAGAAGCTTGCAGTAGGAGACATAGTAGCTGACGCTTCATGTGACTTCGCAGCAACATCTTCAGTTACATTAACTGAGCGTTACTTACAAGTAAAAGATTTTCAAGTAAATTTGGAACTTTGTAAAAAAGATTTTGAGTCGGACTGGCTTTCAATTGAGCAAGGATTTTCATCTTTTGACGAATTACCAAAAAGCTTCGCAGCATACCTTATAGGTCATGTAGCAGGTAAAGTAGCTGCTAACGTAGAGACTAACATTTGGAACGGAACAGGAGCGGGTAAATTTGACGGATTAGTTAACCTTATGGCAGCTGATGCTGATGTAGTAGATGTAGCCTTCACAGGTGCAACGACTGCAGCTAACATCATTGAGCGCCTTGGAGACGTAGTAGACGCTATTCCTGAGACTATTTATGGTTCTGAAGGACTAAGTATCTATATCTCACAAGCAGACGCTAGATCTTATGTAAGAGCTCAGGCAGCTTTAGGATACAAAGATCTTTACCATGTAGGTCAAACTGCAATGGATTTTGAAGGTGTTAAATTATTTGTAGCAAATGGATTAAATTCAGGGCAAATGGTTGCAGGAATGAAGGACAATATGTTTTTCGGCTGCGGGCTTCAAAATGACCAAAATCTTGTAAAATTGATTGACCTCGCAGATATCGACGGATCACAAAATGTGAGAGTTGTAATGCGTTATTCTGCAGCGGTACAATATGCTATCGGTTCAGAAATCGTTTTAACAACACAGTCTTAATAACAGACTAATTATCTAAAGGGCTCCTTTAATTAGGGGCTCTTAACTAAATCAATATCAACAACTTAAATACTATAACATTATGCCATGTAATATCACACTAGGGCGTTTGGAAGGCTGTAAAGACAGTGTGGGGGGTTTGAACGCCATCTACTTTGTAAACTTTGGAGCAATGGGAGACCTAACTATTTCTGATGAAACGGTTACAGGAATCTCAGCAACAACACCTGACGCTTTTAAATACGATCTAAGAGGTACATCTACCTTTGATCAATCACTAACCTCAAGCCGCGATAACGGTACTACTTTTGCTGAGCAAACGCTAGTCGTTTCTTTAAAGAAGCAAGACGCTACGACTCACAAAGAAGTAAAATTATTAGCTTACGGACGTCCACAAATTTTAATTGAAGATAACAACGGGACTGTTTGGTTAATGGGAGAAGAATTTGGAGCTGAAATGAGCGCAACCGCTACAAGTGGGGCTTCATTAGGTGACAAATCAGGATATGAGCTCACGTTTGCAGGAATGGAGAAGGGCTTCGCTAAGCAATACACAGGAGTAATTGCTACAGATTTTTCAGTAACTTTAGGAGTATAATCCAACAAAATGAAAACTAGAATAACAGCTGCCTTAGGGTGGCTGTTTTTTTTTGTATCATATTGGCTAGTATATTGTTTTTAAATAAAGAGTAATAATGAACTATATAAACATAGTAGGCACTCAAATACAAAGCTTAAATATAAACATAAACTTAACAGATCAAGATGCTGAAAGTTCTTATATTTTATGGAGCGTTTACGCTGACGGAAATGACACGGTCTTAGCTGAGTTTAATAATGCACAAGGTAACGCTAATGTGGTTGCTAAAAAATATTATCATGAATTAAAGATAAGAACCTTAGAGCTATCTAGCTTAAAAGATGAAACACAATACAGCTTAGTGGGTGTCTTGTTTGGAGAAGTTGTATATAGAGGTAAATTTCAAACGACTCAAAAAAGTACACTAGATTACTCAATTAATGAGGATGTATACGTACAAAAAACAACGGCAACTAACTATACAATACTAGAATAATGAACTACACTATAACAAACTTAGCGGCCTATGAAATGCCTAAAGCTATTGAAGATAAATTTAAGGAGTATGTATCTTATGGAGAAGATAATGATTATTTCAGTTTTTTAATACAGCAATACCTACAGAGTGCAACCAACAACGCTGCAATCAAATCTATATCAGATCTAATATACGGGCAAGGTATCTGCATAGATGGCCTTGAGAAGGATTCTAACGAAGTTAAAGAGCTTAGGAAACTAATAAACCACAGAGACCTTAAAAAGGTTATCGTAGAGCGTAAAATGTTAGGGATGGCTGCTATGCAGGTTATATACAACAATGCAAGTAACAACCGCAAAGTGGTAGGTATAAAGCATTTTCCTATACACACCTTAAGACCTGAGAAGATGGATGAAATGGGTGTAATAAATAACTATTACTACCACCCTAACTGGATAGACAAGAGCCCTTCAGATAAGCTAACTAAGATACCTACATTTGGGAACTCAAAGGAGAAGATTGAATTGTTAATCTTAAAGCCATACGTTTCAGGTTATTCATATTTTAGCCCTGTAGGATACTCAGGAGCCTTACCTTATTGTGAGCTTGAAAACGAGATCTCAGACTACTTACTTAATGAGGCTAAAAATTCTTTTAGTGGTACAAAGGTTATAAATTTTAACAATGGAGTCCCTTCAGCTGAACAAAGACAGCAAATTTCTGAAGACGTTAAAAGAAAATTAACAGGATCTAAGGGGCAAAAGGTAATTGTAGCTTTTAATGAGTCTGCAGACAACAAAGCATCTGTTGAAGATATATCTTTAAATGACGCTCCTGCACATTATGAGTACCTCGCAAACGAAGCAATGCACAAGATCCTTGTGGGCCACAGGGTAACGTCCCCTATGTTATTAGGAATTAAAGACGGTGGAAATGGCCTCGCAAGTAACTCAGATGAAATTAAGGTAGCCTCACAGCTATTTAACTCTACAGTTATACGTAACTTTCAGGATGAGATAGTTGATGCCTTAAAAGAGGTTCTAGAGGTTAATGGAGAAGCTCCTGAGTTGTATTTTATAACATCGCAACCTATTGAGTTTACAGAGGAGAATCAAGAGGAGGAGAATCAATACAAAGAGAAGGATGAGAAGCCAAAAGCCGAGAAGATAACTGAGAAGGATGAGGAGGACAATAAAGTAGATCAAAACCTAGCGAGTGCTGTAGATCTAGCAATGAGTGCTTATTTAAAAAATAGATAATGTGTAAGACTTCTAGGGAGCAAGCTGAAATACTAATGTACCTTAAAAAAGTGGGAGAAATTGTCTCTGACGAATGGGTGTGCGTTGACGCGCGTATTGATGACGGGGAGACTGAGGCCGAGGATTTTGAGGGTATGCTAAACGCTACGCTTAATGTGGCCCTTAGCTTCGCTCCTGAGGACCAAAGAGCAAAAGATAGCAAGCAGGATAACAATTTTGTCAAAGTTCGTTACGCATACGTTCAAGGCTCAAAAAAGTACGGCAAAAGCAATAGCGGAAAAAAGATGCGCCCATTCTGTAGAGCTATGGAAGGAGCTGACAGATTATACCGTAAAGAGGACATCATAAGAATGAAGGCAGACGGCGTAAATTCAAGACTAGGCCACAATAAACAACCATATAGTTTGTGGTTGCATAAAGGCGGGGTTAACTGCCATCACAAGTTTGAAAGACGCATATATATAAAAAGAAAAAAGAAGGACGGGACACCATGGGGTGGAGGTGCTTTTAATGGAGTAAAAAAGGCATCTATTTCAGAAGCTAAAAAACACCACTTTAGCCCAACTAGTGGGAGATTTAAAAATGACAGGAGAGTAGCTGAGGCTCAGATAGACAGAGCTGACAAAGGGCATCACCCAAGTTATAAACCAAAAGGAAAAAAGAAATAAGATGAGTAAAGCATTATTTATTAGCAGGGATGATCTTGTAAGGTTCACACCAATATCAGGAAATTTAGATTTTGATAGAGTAATCCAATATATAGAGATAGCTCAGGACATACATGTACATGAGTTATTAGGGAGTAGACTGTATAAAAAGCTACAGGCAGATGTTTTAGCTAACACACTAACAGGAGATTATGAGACCTTAATGATTACGCACATTAAACCTACTTTGGCCCAATTTGCTTTATTAGAGTTTTTGCCATTTAGTCAATTTAGCATTAATAATAAAGGAGTTTTTAAGCACACTAGCGAAGCTGCTGAGACGCTAACTAAGGATGATCTTAATATGATGGTAGAGGCCACTAGAGACACAGCACAGCACTACGCTGATAGGATGGTAGACTATTTAAAGAACTACCCAAATGAGTTTCCTGAGTACCTAGTTAACACAAAGGATGAAATGAGCCCTAACAGAGACACAAACTTCGGAGGGTGGTATATATAATATGGCAACATTTACAGGACAAAGAATTAAGGACACCTATGAGTCGGTTCTTAAATTAAAAGATAACGAGAATTTAACTAGTTCAGACAAGGTTGTGACGGACGGTCTAGGTAATGAAACGCCTTTATCTATCTCAACAAACTCAATAGAAAGTAGTGTAAACATAGAGGCTACAGGATTTAAAACGCCTACAGGTACGTCTACAGAATATCTTAGGGCAGATGGTACTGTCGCTAATATACTACAGGATAAAGAGTATGTTTTTGATCAAACTATACCCTCAGCTTCTTGGTCAATAAACCATCAATTAAATAAAAGACCCTCTTGTGTGGTCGTAGACACAGCAGGGACCGTAGTAGTAGGTGCAATACAACACATAGATAACAACAATATAAAAATAACTTTTAACTCAGCCTTCTCGGGTGAAGCGTACATAAATTAGAAGCAATGGCAAACATTAAACACTTAGTAGACTTAGATTTAAATAAAAATCAACTCTTAAATGCGGTTGTACAAAATTTATCGGCTGCGCCATCAAGCCCTGTAGATGGACAAATATATTGGAATACATCTGTCAATACTCTTTATGTTTATGATGCAGGTGCTACATCTTGGATAGATCTAGGGGAGAACGGAATTACAGACCTAGGATATACGGCTGCGGCCTCTAGTGGTATTGTTACATCTTCTAGTGGAAACGACGCAACTATTCCAGCCGCTACAGGAGGTCAAGCAGGTTTATTGCTGCCTACTGAGAAGACAAAACTATCTAACATAGAGTCTAACGCTACAGCTGATCAAGTAGCTTCAGAGGTTCCTAGCAATGCCTCAGGGAACTTAACAAGCACTAACGTACAATCTGCGCTTCAAGAATTACAGGTGGATATTGATTCTTTAAATTCACACTCCTCCAACGACTTAAGCATTACACACAATGCTACTGACGTAGATATAGATATTGACTATGGTACAGGTATAACTGTAAACGCTGCAACAATTACGGTGGCGGGTGTAATGACTGCAGATGACAAGGTAAAACTTAATGGATTAGATACAGAAACACTAACATCTATAGGGATTGCCGCTAACATAATCACCTACACGGACGAAGCGGGTAATGACACCACTATTGACTTAGCTACATATTTAGATGACACTAACCTGGCTAGATTGACTTCAGGGTCAATTAATGGCGCTACGGGTTTAGCTACCTTTACTAGGGATGATGCAAGTACGTTCACAATCGATATGAGCGACTTCTTAGACGCTATTACACTAAACAACACCTTAACGTCCACAAGCACCACAGAAGGGCTTACAGCGGCTCAGGGTAAGGTATTAAAGGACCTTATTGATGCTATTAACACCTCAACTGGAACTAATACAGGGGATGAACCTGACGCATCTACAACCACTAAGGGTATTATAGAGATAGCAACACAAACAGAGGTTAACACGGGTACTGACACAATAAGGGCCGTGACACCTTCAACACTAAAAGGTAATCTAGGTGTAAGCTCTACGCTTACAAATACTAGGACCTATACAAGATTGATAAGCGAGATTACAACTACAGTAGTGGTAACTCATGGCATGAATAATCAGTATGTACAAGCTAAAGTTTACGATGCGACTAGTAATGACGAGGTGGTGGCTTTTGTGGAATTAACATCTGTTAATACAATAACCATTAAGTTTAATACAGCGCCTACCACAAATCAATATAGGATAGTAGTAAACGGATAGTCATAACTAAAAGTGAACAAGTGTAAAGACTACACACAAATAAATAACAAGGGCATACAGATATATGGCAACTAAAAAGTTTTTAACAGACATAGAAATTGACGGATCAATAGAAGCGGATGACGGAACTTTTACAGGCAACGTCGGTATCGGGACGACTAGTCCTAGCGGGATATTATCTGTATCAGACGGAACTTATGATACTCTTAGAGTAAATAATGGGACTAGTCATTTAGCAGGTACAAGATTATATAGGTTAGATAGCGAAGTTGGATCTTCTACAGCTTGGATGCTAGACGCTACAGGCAATAGTATAATTGTTGGACCAAGAACAGGAACAGTTCAATTTAGTGTAGTTGACGCTAGTGAAAATGTTAAATTTATTGTAGATAACGGCAACGTCGGGATAGGGACGACTAGCCCAGGTACTAAACTTCATATATCTGTACCTGGCGGAAGCTCACAATTAACTCTTGAGAGAACTGGCGGCGGCGCTGGTAAAGTGGTATTGGCAGGAGCGGCACAAGGCTTGATAGTTTATGAT
>Ga0115570_10000482_pt1 | contig 32908 bp, 22 predicted proteins | sample COGITO_mtgs_1205_3_FD_87294 | JGI IMG/M metagenome (GOLD analysis project Ga0115570, IMG submission 87294) | Pelagic marine microbial communities from North Sea - COGITO_mtgs_120524 | ecosystem: Environmental > Aquatic > Marine > Epipelagic | place: Germany:Helgoland, sampling site Kabeltonne... | reverse complement strand
CGCAGTAGTAAAAGTAAATACACCGCCTGTATCACCAGTGATTGTCGCAGTTCCACCATCACACGATGGAGTCATGGTGAATGTCGCAAACTCTTCATCAAATACCGTGACATCAACCGTGGTCATCGTTGGACAAGGTCCATTACTGAGATACATCACAGAGTAAGTTGCTCCGTATGGGGCATTTGAAATTTCTCCTGTAGCGGCATCCAAAACTGCTGAATCAATTGGCTGTACAGCGAATGAAAATGTCCCTCCTGCTAAACCTGTGATGGAAGCTGTTGCACCGTTACAATTTGGGGTTAATACGAATGAACTATCATCAGCATCTAATGTTGTAATACTTTGAGTTGTTGTTGTTGGACATATACCAATAGTCGTATAAGAGACATCATAGGTAGTAGCGTATGACCCATTGCTAACTAAGCCCGTATTTGGATCAATTACAGCGCCATCCGTTGGGGCTGTTGCGAATGAAAAAGTCCCTCCTAATGCACCTGTAATTCCTGCAGTGACACCATTACATTCTGCAGTTAAGGTAAAACTAGAATCATCTGCCGGCAGAAGTACTAAATCAAAAACTGGTGCAGAGGATACTATGAAACAGCCTGCGCCACCAACGTCGTCAATTCTTACATAAATGGAGGCATTACCACTTGAATATGGACTCGTTAGTTCACCCGATGCAGCATCGGCATCGGCCTGACTTAAATAATATGTCACAATAAAATCTGCAGGATCTTGAGTATCCAAGATATCACTTGTTTGACTGTCCAAATTAAACAATTCGACACCGTCATTTCCTTGATCATCACATAAAATGATATCATCAACAGCGTTAATAACTGGCTGGGCAATGGTGTTTAGTGTGAAGCTAAAAGTTTCAAAACAGTCTGTGTTAAGGTATTCTACTCGAACATAAATGATCTCGTCGTCCACACCCATATAGGCAGTAAGGTCACCCACCAAAGCATTGGTTTCACTGTCTGCATCAGTTTGAGACCCATAATAGGTAATGACATAATCTCCGGGTGATGAATTTCCTGCTAAGATAACAGCGTCATTAGAAAGCAAATCAAAAGCATAACTAGTGGCTCCTGTTTCGCAAGTGTAAAGATTGTCTGGTGCGTTGACCAGAATCTCAGGATATACTTCAACACAAATTTCTTCAAAATACTCACAGCCAAAATCATCAGTCACGCGATAAGTGTAACAAAACGTCCCATCCGACGATGGCTGAACAACAATACTAGCGCCATTTTCAGAAATGATTGAGGTATCAGCATCCCAGCTTTCACCCGTGATTACTGGCGTAAAAGAGTACTCAGGTGGCTGTAAATTGGGATCAAACTCAATATACCATTCAAATATATAACCATCATCAATTCCGATATTATCAACAATCTCAATCGTCCAGGTGCCGTTTAAAGGACTTCCAACCAAATTATTAAAAGACTGAAAAGGCAAATAAGTCCCCGGTTGCCAAGAGTCGTTCGCAGGTGTCCCAGCAATAACTGTGGGTGCATTTTCTAATAAAACAGACGCATTCATTGAAAAGCAATAGGTTTCTCCAACACCAGGACCAGTTCCACTATCATTTGCTCCACCAAAATAGGTGCCAAAACCAGCCTGCTCAAACAATTGAGCTTCTTGGCCGTTGGGACTGATTATTGTGATATCTAAATCTCCTGAATAGGAATGTTCCATATTCACGCAAATATTGAGAATCTGGTTCATATCGGTTACAGATAAACCGGCATCATAACAATCTACTAAAATGCCTGTTTCATATGCTACACCATTACCATCTGGGAGAAAAGTAGTACCGCTTTCAGGAGGCGCACAATCGTTGATATATTCAATGGGGGTAGCGACAGCGTTTATGGTTACTTCTTCTCCAAAACAAATAGATGGGCTAGCTGAGGCTGAGCCCGTGAAGTCAAATCCTGTATCGACCTGGATCACCTGATCAATTCGATTATCATTACTACATCCCGCTGGATCACCCGATGTATTTGTATCATAAATAATGAGGTTTGCAATGTAAACACCAGGGATGTCGTAGGAGAACGTCGCTGTATTTCCTGGTATTATTGTACCATTCCCTAGGTCCCACTCATAAGTTGCACCTGTGCCATCTTCAGAAAAAGTAGCACTACCAGTAAGAGTAATCTCATCCCCAGGACATACTTTCAAATAACCGTCTGAATTAGGTGCTGGAGACACAGTGTCTAAAACGGCATTAATCGTTTGGCAGGGTTCAAAACAAGAAATGACTCCTGACCAGCCCGTTGTTGCCGCTGAGGCATCACTAACCCATTGAAAAGTTAAGCACCCTGTAACATTGTCTGGAGTGGCCGTTACGAAACTTGGAGAATTAGCAGCAGCTCCAGAAAAAACCCCTAAAACAGGTGCTGATATATCCGAACCATTATAAATGGTTAATTGATCTAGATTAACCTGAGTGTTCCATTCTGTAAATGTAACCTGAGTCAATTGCCCAGCATTTTCTGGACAAATTGTAAAGACAAAATTCTCATTATTACCATAACTATTTGCCCCACCTCCTGGCCCTCCGGAATCATAAAAATTTCCCGAGCAGGTATTTATGGTACCATCAGTCATATTATAATTCTGGGCGAATGATGTTGTAGCCGATAAAATGATGAGTGACAGTAACGCCAGCCCAGAGTGCTTAATTTTTAATACTAAATACATCCTGAGGAATAATTTGAAGCAGTAGATCAGTATTGTCAATTTGGAACATTTGTTGGTTTGGGCTAAACCATTGAAATCCATATATCAATGGATTGAAAGTTGCAGAATCAAATTCTGAAGGTCTTTTTATGTTTCTATTATAATTTGAAAATAAAGGCAAGTCGGATAGTTTTTGAAAACCAGATAAATCTTTGTTTGGAACACGAATAATTTTAATTCTTGAACGTAAAAGAAATTTCATGTTTCTCAATTGATTTGGACGATCAAGCAAATAATCCTTGAGGAAATCACCATAAACCTCCTTAAGTTGAGAAAGTTCATTCGCATTCAAAGGGTCAGACGTATCTGCAGGAAATTGAATAGGCTTGACTGAGTTTTGAGAAAATACTGTTCCCCCAATTAAGATCAAAACCATTAACAAATTAGCCTTTAAAGTCATTAATTATAATTTAATCGAAAAATAACAATTATTTTTTCAAATAAAGGTATTTCAGATAGTCAATTGTATTTTTTTATTAAATATTAAGTTTTTAAAAGACAATCAAATTTATTTATGAGAAAAAACACCTGACAAATTGTTATCTTTGCGATCCAATCTAAAAACAGATAAAAAATTTAAATGACTGATTCTCACGACACATTTTCAGACAACGATCATTTCACTTATTCATCAAAAACACCTTTGAGAAAAGATGCGTTTGACAAAACTCCTGAAGAAAAAATTGCGTTGATCGAATCATCAATGGCAGATATTCTAAATGTTATTGGCATGGATCTTTCGGACGACAGTTTAAAAGGCACACCAAAGCGCGTGGCAAAGATGTTTGTCAATGAAATATTCGGAGGGCTTTTACCCGAAAACAAACCAAAAGCATCAACCTTTGAAAACAGCTATCGATACGGGGAAATGCTTGTTGAAAAAAACATTACGGTTTATTCTACCTGTGAGCATCATTTACTTCCAATTGTCGGTAAAGCGCATATCGCGTATATTTCAAACGGCACGGTTGTGGGATTATCTAAGATGAACCGTATCGTAGATTATTATGCAAAACGCCCTCAAGTGCAAGAACGATTGACCATGCAAATTGTGCATGAGATGCAGCAAGTTTTGAATACAAAAGATGTGGCCTGCGTGATAGATGCCAAGCATTTATGCGTTAATTCTCGAGGAATAAGGGATATCGATAGCAGTACAGTGACCAGTGAATTTGGCGGAAAATTTAAAGATCCTGCGGTGAAAGCTGATTTTTTATCGTACATTCAGCTAGATACAGATTTTTAATACATGGCACTCTTTCGAGAACAACGACTTAAAATATACAACTCCCTAAGTGGCAAGAAGGAATATTTTGTGCCGATTAATGAAGGGCGAGTTGGTATTTATGTTTGCGGCCCCACAGTCTACAACAAAGTGCACCTCGGCAACTTGAGGACATTCATGTCGTTTGATATCGTCACGCGCTATTTGCGTCATTTAGGTCTTAACGTAAGATATGTTCGGAATATTACAGATGTAGGACACTTGGAGCATGACGCAGACAGTGGTGAGGATCGTATTTCTAAAAAAGCACGACTAGAATCTTTAGAGCCAATGCAAATTGTGCAGCGTTACACAGTGGATTTTCATCAAATGCTAAATCGTTTGAATTGTCTGCCACCAGACATTGAACCAAGTGCCACTGGCCATATCATAGAGCAAATTGAAACGGTGAAAGATATTTTATCAAAAGGAATGGCTTATGTAGTAAATGGCTCTGTTTATTTTGATGTATTTAAATACAGCGACTCGCATCATTACGGCATTTTGAGTGGTCGGAATCTTGAAGATTTGATTCATAATTCTCGTAGCCTGGATGGGCAGCAAGACAAAAAAAATCCTCAAGATTTTGCGTTATGGAAAAAAGCAGAACCTGAGCATATTATGAGGTGGCCGTCACCATGGGGTGACGGATTTCCTGGATGGCATTTGGAGTGCACAACAATGAGCACGAAATATTTGGGAGCCCAATTTGATATTCACGGCGGCGGAATGGATTTAAAATTTCCTCATCATGAGTGTGAAATTGCCCAAAGTGAAGCCTGTGGTAATCAGCAACCAGTGAATTACTGGATGCATGCCAATATGCTTACGCTCAATGGTCAAAAAATGGCGAAATCCACTGGAAACAATATTCTTCCTGAAGAGGTTTTTTCTGGATCAAATACCTTTTTATCCAAAGCTTACAACCCTTCTGTCGTACGATTTTTCATGCTTCAAGCACATTACAGATCAGTACTAGACTTTTCTGATGCTGCTTTAGCTGCATCCGAAAAAGGGTTTGTAAAGCTCATGGCATCACTCTCTGTACTCAACCAACTTCCAGTGTCGAAAATAACTACATCATTTAATTTGAACAATTGGACAAATGCTGGATATGACGCCATGAATGATGACTTTAATACTCCTGTTTTGATTGCGGAATTGTTCACTGCGGTCAAATTTATTAATCAGGTCAAAGATGGTGACGCTCAAATCTCAGCTGAAGATAAAAAAGCATTGGAGATACAACTCAACCACTTTATTTTCGATATTTTAGGACTCGAAAGTCAAGCTTCGGATTCTAAAACAGACCGAATTGATATGGTTGTTAAAATTTTAATGGATTTGAGAAATCAAGCGCGAGTTGATAAGGATTTTGCCTTATCCGATAAGATTCGAGACCAACTTATAGAAGCTGGCATTCAGCTCAACGATGGCAAGGACGGTACTGGCTTTTCATTTTTATAAGATGAAACGGATTATCATCGCTCCCTTTATATTTTTAGTTAGGTTTTATCAAGTGATCATCTCACCGCTCACGCCATCAGCATGCCGCTATCAACCCACATGCTCTCATTATACTTTGGAATCACTTAAGATTCATGGCTTATTCAAAGGAGGATGGCTAGCCCTAAAACGCATTGGCCGATGCCATCCATGGGGTGGATCGGGATATGACCCCGTACCAAAGCAAATTAAATAAGGTCGTTTTCAAAATACTATGCACATAAGGTTTAGTGCATTTCCCTATATTTACGGTCAAAAACTATTTATTTATGTTACTTCAAATCGTTTGGGATCCTGCATCAGAAGGAATTCATTTATTCGGCAATTTCACCATTTACTACTACAGTTTGATGTGGATTATAGCCTTTACTATTGGCTGGTATCTAATGAAAGCAATTTATAAACATGAAAAACTTAGTGCAGAACAAATGGACTCTTTGTTGGTCTATTCAGTTTTAGGTTTAATGATTGGCGCACGCCTAGGACACGTCATTTTTTATCAATCTGAATTGTTCAAAGATGATTTTCTGAGCATATTTCTGCCTTTTAGATTTAATCCAACATTTGAATTTACGGGATTCAGAGGTCTTGCGAGTCACGGCGCGGCGATTGGTATGATCATCTCCATGTATTTTTATAATAAGAAAATATTGGGCAAATCCGTGTTATGGATCTTAGACCGCATTGTTATACCAGTTTCAATCGGTGCAGTTTGTGTTCGTATCGGAAACTTTTTTAATTCTGAAATGGTTGGCTATCCAACAGATAGCAAATTTGGAATTGTGTTTAAAAAACTAGGTGAAGATTTTGCGCGTCATCCAGGTCAATTGTACGAAGCCTTTGGCTATGTGTTTGTATTTATTTTATTGTATTATACATATTGGAAAACAAATAAAAGCAATCAACAAGGATTTATGCTTGGTTTATTTTTCACTTCATTATGGGCTGTTCGATTTGTAGTTGAGTATTTTAAAGTGGCACAGGTTGATGAACGCGCAGATTGGTTGTTTAATACAGGGCAATTGCTCAGCATTCCATTTATTGTGGCCGGGATTTTATTGATGCTGCGAAGCCGCCGACATATCAAATAGGTAAAATTTTAACAGATTTAAAAACAAAAAATCCCGCACTGAACAGTGCGGGGTTTTCTCAATAAGTTTTGTTTCAATTACTTCTTAGATCGACCAACAGTATCTCTCATGATTGGCGTTGCTATGAATACTGACGAATACGTTCCTACAAGAACACCAACAATAAGTGCAAACAGTAGTCCTCTTAAGGAATCAGCACCAAATATAAACATTGCTAACAATACCACAAGGGTGGTCAATGACGTATTCAAGGTTCTGCTTAAGGTACTACTTAATGCGGTATCGACAGTTTTGTCAAAATCCCAAGAAGTATGCTCTTTAAGGAATTCCCTTATACGGTCAAACACAACCACAGTATCATTCAATGAGTATCCAATCACTGTCAGAATCGCAGCAATAAATGCTTGGTCAATTTCCATACTGAACGGCATGAATGGATAGGCAATAGAGAATATTCCAAGTACGATAAGTACATCATGAAAAACTGCCGCTACTGCACCCAAGGAAAATTGCCATTTTTTGAAACGAATCAAGATATATAAGAATACTACAAGTAAAGACCCTAAAATGGCCCAAACCGATGATTTTTTAATATCATCCGCAATTGTTGGGCTCACTTTGCCTGAATACACTTTACCTATATCATTAGATGGATCAAGGAATTCTGCAGACGTAAATCCATCCGGAAGAAACGGCATCAAGGCTTCAAACAACATATTTTGAACCTTTGCATCGGCCTCAGCCGAATTTTCATCAACCATATATTTGGTTGATATTTTAAGCTGATTGGCACTACCGATGGTTTTAACCTCTGCACTTCCAAAAACATCATTCAAGGCGGTATTTACTTCCTGAGGATTTACATCTTGGGCAAATCTCACTTGATACGTTCGACCTCCAACAAAATCAATACCCTGGTCTAAACCAGTCGTAAACAAAGAAAACAATCCTGCAATGATCACTGACCCGGAGATTGCGTACATAATGAATCTTTTTTTCAAAAATTTAATATCAATATTTTGAAACAATCCTTTAGTTAATACGGTTGAAAAACTCAAACTATTTCCCTTATTATTATCACGATCAATCATGAAACGGGTGATGAAAATTGCTGTAAACAAAGATGTTACAATACCAATAAGTAAGGTAGTTGCAAAACCTTTAATTGGACCAGTTCCAAAGACATAGAGAATTAAGGCTGTTAGTCCCGTGGTAATATTGGCATCTAAAATAGAAGACAATGCGTTTCCGTAACCATCACTCACAGCTTGCTTTTGTCCTTTTCCTTTGGCAAGTTCTTCTCTGATGCGTTCGTAAATGAGAACGTTAGCATCCACTGCGATACCTACAGTAAGAACAATACCAGCGATACCTGGTAAGGTTAAAACGGCACCCAATCCAGCCAAAAATCCAAATATCAGTAAAATATTCATAAACAGTGCTACGTCAGAATAAATCCCTGCTTTTCCGTAATAAAAAATCATCCAAAGTAAGACTAAGGACAAAGCAATGAGAAACGATAACTTTCCAGACGTTACTGCTTCTAAACCAAGTGATGGACCAACTTCTTCAGCTTGAACAATATCGGCCGAGGCTGGCAATTTTCCAGCTCTAAGTACATTTGCTAAATCAACCGCTTCATTGATCGTGAATTGACCTGAAATTTCAGAATTTCCTCCAGATATTGGACCAGTTGTTACTCCAGGAGCGGAATAAACAATTTCGTCAAGTACGATAGCAATTTGACCTCCTTCTGAAAATGCCTTGCCCGTCATATCTTCCCAGACTTTAGCACCTTTGCTATTCATTTGCATAGACACAGATGGCTTTCCAGTGGTACTGTAAGATTGTCTCGCATCGGTAATTACAGCGCCGCTCAATTCAGGGGCACCTTCTCTATTACCTTTGATAGCATATAGTTCAATCAATTCACTTTCTGGCGTTTCTTTGCCCCATAGAAACTTAACATAACGCTGATCAGGTGATAATAAATTTCGAATGTCTGGACGAGCTAAATAGTCAGAAACGACTTGTTTATCTTTCGTTTCGAACATGGCGATAACTGGACCGCCTTGATATCCTTGACCTTTAATGAGATCTATTAAAGGATTCACTTCGGCTATTGCCGTTGAATCAGTGGTCACTTCTCCAAGTAATGCGTCAATTTGGCTTTCTTCACCATCAATTGGATCAACTGTTTCATTTTGAGTAAGATCAGTTTGATCAATTTCAGTTTTCAAGATTTCATTTGCCTGAACTAAGAATGGAATAAACGATTGACCTGAAAAAGTTTCCCAAAACTCCAATTGGGCCGTACTTTGTAATAATTTTTTAACCCGCTCAACGTCTTTAGCACCAGGCAACTCAACCAAAATACGACCTGATTTTCCCAATCGTTGAATGTTTGGCTGTGTGACGCCAAATTTGTCAATACGCTTGCGGATAACCTCGAAGGCCGATACGATAGATTCATCAATTTTAGTAGAAATGATCGGACGAACATCCTCATCACTCATATCGAAAGTGATCTCTTCGCTCAAGGTACGGTTAGCAAAAATATCTGGATCCGCTAACTTGGTATCTCCCTTAAGGGCATCAAAAGCCACAAAGAAATCCTCTAAATATGTGTTTTGACTGTTTTTCTGAATCTCCTCAGCATCGCTAAGTGCTTTGTTAAAAATTGGATTAGTGCTATTATTTGCCAGACCTTTAAGAATATCCTTAACAGAAATTTGAAGTATCACATTGACACCGCCTTTCAAGTCCAATCCTAAGTTCATTGCCTTATCTTTCACCTCATTGTAGGTATAACTCGTGATTCCAAGATTAAAAACTTCTTGATTGGAAACTGAGTCTAAGTAACGCTGAGTCTCAAATGCACGAAGTGCCTCGAATCCAGATTCGGTGTCTGCAATTTTTTGAATTGCAGCAGATTGCGCCTGATCCTCAACCTGGTTGGCCTTGAATGTAAAAGAAACTTGATACACACTTACCAATCCGAATAGCAGTGCAAATAATTTAATGATACCCTTATTTTGCATTATAAATGATTTTGATTCTGGTCAATAAAACGCGCAAATATAGTTTATTGAGCTTGAATCGACAAGCACCGTATCCTATAATTGAACTACCTTTTTGTGGTGAAATTTGTTGTAAAAAGAAAAATTACAGATCTAGAAGATCGTTGGTCTTCTTAACACCTTCAGCACTTGCTTTCATATGTGCCTGCTCTGCATCAGACAATTCAATTTCAACTATAGATTCTATGCCTTCTTTTCCTAGAATAACTGGAACGCCTATGCACAGGTCAGTTAGTCCATATTCTCCCGAAAGCAATGTTGAACAAGGAATCATTTTTTTCTGATCGCAAACAATAGCCTGAACGAGCGCACTCACTGCAGCACCAGGCGCATACCATGCTGACGTTCCAAGAAGAGCTGTCAAAGTTGCTCCACCAATTTTCGTATCTTCCTTAACTTTCTCTAAACGATCCACTGGTAAGAACTCTGATACTTTCACACTGTTTCTAGTTGCATGATCGATTAATGGCACCATACCAGTATCAGAATGACCTCCAATAACCATACCGTCGACATCGCTAATTGGAGCCCCTAAAGCTTCAGCCAAACGGTATTTAAAACGGGCAGAGTCTAAGGCACCTCCCATTCCAATAATTCTATTCTTAAGTAATCCAGTAGTTTTGTGCACTAAATACGTCATTGTATCCATAGGATTACTCACAACAACAAGAATTGTATTTGGAGAAAATTTTAATAAATTTGAAGCTACGTCTTTTACAATTCCTGCATTAATACCTATAAGTTCTTCTCTCGTCATACCTGGTTTTCTAGGTATACCTGATGTGATTACGCAAACGGAACTATCGGCTGTTTTTGAATAATCACTGGTTGTGCCTATGATTCTTGTATCAAAACCATTAAGTGAAGCTGTTTGCATCAAATCCATAGCTTTACCCTCGGCAAAACCTTCTTTAATGTCTAAAAGAACTACCTCTGCAGCGAAGTTTTTCATGGCGATGTACTCTGCACAGCTTGCTCCTACCGCTCCTGCTCCAACAATACTAATTTTCATAAGTTATTTAAATTATTGATTTTATTTAACCCCCAAATTTAACAATTAAAAGCGCTTAATCAATGATTAATTTATTTAAAACTAAAGGCAAACCCGGCGGTTAATGTATTGTGTTCTTGAATGGTATAATCAGCGAAAATATTGAAAAATCCAATATTTAATTTCGTGCCGAGAGTTCCTCTAAGACCTGACTGTACAAATTCTAAGGCAATAGGATCTGTAATTTGCTCTTGAATTGTGTCGATTATTATATCATCACTGTTGGTAATGATATAATTGAGCGAATAATCACCGTTAAGATTTACTGACGTTTTTGCAGAGTTATAACCAATTGCGCCGTAAAAAGAAAGCACCTTAAAATCAAGAGATCCGATAACCTGTGCAGTAAAAGCATTTAATCTAAAAGCAGCCTCGCCGTTAGTCACTTGAACATTTGAGCCAGCCGTAGAAGAAAATACATATTGACTATTCACACTGGTGTAGCCAGAAAAAACAGAAACATGAAGTGGCAAAGACATATCTAACGGTAATAAATATTGAGTAATTTCATGTTGCAAACCAAAACCTATCAAACTAATCGATTTGTCGTTATCAAAGGTCTGTTTTGGAAGATAACGTAATTTAAAATCGGAATTTAAAATTGGCAAACCCACACCTGCTTGCACCATAGGCAAAGGCGCACCCGTTAATGGCAGATCCTCACCGTAACCACCAGGTAAATCGAATTGACCTAATTTATAGTTGCTGGACCCATAAGGAACTCTTACATTAATGGTGGTTGCTACCCCATTTTCACCAAATACGGTTTCGAGCTGTGTTTCGCCATTCTGGGTTGTTAAGTAGCTGTAATCTGAAGGGTTAAATGTGAACATTTTCCCTGCATCGGGAACAATACCCACATTCAATGAAAAGCTTAAATCAAAACCAAATTTTTCATGTATTTTAGCCGTATTGTACCAACCAGCATTCATGTCACTCATCACGCTTTGAACAATGGGATTCAGATAATTTTGAGCAAGCAAACTGGCATCATCAGAAGCCAAAACCAAGTCACCTAAGTTTTGAGATTGACTTTTATAAACACATGTGCTTAGGGCAATAAAAAGGATGTAATTTTTCATTTGAGGTTGAATTAATTACCTCAAATTTAAAAAAATTAAGCATCGATTTTTGCGTAGATAGCGTTTTTTTCAATGAATTCACGTCTTGGCGGCACCTCATCACCCATAAGCATGGAGAACACACGATCCGCTTCAGTTCCATTATCAATCTGAACCTGACGTAAGGTGCGGAATTCAGGATTCATAGTAGTATCCCATAGTTGTTCCGCATTCATCTCTCCCAAACCTTTGTAACGTTGAATTGAAACGCCTGAGCCAAATTCTGTCATGAGTAAATCGCGTTCAGCTTCGTTCCAAGCATATTGTTTCTTAGCACCTTTTTTCACGAGATACAACGGCGGTGTAGCGATATAAATATGTCCATTTTCGATAAGCTCCTTCATGTATCTAAAAAAGAAAGTCAAAATCAAAGTTGCAATATGACTGCCATCAATATCAGCATCACACATGATAACAACTTTATGATAGCGCAGCTTAGACAAATTTAAAGCTTTACTATCCTCTTCTGTTCCGATAGTCACTCCAAGAGCTGTGAAAATGTTTTTGATTTCCTCGTTTTCAAAAACCTTGTGCTGCATGGCCTTTTCTACGTTAAGAATTTTTCCTCGAAGCGGTAAAATAGCCTGAAATTCTCTGTCGCGCCCTTGTTTGGCTGTTCCTCCAGCAGAGTCCCCCTCAACCAAAAACACTTCACATTTAGCAGGATCTTGTTCGGAGCAATCACTTAATTTTCCTGGTAAGCCCCCTAAACTCATGACACTTTTTCGCTGTACCATTTCACGTGCCTTCTGAGCTGCATGACGCGCTTGTGCAGCAAGTACAACTTTTTGGACAATGAGCTTGGCATCATCAGGGTGTTCCTCTAAGTAATCTGAGAGCACTTCCGAAACGGCTTGACTTACACAAGCGGAAACTTCTCTATTTCCGAGTTTGGTTTTTGTTTGTCCTTCAAATTGTGGTTCAGCAACTTTTACTGAGATAATTGCCGTCAGACCTTCTCGAAAATCATCGCCTGCAATCTCAAATTTGAGCTTATCAGTGAGACCAGAAGCATCAGCATATTTTTTTAAGGTTTGTGTCAATCCTCTTCTAAAACCACTGAGATGGGTTCCGCCTTCATGTGTATTAATGTTATTGACATAAGAATGAAGGTTCTCAGAATAAGAAGTATTGTAAGTCATGGCTACCTCAACAGGTACACCATTTTTTTCACCTTCAAATGAAATGACTTCAGATAAGATTTGCTCACGACTGCTGTCTAAATAATTTACAAATTCTGACAATCCGGCCTCAGAATGAAAAGTCTCAGAAATGAATTCACCTTTCTCATCCTTTGAGCGTTCGTCGATTAGAACCATTGTAATACCTTTATTCAAGAAAGACAATTCGCGCATCCTGTTTGCAAGAATCTCATAGCTGTATTCTTGAGTTTGCGTAAAAATTTCTGAATCTGGTTTGAAAGTAACCATTGTTCCTCTTTTGTCAGTAGTTCCAGTACTTTTCACTGGTCCTCTTGGCTTACCGCGCTCATAGGTTTGTTCCCAAACTGTACCATCGCGATACACTACAGCCGTCAAAATTTCAGACAAAGCGTTTACACAACTCACACCTACCCCATGTAACCCTCCAGAGACTTTGTAAGAGTCTTTGTCAAATTTACCTCCAGCACCAATTTTTGTCATGACCACCTCCAGGGCCGAAACACCTTCCTTTTTGTGCATATCAACTGGAATTCCCCGACCATTGTCAGTAACCCTCACAGAATTGTCGGGCAAAATTACTACAGTGATATAATCACAATGTCCAGCTAATGCCTCGTCGATTGAATTATCTACAACTTCGTATACAAGATGATGAAGACCTCGCGAACCTACGTCACCGATATACATTGAGGGTCTCATCCTAACATGTTCCATGCCCTCTAAGGCCTGAATACTATCGGCAGAATAATTAGCTTTATTTGGTTCTAAACTCATAATGATGTAATCCTTAAAATCAGTAGTTATTATACAACAAAAATGACGCTTTAAGGGCATCATTTTGTTGTTCAAATCAAAGATAAGAAACTTAAGCTAGCCCTAAAAGAATTGAATGTCTTAGTAGATAGAAGTTATCAACAATTTCAGCTTTAAAGCCAATTGATTTTAAGGGATATTCAGATACTTGTGTGTCTGCAATGATACAGCCCATTTTGGATGCTTCATAACGTATTCTACAATGAGCGCCATAGCTTCGTCTCGTCGACTCCATTCTGGCTGCAAATAAAGCTTGCAACCATCTTTAACTCGAGCGGCATGATGCTCCGCAAACTCTAAGTCGCTTTTGTTGTAAACGATAACTTTAAGCTCATCGGCCTTTTGATAAACTTCCGTTAAAGGTGGTTTGTTTTTTTTTGGAGACAAGCATATCCAGTCCCATTCTCCAGTTAAGGGATAAGCACCTGAAGTTTCAAGATGAACATTAGCTCCCTCTGATTTGAATTTTTCAGTTAAAGGGCCCATAGGCCACATTAAAGGCTCGCCACCAGTTACAACAATTGTATTGGAATATAACAAAGCCTTCTCCACCATAGAATCAATGCTTGTTGGAGGATGAAGGTCTGCATTCCAACTTTCCTTAACATCACACCAATGGCATCCAACATCACATCCACCAATACGCACAAAATAAGCCGCAGTGCCTTTATGATAACCTTCGCCTTGAATGGTATAAAAAGCCTCCATTAATGGCAACATTATACCAGCATTAACTTGTTCTATATTTGTATGGATCATGGCGCAAATATAATGGTCTATTCATTGCGACCCTTAATAAATTAAAAAAAGCACTCCAATAAAACACCAAACATTCCCTTTTGAAGTATTAAATTTGCAGCCTTAGAGATATGGCACAAACTCAATCGACCCCATTTTTAATCAAAACAATTGGACAAGCGTTAAATGTACTTGCTCTTGTATCTACCTCTAAGGCAGCAAAATTGGCCATTGATGTATTTTCAAAACCCAGAAAGGGCAAGCTAGTATCTGATAATTTGTCATTTCTTTCGCAGTCAGAAATGATACAGTTAGAATATAACGGACTCAAGATTAAAACATATTACTGGCCAGGTGTTAAGGGCTGTGTTCTTTTGGCACATGGATGGGAAAGCAATTCGTCGAGATGGGAAAAAGCCGTCCAAAGCTTTCAAGAAAAAGGCTTAGGCGTAGTTGCAGTTGACGCTCCCGCCCACGGCGGCTCAGGAAGTGATTATTTTAACGCCATCCTATTTTCTAAATTTATTCATGTAAGTATCCTACATTACAAACCTGAAGCTTTGATTGGACATTCGGTTGGAGGAATGTCCTGTGCTTTCGCAAATCGAGATTATCAATATCCTTTTTTAAAGAAAATAGTGCTTCTCGGAGCTCCAAACGAATTTAAAGATATCCTAAGCCGGTATAGTAGTATGCTTGGATACAGTGACAGACTGATTATAGGTATAGATAACGAAATATACAGGCGATTTGGCTCATGGCCAGATTCGTATGCCACCGCAAATTTTGTTAAAGAAACCGATATACCCATTTTAATTGTCCATGATAAAGAGGATAAAATTATCCCTTACTCTGATGCGATAGCAATAGCGTCACATTGTAAAAATGGCACACTTAAAAGTACTGAAGGTTATGGACATGGTCTGAGGAGTTCTCAATTGCTTTCAGATATAGTGTCGTACATTTGTAAATAATATGGAAGAAAACACATCAATTAGAGTCAATAAATACCTCAGTGAGGCTGGGTTTTGCTCGAGGCGTAAAGCTGATGATCTGATTGACTCTGGCCAAGTGTTGATTAATAATAATCCCATTGAAAAAGGAACCAAGGTATTACCTGGCGATCGTGTTACTGTTAACGGTCAATTGGTTGAAAAATCTGGGGTGCAATTTGAATATTTAGCCTTCAACAAGCCTATTGGTATTGTTTGCACTACAGACACCAAAAGAGAAAAAGACAATATCATAGATTTTATAAATCATCCTACACGCATTTTCCCAATTGGACGATTGGACAAAATGAGCGAAGGCTTGATTTTACTTACTAATGATGGCGACATTGTTAATAAGATATTACGATCTAGTAATAACCACGAAAAGGAATATTTGGTTTCAGTAGATCAAAGCATCTCTCAAACATTTATTGATCGAATGGCAAAAGGCATCCCTATTTTAGACACAATCACTAAGCCGTGCAAAGTCACTTTGGTCAATCAAAATTCTTTTAAAATTATACTTACTCAAGGACTAAACAGACAAATTCGTAGGATGTGTGAATATTTCAATTATGAAGTAACTGCCTTAAAACGCACACGAATCATGAATATTGAATTAGACTTACCTCCAGGTGAGCTTCGCCCATTGAGGCCTGAAGAACTGTCGACACTCTACCAATTGTTAATGGATTCTGATAAGACTTTTGGCAAGCATTAGCCCAAACTTCTTTGTCTGGCTAGAAGTGTATTTTTTAACAACATCGCAATTGTCATTGGGCCAACACCTCCTGGCACAGGCGTGATGTAGCTGCTCTTAGGTGCTACTTGATCAAAATCTACATCCCCTAAAATCTTATAACCTTTCGGACTGTCTTCAGATGGTACGCGGGTAATCCCAACATCAATAATTACAGCACCTTCCTTTACCATGTCGGCTTTTAGAAAGTTTGGTATTCCCAACGCAATGATTATAATATCCGCTTGTTTAGATATGGCTGCCAAGTTTTTAGTATGCGAATGCGCCAAGGTCACGGTCGCATTTCCTGGATAAGCTTTTCTACTCATCAAGATACTCATGGGTTTACCAACGATATGCGATCGGCCAATGACCACAACATGCTTGCCCTTAGTTTCGATTTTATATCGTTTAAGGATTTCAATAATACCGAAAGGCGTTGCAGGAATAAAAGTATCCATCTCAAGAGCCATTTTGCCAAAATTCGAAGGATGAAAACCATCGACATCTTTATCGGGATCAATAGCCATCAAAATTTTGTTTTCATCAATGTGCTTTGGTAAAGGTAGTTGGACAATATAACCATCAATCTTGTTGTTCATATTGAGTTTATGAACTTCATTCAATAAGGCCTCTTCGGAAATTGACTCTGGAAGTTTAATTAAAGTTGATTCAAAACCGACCTTATGACATGAGCGCACCTTACTTCCAACATAAGTTAGACTGGCACCGTCTTCTCCAACCAACACAGCTGCCAAATGAGGAACAGCGTGCCCAGCTGCTTTGAGACGATTTACCTCTTCAGTAATTTCTAATTTTAGCGCGTCACTGGTTTTTTTGCCATCAAGAAGTATCATAGTCTCAAAATTTGTAAAACGCGAAGATAGCCATAAACCATAATTACTTTGGCAAAAGTAAAATCGATTTTTCCGAATTTATTGTTTGTAAATATTGGAAATTACCAGAACATGAGGAAATGTTATTGCCGCAAGAAAGGAGAAAAATATGGTTATAAAAACACTGTCATCATTCCGAAACACAAAATACATCATTGCCAATCCGAATAGAGCAATAATCCAGTTCAGAATGGATGATAACACATATTTTCTGACCGTTTGAGTATTTATATCACCGTGTAGAAATTTAATTTGATCTATCAGGGATGGTATCGCATGCCATAAAACGAAATAGACGGCAAATCCCCAAATCAAAGAAGCTGCTTTAAAAAGAAGAAAGAACAAAAACAGGTAAAAAATTTCCTCAACCGATTTCTTTTTTAAAAATTCAATAGTTAAAAGGTGATTGCCAAGAATAATACTTACCACACCAAAAAAGACAAGACCATTCAATAACAAATTCTCGGGAAGTGAAAAATTTGTGATGTCGACAATTACTTTGGCCGTATCATCAAAATTACAAAAGAAAAGAAGCAATAAAATGGTTAATCCATAACTAAAATAAAACAGACTAACCATCCATCTATTTCCACTTAATCGTGACGCCCAATGTTGCTCGCCAAAATGGTATGCACTAAACAAAACAAAAGAAGTCAATGCCAATAAGGGCAGCTGATAAAACAATAAAGCGGCACCCAAAATAACCGATAAATATATGGCAATCACCACCAATAATTTTGGTTGTTTTTTGACTAACGACTTTTTAATAAGATACAGGTCATTGGATCCATGCAAGATTCCAACAGACAGAATAAGCATATAGCCAAACAAGTCCGCAAACTGTGGTGAAAAGTTGATCGCTACCCACATAAAAGCGAAAGTAGTAATCAAACTAAAACTGCGAGATTTTGAATTATTTGTATTTGATTTTATCAATTGAATAAAAAAAATTAGTTAAATTATTAATTTCTTTAATTAATTGTATAAATTTACTCAAACAAAAATCATTAAAAACAATTATTATGGGATTTTTTTCAAATTCAATTTTGTTGGCCGGAAGCATGCAAAGGCTTGGCGCAACTGATTATGTAGACTTTACATTCTTCGTAGGATGTATGGCAATGATGGCAGCATCTGCCTTCTTTTTTCTTTCCATGGGAAGCTTTGATAAAAAGTGGAGAACTTCGATTTTAGTATCAGGTTTAATTACTTTCATTGCAGCTGTACACTACTGGTACATGAGAGATTATTTTGGAGAATTCGATGACTCTCCAACATTTTTCCGTTATGTAGACTGGGTGCTTACTGTGCCGTTGATGTGTGTTGAGTTTTACCTAATCTTGAAAGTTGCAGGTGCTACCAAATCATTAATGTGGCGATTAATCGTATTATCGGTTATTATGCTTGTCACTGGATATTGGGGTGAGGCTGTTGCACCGGAAAGCGCTGCGCTTTGGGGATTCATTTCGGGAGCGGCGTATTTTGTTATAGTTTATGACATCTGGCTAGGTAAGGCGAAGCAATTAGCTGTAGCTGCTGGAGGACATGTACTAAAAGCACACAAAATCCTTTGCTGGTTCGTTCTTGTTGGATGGGCTATTTATCCATTAGGTTACATGGCAGGTACTGGTGATGGTCAGTGGTATTCTTTTGTTGGTGATCTTGGATTGAACATGGACATCATCTACAATATTGGTGACGCCATCAACAAAATCGGTTTCGGATTGGTAGTTTATTCTTTAGCAGTTAGCTCTTCCGAGTCTTAATTGATCTTAAAGAAATAAGAAAAGCTGTATCACTGATGCAGCTTTTTTTTGTTTAAAAATTTACATACGCTCCGGTGCTTCTATACCTAAAACCTTAAGTGCACGCGCTATGACCTGACCCGAGGTTTTAGAAAGTCTGATTAAGAAGGCCTTTTGATCTTCATTTTCATTTCCGAAAATAGAAACATTCTGATACAATCCATTAAATGTCTTTACGAGATCATAAACATAGTTCGCTACTAAAGCTGGACTGTAAGCCTCTGCAGCTTGCTGAATTGTGTTCGGAAATTTGAGCAATTCCTTTATCAGTATTTTTTCACGTGAACCTATGCTGACATTATTATAATCAATACTTTTCTCCTCACCACCTTTCCTAATAATGGCACATATTCTCGCAAAGGTATATTGAATAAATGGACCTGTGTTACCTTGAAAGTCAATGGATTCTTGCGGATCGAATAAAATTCGTTTTTTCGGATCTACTTTCAAAATATAGTATTTCAAAGCGCCTAGGCCAATTTGTTTGTAAACAGTATCTTTTTCAGCATCATTATAACCTTCCAGCTTGCCCAACTCTTGAGCAATAGTCTTGGCGGTTTTGGTCATCTCCAAAATCAAATCGTCGGCATCGACCACAGTACCTTCGCGGCTTTTCATTTTACCACTGGGCAAATCTACCATGCCATAGCTCAGATGATGTAGATTACTTGCCCATTCAAAACCTAATTTTTTGAGAATTAGAAAAAGTACTTTAAAATGATAGTCTTGTTCATTTCCAACTGTATATACCATACCGCCAGCATTGGGATGGTCCTTGATGCGCTGAATGGCTGTACCTATGTCTTGGGTCATATATACCGCAGTACCATCAGATCGCAATACTATTTTTTCATCAAGGCCATCTGAGGTGAGATCACACCATACTGAGCCATCTGATTTTTTAATAAAAACACCTGATGCCAATCCTTCCTCAACAAATGACTTGCCTAGTAGATAAGTGTCTGACTCATAATAGTAACTGTCAAAATCAACACCCAGACTTTTATAAGTCACATCAAAACCTTCATACACCCAATGATTCATGGTCTTCCAAAGCGCCACAACAGCTTCGTCGCCAGCTTCCCATTGACGCAACATATCTTGCGCTGCCAGTAATATTGGAGCGTTTTGTTTAGACTCCTCTTCAGAATAACCTTCAGATATTAATTGTGCAATTTCCTTTTTATATTCTTGATCAAATCTTACATAATAATTTCCTACAAGTTTATCACCCTTTAAACCAGTTGATTCTGGAGTTTCATTATTACCGAAAAGCTTCCAAGCCAACATGCTTTTACATATATGAATACCTCGATCATTGATGATTTGTGTTTTGAATACGGTTTTACCCGATGCTTTTAAAATTTCAGCAACACTAAAGCCCAATAAATTATTACGAATATGTCCCAAATGGAGTGGTTTGTTAGTATTAGGGGAAGAATATTCTACAATAACTGCTTTATCGTTGACTTTTTGTTCTACAAAACCATAATTATCTAAGTCAAATACACCGCGGACAACATCTAAATAGTAAAGGTCTGTAAATACAAGGTTTAAAAAACCCGATACCACATTATATTTTTTGATCTCAGGCAGATTTGACACCATCCATTCACCCAGCTTATCACCGAGTACCACTGGATTCTGTTTTACAAATTTTAAAATAGGAAAAACCACCAAAGTAATGTCGCCTTCAAAATCTTTTCGCGTTTCTTGCAATTCAAAATCAGAAATATCAACCTGAAATAATTCAGAACAAGCTTTTTGAAGTTGATTTTGAATAAGTTGAGCTATTGACATACTTTGTTCTTTTGCTTTGCCGCAAAGATACTTTTTTCGAATTAAAACAAGATTTTATCCTAACTAACTCCAGGTAAAAAAACCTCCGCCATCATACATCTGGCACTTCCTCCACCAAAGGTTTCAATAGTAGAAAGAGAAGAAGTGATAATAGGATCAAGTGCATTGAGCATATTGATTTGTTCAGAACGCAACGCGTCAAAAGCCTGCTGGCTCATCACCAAGTGGGACTTTCCTGATTTTGATAAAACTTGAAGCATATTTCCAGCAAACGAAGCAATTTGCCTCTCGTCCAATTCAATAATTTTTTTTCCGTCAAATTTTAAATTCTTCTCTAACATTCGACGTTCCTTTTTATCATCAATTGCATCCAAGCAAACGACGGCATATCGATCTGCTATGGACATCATAACATTTGTGTGATAGATTGGTAATCGTTTTCCGTTAACCGTTTGATTGGCATGAAATACAACAGGGGTGTATTCGAAATCTTCGCAAAATTCTATAAATAATTCTTCATCTGCTCGAGGCGACAATGCGCAATAGGCTTTGCGATTAACACGATCTAAAACGATACTTCCAGTTCCTTCCAAAAAGATTTGATCTTTTTCAGCGTCACTATAATCCATAAAGTATTTAACTTCAAAACCCGATGCTTCAACAGTTTCAATAACAGCTTCTTGGCGTTCCAGTCTTCTATTCTCTGCGAACATTGGATACAACGCTACAGTACCATTTTCATGAAATGACAACCAGTTGTTAGGAAACAAAGAATCTGGGGTGTCTTGCTCACCCGTATCTTGATAAACAATCACTTGGATCTCATGCTTTTGCAAAACCTTTACAAAAGCGTCGAATTCTTTCTGAGCGGCATCGTTTAAAGCGTCAGCAGTCATTCCTTCTGAATTTTTCTGATAGTAATTATTGACTGCTGTTTGTTCGTTCGCACGAAAGCCAAACGGACGAATCATTAAAATAGCATTAGCAGATTGACTCATTTGTCTTTGTTTTAATGATGGGTGACTTTATCTTAAAAGCAAAATTATGGAGTGGAGTTTGAAACTGGCAAAACTTTTCCGTTAAAATACTGATGCCCCGTTAAGGCGAAATTAGCCACAAAGGCCGCCATTTCACTCGCTGTGGTTGGTGCTTGATAACCAGGAAAGGCTGTTGCAAGCATTTCGGTCTGTACTGCACCTAATGCCAAAGCATTAAACGAAGGACCACTATTCTTGAATTCCTCAGCCAGTAATTCTACCAGAGTGATCACAGCTCCTTTACTTGAGCTATAAGCTGATAGCCCAGGAAATTTAGAACTTCCTTGAACACCTCCCATTGAACTGAGAACGACTACATGACTATCGGAGCTCATAAAAGGCACTACCGTTTTAGTTAAACTAGCTACGCCAAAAACATTTGTTTGATACACCGACAAAAAATCTTCGGTTGTTGTTTCCATGAATGGTTTGTTACAAATGGCGCCAGCGTTATGAATCAACACATCGACACCATTCCAATTCATTTCGATAAATTCCATCACTTGCCTCAGATCAGATGTTTCAGATAAATCAAAATTTAGGGCATGAACGCCTTTGAGATTCAGCAATTTCAGATCTGAGTTTTGACGCGAAAGCGCCAAAATCTGATGACCTTGATCAGACAACTGTTTAGCGAGCTCTAAGCCAATACCCCGACTTGTGCCAGTAAGAATAATACGTTTGGTCATATTGACGACTAAATATTAGGCAAGCATCGTTACAGGATTTTCTACAAACCCTCTAAGCGTATGCAAAAACTGAGCTCCTGTTGCACCATCAACAATACGATGATCACAGGCCAATGTAAGTTTCATCACATGACCAACAACTATAGTTCCATTCTTCACAACTGGTTTTTGAACAATGGCCCCTACCGAAAGAATTGCACCATTAGGCTGGTTTATGATTGAAGTGAAACTTTCGATCCCAAACATTCCAAGATTAGAAACTGTGAATGTACTTCCCTCAATTTCTTGCTGACTCAATTTTTTCTGTTGAGCACGAGTCGCATAATCTTTTACAGAAACATTGATTTGCTGCATTGATTGCTCGTTTGCAAAACGCAGTACAGGGACGATCAACCCATCTTCTACTGCTACCGCAACGCCAATATGTACATGATGATTTAGTTGAATGCGGTCATCAAACCATTGTCCATTAACTTGCGGATGTTGTTTTAAGGACATTGCAACTGCTTTCAAGACAATGTCATTAAAAGAAATTTTCGTGCTTGGAATAGTATTAAACTGGGTTCTGAAAGCCACTGCATTGTCCATGTCCAATTCAACATTCAAATAATAATGAGGTGCTGAAAATTTAGACTGCGCTAGACGTTTTGCAATTGCCTTGCGCATCGAACTATTAGATACACTTTCAGATTTTTCTGTACCAACTGGAACAAATGGCACAGTGGAATGGCCAATTCCTGCGTTAGGCGAAAAGTTTTCAATATCTCTTTTAATGATACGACCATGCTCTCCCGAACCCGAAACTTGATTCAAATTAATGCCTTTGTCTTCAGCCATTTTTTTAGCCAACGGTGATACAAAAAGACGATCAGGAGAGTTCGTACTTGCAATTGGTGAAGCAACTTCTTCTATCACAGGCGCTTTTTGTACTGAAGACGGTTCAATAGAAGTTATCTTTGTTTCAGATGAAACGGATGACGTCGTATTAAAATAATTTTTAACATAATCGGTAACATCAGTCCCTTTAGGACCTATCATCGCAAGCAATGCGTCTACCTTGGCTGATTCGCCTTCCTGAATGCCAATATACAAGAGCGTTCCAGCGTTAAATGCTTCAAACTCCATTGTGGCTTTATCTGTCTCAATTTCCGCTAAGATATCCCCTTCATAAACCTCATCACCTACTTTCTTAATCCAAGTGGCAACGGTTCCCTCTTCCATGGTATCGCTCAAACGCGGCATCGTGATTGCAATAACTCCCTCAGGAACGATTGTATCTGAGGTAACAAGACCAGTATCCTCTGTTGTAGTTTCCAATTTTGGCTCAGTACCTCCATTTAATAAGGATGAAACATCTTCATCTTTTTTACCAATAATGGCTAATAACGAATCTACCTTTGCGGCTTCGCCTTCTTGAATACCAATATGCAATAAGGTACCTTCATGGAAAGACTCAAATTCCATTGTGGCTTTATCCGTTTCGATTTCTGCCAAAATATCACCTTCCGTCACGGCATCGCCAACTTTTTTGAACCATGTTGCTACAGTGCCTTCTTCCATGGTATCACTCAAACGGGGCATTGTTATTATTTGTGCCATGTGTTATATTTTATGTGGGATGAATGGATAGTCTGTCTGATCATAAACCACGTCATACATGAGAGACTTCTCTGGAAAATCAGAATTTTCTGCAAATTCTTCACATTCCGCGACTAAGGATTTTACACGTTGGTCAATTTCATCAATATTTTTTTGTGTGGCATATTTTTTTACTAACAATAGTTCTTTTACCTGATTGATTGGATCAATTTTTTTGTATTCCTCAACCTCATCCTTTGTTCTGTAATGTTGAGCATCGCTCATTGAGTGTCCACGATATCTGTAAGTTTTCATTTCAAGAAAGGTTGGCCCTTCGCCTGATCGCGCTCTCTCAAGAGCTACGTCCATGGCTTCGGCTACCTTGACAGGATCCATTCCGTCTACAGGGCCACACGGCATCTCGTAGCCTAAGCCTAACTTCCAAATTTCCGTATGATTGGCGGTACGTTCTACTGAGGTACCCATAGCATAGCCATTATTTTCGCAGATAAATACAACTGGAAGTTTCCAAAGCATAGCCAAGTTAAACGACTCGTGAAGGGATCCTTGACGCGCTGCACCATCGCCAAAACAGCAAATGGTTACTGAGCCAGTTTTATGGTATTTATCACCGAAAGCCATACCTGCACCAAGTGGAATTTGACCACCAACAATACCATGCCCTCCATAGAATCTATGTTCTTTTGAAAAAATATGCATAGAACCTCCAAGGCCATGAGATGTACCTGTCGCTTTACCATAAAGTTCAGCCATTACTCGACGCGGATCTACACCCATTCCAATAGGTTGAACGTGATTACGATATGCTGTAATCATTCTGTCCTTTGAAAGATCCATGGCATGAAGTGCTCCTGCCAAAATGGCCTCCTGACCATTATAAAGATGAAGGAATCCTCTTACTTTTTGTTGGATATAAACAGCAGCTAATTTGTCTTCGAACTTTCTCCAAAGCAGCATGTCTTCATACCATTTGAGATAAGTGTTTTTAGTGATTTTTTGCATCTTTTTTTTCTAAACCGAACGACAAAAATACGGCTTAGAACTGTATTACAAAACACAAGTCTCTAAAATTGACAAAAATGATTCGTTTAAGTCAAACAAATAACTGGAAATCAATTATTTATATTAGTATTCAGAATAAAAATCGCGTCCAAAATTAAAAGTTAAAGAAAATCTTAAGGTGCTCTCCAAAGGGCTTTGAACCTTTGACGCAGAAAAGAGGTAAGATAAATCAACGTCAACAACATTGTATTTGAACCCCGCACCGAAGGTGTAAAACTGGCGCGCTCCTTTGGTTTCGCTTTCATGAAAATATCCAGCGCGCAGGGCGAAAGAATCTTGATATCGGTATTCAGCACCTATGGCATAGGTGAACTCTTGCATCTCTTCTTTAAACCCTCCTGGCGCATCGCCAAATGACTGAAAAATTCCTGATACAAAACCGACATTTGGGTCTTGTCCTTGAAGTATAATTCCAGAATTTATAGGAGAACTCGAAAGAATATCTACATCTTCATTATACTGCCCATCTCCATCTACATCGTCGTATTCGTATTCATTTCCATATATTGGAGGTGTTGGCACCAACAATTTTGTTACTTCAACAGTAACGGCAAGGGTATTATATGGGTCAAAAATAAAATCAAAGCCAGTACCTAAACGAAGGGTTGTGGGTAAAAAGTTTTCAGAATTTTCTGTATTATCATACCTGATCGTTGGTCCTACATTTTGGAGTGCAAATCCAGCACGCCATCTTCCGTTAAAACTGTCGTAAGCATTTTCTTCACTTTGATAGTACCCTGACAAACCAACGGCAAAAGAACTTGCAGCTGTGGCGTCTGAATCAACGGATTGAATTTGTAAGTCTGACCGTAAGTATCCTAAAGAAACAGCCATTGAAAATTGATCTGCCAATCTAAGAGAATAGGACAAATCAAAAGCCAATTCGTTAGGACTTTCAATCAATAAATTGTCAAAATCTCCTGCGGCCGCCTGCTGTTCGGTGATAATTTCAATTTCTCCCAAGCTAAAATATTTAAAACTGGCGGCAAAAGCACTGCGTTCGTTTAAACGGTTGAAGTACGTTACATTACCAAGAAAAATATCATTGACCAATTTGCTCAAATAAGGTGTATAATTTACCGCCACACCTGATTTTGAAGTATTAAAACCATATTTAGATGGATTCCATTGTTGTGAATAAGCATCTGAAGACGTTGCTACACCCATATCCCCCATTCCTGCCGCACGCGCATCACCAGCAATAAGTAAAAATGGAACTCCTGTTGTTATCACACGACTATCTGGGATTGGAATAATTGTAGTGGTTTGAGAAAAGCCTGACACGACAGCCGAAAACAAAATGACGGATAAAATAAAATATCTATTTTTCAAATTGGTTGATGTTAGTTGTAAAAGATAAACGACAAATATAAATGATTATTACAGTTTAACTAGTTTTTCAAATTTTGAAGCTGTTGATCCTGTTGCAATTGATCGGACTGAAAGCTTGTAGATATAAACCCCTTTACCGATAAAGTCGCCAAAATCATCGGTACCATCCCATGTCAAGTCACGAGACAAAGCACTGGTTTCTTTACCATCGCCAGTTGACTGACCTTTAATGGTTTTGATTAATTTTCCAGAAATTGTAAATATTTGAACCATAATATCCAAGGGCTCAGAACTGTTGTGATTAAACCAAAATTCAGTGTAATTGATAAAAGGATTTGGGTAGTTAAGAACATGATCGATTTTTAAGCCATCATTTTCATTATACACAACAAATCGTATCTCAGATTCAGAAGCATTGTTATAAACATCCCAAGCCTTGAGTTTCAATGTGTGTTCGCCTGATTCTAGATCTCTAAAGGGATAAATAACTTTGCCAGTTTGAAAATCATCTTGATTTGCCGTGTAATAATCATTAAGATTAAACGCATTGGCATCGTCACCGTCTATGGTTGCTAGAATATCGTGACCAACCCCTCCAATAGTATTGATACCATTAAGATCAAAGAGCTTGACCAACAAAGTAGGATTCTCATTGGTAATTCCACCCGAGATAAAACTTTCGTCATTCATAAATAACGAAATGGTCGGACCAATGTTATCTTCGCTCGCATTCGGATTGATTCCACCGATTTTGACCGTCAAATCAGACCCTGTTTGATCTATTAACTCATTGTCCTCCTTGGCATAAAAACTAACTTTTCCATTGCCCTCTGCAATTTGTATATCGCGCGGAATTATAAAAGAAAATTCAAATTGACCATTTACAACCGAAGCCTGACCTTTAAACACAGTTGCTCCGAGAGTCTCAAAATCTAATAAAATAAGCTCTCCTTGACCGTTAGTTACGCCATCATTTCCTAAAGTTGAACGGTTAATGTTTTTATCAAAAACAGTTGCTGTAAGGTTTCCATTATAATTGGTTAACAAATTGCCTGTCTCATCAAGGACTGCACCTTTTAAGGTTGCTCGATCAAGAGCGCGAAGCAATTCCGAGTTTCCTTCAATTGGACTGCCATTGATATGCGTCAACTTTATTTCTGGTTTTGGAAGTGCCAATTTCATGGCAGGATCACCAATAAAAAATACCAATCTCCTTTGGCTCACATTGCTCAAACTAGAATTGGATTTTGTTAATCTCAACGCTTCAGCCATGGAAATATTCTCTGGGGCGCCATTGATTCCGAACAGATAATCCTGAAGTTTAACGTTAAAAAGCACACCAACATTCAGAAAAATTCTTCTTGTTGTGGTCAACATGGCAATAGCACCACCATCTGGGTTCCAATATAAGTATTCGCCTGCTGTTGGTCGATTAGGGTTGTCAAATTTTGTGTACTCACAGGTTACTGTAACAAAGCAATTGAGCTTGCATTGATTCTTTAGTTCTTTGACATTGAGGATATCAAAAATGCGTTCGCTTGCTAAACCATCCTCACCGCCGTGACCAAAATAATTGACCACTAATGCGCCAAGTTCAATGGCATCAAAAAGAGACTTGTTAACCTCTGGATAGCGTTCTCCTCCCGATGACGACTCTTGAACATAAGCATCAGCATGAATTTTTGTGACATTAATTTGAGGTTTTTGTGAAGCAATAAGATCACCAATGATATTGGTTGTGTTTTCCAAATCAAATTCTGACGAAGCATCAACATCATCGGAAACCACCACCACCTGATTTCTCCAATTCCCATAGGCTGCCTCACTATAATATGATTCTATTTTATCTACCAATATTTTCGCACGTTGTGGAGAATCGGCCAAAATTCTACCTGTAGCAATATCCAATTTATCGGCATTAACCAGAGTGCCTTCTCCTATGTCCATCATCCCATAAAAATCATCGGATACAAATGAATTTACAACATTGAAACTATTATACGAATACCATGAGGGCACAACCATTGTATTGTTATTGATACGATCCTTATAGTCATAACTACCATCTCCAAAAAGACAAACGTATTTCAATCGTTTGTTGGGATCAAAAAACCTATCATAAACATATTTTATAAAATTCCTTATCGCAGCGATGTCTGGATTTCCAGTATTAAATTCTTTATAAATGTCTTTTAACAATACCACCTTAACATTTAAGTCATTATAGTTGCGGTGAATATCTGCTAAACGTTCGGCCTGAAAACGCATATCCTCTCGGGTAATGATCAAGTAGTCAATATCAGACAAACCATTCGACGAATCGTTAAAAATTGTTCCTTTTAGGTTTTGGTTGCTCACAGCAGATAAGGATGTTTGCTGAGGGGTTAAATAGTCTTCTGCAGAGAGAGTGACAAATGCTTTGTCATCACCTTGAACCACCTTAAAGACAATATTGTCTAATGCGTCATTATTTTCAAATTCACCAATGGCACCTATTTCTGTAACATCCCAAACAGCCTTAACGTCGGTAGAATTGCTTAAAGACAAGGTTACCACTTGATCAATTTGCGTGCTGCTTTTCGAATTAAAAAAAAGTGTTTCATCTGCATAAGTCAACGCACGTTGCTGCAATACTTATAAAATCTAAATACCCAGTTGATGCTGGATTACCACTGTTGTTGTAGTTCAAATTAACAGTCACCGCCTCGCTTGAAAGCGATGCCTGAGTATTCAACTCGCTACCTGAAGCCAATGCGCTCGATTGGCTACTATTCCCTGAGAAATTAATTTGACCCAATGGACTACCGTTCAACGCTATTTGAAGATTGGTATTGACCTCAGATGTTGCGGCAGCTACCACTCGAATTTCAGCCAATTCATTAGACATTAAATTTGGAAAATCAAATAAAAATTCTTGTTGTGACTCAAAATCAAAACGTTCACCGAACCAACGTCTGCCTAGATTTGCAATATTATATTGATCAACTTCGTGAAATTGGTAATCTACAAATGTGGTCAGGATCTCAACAGATGCATCAGTGGGTTCCACAAGTGGATTGACACGCAAACCATTGCTTCCACCAACTTGAATATAATATATGGTTTGATCTGTATAGGCATTGATATGCGTCCGACTATCTTCATTATACCTCTGTCCACGACCATAAAACAAAATATAATCCTCAGTATCAAAAACACCATCCTCCGCACCTATGACTTTAATGGCATTTTCGACAGGATCAAGAGGGGTATCATCAAAATTTTCCAACGGTAACATATCACCCCCATAACCGTAAATTTTAATGGTATTAGGGTTTAACCCTGAAACTGGAATACCCAATGATTGAAGAAAATTTCTGTCCAATCGGTAAATACCACTTTCGTTAATAGCGAATTGATACCATGCGCCTTGAGAGAGAATCGAATTATAAATTGTTGCCGATCGTAGGCTGCTATTTCTAAACGGCGTATTTTGATAAGTCACAGAGAAGGAAGTAATTTTCTCAAAGCCATTCGCCGTTTTTAAAATAGGTGATAACTCTAGCATAGCAGCTGTAGCCCCCCTCGAATTGGTCGATTTTAGACTAAATCGAATGTTACTTGATATAAAGGCTGGATCAAGATCAAGCAATTCTTGCTTGCTCATTGGAATCGTTTTGACTGAAGTCAATTTAGCCGAATTTTTGACTATTTGCCCATTTTCTGGCCACTGAGCTACGAATGTTAAAGTCTCGCCATTAAAATTGAAATGCTCCGCATCAAAACTTGGAATTACATGCGTGGAAATACCATTATCAAAGGTCTGCGAATTACCCCATTTGATATCAAAATTGCGCTCTTGGGCAGAAGTAAATTCAAAAATAAAAACAACAATGAGTAAATATATCGACCGCATAAACAGACAACGCAAATAAGTAGCGCCTTAGTATAACCGCAAGATATGTAATAAATCCCTTTTCATTGCGTTAGCAAGAAGGTGATACACTAAAAAAATGATTTTATTTTTAAATCGTTGTTTTATGTGTCAATATTATTAAATTGCAGTTCGTTTTATTAGAGGAGCATATCATGCGTATTAAAAATTATATTTCGATGAAAAACCTAGTAATGGTAATGATTGCACTAACATTTGTTAGCTGTAAAAATTCATCTGGATCAGGTAATGTTTCAAGAGCAACTGGGTTCAAAATCAACGATAAATTAGGGGGCTTTCAGTATAATACCAACTTCAAAGGTCAAGATGCTGGCCCAGGCTTAGTTTTTATTGAAGGAGGGACCTTTACCAAAGGCAGGGTTCAAGATGACCCATTGCATGATTGGAATAACGCTCCAAATCAACAGCACGTTCAATCCTTCTACATGGATGAAAGTGAAGTGACCAACTTGATGTATTTAGAATATTTAGATTGGCTGAAACGTATTTTCCCGCCGAGCGAATCGAATTATAAAAATATTTATCAAGGTGCTATTCCTGATACATTGGTTTGGCGAAGCCCTCTAGGTTTTAATGAAGAAATGGTTGAAAACTATTTACGTCATCCTGCCTATGCCGAATATCCTGTTGTGGGTGTCAGTTGGATTCAAGCGACTGAGTTTGCAAATTGGCGAACGGATCGTGTTAACGAATCTAACCTTGAAGCCTCAGGCTACTTAAAAAAAGATGCAAAAATAACCGATGTGAATAGCGGACAAACCTTCAGTACGCAAACGTATCTCAATGTGCCAACACAAACATATGGCGGTAACACTGAGATTATGCAAGGCAAAAGAAATCAGAAAGACTCAACTGGTATTTATGCATCTCGAGAAACTGGAATTCTTTCACCATCCTATCGATTACCAACTGAGACGGAATGGGAATTTGGTGCTTTAGGGATGTCTGATCTTAGAGATTACAATGTTTATCGTGGTAGAAAAAAATATCCTTGGGATGGACAATATACCCGAACTGGAAAACGCCAATTTCGTGGTGATCAATTAGCAAATTTCAAACAAAGCAAAGGAGATTATGGCGGTATTGCTGGCTGGTCTGACGATGGTGCTGACATTACAGCTCCCGTAAGATCATACCAACCAAATGACTACGGACTCTATGACATGGCCGGAAATGTTGCGGAATGGGTCGCAGATGTTTATCGTCCCATTGTTGACGATGAGTTTAGTGACTTTAACTATTATAGGGGTAATGTTTATACAAAAAATGCGATCAATGCAGACGGATCTGTTAAAGTGGCATCTTCAGAAGAGGTCGCCTACGATACCCTAAGCAATGGTAAAACAGTAGCACGTGTTTTACCTGGTGAAATTATTCAAGTTCCTGTAGACGAAAATGAAACCTATTTAAGAACACAATTCAGTCAAAGTGATAATCGAAATTTCCGTGATGGAGATAACCGTTCATTGCGCTTTGCAAATGATTTTGATCCAAACGATGCCGATCAAGATGAAAAAGTAACTACAAGTCAAATGTATGACGCTCCTGAGCATAGAGCTGAAATCGTAAATGATTCATTGGAGCGGAAATGGGACGATTCAGACACACGTAATTCATTGGTTAATGATAAAGTACGTGTTTTTAAAGGAGGCTCTTGGAGAGATCGTGCCTATTGGCTTGATCCAGCGCAGCGTCGCTATTTCCCTGAAGAAATGGCATCGGATTATATCGGTTTCCGTTGTGCCATGTCTCGAGTAGGTCCAAAGTCGGACTCTAAGCGCAAGAGAAGAAATTGATTCATTGTATTTGATTTCCAAAAAGTCTCAACCTTGTTGAGACTTTTTTTGTTACTTTTAAATTATGGATATAAAAGCCTTACACCGTTTATTTCTGTCTCACCCATATGTGTTCACAGATAGCCGCAAGGTGATTAAGAACGGACTGTTCTTTGCGTTAAAAGGTGACAACTTCAATGGAAACAAATATGCCGAATCTTCAATAGAGCAAGGTGCCGCCTTCGCAATTGTAGACGAATTTAAAGATCATCCGAAATGTATTTTGGTTAACAATGCACTTCAAACACTACAAAATTTAGCCCATTATCACAGAATACATCTAGGTATTCCGATTATTGGTATCACTGGAAGTAATGGTAAAACCACCACCAAAGAATTGCTTTATGCCGTGCTGCGTAAAAAATTCAAAACTAACGCAACTCAAGGCAATCTCAATAACCACATTGGCGTTCCACTCACTTTATTAACTATGAACGCTTCAACTGAGATCGGCATTATAGAAATGGGAGCCAATCATATTGGTGAAATCGCATTTCTTACTAGAATGGCAGAACCCAACTTTGGTTATATTACAAATTTCGGAAAAGCCCATTTGGAGGGTTTTGGCAGTATCGAAGGTGTTATTCAAGGCAAATCTGAGCTT
>Ga0115570_10000440_pt1 | contig 34173 bp, 37 predicted proteins | sample COGITO_mtgs_1205_3_FD_87294 | JGI IMG/M metagenome (GOLD analysis project Ga0115570, IMG submission 87294) | Pelagic marine microbial communities from North Sea - COGITO_mtgs_120524 | ecosystem: Environmental > Aquatic > Marine > Epipelagic | place: Germany:Helgoland, sampling site Kabeltonne... | reverse complement strand
CAGGCCATGCAGGCCTACATGAAAAACCACTTTCCCTTTTTAGGGCATCAAAAAGCCCCCGCGCTCAGCCCTGATTCGACCCTTCTTGGCTGCACAGATTTGTGGCAAACTACCCCAAAGAACTCTCTGGATTGAGCATACGGGAGGCCCTCAAGCACCTCAAATAAAAAATCCCGAGCCCTCTCGGACTCGGGATTTCACGCCTAAGCGCTTTAAACGTTTAGAGCGAATAGGTGATGCGTCCGAAGAAGAACCGTCCCATAGTGCCCATCTGTACCGCGTCATACATGCCGCCAGTCTCCGTTTCGGAGTCCTGGAACGTCGGCAATTGATCCGTAAGGTTATTAACTCCTACCGTAGCGCGCAACTTGGCGCCTAACGCATAACTCAAAGAAAGGTCCAAGGTCAAGCGAGCATCATATACGTCGTCCGTGCCCACCCAGTCTTCAATAATAACCTGGTCAAAGTACGTTCCGCGCAAAGAAGCAAACCACTTGCCCTTCGTATAGTTCAGGCCCACATTGGCTTTCATGGGTGGCGCAGAAGCCAGCAAGAAGAGCTGCTCGCGGCGTCCAAAATAGGAGTCTTCCTTGCCCGCTAACTGATCGTTCGTATAGACCCGGTCAATCGTCATGTTATTCACATTGAGCGCTAGACTCGTGTTGAGCATGCCGCCCGCCAAATTCTTAGCATACGTCGCTACAATGTCAACCCCGGTCGTGCGGGTATCTACAGCGTTCGTAAAGAACTGTACATAGCTCACATTTTGGGCTTGGAGAATGCTGCCCACATCGGGGTCATCATCGCCAAAGCCGCCCGTCAGAACCACCCGGTCCTTCACATCCATAGAGTAGCCATCCACGGTCAGGGTAATGCCCCGGGCCGGCGCTGCGGTGAAACCAAAACTCATATTTTGAGCGGTCTCTTGCTTCAAGGCGGCAATACCTAAGGCCGAAGTGATGGGGTCCGCATTGTTGGCCAACTTGGACTCAACCGCCACACCTGAAACGAAGTTGGTGAACGTGCTATTGAAGTACAGCTGAGCTAAAGACGGAGCGCGGAAGCCTGTCGAGAACGATCCGCGAATCGCAAATTTCTCATTGATGGCATAGCGAGCAGCCAACTTTCCATTGGTGGTTTGACCGAAGTCGCTGTAGTTCTCGAAACGTGCGGCACCTCCAATCATCAGGCGATCGGATACGTCCCATTCCACATCCAAGAAAGCTCCCACATTGTTTCGGCCCTCATTCAATTCATTGCTCGGACGGAATCCGGGGAATCCCTGGCTTCCGCCGGGATAATCCGAATCATAGGTCTGCCAAGAGCCTTCCTCTCCGGCATAGATGTAATAGGACTCTTGACGAGCCTCAACACCCAACGCGACGTTGACACCATGGCCAGCCTCGCCGAAGTATTTATCCCACGTAGTTCCCGCAAGGTTCTGGCCTAATCCAAATCCACCCGCCTCAAAATCTGTCGGTGTGGTGGGGCCCATGGAGCGGTTCAACGTGTTGTGAATCCAATAATCAAAGTTGTTACGGCCAACCGATGCATAAAAATCCGCATTCCAGCCGGCTAATTCGCCGCGCAAACCCGCAGTCCAGGACATGTCTCCGATGGTCGCTTGGATCAGGGGAGAAAACCCATCCGGATAAATACTGGGAATATTTCGGTCTGAACCCGCGTCGCGCGTCCACGCATAGGCGTCGCCTACACGGTTATTTACACCTCCAAAATTATAGAGCGTCAAAGCGCCTACAGGAATTTCAGAATTCACCCAAAGGCCGGAGTTTGTGCTGGAGGCGTCGCCAAATTCCACGCGGTAGTCCCCCGCATCCCGGAAGGTCTTTGCCTTGGAAGAGTATTCGGCCGTAACATTGACCCAGCCGCCGGCCAGATCAAATCCGGTATTTAAACCCGTTAAGCTCGAGCCCCCGTCGCCACGCGAGGCCACTCCAAACGCTTGGGTGAGGGTCGTGCCCTTATTCTTCTTCGTTACGATGTTGATCACACCGGCAATGGCATCCGAACCATACTGGGCCGATGCTCCATCGCGCAGGACTTCAATGCGGTCAATGGCCGTAGTGGGCAGGGCATTCATGTCCGATCCAGTATTTCCGCGTCCGCGGGTGCCATAAATATTGACCAAAGAGCTCTGATGGCGGCGCTTGCCGTTGACTAGAACCAAGGTTTGGTCTGGACCCATGCCGCGCAATGTCGCGGGATCCACGTGGTCCGACCCATCGGATCCCGACTGTTTGTTGGCATTAAAAGACGGAATGCTGAACTGAAGAATCTGGTTGATGTCCAGTTGTCCCACTTGCTGTGTGAGCGTCGCCATGGGTAGGACGTCTACCGGAACCGGCGTTTGAAGCGCGGTGCGGTTTTCATTACGGGTGCCGACTACTTTGATTTCTTCCAGCTTGACTAAGTTGGAATACATCGAGGTGTCGACGGATTGGGCCGTCGCAGAAAGACTTCCTGCAACCAGCGACACAAAGAGGCCGCCAAAAAGAGATTTTTTCATTCTGTTTAGGGTTTTTGTTTCTGTGTTAAAAAGATAGGGGAAAATCAAATCGGTGAATTGGTCGTCCAATAGCGTCTAAAACCGTAGTAAAAGCCAAGAAATAAGAAAATGACGGTCATTTTAATCCAAACTAAATACCCGGGCCACTCCCCTTGAACCAATGGGTGGTCCACCGGAGGCGGGTTGTTGACGTACATGTAATTAGATCCGAGCCATGCATTAATTCCCATCATGGCAAAGCCGATGATGAATGTCAGAATAATCACTTTCCAAACACCCTCCTTGGCCAAACGTCGCCCGCCATGGACCATTAAATAAATGGGGGCCAAGACCACCAAGCCGTGAGCGAGATAAAATTGAAGGACAAAGCCAAACGTGGGCTCCGTCTCGAGGGCTGGAGTGAGAAACGCCTGAATGCCTCCCAAGGGACCCCAGTAGGCCAATAGTTGAAATGCCCAGTCCTTCTTGTACACCAAGTGGATAAAGAGTAAGACTTGGCTAAAACTGCACATGTGCAGGGGCAGCGATTCTTCGACCATGTAGATGCCATCAAAGAGGGCCATGACGGTATACCAGACCAAGTTAGCCAGCGTAAACCAGCCCAGGAACTTCTCCCATTTTGTCATTCGAGGGTCGCCCACCCGGGGGGCAAAAAAGAAAAGTGCGACAATGATGCCCAACAAAATGCCGTAGCCGGCGTACCAAACAAAGGAGCCCACCTCAATGGGCACCATTTCATACTGATCAGGATTCATAAGGAATACGTTTCGTTCGTGTAGAAGGTTAATGCGTTGTCAGGGGTGATCAGGAGGGGGGGGAGACCTCTTTTCTGGCCATGAATCTACGGTTAATCTATGATTCCGCGGCGCGTATACTACGCCAAAAGAGCCCGGTCAGGAGAAGATAGTGCGCGGTACCGGCCACTAAAAAGCCCACCAAGTAAATCGGAAAGGCATTAAAACTGCCGTCCACGCAGACGCGCATGCCGTCCACCCACTCCCCGATGATCATGGGGTTTTCTACTTTGGGTGGCGAACAGAGAAACATGTAATTCCCTCCCGTCAGGTAATTGGCTAGGCCAATCGGAATCATCAGTCCCAGGTTCGTGGCCAACACTTTGGCCCAGGTCCAACGACCAATGCGCATGCCGCGCACAAAGTGGAAGTACAACGGAATGATCAGAATGCCGCCGTGTACCACATAGTATTCGATGTACATGTAGGTGGTGTCGCCGGAGGTCAGTTCCGGTGTGAGCAGGGAGTGAAACCCGCCCACAATACCCCAAAAGAACAAGGGATAGTAGGCCCATCGCCAGCCAAATAGCAACAAGAAAATGCTCAAAAACCGGCTAAAACCGCACAAGTGAAGCTCTAGATTGTCCATAATGTTCCAAAGGTCTGCTTGGACTAGATGGATGTGCTTGCCAATCCATAGGAGCAGCAAGGCGCTCCCCCACCCCTTCTCAAAGCGTCGCAATGCGTCCTCTCCCTGCAAGCGTGACGCAGCGATCCAAATCACCGCGACATATAAGGAAAAAATGCCGATGCCGCCCCACCAGCCGCTGGAGCCCAGGGCATACACCGCATGTTCAATTTGTAAAAAGTTCATTTTGTGCGTTTAGGTCTCCCCAATTTAGGGAAGTCCACGCACTTAAAACGAGGGTTTGCGTTTTTCAAGAAAGGCCGAGGTGCCCTCAAGGAAATCTGCCGTTCCAAAGCAGGCTCCAAAAATGCGTTGTTCCTCCCCAAAGCCCGGACCGCCCTCTGTGGCGGCGTTGACCGCTCGAATCACCGCGGCATGTGCTTGGCCGGAGTTCTTTAAAAACTTCGCGGCCATACCCTGCGCTGCTTCCATGAGGTGTTCTCCCTCGACCACTTGATTGACGAGCCCATAGCGTTCTGCGGTTTCCGCATCCAGCATGCTGGCGCTCAACATCATTTCCATAGCCCGGCCCTTCCCTACGAGTTGAACCAAGCGTTGGGTCCCTCCATATCCGGGGATGAGCCCCAAGGAGGTTTCGGGTAGGCCCAAGCGCGCCGTGGCTGCCGCAATACGCACATGGCAGGCCATCGCCAACTCTAATCCCCCTCCTAGTGCATAGCCGTTGATGGCGGCGATGTAGGGTTTTTGGGCGGCCGCGACTCGATCAAACAACAGCCTGTGGCCCGTCTCGGAGAGCGCTTCCCCCTCTTTGGGTCCAAACGAGGCAAATTCCGCAATATCCGCTCCCGCCACAAAACTCTTGGCGCCACTTCCCGTCAAGATCACGACCCGCACCTCCGACTGTGTGTCCAGCCATTCTACCGCTTGGTGCAAGGATTGAATGACGGCCTTGTTTAGGGCATTCAGCGCCTCGGGGCGCTCAATCGTGAGGGTGGCGACGCGCTGGTCGATCGAAAGATGCAGGTGGGGAAATTCCATCGTTGTAAATTCGGGGTTACACCAAAGATATTGGCCAATGGCCTTACCCCGTGAAAAAGACCTTCAAGCGCTGGTTTCAAGACAAGATCGGCATCGGTGAAAACCGCGACAAACTGGCCTTGCTCGAAAAGCGCATCGCTGCCCTCGCTACGCTAGAACAATGGGCCCTCCCAGAGGTCCTTCCTATTCCCCGAGCTTCCTTGGAAACAGCCTGGACAGATACCCTTCAAGGTTTGTCACTTCCCGAGGCATGGGCGTCCAGCCCCATTGGTATTCACCGTAGCGACCCCATGTTTCGCTATCCGTTTCAAGTCCATGGGGGCGATACTTTGCGTGTCTTGGCAGAATACTACCATACGGGTGCCGAGGCCGCTCTTCAGCTTCAGGCGCAGGCTCCAGATGCCCAACGAATTCTCGATTTTGGGGGAGGCTATGGGCGCGTAGGACGCTTTTTGACGGCGGCTTTCCCACAGGCCAAGCGCATGGTTTCCGACCCCAAAACCTCCGCCGTTGATTTTCAAATCAAGCACTTTGGCGCCTTGGCGGACGACCACCACCCAGTAGACCTGCTTTTTGCCGGCAGCGTCTTTACCCATTTGCCCGAAGCCGATTTTCGCTCCACGCTGAACACCCTTCTGGGACGGCTCAGCCGAGGCGGCACCCTCATTCTCACCTTGCACGAATTCCAATCCACTCGCTTCGTCTTTCACCCGTACACGGAGGAATCTGCGCTGCGCGAACTAGAAGATGTCCTCTCAGAGGATGCCTATGGTTCCGTCTACTGCTCAGAATCCTTTTGGAGGGAAAGCCTTCAGGCCGCCGAAGGCTCGTGGTCCTATGAGATTCTCCCTGAACGCTTTGGGGGAACGCAGCTGTATCTGGTGATTAAGGGGGGCTAGAGGGCTAGAGGGCTAGAGGGCTAGAGGGCTAGAGCTTGGCAAAACAACGGAAAGTCCCAGCGCGCAGCGAAGGTCCACCACTTTATTTAAGGGCAAAAGAGATGAAACGTTTAAGCGAAAAGCTTCAGCGCGAAGCGCGTGCTCTCTAGCTTTCTAGCTCTCTAGCTTCAGCAGCCCGAGCTTCCTAGCCCTTCAACGGCAAACTAAACACGAATTCCGTTCCTATTTCGGTGCTTTCCTCGACCCAAATGCGGCCCTGGAAGCTCTCAACGATAGTCTTTACAATCGCGAGGCCCAAGCCTGTTCCGCGCGATTTGGTGGTAAACTTGGGCTCGAATATTTGCTCCCGACGATCATTGGGGATGCCTGTGCCATTGTCGCGCACAAAGAGGTGCGCTTGTCCCTCTTCGACACGCAGCCCAAAGGACACGAGCGGCTTGCGCCCGTCAGGCACAGACTCGAATGCGTTATTGAGTAGGTTGTTTAGCACGCGCAATAGCTGCTCTTCATTGGCGAGTACCGTCCAGTCCCCGTCCCGCGAGATGAGCAAGCTCGCATTTGGATAGGCCACATGACACTCTTTCAAAAGGTTCCGCAAAGAGACGGCCTTCCGATCGTGCGCGGGAAGTCGGGTAAACTGGCTGAAGTCCCCCGCAATTTGGGTCATGGCATCAATTTGGGCCAGCATGCCTTCAGCAAACACCTTAATGGACTCTGGCGTATGCTCGTCGGCATTCATCGCATGCAACTGAGTCATCAAGCGCATCGGAGTCAGCGGATTCTTGATTTCGTGGGCCACTTGCTGCGCCATTTCCTTCCAAGCGCTTTCCTTTTCAGCCAAGGCCAAGGCTTTGGCGTGTTCCTCCGTCATGTCCACCATGCGATTGTATTCCGCGATCAAAGCTCCAATTTCGTCCTTAGAGGCCCATTGAACATGCTTTTTGTCTGCTGTGCTGCGCGTAGAGCGCATGGCATCTCCCACGGCTTCCAGTCCGCGCGTAATGCTGCGGGAGAGCAAATACGCAAAATAGGCCGCCGCCAAGAACAACACGATATTGAGGTAAGCCAAGGCCCGGAAGAAGGCCTCATCTTCCACTGGGAGGGAGCGACCATCCGTGTAAGGGACGACCATGATGGCTAATGGCAGGCCCTCCGCATTCGCAATTTCCGTCGAATAAATCATGATCTCTCGCAGCGTATCCGCAGAGGGGTGGATGGTCAATACCTCATTGCGTTGATTCCGAATACCCTCGGGCAAACGCATGGGAAAGGTGCCGTCATCGGTCAACGCCGGATTGCTTCCGAGTAGCAAGCTGCCGTCCATGGCATAAAGCGCGACGTCCATGCCGTGAATCTCCGCGATGGCACAAAGTTCCGAGCTCAACAGCTCGGGGAGCGCCTCCGTCGAAAGGGGGCCCTCCGCTTGGCGTGAAAGTTCGTGGGCAACGTGGGATTCAATGGCCTGTTCCTTGCGTAGCAGGCGATCTCGGTGGTATTCCACTTCTTCCGCACGGAAGTGCAAGCCGCTGACAATCCCGGTCGCGCCAAAGCCCACTAAGACAAGCAAGAGCATAGCGAGAAAAATCCGGGTCCGTAGAGTAATGGTAGGCCAACGCATAGGTCACAAATCTAGCGGCAATAATAACGCCAAAGCGCGGCCGTTGGGCCGCGCTTTGTGCATTTAATCGCTTTCAAGCGTTTATCCGTTCAAGGCTTCCGCGCCTCCAACGATCTCCAAGATCTCGTTGGTGATGGCCGCTTGACGGGCTTTATTGTATTGAAGTTTGAGACCGTCGCGCATGGAAGTCGCGTTGTCTGTGGCTTTGTGCATGGAGGTCATCCGCGCACCGTGTTCGGACGCTTGAGAATCCAACAGCGCTTTGAACACTTGACTCTTGATGCTCGTAGGAATGAGCTCTTCCAACAAGGAAACCTTATTGGGCTCATACAGATAGTCGCCTGCTTGGCCCTCGCTACTTACGGCCGGTTGGACCGGAAGCAACTGCTCCTCTTGCAACAATTGAACAGCCGCATTTTTGAACTGATTGTAAATCATCACCACTTTGTCATAGTGGCCCTGAACATAGCCCTGCATGGCTACTTCGGCTACCCGTCGTGCTCCTTCAAAATGGACTTGGTTCACGACTTCTAGCTCCTCGCCGACCACATTCATGGTCTTCTTCAGGAGATCGCGTGATTTTTTGCCCACCGTAAAGACGGAGACGGTTGCGCCTTGTGCTTCATACGCTTCTGCTACCACCTTGGTGCGCTTAATCACCGAAGAGTTGAACGCGCCACATAGCCCTCGATTGGCCGTCATGGCGATAATCAACACACGCTGAATAGGTCGCTCCTGGGCGTAGGGGTTCTCTGAAGCATCCAACGTAGCCGCGACGTTCCCCATTAGTGCCGTCAGCTTTTGGGCATACGGGCGCATTTGGATGATGGCATCCTGGGAGCGCTTCAGCTTGGCGGCCGAAACCATCTTCATCGCAGACGTAATCTGCATGGTGCTGGACACCGATGCGATGCGATTACGTAGCTCTTTTAGATTGGCCATGAGTACTAGTTTCTACGGATTAGGCGGTAAAGGCGGGCAATACTTCCTTGGCTGCGTTTTCAATGGCAGCGATTTGGTCATCTCCCCAGGCGCCGGCACGCAATGCGTCCAAGACGTCTTGGTGCTTGCTCTCCATGTAGGCGATGAAGCTATTTTCGAAGGCCTTCACTTTCTCCACGGGCACCGCATTCAGCATGCCTTTTGTGCCGATGTAGATGATCGCTACTTGCTTCTCTACGCTCATGGGGTCATTCACCTTCTGCTTCAAGATCTCCACGTTGCGGCGACCCTTGTTGATGACGTTCATGGTGGCGGCGTCCAAATCCGAACCGAACTTGGCGAAGGCTTCCAATTCGCGGTACTGCGCTTGGTCGAGCTTCAAGGTGCCTGCCACCTTCTTCATGGGCTTGATTTGGGCCGAACCCCCTACGCGAGATACCGAGATACCCACGTTAATGGCCGGACGAACGCCCGAGTTGAACAAGTCTGCCTCTAAGAAGATCTGACCGTCCGTGATGGAGATGACGTTGGTGGGAATGTACGCAGAGACGTCACCCGCTTGAGTCTCAATGATCGGCAAGGCCGTCAAGGAACCGCCGCCTTTCACGATGGGCTTCAAGGACTCGGGCAAGTCGTTCATGTTTTTGGCGATGGTGTCGTCCTTGATTACCTTGGCCGCACGCTCGAGCAAGCGGCTGTGTAGGTAGAAGACATCACCAGGGTAGGCCTCACGACCTGGAGGGCGACGAAGCAACAAGGACACCTCGCGGTAGGCCACAGCCTGCTTAGACAAGTCATCATAAATGATCAAGGCAGGGCGTCCCGTGTCACGGAAGTACTCGCCGATGGCGGCTCCGGCAAACGGCGCGTAGAACTGCATGGGAGCGGGATCTGCCGCGTTGGCCGCCACGATCGTGGTGTAGGCCATGGCGCCCTTTTCTTCCAAGTTTTTCGCCAAGGCGGCGACCGTAGACCCTTTCTGACCAATGGCCACATAGATACAGTACACGGGCTCGCCCTTGTCGTAGAATTCTTTTTGGTTGATGATGGTGTCGATGGCCACCGTCGTCTTGCCTGTTTGGCGGTCACCAATGATCAATTCCCGCTGGCCACGGCCGATGGGGATCATGGCGTCGATGGCCTTGATGCCCGTTTGAAGTGGCTCGTTTACAGGTTGGCGGTAAATAACCCCGGGGGCTTTGCGCTCCAACGGCATGTTATAGCGTGTGCCTTCGATGGGGCCTTTTCCGTCGATGGGATTTCCCAAGGTGTCTACCACGCGGCCGAGCATGCCCTCGCCTACTTCGATCGAGGCGATGACGCCCGTGCGCTTCACAGTAGATCCTTCTTTAATGCCTTCGGCGGCGCCCAACAATACGATACCGACATTGTCTTCTTCCAAGTTCAATACAATACCGCGCAGCCCTGTTTCGAACTCCACGAGTTCGCCAGATTGCGCGTTTTCCATGCCGTATGCACGGGCGATACCGTCACCGACTTGCAATACAGTGCCTACTTCTTCAAGCTGAGCATCGGATGCGAAACCGGAAAGTTGTTGGCGCAGGATAGCTGAAATCTCTGCTGGTTTTACGTCTGCCATTTGGTGGGAATTTAAAAGTCCGCGATGTATAAGTTTTTATCAAATTCACGTTCGAGTTTGGCCAAAGAGGAGGCCACGGAGGCATCTACTTGCTGGTCAGCGACCCGAAGCACAAATCCCCCAATAAGTGACTCGTCAATAACCTGCTCTAGCTGAACGTCAGAGGATTCAGGTGTTTTTAACAAGCCCAAAAGTTGGGTGACTTGCTCGGCCGTCAGCGGAGCTGCCGAAGCAACCCTTGCCCGAACGACCTTTTTCTCAGCCAAATACAGGCTGGTATATTTTTCCAATATTCCCTCCAAATGGGCCTCTCGGCCGTGTTTGACCAATAAGGCCAAAAACAAGTCCATCAAAGGGTCTAACTGGTTGGAAAACGCCTTCGTCAACGTTTTCAGTTTTTGTTCAGGCTTGATAACCGGGCTCTTCAAGAACATGCGAAAGTCGCGGCTCTCCTTGAGGACAGCCAACAATGTATCGCTGTTTGCTTTGACCACGTCCAACGACTGGCGTTCACGCGCCAAATCTAACAGGGCCTTTGCGTAGCGGCTTGAAGCGCGCAGAGTGCTCATCGTCTGATTAGTTCAATTTAACGTCCTGCATGGCGCGGTCGACCATGGCCTTTTGTGCTGCGGCATCCTTCAATTCCGCGCGCAAAATGCGTTCGGACATGTCAATCGCCAATTGGGCCACTTGGTTTTTCACCTCGGTCATGGCGGCCATTTTTTCGTTGTTGATTTGGATGCGGGCAGATTCCAACACTTTAGCCGCCTCTTCGGACGCGGCCGTTTTGGCGTCCGCGATAGTCTTGTCACGCAATACGCGGGCCTCTTTCAAAATCTGCTCGCGCTCTTCGCGGGTTTGCTTTAAAAGTTGCTCGTTGTTCGACTGCAATGAGGCCATTTCCGCCTTCGCCGCTTCCGCCGCTTTCAGGGCTAAATCAATCGCTCCTTCGCGATCCTGAACTGCTTTCAAGATCGGCTTCCAAGCAAACTTCGCCAAAAGGAAAAGCAAGAGGAAGAACGTGAGAGTCGTCCAAAAAATGAGGCCAAAGCCCGGTGTTACGATACCCATGGTTTTACGTTTCTGAGGTTTACAAATTCACCAAAAAGGCACGTTTGGCAGGGCTTCCCTGCCAAACGACCTCTGTATGGTGAGGTATTAATTACCCAACAACGCGACAACGATGGCGAACAGGCCGGCACCTTCAACGAGGGCAGCGGCAATAATCATGTTCGTTTGAATCTTGCCAGTTGCCTCAGGGTTGCGTGCAATGCCGTCCATCGCGTGACCGCCGATGAGACCAATACCAATGCCAACTCCGATAGCGGCTAAACCTGCTCCAAGTGCTGCAATGCTTCCAGTCATGATAGTTGAATTTTAATTTGAATTAATCGTTAGTGGTGTTCTTCGTGCATAGCGGCTCCAATATATAGCGCCGTTAAAAGGGTAAAGATGTACGCTTGCAAAGCGGCCACCAAAAGCTCCAAAATGGAGATAAACAAGGTCAAAAGAACCGACGCAGGGCTGACCCACACGGTTTCAAAAATGAATACGAGAGAAACCAAGCTGAGGACAATAATGTGTCCCGCGGTGATGTTTGCGAACAAACGAATCATCAAGGAGAAGGGCTTGGTAAAAATGCCGATGAACTCTACAATCGCCAACAGGGGCTTGACCGCCACCGGCAGCCCGGGCATCCAAAAGATGTGGCTCCAATAATGCTTGTTTCCATTGACGTTCGTCACGACAAATGTGACGAGTGCCAGAACCATGGTCACGGCAATGTTCCCCGTCACGTTGGCTCCCCCAGGAAAGAAGGGAATAAGACCCATCAAATTGTTGATCCAGATGAAAAAGAAAATAGTCAAAAGCATCGGCACAAACCGCGCATAATGCGGCCCAATGTTGTTTTTGGCAATGTCATCCCGAACAAAAACCACCAAAGGCTCCACGAAGCCCCTTAAGCCCTTGGGGCTCGAATTGGGATTCTTCTTGTAGCTGCGCGCCGTGGAAAGAAAGAGCCATAGAATGAGGACCGCTCCAAAAAGCAAGGAAGCCACATTCTTGGTGATCGAAATGTCCCACGGGCTTTGGTTCGCCACGGCGTGAGTTTCTTCGTCCATTTCCGCATAAACTCCGTGTGCATTGGCTACGTCGGAGGCGTAATAAATCTTCTCGTGGATATTGACAAACCGCTGACCACCTGCCTCGACAACATGTGTGCCCTCTTGGTCATGGTGGAATGCCGAAGAAGAAAAAACCACCAGCCCTTCTTCCGTGTATAAAATGACCGGCAATGGGATGCTCACTGGGTGGTCATTCCAGTCGAAAAGATGCCACCCATGGCTATCCGCTATGTGGTGCATGATGACCTCGGCAGGGTTGAACGCTTCCTTTACTTCCTCCGCGTGTCCTTCAGCGTGATCTGACGACGAACTCATTCGTTCAGACGCCTCGGAGCCCGTTTCAGATGCTAGAACGGCTGGCCCGGCTAGCAAGAAGAGTCCAAAAAGAATGCGATTTAGTTTAGTCATGGGGGTATGCCAAATGCGCGGCAAAGATACTTCGCACAAATTCCAATTCCTACTTATTCTTAATCCAATTAATAGCCACGATTGATTCGGCAATAAGGACAAAGATGTACGCTGCGACAAACTGCAAGGCGGCACTCCGAAAATCGGGCGCATCGCGCAGAATCAAAGGGAGAATAACGGCGCCCAATCCGAGAATCATTCGAACCACTCCGCCCACAAAATAGATGGGGATGAAGCGCCCCGGCTTTTGGTTTTCGATGGATTGAGCTAGGCCAAAAAGAGCAAATCCTGTCCCCGCCCAATACACGTCACCCACCCAAAATATTCCGTCTTGGTCGAGCACATAGAAAAACATGCCGTGCATCATCGCCCAAAGGGCGTACGTCAAAAGCAGCGAAAAGCCCCAATTTCTCATTTAGCGTCGTTCAAAATTTGTTTTACCACGAGGCCAAGAGCCAAGAGTGTCGATAGCAGAGAACAGACAACGGTCGCCCAGGGAGTTTGGTCGTTTGACCACCTTCCCGCGTCTACATCCAAATAATATCCTCCATAGGTGCCCAAGGCAATGACCAAGCCCATTTGAAAGGCCATTCCTGAATATTTAAGGGCGTTTTTCACCGCGGATTAGGCCGCAGAGGCTTCCTTCTTGGCCACGGTATCTGCCGGGGTTGCGGTCGTTTTGCGATTGGCCATGACGCACGTGCCCGTGAATTGGGCCCCGGACTCTACCGCCAATTGACCCGTATTCAAATCCGCTTGAACATTTGCCGATTGGAGCAACGTGGTGAGGCCTTTGATTTCCAATTTTCCCAACACGCGCCCAGCTAATGAGGCCTCTTGTGCCCGAATTTCCCCATCCACCGCGCCTCCAGGTCCCACGACGAGCTTTCCGCCCACCGAAAGATTTCCTTTGACATGGCCATCAATGCGGATATCCCCTGGAGAGTGGATGTTTCCTTGAATTTGTGTTCCTTCCACAATGCGGTTATGCTCCGCAGAAGCGTCGTTGCGTCGAGGTGCGTTGATCATAGCGTGTACATCATTTCCACAAAGCGTTTGTAGCCCGTGAGGTCTTTGTTAGTGTAAAAATGCGCAAAATTTTGCACGGTTATAGGCCAATACACCGGATCATATGGATTTAGGAACTGGGTGACCGCGGAAGCGCGCCGCACTTTGGTCCGATAATCCATGGCTTCCGAGCTGTTTTTAAAGCCGTCAACCGCTACAATCTGGCTGCTTTCATCCAAAGGTAAGAGCCGAATGGACATGGGGCTTCCCGCAAAATACTGCTGGTGGAAGCGCGCTAAGGCGTTCCGCACGTCATTCGAGTTTCCGGACGAGGAGAAAATGATGAGAACTTGGTGCGGGACGGCGAGTGCCTCGGTGTACGGGCTGGACACTCCCGCGGTTTCATCCGCCTCCGACGCGAGTGACATTTTAATGTTCCCGGCCGCGACTGCTTGGGGGGTGTTCGGAAAGCCTTCTTCCACTTCCGTCAACGCCGCAATGAATGCGACGCGTCCCGACTTGCCGCCTGTCGCTTGGGCGTTCAACAAGGCCGCCCTCGGGGCTTCATCTGCATTCCACGTCGTCGATGCATAGACCCCCATGGCCGACGCCCACCGACGCGATTCCACATGGTCTACCATCGCACGGAATTCCCTGGTCGTGGCGATTCCCTTGGGGGCTTCCTCCGCTTCACCGCGAAGAAGGGCCGCGTATCGGGTGTTCGGGTACACTTGAAGCACCCTTTCTTTTTCCGTTTGAGCTTGGACCCCTTCTTCGCGCTGGAGGTAGAGGCGATGCAAGGCGTAGTGAACAAAGGCTTCTTCCTCACAGCCTGGGTGGGCGCCTTGTCCGCATATAACTCGCAAACTGTCTGGCATGCCGCATTCCCCTTCCATGCGCTTCAGGGCGGCAAGAGCTTCATCTAAGTCCCCAATTTGATCTCGATAAATCGCGGCGGCCTCCATGAGCGAACTACAAATCAATTCTTGACAGGAGTCCCGGGCCTCAACGGTTCGGGGAATTGCCGCCAAATAACTATTTACGTCATAGGCTGGGTCGATGTAGGCCTCTCCCTCCCCCATGGGGTCGTCTGAAGCCGAGGGGCCTCCTTGGTTCATCGTTCCCATCGCCCAGGTGCCGGAGGCACTCTGAAGGCGCCAGTTGTCCACGTTGGGCCGCTGGCCCCACTGGGTGTTGAAGCTAGCCATACCGGCGGCACGGGATACGGGATTGTAAAAAATCCAGCCCCCCGCCGCGCTACCCCCAGCCACCGGGCCGGTGGCCGCAATCAAGGCTGATTGGGCGTTTAGCTGTGCATTCAGTGCCGCCCGCTCGGCTGCGCGGATGGCTTGCTGCTCTTGTCTTTTGAGTTGATCCACATAGGCCGTGAATTTCGAACGCAAAAAGGCGTCCGATTTGGTGCCCAATACCATCAGGGAATCGTTTCGATCAATACTCTGAACTACCGCCATCAAAGCATTCAGACCGTCGCGCCGCTTAGACAGAGATTTCTTTAACACGTGCCCTTCTGGGAGGAGGGCATAGGCCGAATCCAAGTCCACCTGGGCCCGAGCATAGCGTTTGGCTTCAAAGTGCATGCCGCCACGATCTGAGTAGGCCATAGCCCAAAGCACCGCTCGGGCGTTTTGGCCCGATCCCACGCAGCGGTCCAAGTAAAATAAGCGATTCTTGTCATCGTCTTGGGCCTCCGCCACCCGCGCCAGGGCGTAGTATATACGATCCTGGTAGGCTGCGTTTTTGGGCTCTTTGAGGAGCTTGAGGAGTTCCGCATAGAGCTTCTGGGGGCGGCCATCGCCATTCAACGTTTTGTGAAGTTGCGCCTCGAGCAGCATATCATAGGTGCCCGGTTGACCCGAGATACAGCGCTCAAAGGCCTGGCGGGCTAGCAATCGCTCTCCCGCAATTTCATACAGCTGTCCGGCAATGAACGCATAACGAGCCCAGTCCTTCCGGTTTTTGGTTTGTTCCGACGCCCGTCGCAACAAATCCGCCGCTATCACGGGTTCTTGCTCGCTCAGGTGCCCTTGAGCCCGAAGGACCAAAACTTCGACTTCATATCGATCCGGAATTCCGATGCGCTCCAGTTCGTCCAAGGCTGTCAGGGTCGCTGGACCATTCCCTTGACGCGCTTGGATCAGAATTCGATGCAACTCAGATTGGTAAAAAAGGTGCGCCTCTCCGGAGGCAAACCAGCGATCTGGATTCCAAATCGGGATAGGTTTGGCCCGGCGATCCGTATTTCGAGAAACAATGGCATAGGCCTCCTGTGCCGCCACATCTAGCCCCATTAAAGCCTGGGCGTCCCCCATGAGCACATAGGCATCATAGACCACCCGGTTTCGTTGGTTGCCCCGAAACATCATAGAATGGTCTTGAATGGTCTTCGTAGCCTTTTCAACGGCCCGCTTGAGGTCTGCGGCCGCAGCAGAGCCTTCCTTGGCTTGGCCCCACGGATAGATCGCTAAAACGCGGTCATACACGTCCACATGCTCATTCTGCAAACTTTTGAGGGCCTCATCAAATGCTTCCTGACCATTAAAGAGGGGGTTGAACCGCGACGTCATTTGATGGTACGTCCGGTTGATGGCCCGGTCTTTGGTCCGGCTACAAGACCATCCTACCAGGACCATACTCGCCCAGAGCATGATTCGGAAAATGTGGGAGGGGAGGGCTACCTTCATGGACATATTGGGGTCGGAAACATCTAACGACTCGGCCCCAAAGTTATTTCATGGAGATGGGCCACGCGGACCCAATATCTTTGTAACGCATGGAAAAAAAGGAGAAACAACCGAAGCGATGGCACAAACTGCTCCGGAAGTACCGCGTGGTACTCCTGGATGAGGCGTCTTTTGAGGAACGTTTTTCCATGGTGCTGAGCCGATTCAATGTCTTTATTACCGTGGGAACAACCGCGGTTGTCCTCATCGTGAGCACCATCCTCTTGATTGCCTACACGCCGCTGCGTGAATACATTCCCGGCTATGCCAGCACCTACTTGCGCCGATCTGCCATCGCCTTGGACAATGAATCAGATTCCTTAACCGCCCAAGTTGCCTATCAGGAGGCCTTCATTCGGCGCCTCCAAGCCGTGTTGGATGGCTCCTTGCCTGGAGATTCTCTGGGCAGCGCTTCGGCCATTCCGGAGGGCTGGAGTCCCGAAAAACTGAAGCCCACGGACAGAGAATTAGCCTTGCGTCAAGCGGTCGCTGAAATGGAAGCCCAAGGAAAGGGAACGATAGATCCCGACAAGGATTTGCTTCGTCCTACCCCAGGAGAAGTCCTTACGCGTCAACGCATTGTTCGGCGCGAATTTGGTATTGCCCTAGGTGGTCAAGAAGGAGACCCTGTGGTTTCCATGAAAGACGGGACCGTCTTGTCGGTGGAGGGCACTCCTTCATTGGGTTTTGTCGTCTTGGTTCAACATTCCGGTGGGGGAGTGGGTCGATATGGCAACCTGGGTAAGGCCACCAAACGCGCCGGCGACTATCTCAAACAAGGGGATGTTTTGGGAACGCTAGGAGAAGCTCCAGAAGGGGAAGCCTCCTTCGTTACCGTTCAATATTGGTTGGGAGGAGAGTCCCTCAACCTAGAAAAGCTATTAGGTCTCTAACCCGCTATGGCCACACTGAAAGAGCTCGGCGCCCGCATATGGGCCAACATCGCCGCTCGGGAAACGGCTCGCTGGGCTGCCAAGCCCGTCGAAACCCAAGAAAAAGTATTTCAAAAGCTCATTGCCCGAGCCAAGGACACGGCTTTTGGTCGTGACCACGACTTTGCGAACATTCGGACCATGAAAGACTTTCAGGCCCGAGTCCCCGTGCGAGACTACGAAGAACTGCGTCCCTACATGGACCGCGTCGTGGCAGGAGAATCGGATGTGCTCTGGCCTGGAAAGCCCACCTACTTCGCGAAAACGAGTGGTACCACCTCGGGCGCCAAGTATATCCCTCTGACCAAAGAGTCTGTCCCCACCCAAATTAAATCCGCCCGAAATGCCTTGTTGGCACACATCCGAAACACGGGGCGCTCGGGCTTCTTGAACGGCAAAATGATCTTTCTTCAAGGGAGCCCCGAACTCGAAAGCAAAAATGGCATCCCCACGGGGCGGCTTTCAGGCATCACGGCCCACTTTGTTCCCTCCTACTTGCTTAAAAACCGCATGCCCTCTTGGGAAGTAAACTGTATCGAAGATTGGGAACGCAAAGTAGATGCGATTGTGGAAGAAACTCACATGGCAGATATGACCGTCATTAGCGGCATCCCGCCGTGGGTTCAAATGTATTTTGAGCGCTTGATGGCTAAGACGGGCAAGGCCACGATGGCCGAAGTCTTTCCCCATTTTGACCTTTTTGTAACGGGCGGTGTTTCTTTTGAGCCCTACAAAGCGCGCTTTGCGGAGCTCTTTGGTCGGGACATCCCCATTTTAGAAACCTACCCGGCGTCTGAGGGCTTTTTTGCCTACCAAGACCAAAAAGAGAGCAAAGACCTTTTGCTTCTCTTAGACAACGCCATGTTTTATGAATTTATTCCGGCCGACCAGTATTTTGAGCAAAGTCCTCCGCGGCTAACCATCGGCGAAGTGGAGATCGGGGTCAACTATGCTCTGGTGCTCAACACCAACGCCGGCCTCTGGGGATACAGCATTGGTGACACGATTCAATTTGTGTCCACCTCCCCCTACCGCATCCGCGTTTCGGGCCGAATCAAACACTACATCTCCGCCTTTGGAGAGCACGTCATTGGTTCCGAGGTGGAATATGCGATGGAACAAGCCGTGCAAGCCCATGGCGGCCAAGTCCGCGAATTCACCGTCGCTCCGCAAGTCACCCCCACGGAGGGCGGGTTGCCTTACCACGAGTGGCTAGTTGAATTTGATGTGGCTCCGAAGGGCCTTGTCGGATTTGCCCACGCTTTGGATGCCGCCATGCGCAAAAAGAATGTGTACTACGATGATTTGATCGATGGAGGCATCTTGCGAACGTGCGTGGTACGAAATCTTCCGCCCGAATCTTTTATACGCTACATGAAGTCTGAAGGCAAATTAGGCGGCCAAAACAAGGTTCCACGTCTGATGAACGACCGCAAAATCGCGGACGCCTTGATGGCCTACTTAGAGGCCTAATTTCCCGTCGTCCGGGGTGTAGCCCATGTCTTGTTCGGAGGGCGCGTGAGACGCGGCCACCGCCAAGCGATCGCAGCGTTCGTTTTCTGGATGTTCATTGTGGCCTTTGATCCAGGTATACTCTACGCGGTGAGGCTCCATAGCTTTTAACAGGCGCTTCCAGAGGTCGGGGTTCTTGACTTTGGCCCAGCCTCGGCGCTTCCAATTGCCAATCCAGTTCTTTTGAAATGCGTCCACCACATATTTGCTGTCCGACACCACCGTCACTTCACAGCCTGCGACTTTTAACGCCTCCAGGCCCACAATGACCGCCAACAATTCCATCCGGTTGTTGGTCGTGTGGTAAAATCCTCCCGACAATTCCTTTTCATTGTTGCCATGACGCAAGATGGCCCCATAGCCCCCGGGGCCAGGATTGCCTTTGGCGGCGCCATCGGTATATAATTCTACGCGGGGCATTGGTCGGGGCGAGGTAGGGGTTGGTTCAATAGCAAGGCTTCTACCACACGAGGGAGGGCCCAGTGTTCAGCCCGTAAGATACGAGCCTGTAGGTCCTCTGGGCCATCTTGGGGGGCCACAGGGACTCGACATTGGAAGAGCGCCCGACCCTCGTCATAGCGCTCGGACACCTCGTGGACGGTGAGGCCCGACTCCGCATCCCCGGCTGCCAATACAGCACGATGGATATGAAGGCCGTACATGCCCGGACCCCCGTGCTTGGGCAGCAGGGCGGGATGCACATTCCAGATTCGGTGCGGAAAGGCTCGAATCCATTGGGCAGGAATCAATTTGAGATACCCCGCACAGACCACTGCGGAGATCCCCGCGGCCTTCCATTGATCGATTACGCGATCGTCCTCGGCGCCGGGCGCGAAAACATGCACCGGCACGGATAAATCGCGGCTCAAAACACCCGCTTTCGGAGAATTTGTCCAAATTCCTTCGATGCGGCAAAATTTATGTGCCGTAAAATATTCGACCATTGCTGCCGCATTGCTGCCGCTTCCGGAGGCCAAAACAGCCAGTGAAATAAGGGGTTGAGGGGACTCCGAGGTCATGCCGTCAAAGGTAGTTCATGGGGGTAAATCCGACCGGCTCTGAACGAAATGTATTGTACTAAATGCCGGTATGGCGTTTCTTTGCACCGATTCAACCAATCTAAACTCACTGTTATGTCGGATATCGCATCCCGCGTTAAGGCCATTATCGTCGACAAGCTCGGCGTTTCTGAAGCCGAAGTCACTGCCGAAGCATCATTCACCAACGATTTAGGTGCTGATTCTCTAGACACCGTAGAATTAATTATGGAATTCGAAAAAGAATTCGATATCCAAATTCCAGATGACCAAGCCGAAAACATTGCTACGGTAGGTCAGGCTGTTTCGTACATCGAAGCCGCAAAAGCCTAATCATCCTTGGGGTGGAACTTAAGCGTGTAGTCGTTACAGGTATCGGGGCATTGACCCCGATTGGTAATAACGCCAAAGAATTTTGGGACGGCCTGCTCGAAGGAAAGAGTGGTGCCGCTCCCATTACTCGTTTTGACACCACCAAGTTCAAAACCCAATTTGCTTGCGAGATTAAGAATCTTCAGGTAGAGGACTTTATCGATCGCAAAGAACTCCGCCGCATGGACCGATGCACGCATCTAGGTCTCATTGCGGCCGATGAAGCCATTCAAGATTCGGGAATTGCAGAATCCGAAACGTCCAAGGACCGCATTGGCGTCATTTGGGGTTCCGGCATTGGGGGAATTGACACCTTTTTTGAGGAGGCGACCAGTTTCGTTGCAAGCGAGGGTGCGCCTCGCTTCAATCCCTTCTTCATCCCCAAAATGATTGCCGACATCTGCGGCGGTCATGTCTCTATGAAATACGGGTTCCGTGGCCCGAACTACACGACCGTTTCGGCCTGCGCCTCCTCTACAAACGCCATCATTGATGCCTTGATGTTGCTTCGCCTCGGCAAAGCAGATGTCATTGTTTGTGGTGGCTCCGAAGCAGCCATCGGCCCAGGCGGCATTGGCGGATTTAATGCCATGCATGCCCTATCGACCCGAAACGAAGATCCCACCACGGCCTCCCGCCCATTTGACAAAGACCGCGACGGTTTTGTCATGGGAGAGGGCGCTGCCTGCATGGTGCTCGAGTCCTACGACCACGCCGTAGCGCGCGGTGCCAAAATTTACGCGGAGCTCGCTGGCGGAGGCTTGTCTGCCGACGCACACCATTTAACAGCTCCCCACCCCGAAGGATTGGGTGCCTTGAATGTGATGCGCAATTGCTTGGAGGATGCCGGCTTGCGTCCGGAAGATGTCGACTATGTCAACGTTCACGGCACATCAACCCCCCTGGGCGATATCGCGGAAACCAAAGCCATCCAGGGAGTTTTTGGAGAGCACGCGTACAGACTGAACATCAGTTCCACCAAATCCATGACGGGTCATTTACTCGGGGCCGCAGGGGCCGCCGAAGCTTTAGTCGCCTGCTTGAGCGTGGTTCACGACATCGTGCCGCCCACAATCAATCACTTCACAGACGACCCTGAATTAGACGACAAGCTGAATTTCACCTTTAACGTAGCCCAAAAACGCATCGTCCGCGCCGCCCTGTCAAATACCTTCGGATTTGGTGGCCACAATGCTTCGGTGTTATTTAAGAAGGTGGTTTAATTTATGCTTCGCACCCTTCTTTCCTACTTCAAAACGGTTCCTGCCGAATCCAAAGAATTACTTGCCGCTATTCGGGGAATGACCGGTGTGCGTCCCTACGATCCGAACATTTATCTCGCCGCCTTCCGCCGAAAGGTGGATGACCAAAGCCAAAAAAACGCGAATATGCGTTATGAACGCTTGGAGTATCTAGGCGATGCGGTATTGGGCGTTCTCATGGCGGAGTATCTCTATGACAAATATCCCAATGGGGATGAGGGATATCTCACGAGTATGCGCTCGAAAGTTGTCTCCCGTAAAGCGCTGAATCGCATCGCTGTAAAAATGGGCATTCCCGATTGGATGCAACATTCCGCGCGTGGGAGACGAATTGGAACCACTTCCGTCCCGGGCAATACGCTGGAGGCTCTGGTGGGTGCTGTATATGTGGATCGTGGGTGGAACGACACGAAAATTTTCGTCCACAAGCACTTGTTAGACGCGCATGTCAACTTTAACCGCGTCGAAAAAGAGGTTATTTCCTACAAAAGTCTTTTGATTGAGTGGGTCCAACGCCAGAAAAAGACGTTCGAATTTGTCGTCCTCGACGAAAATGGCTCCCAACATCGAAATCGTTTTACGATGAGCGTTTCCGTCGATGGAGAGGTTCAAGGCGAGGGATCGGGACAATCTAAAAAAGCCGCGGAAGAAGCCGCTTCACGTGCCGCTTGCCAGGCCTTAAATCTTGGACGCCGTGAGCCGTCTCGTTCTCGACGACGTCGATGAGGGAACACCTCCGAGTCTCTTGGGGCTCAGCACATCGCTGAGCGACCCTACGCTTGTTTTCTTTTTGAATCAAACCCTCTCCTGGTCCCTGCGGCGGGTGGAAGACCTGTCGTGCGTTCAAGCTCCTTTGCGCTCTCGGCACGCGCTCTATCGAGGGGCTGTAGGCGCCCAAGAACAGGCTTTGTTTTGGAATACTCCAGAAGAGACAGCCTGGCTCGCTGGACACGCTCCCTCCTCTTCCGGCCTGTTTTCAGGAGAAGACACGGCGCCCCCAAGGCGTCCATTCCTACAAAAACCCCCGAGAATTCATGCCGTCCTCATCCTGGATCCGCCGCTATCTCCCGGGGAAATGGTAAATTTGCAGCGGCAGATTGCACTGATATCAGGCGTGGTCGGTCAGAATGTCCTCCCTTGGTCTACCCTTCGTGTTCGAGATCATTTTCTCTTAGAACCACTGAACAAAGCATAAAGCGTACACCGCTATGAAACGAACGAAAATTGTCGCCACCCTGGGGCCCGCCTCTTCCGAACTGCATGTTTTGGAAGCCATGTTGCATGCCGGTGTCAATGTGTTTCGGGTAAACTTTTCTCATGGAGATCATGCGCAGCATCGCACCACAATTCGCAACATCCGAGAGATATTAGATCGAACTGGATTGCATGCCGCCATTTTAGCTGATTTACAAGGCCCCAAGCTTCGAGTTGGCCATGTGGAAGAGGGCGCTATGGTTGCGCCGGGTGACCGCATCGTCTTCACCAACGAAGCCTGCGAAGGAACCAAGGAGCGCGTATACATGACCTACACGCAGTTTCCCAAAGACGTAAACCCCGGAGAAATCATCTTGCTTGATGATGGTAAATTGATGATGCGTGTGGTTTCAACCAACCGCAAAAATGAAGTCGTCGCAGAAGTGGTTCAAGGAGGGGCGCTTTTGTCTAAAAAGGGAGTTAATCTTCCAAACACCCGCGTCTCTTTACCTTGTTTAACAGAAAAAGACTTGGCCGACCTCGAGGTTGCTTTAGAGGAAAATGCCGATTGGATTGGATTAAGCTTTGTGCGTAGCGCTCAAGACATTAAAGAGCTCCGAGCCATCTTGAAAAAGAAAAAATCCAACGCAGGAATTATCGCAAAAATTGAAAAGCCCGAAGCGGTTTCGGATATAGAACGCATCTTGGACGCCACGGACGGCGTAATGGTCGCTCGGGGAGACCTCGGAGTGGAGGTGCCCATGGAAAGCGTGCCCTTGATCCAGAAAATGATTATCGCCAAAGCCGTTGAACGCGCCAAGCCCGTCATCGTTGCGACTCAAATGATGGAGAGCATGATTGACAGCATGACACCCAGCCGAGCTGAAGTCAATGATGTGGCCAATGCCGTGTTAGATGGTGCGGACGCCGTGATGCTTTCTGGCGAAACCTCCGTGGGGAAGTTTCCCGTTGAGGTCGTCGCAACCATGGCCAAGATTGTTCTCGTCGCAGAAACCTCAGGGATTAATCACATCAAGGAACGCAAGCCCAAAAAAGGAGATGAGCGATTTGTGAATAATGCCATTTGCTTTCAAGCCGCCAAAATGGCGAATCTTGTTGGGGCAAAAGGCATTTGTACCATGACCTTCTCTGGGTATTCTGCCCAGTTAATTTCCTCCTTCCGCCCAAAGAGCAGCATCTACGCGTTCACCTCCAACCGCGCCATTTTGAATAAAGTGAGCTTGTACTGGGGGGTATGCGGCTATTTCTACGACGGCCTAGAGTCCACTGATCAAACGATGGCCGACATAGCCGCCCGGCTCCGAAATGATGGCGTTGTGGTCGATGGAGATTACATCATTCAATTAGCAAGCATGCCCATCCTGAAGAAGGGCACGACCAACACGATGCGTATCAAGCGCGTCGGAGAATAAGGTCTTTTGCGCTTTTAAGCGCTTTTTACATCGCCCCAGAGAAGAGGCTGAGGAAGCGCACATTATTCTCATAAAAGGCCCGTATATCGGGTATTTGGAAGCGCTGCATGGCAATTCGCTCTATGCCCATGCCAAAAGCATACCCGCTGTACACGGTAGGATCAATCCCGCACGAAGTCAGTACCGCGGGGTCCACCATGCCACAGCCCATAATCTCTAGCCAGCCGGTTCCCTTGGTCATGCGATGGTCCACTTCATTTTCTAAGCCCCACCATATATCCATCTCTGCGGAGGGCTCGGTAAAGGGGAAATAGCTTGGGCGGAGGCGTATTTCCGTTTTTTCGCCAAAAAACGCTCGAGCAAACTCTAAAAGTGTCTGCTTCATGTCCGCGAAAGAGACGTTTTGATCAATGTACAATCCCTCCACTTGGTGGAAAACGCAGTGGGAACGGCTCGAAATCGCTTCATTTCGAAAAACTCGGCCCGGAGCGATAATGCGAATCGGGGGGGGTTGCGTCTCCATGGTCCGCACCTGCACGCTGGACGTGTGGGTTCGAAGGGCCCAATCGGGGTCTTTAGCCAAGAAAAACGTGTCTTGCATGTCGCGCGCAGGATGCTCTAACGGGAAATTTAGGGCCGAAAAATTGTGCCAGTCGTCCTCCATTTCCGGGCCTTGGGCCACCGAAAAGCCCATGCGTTCGAAGATGGAAACAATTTCATTCCGCACTAAAGAGATGGGGTGGTGGGCCCCAGGAAGGGTGCCATACCCCGGGCGACTAAAGTCTTCTTGAGCCATCGTTCGGACGGGCTTCGGGGTGGTCTGGGCGGCGGCTAAAACCGCTTCAGCCTTTGTTTTTAGCGCATTTAGCGCCTGGCCTACCGCCTTCTTTTCTTCGTTTGAAACCGTCTTGAATTCGCCAAACAGCGCCGTCAATATGCCCTTCTTTCCTAGGTATTGGATGCGGAACTTTTCTGCCGCTTCAGGCGTCAAAAGCGTCGTTTGCTCAATCGTACGAATGTGTTTTTCAATGGTTTCCAGCATGGGAAAGGAATCGTTTATATTTGCTCAGCGCAGAGCGCAAAACTATTGCAAACCCGGATGAAGCTCAACAAAACACTCGTTTGGAGTCTAATTTTCTTCGCATTCCTCGGACTGAGCACCAGTTGCGAGGAGGAAGATACGCGTTCTCAGGTTCGCGTTCGCGTCCTAAATCAGGATTCTATCCCTATCCAAAACGCCTTGGTTCGCATGTTTGCGCCGGGCACCAACACGCTATTCACGGATCCAGACACCCAAGGGTCCTATTGGAGGTATTCCGGTTTGGACGGGTGGTGTGAGCCCTCATTCAAGTTTGATGGCGAAGCCTTTTTGGACGTAGAAGCGGCCAAAGGAGGATGGCGTGGATGTAGCTATGTGCACGTCACCAAGGGATCTATCGCAGAAATTATTGTCATGATGAAACCCTACGGCGACTTAAATAACGGATGCCCCCAATGAAACGATTGCTTCTCTCCCTCTTTGTAGCGATGCTCGGCATGACCGCCTGCACGAAAGATGACGCTCCAGTCTATCGATTCTCCGTGGAAGTCACGGATGAAAATGGCGTGCCCATCCAAAACGCCTATGTCCGCGCCACTGCGCCGGTCGTCAACGCTATTCCCGACTTCCAGGGACACACAGGCATTGACGGCATCATGCGAAATGATTCTGGAGATGATGTATTTGAATACCACATGCCGGCCGTTTTGCAAATTACCGCCCAAAAAGGGGACAACCCCCCGGTGGTCTTTGGTTGTGGCTATGTTAAGCTCGAGCCAGACAGCACCGTCGTCATGAAGATTGTCGTGCTTCCATACACGAACGGGTCTGCTGGCTGTTAACTAGCCGCAGATACCTGACCTTTCGCGCCCTCTTCGGAGGGCGTTTTTATTCAAGGGCTCCGTATGCCTTCGTTTCTATGGGTGGTGGTCCCGCGTCATATCCACCCTTGGCCCTCACAATAATGCACTACCGCTTCGCGCATCAGCCGTGCCTGGTGTCCCCCTGGCAGGCTAGGAAGGGCCTCAAGGACTTCGAAATGGGGCCAGCCATCTTCATCTCGACCCACAAATTTGTAATATCCATAGGGCTCTAAGAGTCGACAAATCCCTATGTGAAATACATCCACTTTGTGGTCTTTTCGCAAGGCCTGGTGCGGCATCTGAAGTTCTTGCAGACCAATGGTGAACAATATCCCATCTAGGTCCATGGGGTCCCCAGGAGAAAATCGGGCTGTAAAGAGTTCAACAACTCGTTCCCACTTGTCTTTCAATGGATCGCTCATCCTACCTTTAGTGTGTTGTGAATGTAGTGGACATTTCTTGTTTGGCGTTGGTCGCGTTCTTTGCGGGCCGCGGTATTTGGCGTGGTTTTGTCAACGAGTGGTCTGGGCTCTTGGGATTGGTTATGGGATATTTTGCCATCCAAGCCTATGCGCCACCTGCTGGAGATTGGCTGGCCAATGCCCTTGAGCTCAGCGCTCCAAGCGCCTTATTAATGGCCAAATTCACTCTTTTCCTTGCCGCCTACCTCGGGATAGTCTTGCTTGGAAAGGCTTTGACCAAAGTGCTTAAACTGGTCTGGCTAGGCTGGGTTAACCGCCTTGCGGGCGGGTTGTCCGGACTGGCCAAGGGCGTTGTTTTTTCTGCCCTACTCTTAGCATTTTACCTCCAGGCTATTGTCCCAAAATTTCAGATTTCCGAGCCTTGGACCGGCGACTCCTGGGTATACAGCACCTTGGTTTCCGCAGGCAATGTGTTACTTGATTTGGGCCAAAGCTACCTCGGCGCCTAGCCTTTTCGCCTGTTTTTCCGTTTTACGCAAAGTCCAAAATAGCTTGAATGCCCGGGAGCGTCTTGCCCTCCAAGTATTCCAGCATCGCGCCGCCTCCGGTAGAGATGTAGCTCATTCGGTCGGCTAAACCAAATTGTTCCACGGCAGATACCGAGTCGCCTCCGCCTACCAGGCTAAATAGTCCGCGCTCCGTCGCTTCGGCAATCGCTTCTCCGACTTCCCGCGTTCCGCCTGCAAAGGCTTCCATTTCAAACACACCGAGGGGGCCGTTCCACAAGAGGGTTTTGGCCATTTGAACAACCTCGACGAAGGCCTTTATCGACGCGGGGCCTGCATCCAAGCCCTGCCACGCGTCGGGAATTTCGAAAATGGAACAAATCTGCGTATTTGCGGTGGGCGAAAAATCGTCCGCCGCCAAGACATCGGAAGGAAGGTGCAGCGTCACCCCCTTTTGGTATGCCATCTGCATGATGTCCAGCGCCGTTTGAAGGTGGTCTAGCTCGCAAATACTACGGCCCACTTGTCCGCCCTGCGCTTTAATAAAGGTGAAGCTCATGCCCCCACCTATGATGATGTGGTCCACCCGATCCATGAGGCGCTGTAGAATGTCGATCTTGCTCGAAACCTTGGAGCCGCCCACAATCGCGAGGGTGGGGCGCTCATTGCTCTGAAGAACGCGATTGACGTTCTCTATTTCGGCGGCCATGACATAGCCAAACGCACATTGTCCAGGGAAGTGCTGTGCCACGATCGTGGTACTCGCGTGAGCGCGGTGGGCGGTGCCGAAGGCGTCATTGACATAGCAGTCCCCGTGCTGCGCTAATTGCGCCGCAAAATCCGCATCTCCGCGTTCCTCTCCCGGATAAAAACGCACGTTCTCCAAGAGCAGAATGTCGCCCGGCTCCAGGGCTGAGACGGCAGCGTCCGCCTTGGCGCCGATGGTCTCTTCACAGAAGCCCACAGGGCGCCCTAAATGCACGGCTAACGCCTCCGCGACAGGCCGTAAACTATACTTCAATTCGGGCTCCGCTTTAGGTCGCCCCAAATGAGAGAGAAGAATCACTTTGGCCCCTTGGTCCGCCAAATACCTTATGGTCGGCAAGGTGGCTATAATCCGTTTGTCGTTGGCCACGTGGCCGTCCTCCGTCAAGGGCACGTTAAAATCAACACGTACAAACGCCCGACGTCCCGAAAGGAATAAATTCTCGATTGTTTTCATGGAAAAAGTATGGGACATCAAAGGTAGGTTTCTACCTTCGCTTCGTGCCCGAAATTTTTGACTTTCCCGAGAGCTATCCTGCTAGTCCATGGATCCATCAAGCGGCGTCAGGACACATTCCCCATGCACAACTTATTATCAGCCAAAATGGAGGATTGGCGTGGCCGGCGGTGCAGCGTTACGTTCAATCCTTGGTATGTCACAACGGTGGATGCGGAACATGTGATGGCTGTATTCAGCATCGCCAGCTCGCCCATCCCGATGTACACTATATCTTTCCCGTCGTCGCAAGCGCCAGCGGATCTGGAACGTCGGACTCCTTCCTTGGTGAATTTCGCAACTTTTTGAAATTCAACAAGTTTCCGGTTGTTCGCAATTGGATTGAGGCCTTGGATGGATCCCAAAAAGTAGTGCAGATTTCAGTGAAAGAAGCCAAACGCATGGGCGATCTTCTCAGCTTGACGTCGCACAGTGGGGGATATAAATTTTTGGTCATTTGGCTTCCTGAGCGGCTCCATGAATCGGCCGCCAACAAACTTCTGAAAACCTTGGAAGAGCCGGAGCCTAAAACGATCATTCTCTTAATCAGCCATCAAGAAGATGGCATTCTCGGGACCATTCGTAGTCGATGCCAAACACTGTATCTCCCTCCTTGGGGCCGAACGGAAGTAGAAAGATGGCTCATCGATGAGCGAAAAATAGACCCCAATCAGGCCAAAATCCTTTCCGCCTTAAGCGGTGGAGAGCCGGGTGTGGCACTCGACTTTTTAGAAAACCGTGAGCGCCTCCTGCCGCTTGCAGAGCACTTCGTTGAATGGCTTCGACTGGCCTTTAAAAAAGACCTACCGGGACTACAACAGTGGGTGGACCATCTTGGTGCCTGGAACAGGGAACAACAACGAGATTTCTTGGTTTTTTCGGGCGGCGTTTTATCGCAGCTTGAACGCAAGCGCCATCAGGCCCTGCGGGGTTTTTCATTGGACTGGTTCCCGGAGGTATCCTTTAACGCGGAGGGATTTTCCAAGCTTATGGATCGTCAAAAAGTTTCCTTGATGCATAAAACCCTGGATGATGCCTTCAAGGATGTTGGCCGAAACGTCAATGCGCGTCTTGTTTTCTTCGACGCGAGCCTCCAGCTTATGAAGGCTTTCTAAGTACGTACATCAGGCTGGAGGTGTTCTCTCGGCCTCCCCGTATATTGCTCCAAAATCCTTTCCACGTCGCGGCAATCCAACGCTTAGATCCGTGCTGAAAAGACTCACTGAGTAAGCCCACGTAATATGCATCCAATTGCATGGGACGTATTGATTCGAGCTGCCATCCCGTTTTCGTCGCCAAGCGATTCACGTCCTCTTTCGTAAAATGCCAAAAATGAATGGGCACGTCCCAGGCTGCCCAATGCACCCCATAGTGTTCTGCATCCCACGATTTCGGATTCGGCAGGGCTAGAACCAGAGCAGCGCCCGGCTGAGCTCTCTCATGCAAGACCTTTAATGTGTGAACTGGGTCCGGAAGATGCTCTAAAACATGAAAAAGAGAAATTCCGTCAAATTTTTGCTCGACGGGAAGGTCTTCTATTTTTTCAAAAACAAGCTGATTTATGCGTTTTTCGGCTTGTTTTCGCGCATTTTCGCTGATTTCTACCCCAAAAACGGTCCATTTTTGCTTTTTGGCCTCCTCCAAAAAAACGCCTATTCCACATCCGACGTCTAGCAGGAGGCGAATTTTTGATTTTGAAGGCACTAAGCGATGGAAAAGTTGAACTTTTTTCCGCGCGGCATAGCCCCGGAGAAAATGATAGAGTATATCAAAGAGGCCTCGTCCCGCCTCGTTGTGACTTTTATACGCGGGCGAATCGTAATAGCGCCCAATAGTCTCTCCAGACGGACGCGGTGTTGTGCGCATAAAGCCACAGGACGAACAGGCAACAATAGAAAAATCTTCCTGACTGACCATGTGGTCACGAACCACCAGGGTGGAATCGCTTTCCATTGAATGGCACAAGGGGCAGGAGGCTATCTGTTCGAGGTGTTCCACGTGAAACATAATGCGGGGATTAGCGCCCCAAATGAACCATTAAAATTTGGATATCCGCAGGGGAGACACCCGAAATACGGCTTGCTTGACCTAAGGTTTCTGGTTGAATGCGTTGCAATTTCTGCCGGCTCTCCATGCTTAACGCGGTAATGGTATCGAAGGAAAAGGCCGAAGGAATGCGCAAATTCTCGAGGCGCTTCAACTTAAGCACCTGTTCCATTTCCTTCTCGATGTAACCCGCATACTTCATGGAAATTTCGACTTGTTCCCAAACTTCGTCGGTATAAACCGGGACATCCCGAGCCACGTTTTCCAAGATGCCTTCCAGATGTAATTGGGGGCGACTGACCAGTTGGGCTAAGGGGCCCCGCTGCTTCAGGATGGCGGTATCCATGCTTTCTAGATACGCATTGGTCTCCTGGGGCTCCACGCTTTGGGCGGCTAGCCAGGATTCGGCTGAATCAATGTCTGCCATTTTTTGCTCAAAGCGCGCCCATTGGGTATCCTCAATCAACCCTAGCTCTCGACCAAGCGCAGTTAAGCGACGATCTGCATTGTCTTGGCGGAGCGTGAGTCGAAATTCCGCCCGGCTTGTAAACATGCGATAGGGTTCTTCGGTGCCTTTCGTAATGAGGTCGTCAATCAAAACACCCATGTAGGCTTGGCTGCGATCCAGGGTAAAGGCCTCCTTGCCATTCACTGCCAAATGCGCATTAATGCCCGCCATCAGGCCTTGGCACGCCGCCTCTTCATAGCCTGTGGTACCGTTAATTTGGCCCGCAAAGAAGAGACGGGGGACAATTTTGGTCTCTAAACTATGCGTGAGCTGTGTAGGGGGAAAGTAATCGTATTCCACGGCGTACCCGGGACGGAAAAAGCGCGCATTTTCAAAACCCGGAACTTTGCGCAAGGCGTCGTGCTGCACTTCCTCTGGGAGAGATGTACTAAAACCATTGATGTAGACCTCGACGGTGTCCCATCCTTCAGGTTCGATAAACATTTGATGACTCGTCTTGTCCGCGAAGCGGTTGATTTTATCCTCAATGCTCGGGCAATACCGTGGACCAGAAGATTGAATCGCCCCGTTAAAGAGGGGGCTGCGATCAAAGGATGCGCGCAAGGTATCATGTACATGCTCGCTGGTGTGGGCAATCCAACACGAGCGTTGTTTTGTGAGGGGTTGCGTAGGGGTATAGGAGAATTTCCCGGGTTTTTCATCCCCTTTTTGCTCCTCAAATTGGCGGTAGTCCAAACTACGCCCATCCAAGCGCGGCGGGGTTCCCGTCTTCATCCGTCCAGAGTCAAATCCCATCGCTTGCAGGCATTCTGTAATCCCCTTTGCACTTCCTTCGGAGGAGCGTCCTCCTGCCATTTGTTTCTCCCCAATATGCATCACGCCATTCAAAAAGGTTCCGCTGGTTAAAACAACGGAGCGCCCGGAAACACGATTTCCATTTTGAAGGACCACCCCAGTGACCCCTTGGCTATCTGTCAGGACTTCATTAGCTGTACTTTGAACGAAGTGAAGGTTCTCCATTTGCTCGAGCGTCAGGCGCCAGGTCTCTGCAAAACGCCAACGATCTGATTGCACGCGTGGACTCCACATCGCAGGACCTTTGGAACGATTCAGCATGCGGAACTGGATAGCAGTGGTATCACTGATGATTCCACTAAAGCCCCCCAACGCATCGATTTCACGGACAATTTGGCCCTTTGCCACCCCGCCCATCGCGGGATTGCAGCTCATTTGACCAATGGTCTGCATATTCATGGTCACCAGAAGAGTCTTGGATCCCATGCGTGCGGCCGCACATGCCGCCTCACAGCCTGCATGCCCCGCTCCCACTACTATTACATCGTATGTCATTGTTCCACGTGAAACATTCTACCAAGTCATTCCAAAGCGCGCTGCTTCGGCCATGTATTTTTCTTCCAGTTCGCGCATGGTTCGCTTTTCTTCCTCCGTTCCATCCCCGTAACCACATAGGTGCAGGAATCCATGCACATGTACTCTCGCCGCTTCCTGACCGATGGGGACACCCAACTCTTGGGCGTGGTCCGCAATACGCTCCACACTGATCGCTAAATCTCCATGAATTCTATTTCCCCGACAGCGATCAAAAGTGATGATATCCGTATAGTAATCGTGCTGTAAATAACTTCGATTCACCACGAGTAAATCCTCATCGCTGTAATAAGCGATATGCAGCGATCCCCAGGTTTTTCCTTCTTCCCCCGCCACATACTTCAGCCATTCCATGATCTGTGGCTCATGAAACAACCATGGGGTTGGGAAACTTTCCGCAGTGGTCATGTTAGCATCCGGCAATTTTATCGACGCGTCGCTGATGGCGACCTCCTTCAAAGCTCTCATGGATAAATGCTTGGACACAAGCTACAGCCTCATCGGTGGAAATAAACCGTGCCGGTAAGGCTATAACATTGGCATCATTGTGCTGAACAGCTAAAGCCGCAATCTCTCGATTCCAACATAAAGCAGAGCGCACGACAGCATGCTTATTGACGCTCATGTTAATGCCATTTCCACTCCCACATATAACAATACCTCGATCCGCACGGCCTTGGACGATATCCCCAGCGACGGCATGCGCGAAATCTGGATAATCCACCGAATCAGGTGTATCGCATCCGTGATTAATTACCTTAATACCTTGATTTTCAAGATATTCTGTTATTATTGCTTTTAATTCAGGACCTGCGTGGTCGTTGCCAATAGATACCGTGGAGATCTTGTTCATAACCTGTTCATTTATCCCTTTAGATGTTCATTGCTTTCTTTTCATTCGGAGAAGTAAAATTTTCATTCACAAGGTTATGGGATTAAAAGCTACGTTTATTGACAACCTCTACTACGAGGAGTTTTCAACGATTTTCCCATCACCTTACTCAAACCTGTTTGTGTATAGGTAAAAGTATTTCGAACGTTTTCAAGCGATTAGCTAAAATTAGGTCGTTCATATCCTGTGGATAAGTGCTCATAACCGACTCTTGCAAATAGTATCCCACTTCTTTCTACACTCTATCAACCGACTACTACTATTAAGCATCTTCTCTCTAAAGAAAAAAATATTTAATGTTTATATGTTGAATTCAATGCCTTGCGCCAAGGGAAGGCTGTGACCATAGTTCAGTGTATTGGTCTGGCGACGCATATAGCCTTTCCATGCATCGGATCCGCTTTCACGTCCCCCACCTGTTTCTTTTTCACCGCCAAATGCACCGCCAATTTCAGCTCCACTCGTGCCAATGTTGGCGTTGGCAATTCCGCAATCAGATCCGCCAGCACTGAGAAAACGATGGGCTTCTTGCATGGAGCCGGTCATAATCGCAGAGGACAAGCCTTGCGGAACCCCGTTTTGCAAGGCAATCGCTTGGTCGAGTGTCTCATATTTCATGACATACAACAAAGGAGCAAAGGTTTCGTGCTGGACGATCTCCCAATGATTCTCCACTTCTGCGATCGATGGGCTGACATAGCAATCACTGGCTTGATTACTCAGAGCACCACCTTTCACTAAGAATCGACCACCGGCTTTTTCAACGGCTTCCAGAGATTGCAGGTACATTCCAACGGCATCGGTATCAATCAAGGGACCCATGTGGTTTTTAGCATCCAAGGGGCTTCCTATTTTGATTTGTTTGTAGGCGTTCACGATTGCATCGCACACCTTGTCGTAAATAGATGAATGGATGATTAAGCGACGCGTAGAGGTGCAACGTTGACCTGCGGTACCAACGGCTCCAAAAACAGCGGCTGTGACCGTCATTTTTAAATCGGCGGTATCTGTGATGATCATCGCATTATTTCCACCCAGCTCCAAAATGGAACGGCCCAAACGGCTTCCTACTCTCGTAGCGACATCCTTTCCCATTCGGATAGATCCCGTCGCTGAAATGACTGGAATACATCCATCTTCAGCCATCCACACACCTAGGTCACGTCCACCCGTGACAATCGTAGATAATCCTTCTGGAAGATGGAGTTCAGCCGAAACCTCATTCCAAATTTTTTGACAAGCCAAAGCACACAT